>Ga0187780_10003414_pt1 | contig 11977 bp, 11 predicted proteins | sample 1015_Q2_SP10_20__FD_132429 | JGI IMG/M metagenome (GOLD analysis project Ga0187780, IMG submission 132429) | Tropical peat soil microbial communities from peatlands in Department of Meta, Colombia - 1015_Q2_SP10_20_MG | ecosystem: Environmental > Terrestrial > Soil > Wetlands > Peat | place...
CGCATCGGCAATAACACCACCCTCTGCCTGGACGTAGACAGCAAGGACGAGGCCGACCGCCTGTACGGCGCCCTGTCCGAGGGCGGCTCGGAAGGGTCCCCGATGGCCGACATGCCGTGGGGCGCCTACTGGGGCGTCATCCTGGATCGCTACGGCATCCGCTGGATGGTCAACCACGCGCCGGCATCCTGAACGGCCGTCAGCTCCACGGATCTGTCTCAGGCGGAGCGCTCACTGAGCGGGCGGCGGCGCAGTTCCGTCTTCTGGATCGCCGGCACGTACGCCTGGTCGAGGGTGCCGATGTCGGTTCCGGGCGGGACGATCTCATCGATCCGGTCGAGGACATCGTCGGAAAGGACGACGTCCACCCCCGCGAGAAGGTCGTCGAGTTGCTCCATGGTGCGGGCACCGAGCAGCGCGCTCGTGACACCCGGATGCGAGATCGCGAACGCCATCGCGAGGTGGGGCATCGACAGTCCCGCTTCTTCGGCGAGCGGGATCAACCGCTCCACCGCGTCCAGGCGCCGCTCATCACTGAACGCCGTGAAGATTTTCGCGCGAGTGACGTCGTTATCCTGCCCGCGACGGACCCGACCAGTGAGCATGCCCTGACCGAGTGGTCCACTTCCGCCAGATCAATGTTGCCGTGAACGACGGCGAGCGCCGCAGGCGGCCACCGAGGTCCGGGCGGTCGCCGGGCGCGGCTACGCCTGCTGGCCGGCCTGCGCGTTGCGCAGCCTCTGGACCAACGTCTGGAGCAGGTTCCAGGCGATGGTTGCATTCTGCTGCACGAGCGGCCGGAACTCCCAGTAGGTGAGCCCGTAGCACACGAGCTCGGTGCTCGCGGTGATCGTCGCCGATCGTGCGCCCTTGTCGATGAGGGCCATCTCGCCGAAATAGTCTCCTTGGGTCAGCGTCGCGCGCTGCTGGCCGCCGACCGAGACTATCGCCTCGCCTGACTCGATCACGAAGAACGCCGCGCCGCCTGATCCCTCCTTTGTGACCGTCTCACCCGCGGCGAAGCGGCGCTCTTTGAACAGCGCGGCGATGCCTTCGACGTCGTGCGGGCTCATGTTAGCGAAGAGCGGCACGCGCTCGATCACCTTGGACGGCCCGCTCGCAGCTGGCGCCGCGGCCGGCCGTGATGACGACCCTGCCCGCGTCACTGCGCGGCACTGGAGCAGGTATAGCTGCCCGCCCGCGAATGCCCACTCGATGTCGCGCGCCGGTCCGTACACCTGCTCGCACTGCGCGGCGAGCGCATTCAGTTGCGCGAGCTGATCATCGTCCAGGCACAGCTGCCCGACGAGTTGCGGCGCCACGCTCTCCTCGACGGTGCCGCCGTCGGCGGCGGCGCGGATCGCGATCTTCTTGAGGCCGGGCGTGCGCTCGCGTACCGCGCCGGCGCGATCCATGCGGAAGCTGTCGGGGATGACCCGGCCGGCTACGACGACCTCGCCGAGCCCCCAGCTCGCCTCGATCAGCCGCTCGTCGGCCTTATTGATCGGGTTCTGCGTGAACATCACCCCGGCGATGTCGGGATCGAGCAGCGACTGGACGACGACACCGACGCTCGGACGGGCAAACAGGCCCACCCGCTGCCGGTAGGTGATCGCCGAGTCGGAGTTCGCTGACCACCAGATCTCCCGGATCGCCGCGGGCAGGTCGCCGACCGTCGGCACGTTGAGCAGCGTGAGGTGCTGGCCGGCGAAGCTCGCGTCCGCGCTGTCCTCGTCGACCGCCGACGAGCGCACCGCGAGCGGCCCTGCCAGTGACCGGGCCGCGGTCACGAGCTGCTCGATGGCGCGCTGCTGCCCCGCGGCTACCGCGCTGACGATGAAGCCCGAGAGCGCGATACCGGGCGGGACCGGCAGCCCGCTGCGCACCGCTGCTCCCAACCCGGTCGCCTTCGCTCCGAAGCGCGACTCCTCGCGCGCGTCGGCGAGCGGGACGACTTCCGTCACAGGTAGACCGTCACTTCGCCGACATCGCCATCCACTCGTACGCGCGCGCCGTCGGGAATGAGGTCGGTCGCGTCACGCGTCCCGACCACGCCAGGGATGCCGTACTCACGCGCCACGATCGCCGAGTGCGACAGCAGACCGCCGGCGTCGGTGACGATCGCGCCGAGCAGCGGCAGCAAGATGTTGAACGCCTCGGTCGTCGATTCGGTGACGAGCACGTCGCCCTGCACGATGCGACCGAACTCAGACGGGCCCGAAACGCGCCGGGCCGGCCCTTCGTATACACCGCCACTGGCGGCCAGGCCGCGCAGCAGGTTCTCCTCATGCGGCGCCTCCGAGCTGCCGGACAGCTCGGCCAGCGCGACGCCCATGGCGTGCATGACCCTGGCGGCGCCCGGCGGCAGGCCCGACGGGTCAGGCGGCGGCGGTGGTGGCCCGAGCGAGGTCGGAGCCTGCTTGGCGGTGCGCGAGGTACGGTCTGCGAGGCGCTGGGAGAGCTCGTCGGCAGACGGCCCGCCCGCGCCAGCCACCAAAGAGCACATCTCGCCGAAGTCGGCGTCGATGAAGTGCTCGGCGTCGTGGACGCGGCCCTTGCCCTGGAGCCGGCGACCGGCCGCGAGCGCGGCGCGGCGCATGATGCCCGATGCCCAGATGTCGCTGAAGACGCCCCGTTCGTCGCGCAGCCGGTACATCAGACGCGCCTCGCCGACAAGCTCGTCGAACTGCGCGCGGTGCCGGTCGGGCACCTGCACGCGGATACCGGCGATGAGCGCGTCGACATCGGCCGTGTCGCCGTCCACGTTGTCGACCGATGACCGGATCGCGCGCAGCAGCGCGTCAGGCAGCTCCAGCGCGTAGCGCCCGGAAATGTCGAAGCCGTCGAGAAGTCGGCAGCCGACCAGGTCCAGATACCCCGACATTGCCCTGCCGACATCACCCCCGGACGCACGCAGATCCGAGAGCGTCTTGCCGGGTTCGCCGTCGGAGTCGAGCAGGGCGCGAGCAGCCGGGTCCCGCCTGATCGCGGCGATGAGCCGTTCGAGCTCACCCGACGCGCCGGCCGACACAGGCGCCGCGCCGCGCATCATCGCCAGCGCGCTGGCCGGCGCGACGCCGGTCCAGGACCCGAGGTGCGCCAGCAGGTCACCGACCGGTAGCATCGCCGACCCGGTGAAACGCATGTGCTGGTAGATCATCTGCGAGTGGTGCTCGCGACAGCGGGTCAGATACGCGACCAGCCCGTCGTCGGAGAGCGCGTCCACATCGACTGACTGCAGCTCGCGGTGGGTCCTGACTGCCGCAGGCTTGGCCGTCTCGTCCCACTCGCGCAGCTGCTCGCGCCAGACCTTGCGCTCCCATACCTGCTCCGCCCGAGCGAAACGCTGCGGGATCTCTTCCTCGGGCGCCGGCCGCATCGCGTTGTACGCGAAGCCGTTGACGTACTGCATCTCCAACGACTCGATGACCGTCCCGCAGTACGCCATGGTTTCACGTGTGCCCCGGCGGAACGGCTCGGGGTGCATCTCCGCCCAGTACCGCGTCACCGGGCGAGGGAAATGCACCGGGTCCAAGTTCCACGACCCCGGACCGGGAGGCTCGAAGTGAAGCGCGGCCGTAACCTGTCCGGACATCCTCGGCCTCCCCCGGGGCGCCTGCCGCGATGCTCGGTGCCCCTGGCAATTCTCACCGGCCGCGCATGATCCGTCAACCGCTCACTCGGCGAGCGCAGTACAACCATGCTCGCCAGACCAGACCCACGGACACCACTGCCTGACGCGCCGGGCCGCGTGTCCTCACCCCGAGCCTGGTTGGCGTTACTTACTCCAATGCGGTTCCTTACGAGGGATCGGCTTGACGATGGGAGCGATTCGGTTACCGGCCCTGCTTGCTCAGCCAGGCCAGGCACGCCTCGGCGACCTCGCGCCAGCCGGCGTCGATGGTGAGGGAGTGGCCGCGGTCGGCGAACTCCACCAGGTCGGTGACGGCGTCGGAGTGACGGTACTGCTTGAGGGTGGATTTGGTGATGGCCTCGGGTACGGTGTGGTCCTTGCCGCCCATGGTGAGCAGCAGCGGCCCGCGGTCCTTGTTCGCGGTGTCGACCTTGGCCGGCGAGTGTGGTGAGAAAGCTGCGGCTGCGGCCTCGAACAGCGGCCGGGCGGGGGAGGGGATCGTCCACCGGTCGTACAGGGCGTTGGACTCCTCCTCCGACAGGGCGTTGCCGAAGCTGTAGCGGAACTCCTTGGCGGTCAGCGACACGGCCTTGTGCCTGTTGGCCGGGTTCGCGAACACCGACAGGGTCCCCCTCAGCTGGGACAGCGGCAGCTGCAGCACCCCCTTGATCTGCGCCGCGTCGATCGCGATCGCCGCCGCGCCGCGGTCCATGCCGAGCAGCTTTTCCGCGATCAGGCCGCCGAAGGAGTGCCCGATCAGGATCGGCGGGGCCGGCAGGCTATCGATGAAGCTCGCGTAGTGGTTGGTGACGTCGTCGATGCCGTGGTTGGCGACGCCGTCGGGGTTGGCGCGGGTGGTCTCGACGGTGTCGGCATCGCCCGGCCAGCCGGGCGCAGACGGCTCATAGCCCGCCTCGGCGAACAGCTCTTGCCATGGCTGCCACGACGATGCGTGCAGCCACAGGCCGTGGATAAATACGGCGGGAGCCTTGGTGCTGGTCATGACCGGTTACTCTCCTTAGCTAGCCGCTTGGGCCGCTTGCTCGATAACTCGCGCGACCGCCTCCGGGTCGGTGATCATGGACAGATGCCCGGCGTTCACGTCGATGATACGGGCACCGGCGCGCTGGGCCATGAACAGTTGCTCGGCGGGCGGGAGGACCTTGTCGGCGGTGCCGATCACGTCCCAGGACGGGATGGTCTTCCAGGCTGGGGGCCGGAGGGCTCTTGCAGGGTGCTGGCCGCCAACGGTCGCTGGGTGGCGGCGATGACCGCGGCCTGGCTCGGGGGCAGGCCACTCGCGAAGCAACTCGGGACCAGGCTTGGCTTGATGTAGGTGTCCACGTCGCCGGCTGGGCCGCCCGGGTAGGGCACGAAGTTGAAGGCGTTGCCACCGGGCCAGATGATCCGCAGTCCGGCGGCCTGACTGCCGGTTACCGCAGCTGGCGCAGGTAGGCGTCGGCAGGCTGCGCGGGCTGGAGGCGGACCCGGGCGTCGGCGGCCAGGGCACCGTCGCGGCGGGCGATGACCGGGCTCAGGTCTAGCTCGGTGATCTGCGGGAGATCGTCGGCCATCTGGGAAACCCGCAGCAGCATGTCCTTGAGGGAGCCAAGGTCGGCGCCGGGGGCGCCCGGGCGGCCGAGCAGCAGCGGGGCGGCGCGCACCGACCGGATCAGGCCGTCGGCGTCGGCGCCGGTGAGGGGGGCGAGCCGGGCGGCGCGGTCGGCCAGGACATCGGCGGCGCCGGCCAGCCCGAACAGTACCACCGGGCCGAACAGCTGCTCTTCTAGCACGGTTATCTCCACCTCAATGCCGTCGGTGATCATCGGCTGGACGATGACGCGGGTCAGGCGGTCGCCGAAGGCCTGCTCCAGGGAGCGGAACCCGCGCCGGACCTCATCGGCGCCGTGCAGGTCGAGCAGGACGGCGCCCGCGCCCTTCCGGCGAACCACCAGGTCCGGCACGTCGGCCTTCAGGGCCACGGGGCCGCCAAATTGCGCTGCCGCGACAGCAGCGGCGTCGGCAGTGGTGACCGCGATGCTGTCGGCCACCGGCACGCCGTAACAGCCGAGCAAGTATGTGGTGTGCTCCCGGGGCAGCATGCCGCCCTGCGGGTTGATGGCAAGGAAACGCAGGACCAGTTCCCTGGCCTGGTCCTGGCGCAGCCCGTCCAGGTCAGGGACGGTGCCGGGCGGGGTTGCCCGCCACATGCCGTAGCGCGCGGCGTGGCCGAGGGCGCGGGCGGCGGACTCGGGATAGGCGTAGGCGGGGACGGCGGGGGTGTCTGCGTCCGGGGCGGGCAGCAGCCGGACCGCTTCGGGCTGGTCCATGACCGCCGCGGCGATCGGCACGGGCAGCCGCGCGGCGGCCACCTCGGGAACCAGGTCACCGGCCGCGGTAGTAGCGGTCAGGGCCAGCACCGCGTCAACGCCCGGGTCGGCGCCGACCAGCTCCAGGCACTGGCGGAACACGCCGGGTTCGGTCACCGCAGTGGTATCGACCGGCCCGGCCACGGCGGCACCGGGGGGGAGCAGGTCCTGCAGCGCCCGCCGGGTCTGGTCGGCGAGGGTGGTGACCTGCAGGCCCGCGTCGCCGCACGCGTCGGTGGCGAGCACTCCGCCGCCGCGGGTGTTGGACACCACGCCGACGCTGCGCCCGGCGGGCACCGGCTGGGATGCCAGCAGCGCCGCGGCATCGAGCAGCTCGCCGAGGTTGGCGGTGGCGATCATGCCGGCCTGCTGGAACAGGGCCAACCGGGTGAGCTGCGGCGCGACCTCGGCTGCGGCGCGGATCGCGGCCTGCCGCAAGCCCGCGGACCGGCCCGCGTTCACGATCAGGACCGGCGTGCCGCGGCCGACGGCCCGGGCGGTGCGGGCGAACTTGCGCGGGTTGCCGAACGACTCCAGGTACAACACGGCCAGCTTGGTCGCCGGGTCCGATCCCCACCACAGCAGCATGTCGGTGCCGGACACGTCGTCCTTGTCGCCGAGGGAGACCAGGGTGGAGATCCCGACGCCCAGCCGGGATAGGTGCTCGAGCAGGACGAAGCCGGTGCCGCCGGTGGACTGCAGCGCCAGGCCGACCGTCCCCGGGCTGGGGTGGCGGGCCGCGAACGTCGCGTCCAGGGATATGGCCGTGTTGGCCACGCCGAAGCTGGCCGGCCCGACCAGCCGCATGCCGTGGCGGCGGCAGATGCCCAGCAGTTCGGCGCGGGCCGCGCGGTCCAGCCCGGACGAGGTCACGGCCAGGGCCTTGACGCCCCGCCGCCCGCAGTCCTCGGCGACACCGGGCACGGCCGGCGCGGGCACGGCGATGACCGCCAGGTCCACCGGGCCGGGCAGCTCGGCGGCCGACGGCACGCCGGGCACGCCGTCCAGCTCGGCCGCACCCGGGCCGACCGCATACACCGGGCCGCCGAAGCCGCCGGTGATGATGTTGCCCAAGATGGCCCGGCCGACCGACCCGGGGCGCTGGCCCGCGCCGATGACGGCGACCGAGGCCGGGGCCAGCACGTGCCGCAGGCTGGCCACGTCGGCCGACCGTTCCCGTTCGGCCACCGCATCCCGGTAGGTGTCAAGATCGGCGTCGCGCTCTCCGGCCGGCAGCGGGAACCGCAGGTCATACACGCCGTCTTGCAGGGTCCGGTGCGCCCGCAGCCCGGCGTTGGCGAACACCTGCAGCATCAGCGTGTTCTCGGTCAGCGTCTCCGCGGCAAAGGCACGGATCCCCCGGCTGCGGGCCAGCGAGACCAGGTGCTCCAGCAGCAGCGTGCCGATACCGCGGCCGTGCATGTCATCGGCGACCGACATGACGACCTCCGCCGGCCCGGACCCGTCCTCCGCTAGCTCGAAGGCGCCGCAGCCGACCACCTCGCCATCCAGCACGGCCAGCAGCGCGGCGTGATCCGGGCCCGGCTCGCGGCATATCCGGCGCGCCTCCCGCTCGGCCGCCACCGGGCTCATGCTGAAAAAACGCAGGTAAAGATTATCCGGGGACATCTTGGCGTGCAGCTGCCGGACCGCGGCGAAATCCTCCGGCCGCGCGGCCCGGATCTGGATCGTGGTGCCGTCTGTCAGCAACGCATACACGCCCGGCCCGGCCCGTATGCTCACATCGCCCCCCCGGTTCTGCGATCGGCTCACCATGCCCCTGCTAACCTCCCCATTATCCGATACCACACCACAGGCAGCCTCGCCCACGAATAACGTCGTCATGAGGCAGGCTGCCCGAGCGCAGCGATCAAGGTCTACGGGCCAGTGACGACTGACGTACGTTGAGCCCGGCAGGGGACCAGTTGCGAACAGACGGGCAGAGCCTGCCAGGTGGCGCGGTCTGCCCGCCCCCGGAAGGAGCCATCGCCGCCGGAGCTACGGGCCCGCAGGCCTGTTGCCAGCAGCCCAAGGCGGACAGATGCTGGCGGTGAGTCCGGCGCCGCACCTGCCGGAAGGGTTCACCGACACGTTCACCAGCCGGTACATCGACACCCTCACCGATCCAGAAGCCCGGCACGCCAGCTTCGCGATCTACCGCGCGCTCGACACCACCATCGCGCAAAACCGGCAGCGCAAGGAACGACGGCTGACCCTGCCCACCTTGGCCATCGGCGGCCAGTACAGCCCGGGCGAACAGATCGCAGACACGATGAAGCTGGCCGCGGACGACGTGCAGACACTGGTCGTGCCCGGCTGCGCGCACTGGGTCGCCGAGGCCGTCCGTTCCATCGTGACCTGCATCCGGCTCTGTCCATCTTCCCCGGTACCAGGCGGTGAACTGGCGCAGATCCAGGGTGTAGGCCTCGCGGTGCTCGTCCCCGCCCTCGGCATCGCCATCTCCGCGCGGTCGTCCGACGTGCGAGCCGCCCGGCAGCTCGGCGTGCTCGCCAGCCTTCCGCCGACATGCACGGCGCCTGGGGAGAGCTCGCCGGCGCCGGGGAGGGTGGCCCGCTCGTCGGTGAACAAAGCGGAACTCAAGCGCAAGCTCGGGCGCTGACACCGACGAGCAAACCCCCGGCCTCACTCGAACGGCCGGGCGGCTTGGCGCAGGACGCAGGTGGTCAGAGGGGCTGGAGCCGGGCGTGCAGGAGGCAGAATTCGTTGCCTTCCGGGTCGGCCAGGACGTGCCAGCTCTCTGTGCCGGTCTGGCCGACGTCGGCGGGCCTGGCGCCGAGAGCGAGCAGCCGCTCCAGCTCGGCGTCCTGGTCGCGGTCGGTGGCGTTGACGTCGATGTGCAGTCGGAGCTTCCCGGTCCGCGGGTCGCTGCTGGGGCTGAGGACGAGGGTGGGCTGCGGGCCGCCGAAGCCGGCGCCGGGCGGCCCGATCTCGATGCTTCCGTCGTCCTCCCGGCCGAGCTCGACATAGCCGAGGACCTTGCTCCAGAATACGGCGAGCCGGTCGGGGTCGGCGGCGTCGATGACCAGCTCACTGATGCGGCATGCCATGCCAGTCAGCGTATGTAGACAACCCGAGAGCCGATCGTCGGCCGCGTACTGCAGGGCGACGCGCTACGCGATCGCGTCTTGCTCCGCGGTGTCGCTCCTGCCAGGCATTCCGCGTCTACGAGGAACAGCCAATTCAGCTCGTCTCAGCCAGCCAACGCCCGGGCAGGCATCTTGGTCAGGATCCACGCTCGGCGGTCTCATAGCGGCTCATCCCTGTAGCGCCGCGGGCCGAACACGCGAGCAGATCGTCCGTTCGCGGACCCGGGTGCGCCCTGGTTCAGTGCCGGCTCCCTCCCGGTCACCGATGCAGGCGCGCCGTTTCGTGCGTCATGCTCTCCACCCCGACGGCGGCGGAGTGGAGCAGTTTGTGCGACAGGTCGGACAGGGCGCGGGCGATGGCGATCTCTTCTCCGATCACCGCCACGTTCCGGTCGGCCGGATTCAGCTTCGCCTTGCCGCGGCCCCAGAAGTTACGATTATCAGCCTTGGTCAAGCGTGCCTCGGCGTCGGTCTCACCATCGATCTCGGCGACGAACACCTCCATTGACCAGCGATCATCAACATTCATAACGACACCTCCGTCAGCTGGTCTCGCTTGGTCTACTCTCCGCGCCGAAGGTCGTCCGGCCTAGAGTCCTCCTGCCCGTCGGCAAGTGGCTTTTGTCATCGCATGAAGGCGCTGGACAGTGAGGAACTCCTCACGGCCCTGCAAGGGTGCAACGTGTCCATCGGCATGACCCACTTCCCGGGCCTGGATTTCCAGCGCATCACGACGGCGAATGAACGTGAGTGGATCACCGCCGGGTAGCGGTTCGCCCGAGCGCTCATGGTCAGCTGACGGCCGCGCCGCCCCCCGAACCTCTCACCAGCCAAGAACGCGCGCCCCAGCGGATGCACGCTGAGATTCCCGCCGCCGCGCGGAACGGCGGTTACCGTTCGCCATTTCGGTCACATTCGGTCACTGCGGTTGCGCCGATTGGATCGCCGGGTTGTTCGCGGTCTGGCCGGGTTAGTCGACTGTCCGGGGCGTACCTGCCGGGACCGGCGAGCGGGTGGTGTGATGTCAGGTGAGCGGGAATGGCGGCTGCCACCACCAGGGTGTCGTCTGCAGCTCGATGCGGTCGACCCATTTCACCCACCAGTACCCTCGCCGGCCGGGTGCGACCAGGCGCAGCGGGTATCCGTGCCCCGCGGACAGGGGAGCCCCGCCGACGCGCGTGGCCAGCAGCAGCCGGCTGACGTCGCGGACCGGCAGGCGGATCCAGTAGCCGGTGACGGAGTGCACGAGCACGCTTCTGGCCTGCCCGGAGCCGCGCAGCAGGGCGCTGACCGGCACGCCGCTCCAGTCCTGCCGGGCGTACCAGCCCGAGGTGCAGTCCAGGGTTGCCCGCAGACGGGCGTCGAAGGCAAGCAGGTCGCCCAGCCTCAGCTCGTACCGGCCAGCGTCGTCTACGATGGTCAGCTGCCAGCGGTCCGGGTCGATGGCCGGGACCGGGTCTTCGAGCCAGATCGTATCGGGCATGGTGCCCGGGTCGAAGGACCCCCTCTCGTAGGAACCGGTGAACCGCCGGGCAGCACCAGGGAGTCCGCTGAGCTGCACCGCCCGGTCAGTGGCGACGTAGAGCCCTGCGGCCGCGGACCCGACCAGGCCGGCCCTGAGGAAGGTCCGGCGCGACAGGTCAGACCGGCGCGGTCGGATCCGCCGGGCCAGGATGTGCCACAGGGCCAGGGGCGCCAGGGCGAGCGCGACGGCGATGTGGATCCACAACCCCGTCATGCCGCCGATCGAGCGCACGAGTCCGGTGGCGTAGCCCAGCCCGGCGATGAACGTAGTGAGGATCAGGGCAGCTAGCAGCAGCGACGCCCACCGGGTGCGACGGGCGCGGCGGAGCCCCGCGCGGACCACCCGGCTCTTCCAGGGGATGAGCAGGAGGATCACCATCCCGGCGACGCCATGGGTGACGGCCACCCACCAACCGCTCGGTGAGCCGGTAGCGACCGTCGCCACGCCGGTGCCGAATACCAGCACCAGGGCGACCAGGAGGATCAGGTTGGTGATCCGCGCCGAAGGCGACCGCACAATCGCGCGGAACCCTGCCACGCCGAGGACCCGCGCGGCGCCTGGCCGGGGCCGTGATCCGGGACGGCCAGCGCCGGCCTGGCCATCACTCATCCGGCGCGGAGCGCGCCGGCGGCGGTGCCGGGCGGCCGGGCGCCCGCTCCGCGCGGGCCCGGGGTCCCGGCCAGGCGCAATGCCGCGTGGCCGGGCCATGCGCGGGTGGCCGGGCAGCGAGTAGATGAAGCCATCGGGCGGACTCCGGGTAGACGGCGAGTGGTGTGAACCATCGTTACACGTCACGTTCCAGATCAGGGAGCACGCCTGCTGCGCCGAAGCCTCGAGGGCAAACAAATCGCCGAGTAGGTATCCGGTCAAGAGCGTGATGGTTCTGCATGGTGCGGGGCGCCGATCGCCCGGTTATGGCGGGAACGGGGGGGTGTAGGGGTCTGCCGGAGGCGCTGGATGAGTCGGCGGGCCGCTGTGGTCAGCTCCGCGGCCCGCGTTTGCCTGCGGTGGCGGCAGGGTGCGGGCACCGGCCCGGCGTATCGGGTTGTCCTGCTAGGCCGCGCGGCGGAGCTGGGCGCGGTGGGGCGGTTCCTCGTGCCGGGCGCGGCGGGGCGGGTGCTGGTGGTGTGCGGGGAGCCGGGGATCGGCAAGAGCACGGTGTGGGAGGCCGGGGTCGGGCTGGCCCGGTCGCGGGGGTTTGCGGCCTGGTGTGCCCGGCCGGGCCAGGCGGAGGCGCAGCTGTCGTTTGCGGGGCTGGCGGACCTGGTGGAGGGGGCCGGGCGACGGCCAGGCGGTGTACAGCGGCGCGCCCACCGGGCAGGTGACGGTCTCCGACGGCAAC
>Ga0187780_10003415_pt1 | contig 11976 bp, 9 predicted proteins | sample 1015_Q2_SP10_20__FD_132429 | JGI IMG/M metagenome (GOLD analysis project Ga0187780, IMG submission 132429) | Tropical peat soil microbial communities from peatlands in Department of Meta, Colombia - 1015_Q2_SP10_20_MG | ecosystem: Environmental > Terrestrial > Soil > Wetlands > Peat | place...
CCGTAGCCCTGGCGCACCCCCTGGCCCGCGCGCCGTGTCAGCTGCTCCGGCTCGTAGAGCATCCAGTAGGCGTTGCGTGCATGCTTGCGGGCGCGGTCCACGCACACCGCCGCCAGGCGCTCGGGGTCGTCCTCCTCGTTCTCGTGGACGAAGACCTCGAGGACGTGGGTGTTGGTCAGGAGCTGGGCCAGCATGATCCCCTGCGAGGCCTCGTGCGCGCAGACCTGGTCGATGGCCGCCTTGCCCGGCATGCCGAGGGCGACCACGATCCGGCACCCCTCTTCCTCGATGAGCTTCTTGGCCTCCACACCGAGGTCCTTGAAGCCGGGCACAGTTCGCCGGACGACCTCGAAGCGCTCGCCGTGGCCCGGGCAGCAGGCCAGCTCGTCGACGGCCTCCCCGCCCATGTCGTAGCGGGCGAACATGGTGTCGACGACGCCGATGCGGTCCATGCCCCGATTCTCGCATGCCCGGGTCGTGGGCCCGCCCGCCCGGCGGTTGGACCCCGGTTGCTCCGTGGTCAAGACTCGGGTGGGTGAGCGGGGAGCAGGAGACCAGCAACGACTGGGTGAAGCGGGACGCCGCCGTGGTGTGGCACGGCTTCACCCAGATGGCCTCGTACGCGGCGAACTCGCCGATCGTGGTGGAGCGCGCCGAGGGCCGCGAGCTCATCGACGTGGACGGGCGCCGCTACCTCGACGCCATCTCGTCGCTGTGGGTCACCACCCTGGGGCACCGGATCCCCGAGCTCGACGACGCCGTGCGGGACCAGCTGGATCGGATCGCGCACTCGACCCTTCTGGGCAACGGCAACCGCGTGGTGGTGGAGCTCTCCGAGGCGCTCGCCGCGGTGGTCCCGGTCGACCGCCCCCACATGCTCTATGCCTCCGACGGTGCCACGGCGGTGGAGCAGGCACTCAAGATCGCCTTCCAGTACTGGAAGAACCTCGGGGTCGACGGCCGGCACCGCTTCCTCGTCCTGGGCAACGCCTACCACGGCGACACCGTCGGCTCGCTGTCGCTCGGCGACGGGGGCTTCGGCACCGACCTGTTCGCGCCATTGCGCTTCGACGTGGTGCGGGCGCCTGGATACGACGACCCGGACTGGCTCGCCGGTGCCCTGCAGGTGCTCGGTCGCCACGAGCGGGAGCTTGCCGCGGTGGTGGTCGAGCCGCTCGTGCAGGGTGCCTCGGGGATGCTGACGGCCGAGCCGGCCAACCTCTCGGCCCTGGGCGCGGCATGCCGGGCGCACGGTGTGCTGCTCGTCGCGGACGAGGTCGCCACCGGCTTCGGCCGCACGGGCAAGCTCTTCGCATCGGAATGGTGCGACCTGCGGCCCGACCTGCTGTGCCTGGGCAAGGGGCTGACCGGGGGATACCTGCCGATGTCGGCGACGGTGGCCGCGGGCCATGTCTACGAGGCGTTCCTGGGCGAGGACCTCGGGCCGCGCACCTTCTACCACGGCCACTCCTACGGCGGGAACGCGCTGGCGGCGGCCGTCGCGCTCGAGCACCTGCGGCTCATCGACCGGTGGGACGTCCTGACCAACGTCAACGAGCGGGCAGAGCAGCTGGCGCGTCTGTTGCACGCGAACTTCGACGGGCATCCCGCGGTCCGCGCCGTGCGCCAACGCGGGTTGATGGCCGGTGTCGAGTTGGCGTCGCCCTCGCCGGACGCCCGGTGGGGCCGGCGGGTGTCCGCTGCCGCCGTGGCCCGCGGCGTGCTCCTGCGGCCCCTCGGCGACGTGATCGTCCTCGTGCCGCCGCTCACCGTGACCGGCCCGGAGATCGAGCGGACCGTGACCGTGTTGCGCGCGTCGCTCGACGAGGTCGGCGAAGCCGACTCGGCGGGCATGGCGTCCGCGGCCGGCATGGCATCCGCGGCCGGCATGGCATCCGCGGCCGGCATGGCATCCGCGGCCGGCATGGCCGGCGTCGCGGAGGCGGGATCCTGAGCGCCGCCTCGGGCCCGAGCCTGTGGCCCGCGCTCGTCGACGCCCGCTGCGCGCAGGTCGAGGCGGCAGGGCAGTGGCGCCGCCCGCGACCCTTCGACGCGCGCGGGCCGGAGGGGACGCTCACCGAGGAAGGCCGCCGCGTCGTCGCCTTCGCCTCCAACGACTACCTGGGCCTCTCCGCGCACCCGGCGGTCGTCGTGGCCGCGCACGAGGCGCTCGACCGGTGGGGGAACGGGAGCGGTGCCTCGCGCCTGGTCACCGGCTCACGCCCGGTGCACCACGAGCTCGAGGACGAGCTCGCCGAGTACAAGGCTTCCGAGCGGGCGGTCGTCTTTCCCACCGGCTATACGGCGAATCTGGGCGTGCTCACCACCTTCGGCGACGTCGGCGTGCGGATCTGCTCGGACGAGCTCAACCACGCGTCGATCGTCGACGGGGCGCGGCTGGCGAATGCCGAGATCGCCGTGTACCGCCACGCCGACGCCGACCACCTCGACGTCCTGCTCCGTGATGCGAAGGGGCCTGCCATCGTCGTCACCGACCTCGTGTTCTCCATGGACGGCGACGTCGCGCCGGTCGAGGCCATCGCCGAGCGCTGCCGTCGCCATGGCGCGCTGCTGGTGCTCGACGAAGCCCATGCCGTGCTCGGGCCCGACCCTGCGCCGTGGCTCCGGGGGGTCGACGCGCTCCGCGTGGGCACCCTGTCGAAGGCCCTCGGCGCGCTCGGCGGCTTCGTCGCCGGCCCGGCACGCTTCATCGAGCTGTTGGTGAACAGGGCCCGCTCCTATATCTTCACCACGGCGCCGACCCCGCCCGACGCCGCGGCCGCGCTGGCAGCGGTGCGCCTGGTGCGCTCGCCGGAGGGGGAGCGCCTCCGCGCCCGCCTGGCCAATCACGTCGAGCGCGTCGCTCCGGGCCATCCGAGCCCCATCGTCCCCGTGGTCCTAGGGGAGGAGGCGGCGGCGGTGGCGGCCTCCGAGGCGTTGTTGGCCCAAGGCCTGTGGGTGCCGGCCATCCGTCCGCCCACCGTGCCGCCGGGCACCGCGCGCCTGCGGGTCACCCTGTCCGCCGCACACAGCGCGGCCCACGTCGCCATGCTGGTCGCGGCGCTGGGCGCGCTCCGTGGCGCCTCGGTGCCCGGGGCCGCTCCTGTGGCCTGAGCCGGCCCCGTGGACCGTCCCGACGGGTCGACGCAGGTGGCGGGGCGGGCGCGTCCGACGTGCCTCGTCGTGGTCGTGGGGACGGGCACCGAGGTGGGCAAGACCTGGGTGAGCGCCCACCTCGTTGGGGAATGGCGCCGACGGGGTGCGACGGTGGCCGTGCGCAAGCCCGCCCAGTCCTTCCGCTCCGACGAGGGCGCCACCGACGCGGAGGTCCTGGGCGCGAGCAGCGGTGAGGCCGCCGACGTCGTGTGCCCGCCGCATCGCTGGTATCCGGTGCCCATGGCCCCGCCCATGGCCGCCGCCGTCCTCGGGCTCGACCCCCCGACCCTGGCGGCCCTGGTGGCCGAGCTGTCCTGGCCGGCAGGTGTCGACGTCGGCCTCGTCGAGACGGCGGGCGGTCTCCGTTCGCCGCTGGCCGACGACGCCGACGCGGTGTCGCTAGTCCGGGCCCTGCGTCCCGACCGGGTCCTCCTTGTCGCCGATGCCGGGCTGGGCACCGTCAACGCCGTGCGGCTGTGCGCCGGCGCGCTGGCGGCCGGGCCGGGCGCCGACACCGGCCCGCCCCCGGTCGTGGTGTTGAACCGCTTCGACCCGTCGGACGACCTGCACCGGCGCAACCTGGAGTGGCTCGGGGACCGGGACGGCCTGGTGGTGACGCCGGCCACGCCCGACGGTTTGGCCGCCCTGGCCCGGGACCTGCTGGGAGGTCCCGGGGCCCGCTCGGCGGCGCCCTGAGCACCGCCCGGCCTGCCAGGGACACGCCACCGAGGGCCGGAGCGGTTCGCCGCCCAGCGGCCGGTCCCGCCTGCTGGGGGCCACGATCCGTGAGATTCAACAACCGTTGCTCAAGCCGTCCGCAGACCCGGCCGATGCCAATTGACGGGGAAAGGGGCTCGGTGCCATGGGCCGTGGCCAGCACCAGAAGAAGAAGGAACGTCGTGGTCGGACATTGTTGGCCGCGACCTTCGCCCTCGCCGTCGCCCTTTTCACCGCGTCCGCCGTCTACGCGGGCCTTTCGGCCAAGGCCACGGGCACCGAGCAGGTCTCCAGCGGCACGCTGGACCTGACGCTCAGCGCGGACACGAACTCGGTCGGGTTCTCCAACTTCTCGGGCAAGATGGCCCCCGGGGACGTGGACAACGTGGCCGTGGACCTCGACAACACGGGGACGCTGGCGTCGGCGGCCGGGATGACGCTGTGGGTCGCCGGCAGCCCGAGCAACCCGCTCACCGACGGCACGGCGAGCGGCGAAGGCCTCGCCGTGACGATCACCCAGTGCTCGGTGGCGTGGAGCGCCGGCGGGACGTGCAGCGGGTCGACGACCAACATCCTGTCCCAGACCATGGTCAGTGCCATGAACACGTCCGGCACGGCCGTGGCCCTGTCCAACATCCCGAGCCTGGCCGCCACGACCGGTCAGGTCGCCCACCTCCAGGTGAGCCTGACCCTGATCGGCACCGAGACCTCGACGAACGGGGTGGCGCCCTCGCCGACCATCCAGGGCCTGAGCACGACGCTGACCTACACCTTCACCGAGCAGCAGCGGGCGGCGATCACCACCAACCAGTAGTCCCGGTGGTCCCGTCGGACCTCTCAGGGTCGATCCGGCCCGCCGGGCACGTCGAGCTCGCCGTGGTCCCGGCATCGTGCCCGGAACCCGCCCGGGGTGACGACCACCGCCATGCGCCGGCCGCAGGCCGGGCAGTGGCGCGGGGGGTCGAGGGCACGACCGCAGCCCGGGCACTGGCTGCTCGGCCGGCCGCACGCGGTGCAGTGCGACGCGGCGGGGGTCGGTGCGTGCTCGGGCACCTCAGAGGACGCCGGAGAGCGCCCCCACCGGCATCCGCAGGTCCTCGAGCATCCGCAGGTCCTCGGAGGGGTCCCGGCCGAGGGTGGTGAGGTAGTTCCCGACGATCAGCGCGTTGATGCCGGACGTGAGGCCCATCGCCTGCAGGTCCCGGAGCGTGATCTCCCGCCCGCCCGCGTAGCGCAGGATCGTGGCGGGGAGCGCCAGGCGGAACAACGCGATCCAGCGGATGGCCTCCCAGGCCCCCACGACGGGACGGTCGCCGAGCGGTGTGCCCGGTCGCGGGTTGAGGAAGTTGAGGGGCACTTCGGTGGGGTCCAGGTCCCGCAGCTGCAGGAGCAGCTCGACGCGCTGCGCATCGCTCTCGCCCATGCCGAGCAGGGCGCCACAGCACAGCTCCATCCCGTGCGCCCGCACCAGCGCGCACGTCGCCGCCCGCTCCTCCCACGTGTGGGTGGTGACCACCCGCGGGAAGAAGGAACGGGCGGTCTCGACGTTGTGGTTGTACCGGTGCACGCCGCCGGCGGCCAGACGCGCCGCCTGATCCTCGGTGAGGATGCCCGCGGACACGGCGACGTTGAGCCCGCTGTGCTCGCGCACGAGCGGCACGAGCTCGAGGATGCGCCGCAGTGTGCGCTCGTCGGGGCCCCGCACGGCCAACACGATGCAGAACTCACTGGCGCCGATCGCCGCGGTCTCCTCGGCCGCCCGCAGGACCTCGTCGGTGTCGAGGAACGGCGTGGCCTTCACGGGGGTGTCGAAGGCCGAGGACTGCGCGCAGAAGTGGCAGTCCTCGGGACAGCCCCCCGTCTTCGCCGACAGGATGCCCTCGACCTCCACGGTCGGGCCGCACCAGGCGAGCCGGACCTCGTGCGCCAGCGCGGCGAGCGCCACGACCGAGTCGTCGGGCACCGTGGCCAGGCCGACGAGCTCGTCGTCGTGGAGCGCACGGCGCTCGTCGAGCAAGGCGCGGCCGGCCTGGACGATGCGCCGGCGCGCCTCCTCCTCATCCGGTACGGGGCCGAGGTGCACCGGGCACGGCTCGACCCGTGCACCGAGCGTCACCGTGGTACGCGTGGAGGTCCGAGGAGCACGTCCGGGCATCCCGGTTACGGTAGCGGGCGCTCCGACCGAGGAGGCAATCGACATGGCCTGGGACTTCGAGACCGAGCCGGAGTACGAGGCGAAGCTGGCATGGGCCCGCACCTTCGTCGACGAGGAGATCCTCCCGTTGGAGGTGCTCGACGTCGAACCCGAGGCCCTGGGCCCGGCCATCGGGCCCCTGCAGGAGGAGGTCAAGCGCCAGGGCCTGTGGGCCGCCCACCTGCCCCCGGAGCTCGGCGGCATGGGCTTCGGGCAGGTGCGCCTCGGGCTCCTGCACGAGGTGCTCGGCCGGTGCTGGCTGGCGCCGGTGGTGTTCGGGAACAACGCCCCCGACTCGGGCAACGCCGAGCTGCTGGCGGTCGGTATCGAGCAGACCGGACGTGACGACCAGCGCATCGAGTGGCTCGAGCCTCTGCTCCAGGGGAAGCTTCGCAGCGGGTTCTCCATGACCGAGCCGGGGGCGGGGGCCGACCCGACCCTGATCTCGACCTCGGCGGTGCGTGACGGCGACGAATGGGTGGTCAACGGGCACAAGTGGTTCACCACCAACGGCTCGGTGGCGGACTTCCTGATCGTGATGTGCGTCACCAACGCCGACGTCCACCCCTATGCCGGCTGTTCGATGATCATCGTCCCCGCCGATGCAGCGGGCGTGGAGATCGTGCGCGACGTGCCCACCATGGAGCATCCCGTGGCCCACACCGGGCGCTTCGGCGGGCACACCGAGATCGTCTACCGCGACGTCCGGGTTCCCGTGGGCCATCTCGTGGGCCGGGAGGGCGACGGCTTCCGGTTGGCACAGATGCGCCTCGGCCCCGGTCGGATCCACCACTGCATGCGCTGGCTGGGCCAGTCCCAGCGCGCCTTCGACATGCTCTGCGAGCGCGCCGTGTCTCGGTTCCTGCACGGATCGGTGTTGGCCGACAAGCAGTTCGTCCAGGGATGGGTGGCCGACTCGATGGCCGAGATGTCGGCCGCCCGGCTCCTGACCCTGCACGCGGCGTGGAAGATGGACCGGCAAGGCCCCGCCGCGGCTCGCGTGGAGATCGCCATGATCAAGTACTACGGCGCGGGCGTGCTCTACAACGTCATCGACCGGGCGATCCAGGCCTACGGCTCCATGGGGTTCTCGACGGACCTCCCGCTCGAGCACATGTACCGCGCCGCGCGCGCGGCGCGCATCTACGACGGGCCCGACGAGGTGCACAAGGTGACGGTGGCCCGGCAGGTGCTCAAGCGCTACACGCCGACGGACGTTCCGACCGAGCACGTGCCCACCCGTCGTCGAGCCGCCCGGGAACGCTTCGCCGAGCTCCTCGTCGAGGCGACAGCCGACCACTGATCGTCGCACCGTTCGCGCACCGCGTCGTCGGATCGGTCACCGGCCTCGACCGTGGATGTTCGTCGGCCGGCCAATTGCGTCGCGAATTTGCAAAAGGCAGCGAACGCTCGCGATCGCGAATTGAGATCGCAATTCGTCCGGAACGCATGAGCGCGACGACAGTTCAACGGGGCGGGGACAGAGGAGGGCGAGGAGAAGAGCCCTCGGCTCAGCCCGCCATGAAGCGCAGGTCGGCTCGCCGCACGCCGGCGATGACGGACGAGGGTGAGCGCTCCACGTCGCCGGCCCGCTCGATCCCCGCGAAGCGTCCGAGCAGAGCCTCGAGGACGACGCGGGCCTCCAGACGGGCCAGGGCCGCGCCCAGGCAGAAGTGGTTGCCGAAGCCGAAGGCGATGTGGGGGTTTGGCGCGCGGCCGACGTCCAGGGTCGCCGCGCTGGGCCCGAAGACGGCCTCGTCCCGGTCGGCCGAGGCGAAGAGCATGAGGACGGGCTCGCCCTCGGCGACCGGGACACCCGCGACCTCGCAGTCCCGGGTGGCGGTGCGCATGAACGAGATCACCGGGGTCGTCCAGCGCAGCAGTTCCTCGACGGCGTTCGGCACCAGGGACGGATCGGCCCGCAGTCGGCCCCACTCGCCGGGGTGGTCCGCCAGCGCGACGAGGCCGGCGCCGACGAGGTTGCGGGTCGTCTCGTTGCCGGCCACGAGCAGCTGCACGAGGAACATGGCCAGTGCCGCGTCGGAGAGCTGGTCTCCCCCGATCTCCGCGGCGCCCAGCGCGCTGAGCATGTCGTCGCGGGGCTCGGCGCGCCGGCGCTTGCAGGCCTCGACCAGATAGTCGACCATCTCGGCCAGGAGCGCATTGCGCCGGTCCTCGGGCCAGTCGGGCCGTGCGCCGGGGATTACGGCCTCGGACCACGCATAGGCACGTTCCCAGTCGTCGTCGGGAAGCCCGAGGATCTCGCCGATGACCTGCAGGGGCAGCGGGACGGCCAGCTCGGCCATGACGTCGAGGGCGGCATCGGCCACGAGGCGCCCGACGAGCACGTCGACCCGGGCACGTACCACCGGTTCGAGCCCGCGCACGACACTGGGCTTGAACCCCGGTTGCACGAGACGCCGGTAGCGCGTGTGCGCCGGAGGGTCGCTGTGCATCATCGTCGGCGGAGTCTCGTAGCTGGTGCCGATCTCGTCGGTGAGGATCCCCCGGCCGGCGCAGAAGGTGTGAGGGTCGCTCTCGACCGCGCAGACGTCGGCGTGCCGGCTGACCGCCCAGAAGCCCAACTCGTCGTTCCAGGCGACGGGCGCCTCCCGGCGCAGCCGGGCGTAGAGCGGGTGGGGGTCGGTGGTGTAGAGCGAGGGATCGGTGAGGCGCGCCGACAGATGGATGCCCGGTCGATCGGCGGTCATGTCCCCCCCTCCGGCGACCCGTCCGAGGCGGGCCCTGGTCCTGGCAGGGGCCCGAAGCGCGGCAGGCGCTTGTCATGCATGGCGGCCACACCCTCCCGGAAGTCGGGTGCCCGCATCATGGCCTCGAGGCGCTCGCCGGCGTCGCGCACGGCGTCGGCCGCGTCCCGATGCAGGTCCGCGTACATCTGGAGCTTCGTCGCCGCCAGGGACGCGGGAGAGACCTCGTCGCACAGCTGCCGAGCGTACGCATAGGTGACGTCGAGGAGGTCCTCGCCGGGCACCACCTTGTTCACGAGCCCCATCGCCTCGGCCTCCTCCGCGAGGAAGATCCGGCTCGACAGGAGCAGGTCCGCGGCCCGCGTCAGCCCGATCAGCCGCGGCAGGAGCCACGAGAGCCCGAACTCGGCCGGCAGCCCGAGTTTGCCGTGGGCGGTGGTGAGCTTGGCCCCGGCGGCGGCGAAGCGGAGGTCGCAGTAACAGGCCAGAGCGAAGCCGACGCCCGCCGCCGGGCCGTTGACGGCGGCGATGACCGGCTTGCGCAGGCCGAAGTGGTAGGCGAACTCGGCGTCGAACTCGGGACGCACGCCGTAGCCGGGGTTGGCCAGGTCGGGCCCCGTCCCGGGGTCGTACCCGCCGCGGGCCACGTGGCCCTCCAGCGCCGTGGCGTCCGCCCCGGCGCAGAAGCCCCGGCCGGCCCCCGTGACCACCACCACCCGCACGCTCGGGTCGTCCGTGGCCCGCTGGAGCAGTGCCCGGTACTCCGTGTGCATCCGGCCGGTCCAGGCGTTGAGGCGCTCCGGCCGGCAGAGCGTGATGGTTGCCACCGAGCGCTCGGCGGCGTACCGGGTCACCTTGAGCTCGGCCGGCTGCACCCCGTGTTCCTAGCCCGGCTCCCGCGACCCGGGCCACAACCTCGGGTCGGCGAGGGGAAGGAGGTGGTTGTGTTTCTGTTGTGATGAAAGTGCTTAAGGTGACCAATCACGCGCCGATGCAATTGTCGGACAGTTCCTGTCCCAAACCCCACACTCCAGACATCCCCAGTGTCCGAAGACCCCCACCAGATCGGTGGGGGTCTTCGCGTCCGGGCCCGGCGGGCCTCTTCGTCCACCACCGCGGTCGTCGGCGCCCTCGGCCTTCAGGTTTTTCCACATGTTGTCGAAGAAGGAAGGGCACACAAGGAGGTGGGGCGGGATTCCCGTCGCACCAGGCCTGCGGGCCATCTCAAGGACGAGAGGAGTAGTCGTGCGACGGAACAAGAGGACTCTCATGGCCGCGGTCGGGGCCGGAGCGCTGGTGCTCGCCGGCGCGGCGGCGTTCACCAACGGCCTGTCGTTCAGCAACACGAACACCACCGTGGCCTACGGCCAGGAGAACGTCCAGGGTGCCACGGTGACCTCGATCAACTACACGCTCGACGCCACCCGCGTCTACGTGGACACCGTGACCTTCGCGGCCTCCGGGGACACCAGCGGCTCGACCGCCGAGGTCGGCTTCAGCACCGGGAGCCAGGGTGCGGGGAACACCACAACCAACTGGGCGACCTGCGGGGCCGGCGCGTTCAGCAGCGGCTCGACCACCTACGTCTGTGACGTGAGCAACCTGCTCGGTTCCGGTCAGGCGCAGGCCGTCGCCGGCATCACGGCCACCGACATCGTGGTCCACTAAGCGGCGAACCCGACGGACGGGACGGGCCGCGGCCCGTCCCGTCCCACTCGGGGAGGGGGAGATGGGGAGGCGACGGCTGCGAGGCATCGGCGCCGGCCTGGTCACCGCGGCCGGCCTCGTCGTCATCGTCGCCCTGGCCACCCACGCGGTCGACCTGGTCACCACGCACGGGGTGAGCATGCTGCCCCGGTTCCACACCGGGGACCTGGCGGTGATCGTGCCCGGCGCCCCGTACCACGTCGGCGAGATCGTCGGCTACCACAGCCCCCTGCTCCACATCACGGTGCTGCACCGGATCGTCGCCGAGCACGACGGGCTTTTCACCTTCAAGGGCGACAACAACCACTTCCTCGACCCCACGAAGCTGCCGGCCTCGGCGATCCAAGGACGCCTCTGGCTGCACGTCCCGAAGCTGGGCATGGTCCTGCAGTGGCTGCGCTCGCCGGTCGGGCTGGGGCTCGTGGCCTTCGGGCTCGTGGCCGTCGGCCTCGGGGCGGGCTCGGCACGCCGGCACCGCGCCCGCGGCCGAGCGGCGGCCGGCACTGGACGTGGCAGCGGGCCCAAGCATGCCGCCGAGGACGACTTGCGCGTCGGCTGGTGGCCGGTGGTCCTCCCGGCGCTCGCCCTTGCCGGGCTCGCCCTGTTGGCGGCGGTCGCATGGGCACGCCCGACCACGCGTCCTGGCCTGCGTCTCGTCCCGTACACGGAACGGGTGACGTTCTCGTACACGGCGAACGCGCCGGTCGGGGTCACGTATCCGACGGGCTCCCTGTCGAGTGGCGATCCGGTGTTCCTCCGGCTCGTCGACACGCTGCACGTGCTCGCCCGGTACGGGTTCGCCGCCGAGGGAGCCACCCCGTCGGACACGTCCCGCCCGGGGCGCGCCGTGCCGTCAGCGGGAGCCCTGCGCGGCACGATCGGTGCCACCGCGGTGCTTGAGGGTCCCGGCGGCTGGTCGGGACAGCTCGGCGCGGTCCCACCGGCCGCCTTCGCGGGCCCGTCGGCCACCGTCGCCCTCGACCTGGACCTGACGCGCATCGCCGTCCTGGAGAAGTCCTTCTACAACGAGACGGGGATCGCCCTGGGGACGACCGACATCGTCGTCCGTCCCACGGTGCACGTGCGTGGCTTCGTCGACGGAGTGCCCGTCGACGATTCGTTCGCACCGTCGTTGAGCTTCCACGTCAGTGGCGGGGTCCTGACGCCGACGTCGGGTTCGGCCACCGGGGCCGCGCCCGTGTCGCTCAGCGCGCAGCGCACGGGGGCGGTCACTCGCGCGACGCCCGAGACGGCGACCATGTCGATCCTCGGCAGGGGCATCGGCGTCGGCACGGCGCGGGCGATCGGTCTCACCGGCACGGTGGTGGCGGGGACGCTGTGCGTCGCCGGCTGGTCCTGGGTGGCGCGGCGCCGGCAGATGGACGAGACCGAGCGCATCCGTGCCGCCTACGGCCACGACCTCGTCCCCGTGTCGGCCAGCCCGGCCGCCGCGGCCCGGCTCGTAGTGGAAGTGGAGCGGTTCTCGGCGCTCGC
>Ga0187780_10003416_pt1 | contig 11976 bp, 7 predicted proteins | sample 1015_Q2_SP10_20__FD_132429 | JGI IMG/M metagenome (GOLD analysis project Ga0187780, IMG submission 132429) | Tropical peat soil microbial communities from peatlands in Department of Meta, Colombia - 1015_Q2_SP10_20_MG | ecosystem: Environmental > Terrestrial > Soil > Wetlands > Peat | place...
GAACTGCACCTTGACCGTTTTGATTTCGTACGGACTGGTCGGTATTGCGACGGTTTTGCCCGCGGAATCGAGCGGAAGAGGATTTGATCCAGCTTCCATCAGGTTGACTTCCCACGCTGCTTTGGCCGCTTCGGGCAGTGTAAGGTGAATGGTGCCTTTATCACCGGCCCACTCGTAATAACGGATGATGATTGAGTTGTCTTCTGCTGATTTTTTCACAGCAGTGATCACCACGTTATTTTCGGCCGCCGCAAAGAAAGACTTCGCCGCAGGCAGTTGACCTGCGTGATGAGTCGTGGCAACAGCAAGCAGCGGATAATTCAATTCGTACCCTTCCCGAACTGTCATCGCTTCTTTCCAATTCCCGCCATGTGGATATAGCGAATATGTGAACTCGTGCATTCCCTGGTCAGCCTCCGGATCGGGAAAAGTAGGCGACCGCAAGAGCGAGAGCCGCAGCACGTTGTCCTTGGCGTCGTACCCGTACTTGGAATCGTTCAGCAGACTGAAACCCTGGGCCGCATCGGAGAGATCAGCCCAGCGCAAAGCCGGGACTTCGAATTGTGCCTGTTCTTCGGGACTTCGCCGGGTCGTAGGGCGCTGGACGCTGCCATAGGGAATTTCAAATGTGGCTTTGTCGTTGCGCGCGCTCAAAGGAAATGCGGCTTTCAAGAGAATGTGCTTCTCGTGCCAATCGGCTTGCATGCGGACGTCGATTCGTGGAACACCGGCATAGATTGTGATGTCCTGAACGAAACTCGAACTTTGGAAATGATGGCGCACACGAATCACGGCGTGAAGCGGAGTATGCTCGAGCAATTCGACTTTGTCGGCTTGCATCAGATCCCAATGTTGTTTGACGAAGTCGGCGTCTATATTCCACGCATCCCATTTGGCTGGTTTATCCACGAAAGCTTGCAGCAGATTGGCACAAGGCAGCCCATCGGGAGATGCCGCCGGCGAGCCTTCGCTCTGAACCGGAACTGCCAAGGCCTCAGTTTGGCTGCGCTTGTCAAAAAGACTGGTTATGCAGCCAGTTCTTGGATCCACCGTCAAGTGAACGAAATCATTTTCCAAGGAGCTGGAAGTTGCCGTCACTGATGGTTGCGCTGACGTCGGGGCGATGCTTGCGACGGGCTCCAGGAGAATCAGTTTGTAACCGATTGCCGGAACATCCTGTGCCAAAATTCGCATGCGCACGCGATTGATCTGGGGATCCATGCTGACGATCTCCGCCGGTAGTTGCTTGCCGTCAGCGTCGACGGCGCGAACCTGGCTGACTGCAGTCGGAAAGTGTGCGTCAACCTCTACTTGATCCGTTCTTGCCCACGAGAGTGGATTGACAACCAGCACACCAACACCCGGAGAATTCACTCTGGAAGCCAAGTCTTCGAGCGTGCTGTGAATGATGTCACGATTCACGCGTTCAGTTTCGGCATATTTGCGGGCGGCATCAACATAGTTGATATGAATTCCTGAGCCGGGAAGGATGTCATGGAATTGATTGAACAATATCTTCTTCCAGGAGTCGTCGAAGTCCTGCTGCGGGTACGGGGCGCCAAACATGGTTGCGATTGAGGCCAGCTTTTCGGCCTCCAGAATCAAGACCTCATTTTTGCGATTGCCTTTCTTCTCCTCGGCTTGCGTCGTCTGGACTCCGCGATGGTATTGGAAGTAAAGTTCGCCATCCCAGGTTGGAATTTTCAGATTACTCTTGTCCTTCTCCAAATCTGCCAAATACTGTGCGGCCGTGGAGAATTTAATCTGGGGATAAACGAGATCACCCTTTTGCCAATGCGTCGCGATGTCAAGGTCTTGCCGAGTAGGTCCACCACCGTGATCGCCCACACCATAGAGGTACATCATCTCTAAGGCCCCGGACGGAGCCGAGTTCGTGCCACCATCCCATTTCCACAGCATGGGCCCATAAGTGGCTGCATCACGAGCCATTCGTAACGGATCGATGGGGTTCGCATAGTCACTGGGAAAGTATGTGAGCACGCGGCTTCCGTCAGGCGCTTGCCACCAGAAAAGTCGGTAAGGAAACTTTGTGAACTCGGACGCCCAGAGCAACTTTTGAGTTACAAAATAGTCGATTCCTGAACGTTTATAAATTTGCGGTACCTGCCAGTTGTAACCAAATGAATCGGGATTCCATCCGATGTTGATGTTCACGCCAAACTTTTGCTGGAAGTAGCGCTTGCCATAAAAAATCTGGCGCACCAGCGATTCGCCATCAGGCATGTTGAGATCAGGTTCGACCCACATTCCGCCTATGACCTCCCAGCGACCTTCCTTGACCCGCTTTCGAATCTCCTCAAACATGGCGGGATATTTCTCTTCAATCCACGTGTACGCCTGGGCGGAGCTGGCAGTGAACTTGAATTCAGGGTATTCGCGCATGAGTTCGAGCGCGGTACCGAAGGTATCGCGGACGACCTCCACGGTTTCGGTCCATGGCCAGAGCCACGCCATGTCTATATGACTGTTGCCAATGGCCTCTATCGCGAACTGCTGCATATAGGGGCGAAGCGATTCCAGCTTGTTTTGCGCATCGTTGAGCGAGGCATCGAAGGATTCTTGATCTCCGTGATCCAGAGCCGCGAGATCGATCGTCTTGACTGCCACGTCGAGTTGCTGCTGCCGTTCAGCTTCACCTGTTGGATACGCGCTTATCAGCGTTTTTGCTGCTGAGATCTCCAATCGCAGCAGCGCAGGATCGGGGCGACCGGGCACAGGTCGTATTCGTATTTCGGCGCGATCCAGCCGTGTAGTATCACCGCCGCAGCAGCCACCCCCGCCAGAATCGATAACAAGCACGGCAAGAACCAGCATTGCTCCTGGGTGAGCGCCTTCTATCAGCGTAATGGGGATCTGGCCGTCTTCATCCGTACGGGCCACCATCGACCCATTGGCGAAAAGGCTGATATTCACCGCATGTTCACTCGTGACGTGCAAATCGAGGACAAGCTTCGCTCCATGGATCGCGTACCCATTCACCTGCGCCGGCACCTGGAAGCGATGTGCTAACCAACGCGAGCCCTTCCATTCCTGGTTGATCTTGATCTGCTCCCAACCTGAGGAATCGAGCGACGGATTTTCCCCGTGTGGGAGGTTAGCGTCGTGTACGTACCAAACAGGTGCGGGAATCGTTGTGATTGATTGCAGCCGGTCGAGAACCGGTTGGTAGTTGTCCGGCGTGGATGCCGGCGATTGCGCTACAACTGAGCCGCACAGCAAGAGGATAAGTACCCAAGAGTATCGAAAGCGCATGCCGTTATAGATAAGGTAAATTCGCCAGATGTTCAAGATGGTTCGTGCTGACGCCGTCTGGTGTGGAGCAAAGGCTGCGTCGTAGCAGTGGCGAGAAGTATTGTATGCCTACCCCTTTCCGCAATCAGTTCGAGCGCTACCGGGTGACGAGCCTTACGCGTTGTCTTCGGTAGTGGGGTGGTATGGGTACGGCGACTCGTGAGTAATCCGGTGTGGACACTCGGCGAGGGAAGTGTCTCAGGATTGGCGACCAGGTTTCCGCGACCGAGCAAGGTGGGGCGAGCGGCTGAACACGAACGAAAGGCAATGCTTGCGTATGCTTCAAGAGTTCTTGTGCGCGTGGACTTCCAGTCAAGCCAAAATGGCGGTGCAGCACGCGGCGAAGCCAAAGTTGCTCCTGGCCTTCGATCGGAACGGCTTGCACGGACTGCTCATTCAGCAAGTACCGGTCACTGAAATCGCGCAGCAAATAAGCCAGGCCGCCAGTCATCCCTGCGCCCACGTTCGCTCCCACAGAGCCGAGGATTAGTGCAATCCCAGCGGTCATGTACTCGCACGCGTGTTGGCCAGCGCCCTCGACTACGGCCAGGGCGCCGCTGTTGCGCACCGCGAACCGTTCGCCAACTCGGCCTGCGACATAGAGTTCTCCGCCGGTCGCGCCGTAAAGTACTGTGTTGCCAGCCAGAACATCACCACGAAGACAGGCTTCGTCTCCAGCAGAAATAGTAATGCTGCCCCCGGACATTCCCTTGCCCACATAATCGTTGGCCTCGCCCGCAAGGCGCAGGTTGACGCCCGGAATCAGAAAAGCTCCGAAGCTCTGGCCAGCCGTTCCGGTGAGCTCAAAATCGACCGGACCAATCATCTGAGAATCCTGCCTTCGCCGCAGGATTTCACCGCTCAGGTGGGCGCCGACGGAACGATCTGCGATCGTGATGTTGAAAACATGCGCCCCTCGGGTCGGCAGTGCAAGTTCGTCGAGACTACGAGTTATCGCCCGCTGCAAGCTGTTTTCCGGCTCTTCCGCGCACCCAATCTGCTCGGAGCTCACAATAGGCTGCAATATCATCTGAACCGCCCGTGCAGCCTGCTCGTTTTTTGGACGGAGTTGTTCAACCCAGCCCACGATTTCGTCAACGCTACGAGCCCCCAGCTTAGCGAGCAATTCTCGAAACTCCGCAGCCAGGGCGCGAAAATAGGTCTCGACCATTTCAGGCTTGCCGGCGAAGCGGGCCCTGAGCTTCTCATCCTGGGTAGCGATTCCAACCGGGCAGGTATTCAAATGGCACTGCCTGGCCATCACACAGCCGAGAGCGACCAGAGCCGATGTTCCAAAACCGAATTCGTCAGCCCCGAGCAACGCAGCAATAATAAGGTCCCGCCCAAACTTGAAACCACCATCTACGCGCAAACGAACGCGGCGGCGCAGACCACACTGCACCAGCGTACAATGCGCGTCGCGCAACCCAACTTCCCAGGGCATGCCGGTATTCTTGATGGAAGTAAGCGGAGAAGCGCCGGTTCCTCCGTCATGCCCGCTGATCGTGATGACATTTGCGCCCGCCTTTGCAACCCCGGCGGCAATGATTCCCACTCCGGTGCTCGAGACCAGCTTCACGCCGATCCGGGCACGTGGATTGATTGACCGTAGATCGTAGATCAGCTGCGCCAAGTCTTCGATGCTGTAGACGTCGTGATGTGGGGGCGGCGAGATCAGGGACATGTTTGGCGAGGCATGCCTGAGTCGCGCGATGTACGCGGTCACCTTTCCCGCCGGAAGCTGACCACCTTCGCCGGGTTTTGCACCTTGGGCAATTTTGATTTCGAGTTCGTCGGCCTCCACCAGGTACTCGGCAGTTACACCAAACCGCGCCGAGGCCACCTGTTTGACACGATTATTTGCCCGCCGATCGCCTGAATACACGGCGGGATCTTCGCCGCCTTCTCCCGTGTTACTGCGCCCACCCAATCGGTTTGCTGCGATGGCTAAGGTGCGATGGGTCTCGGGAGAAATCGCACCCAGCGACATCGCCTGCGTGCTGAAACGGCTGAGCAGAGAAGCCTCAGATTCGACACCCTCCAATGGCACTGGTGTGCCGGGAAGGATCTCCAGCAGATCGCGGACGGCGACGGGATCTCTCTGCTCGTGGAGTTCTGCAAAATTCTTGAAGTTCGCCTCAGTGGGCGATTTGATGTAGCGATGCATTCTTCGCACTAATTCCGGCGAAGTGGCATGGCGTTCTCCATTATGGCGGAAGCGGTAAAGGCCATGATCAGGCAATTGGTCCCTCTCCGCAGCAAACGCCATTGCATGACGTGAAATGCAATCACCCAACAGTTCGCGGAGCCCCTTGCCGCCAAGTGCCCGGCCGGCGTTTTCGAAGAACCGGTCGCACAATTCAGGGTCCAGGCCGATGGTTTCAAAAAGCTGGCTGTTCCGATAACTTGCAATGTTCGAAATACCCATCCGAGCTATCACCTTCAACAAGCCTTTTTCAATTACGCGCCGATAGGTTTCGACACCCTCCGCCTTCAGGGTTGCCGCGTGCTGCAGCGCAAGGTATGGCACAACTGCACTCGCACCGGCTGCAATCAAGAGTGCGACGTGATGTGTATCAATGACCTGCCCGGTTTCAATAACGAGCGGCACATTCCATGCACCTGCGTTGACCATACCCTTCCAAACCGCAGCGAGCGCGAGCAGAGCAGGCAGCGCCGTACAACGGGTGCTCACCAGCGAATCGCTCAGCAGTACCAGACCGGTCTTGTTAGACGATACTTCCGCAGCTCGCCGTTCGAGACGATCAAGTACTTGCACTCCGCCTTCAATTCCCTCTCCAAATGGAAACGTGAAATCCAGTCGCTCCACGGGGGACAATTTTTTCTTGATGACCTGCAACTGGCCCAAGTCGAGCAGTGGAGAAGCGAGAACTGCGGAATGGTTGAGATACACCTTCAAGGACATCACGTGTATCTCACGTAGGGGATCTATGGGTGGATTTGTGACTTGGGCGAATCGCTGCTTGCAATGATCCCACAAGGGTCGTGGCAAGCTGGACATGAAGGCTGGCGCCGCATCATCGCCCATGCTCCAAACAGCCTCTTGTCCGGATTCGACGACAGGACGGAACAGAAGACGGTACTGGTCTTCGGTCCAGCCGAGCGCGGCCATCTGCTGGGTTGATGGGATGACACCAGCGGAAACTGACTGTCTATGCGGAGCGATTTCGATCCGCTTCGGCAAGAAGACATATTGGCGCGACGGGTCATTGACAATAGTTTCCTTCGGCCCGAGGAAAACCCCCGTTAGCGGATCCACTATCAACATCTCGCCGGGGCCGAGCCGTTGTCGCTCAATGACTCGCGAGTCAGGCACATTAGCAATGCCTGTCTCCGATCCAACGATGACCAGTCCATCGCAAGTTCTTGTATACCGTAGCGGCCTCAAGCCATTGCGGTCGAGCTTCGCAGCTACCCTGACGCCATCAGTGACGATTAACGCAGCAGGCCCGTCCCAAGGCTCCTGCGCGCCGGCGTGAGCCTCGAAGAAAGATCGCAGTTCCTGTGAAAGTTTGGCATCATTCTCCCAGGCTGGCGGCACCATACAGGACATCGCGGACGCGAGTTCGTAGCCGCGCCGCAAATAGAGTTCGAACGCATTGTCGAAGCTGGCCGAATCGCTAACCCTTTCCTCGAGAAGTTGAGTCTTTGCAGCAAGCTTCAATTTCCGCAACAGGCCTGTTTGTTTGGCGCGTAGCCATCGCCGGTTGGCGCTGATCGTATTAATTTCGCCGTTGTGGGCGATAAATCGGAACGGCTGTGCCAGCCGCCAGCTGGGGCGAGTGTTGGTGGAGTAGCGCTGATGGAAAATTGCAAAGGGACTAGTGAAAGATTGATCGGCCAAATCCGGATAGAAAGCAGGAAGCTGCTCGGGAGTCAGCAAGCCTTTGTAAACCACGGTTGTGGACGAAAGCGAGCAGAAGTGAAGGCCGAGTTCAGACTGCGACTCTAATTCCTTACGAAAGGCAAACAGGCTGAATTCGAAATCGCCCTCAGATTGCTTGGGTGCGAAGTACCATTGCTGTATAAGGGGCAATGCCCGCAGCGCCTGCGGACCAATGATCGAAGAATCGGTCGGCACTTCGCGCCGGCCCAGAAATTGTAATCCATATCTCTTGGCCGGTTCCTCGATCAGCTGTCGGCGGTCATCGGCAATTTTGTTCGCCAGGAAAACCATGCCGAGTGCAAAGACCGATGGCAAGTCGATGCCAGCATCTCGTGCAACGCGACGACAGAATGCGTCCGGAATTCTGGTAAGCAAACCTGAGCCATCACCGCTGCGGCCGTCGGCATCGACGCCTCCCCGATGTCCGAGACGACGCAGGGCTTCAAGCGCACGCTCGACGACCTCGCGCGAGCTCGGGCTTCCGAGTTGCGCCACGAATCCCACGCCGCAGGCATCGTGGTCGACAAAGCTGCGCTCACCTGACATTCCTAACTTGTAATTGTTGTCTGGCAGGAAAGTACAATCGAGAATTTCAATGTCGACGATGAAATTTTTCGAACGACTCAGATAGCTCTACAGGGGGAGAGCTATGGTCCCGAATTCCATGTTCCGCGGGCTGACGCCTTGACTCAGCCAGGGTTTGCGGGATCGCAACGTCGAGCCGCCTATTAGAACCAGCAGTCTTACCGTCCAAATAACAGATACAGCAGCGCTGCCAGAACGATCCCCACAAACAAAGCGTACTCGGCAACTGGAAACACTTTGTCTAGTTCTCGGAAGATGGCATCATGGTTTTCTAGTTTACGGTGGGTCATGACCACACCTCCCCCACGAGAATTTCGAGGCGAGCGCTGACGGCTATCTAGCGCACATAGTTCAGCGCGGGCTCAACCCACACCGGCCTGCCGTTCGGCTGTCGAAAAGCGAAGGTCTCATCTCCCCGGGTGATCTTGCGTGCGATCATCGCATCATGTCCTTGGTAGACGACCATCGATCCAACCACCTCGATCTGATCTCCCTTACTGAAGGTCACCCCGTTGCCCTGCAAGAAACGAAGCGGGGCCACGTGCACCTCAAGAATGCCATTAGTGGTGCTGACCATCAGATGCGTTCCCTTATCACCATTGATCGGACACCAGTACTGCTGCACGTCTTGAATCACACCTTGGGCCTTCACCTCGGTCGCGGCGTTGTATTTGGGCGCCCGTTGCTTAGCGCCGTTATGAAGAATCAGAATCGCGAAGAGAACAACTGCGATTACGGCGAGAATCTCAAGCATTCTCATGGCTCCTCCTGTCTCTCTCTCACGCGAGCTGTACAGTTGATCGGGTAGCTCACGCACTGACGGTTAGTACTGGGCAGTTCGCCCGACGGATGACCTCGTAAGATACTCCCCCGAGGGAGTGGGCGGAGACTTTGACGAAAGCTGGCCGCTTTGCTCCGGTAATGATCAGATCAGCGTTTCGAGCAGCAGCTGTCTTCAGAATGCCATCCGCAAGGAAATCAAAACTCACCACATATTCGGGCTCGGACCAGAGCTTTGCTCCGGCTGGCAGAAGTCTCCGCAACTTCTCGGTGATATTTGCCTTCACTTTGTCGTGCCATCTGTTGATTGCCGGCTCATCCCAGAAGCCTCGTGCCGAACCAGGCAATGCGGCGGGAGGCATGACATGGAGAAGCACTAACTGTGCCCCAGGCTCGTTCGCCAAATGCAGCGCATAGTCCAACGCCTTCGAGGAAGCCGAATGAAAGTCAGTAGCGTAGAGAATTCTTTGGAAAACACCGCTCTTCGTTAGATTTGCATCAATGTGCGGGCCTACCGTGAGCACGGGACAGGCTGCCCTGCGGACAACTTCTTCCGCAACCGAGCCGAGTACCAGCTTCTTAAGTCCTGAACGTCCATGCGTCCCCAGCACCACTAGTTCTATGTCCCGCTGGCGGATAACTGCCGATACCATGCTCCATACCGAACCGGTTCGAAGTACGGTTTCGTGTGAGATCTGATTGAGGGCTCTACGACTGGCAAGGCTTTCGAGCTGTCGTCTTGCTTCGTCGTGGTGCCGTTCGTCCGGGAACTCCGGAATAAAGGACAGAGCCTCCGGGGGCATCACATGCATGAGAAAGATTTTTGACCCGTGGCAGCGAGCGACGGCGACCGCATAGTTGAATGCCTTCTCCGAATCGTCGGAGAGGTCAGTCGCCAGAAGGATGTTCTTGAAGGAGATAACCTTCGCCTTGGGCACTACCGCTGAAGCCGCCATACTAGTCTCCTCTCTCCGCCCTACGTATCTGAGGTGGCGCAAGATCTCTCCGCCGGGTGAACTTGATTCTGCTCAAGCCTCTCGATAGTCGCCTTCAGCCAAATTAGCAGAGCGTCTTCCAGTTCCTCCTGTGTTCCGGTTCGGGAGAGGCTGTCGATGGTTTCGTGCGCATCATTGAGTCGGATGTAGTGGCATGGAACCGGTTCCAGACGACATGCATAGGGTACGAACTTGATGAATTCGCAGCTCGCACACGAGTCGGCCCGATAACGTGGACAAATTGGAGAGTCCTCGAAGATGGAAAGAGGACGACCCGCAGTCTGGGCGTGGTACAGCCCCAGCTCGACAAGCTTGAGTTCCAGCTTCAGTGTTTCTAATGCGTGGGTATTGTGTCCGGGCATACTTGGCCTCCGCCGTCTGCTACGAAAGTTCCAGCCCGGTTCCTCTTTATTGTTAGCTCAGAGTTCGAACATCTTTCAGTGATAAGGCACACTTGGCAAGGTGATTGGCCCCCGAGCTAACCTTTGCCTACCAAGACCCAAATATTATTAATTTCCCGCCTTTCACTCTTTTGGTCGGGACCTTTCCTCACGAGGCTTGTCACAGAAAACCGTGACTAGTGTGCTTGCTCCAGCCTACGGGATTGGAACAATGAAACAGGAAAGAAAAACGAGGGTAACCATATGGATGAAAACTGTATTCTGTGCGGAAAAGTAGTCAAGCACGATGCAAAGTACACCGGACGGGTCGGGGGAGCTTTGCTTCATCCTGTTTGCTTGGATTGTTGGACATTGTGCGAAAAAGAACCAGACCGAGTGATTAGTGAACACCGCAACATGATCGACGACATTCTCGCCGATTATGAACAGCACTGGAAGGCCCACAGGTTCGACCACAAGATGGAAGTGGGCGGTGAAAAACCTAGTGCCCCATCCTCCGCCGAAACAATTCTGGCCAAGAAATATAAGGACGCCTACGGCGCTGCTAACGAAGCGTTACGTTACGCAAGCAGCTTCAAGATCATAGGCTTCGTATTCGCGACCCTGATGATCGTAGGAGGCACCTTCGTCGTAATAGGAATGCCCGAACTTGCGCGAAGTCCTTTAACGGTGTTCGGCGGACTTATCTCGGCGGCGCTGGTTGCCATATCCTTCTATTGGTGTGGAACCCTATTGACAGGGCTGGGGCAACTGCTCTTGGTCACAACTGATATCGCAGTGAATATCTCTCCATTCCTGTCAATTGAACTCAAGGCCAAAGAAGTGGAGGTACCGTTCATACCTGAGCGGCAGGCTGTTCGTGCCGCGTAACAAATTGTACCCAAGCACGATAAAGTATGCAGTGGGGAGAGTATTGAGGGGCGGTAAGTGCGCGGTCCAACGTGCTTTCTGAGTGGGGTAATTTACGCTTCAAGGGGATCTGCAAGGCGAGGGAGTTTCGTTTCGCGGCACCTGATTCGCTGTGTCAAACGTACCGGACAATCAGCCGGCACAGAATTGACTCTTTTTTCATGGGACAAAGACGATGATTGAAATGAAAGCAGTCCGAATGGAATTTCCGGCGGAAGCCAACATCATCGTTGGCCAGTCACACTTCATCAAAACCGTCGAGGATTTGTACGAAGCAATAACCGCCACGGCGCCGCAAGCCAGGTTCGCCATTGCTTTCAACGAAAGTTCAGGCGCCTGTTTGACACGGTCGGAGGGCAACGATGAGGCGCTACGCGAAGTTGCCGTACGCAATGCCCAGGCGCTGGGCTGTGGCCACACTTTTGTACTGCTGCTCCAGAATGCCTACCCCATTAATGTGCTAAGTGCGATACGTAACGTCGCCGAAGTCTGCTCGATATTTTGCGCGACCGCCAATCCTGTGGAGGTCATTGTCGCGCAGAGTGAGCAGGGACGAGGTGTGCTCGGTGTTATAGACGGCAGTTCACCAAAAGGTGTTGAGGGACCTGCCGACGTCACGTGGAGGCACGACCTGCTAAGGAAAATTGGCTATAAACGATAGCCGGATCTACTCGCTACCACATAAACATTTGCAAAATATGTGGTGGCCAGGGACGGAGTTGAACCGCCGACGCCAGCCTTTTCAGAACCGTTGTTTTGAGTACTTTCAACGCTTTACAAGCCGCCGTTGACTGCCTTAGTACGCCGTAACCCCTCTAAAACGGAAACGTGACAGGTGTAAACCACAGGTGAATTTTCCTGCTTGACATGTATTCTATGTTTCTGCAAACATAGAAATATGCCAGCTACTCAATCCAAGAAAGCTACAGAGCAAGTTGTCAAGTTCGCTGACATGTTCTCAGCCATGGGGACGGAAGCTCGGCTTCGCATCATGCAGTTGCTGCTGTCGGCACACCCCGAAGGCTTGGTAGTCGGGGAGATTCAGGAAGAACTGGACATCCCCAACTCTACCCTGTCGCACCACCTA
>Ga0187780_10003417_pt1 | contig 11975 bp, 9 predicted proteins | sample 1015_Q2_SP10_20__FD_132429 | JGI IMG/M metagenome (GOLD analysis project Ga0187780, IMG submission 132429) | Tropical peat soil microbial communities from peatlands in Department of Meta, Colombia - 1015_Q2_SP10_20_MG | ecosystem: Environmental > Terrestrial > Soil > Wetlands > Peat | place...
CCGAAGATGTCCTGCGCCAGGAGGCCCAGCAGAAACACGGGCATAGCTAACCCGAAATACGCGAGCACCGTCAGTGAGTAATCTGTTGCCGTTCCCTGGCGAACGGCCGAGATCACACCAATCAGAATGGCAAATACCAACGCCAGTGTAAGCGCAGGCACGAACAACATCAGCGTGGCGGGGAAACGCCTGAGAAGGATGGTGGAGACGGGCTCATTCGTGTTAAAAGAGTAACCGAAGTTGCCGGTCAGAGCGCTCGTAATCCACTTGAAATACTGGATATAAAATGGGTCGTCCAAACCCATTCGTGCTCGCAATGCAGCACGAGCAGCAGGTGTCAGGCGTGGGTTGAACAGGACCGCATCCGCCCCCCCTGGCAACAGGTGGATCAGGGCGAACATACCAATGGACAGGAGGATCAATAAAGGAATGGCCTGTAAAATACGTCTGATGATATATCTTCCCATAAACGCCTCCGCTGAGCATATATCAGGGACATCTTACGTTGGTTGGTCATAGTGTACCACAATTATTCTCACAATGGAACACTTCGAGCTATCAGAACATAAGAAATCCTCTGGGTGACCAAAATTGAGTGAGGACCACCCAGAGGGATCAATCGACTACAACAATGCGTTGCAAGCCTACACGTCGCTTAGCCTAGCCACCAGCAGGGCAGGTGCCGTTATCACACCACCATGTCCAGATGTTGATCGATGAGCCGATACCAAGCGCGGAGGGAACCCAGTTATTCGTACCCTTCATGTGGGCCCCTAAATCGGGCGCAGCAAACTCGACAATGAACGGGTGATCCGTTACTATCAGGTGATTGATACCATCGAAGGCCTGCTGGCGAACGGCATTGTCACCTGAAGACAGTTGCTGCTTCTGGTACTGTTCCATCTGGGGGTTGCAGTAAAATGCGAGGTTCCCCGACCCTTTTTCAGCGCATGTCAAGATGATGGAATTGTCTGGATCGTAGGATCCTGACTCCTCAAACTCGGCAATATCAAACTTACCCGGTTGACCCCCAGGCAGTAACGTTCCAAAGAACGTGCTGGCCGGGTAGTTCTGGACATCGAGCTTGATGCCGATCTTCTTAAAGTTGGCCTGGTTGATCAACTGGTCGTCAGCGCGCCACAGGTTGTTAGCCGTGGTCGAATACTGGAACTCGAGGCGCTCGCCGTTCTTGCTACGTACGCCATCGGAACCCAGGGTCCATCCATGCTGGTCGAGTAACGCATTGGCCGCCGCGAGATCAAACTTCGGGCAAGTAAGCGGGGGACTCGCCGTGTAGCCAGGCACCTGCACCGGCGGGTGATCCTGACAGCGCGCGCCGCCGACACCACGACGGGCGACCTGGATCAGCGACTGCTGGTCTACCGCCATCGCCATCGCGTCTCGCACTTCGGGATTGCCACTGATGATCTTGTTGTTCCAGTTGAGCCAGAGTGCCTCCCAGGAATACGCGTTGGTGGGGGAGCCACCGCCGTCGTACACGGTCGTGTACTTGCTCAGCGACTGGTATGCCAGGGTCTTGGTCACGTCCAGGAACCAGGCCGAATCGACGCTGCCCGATTGCAGGTCTGTCAGAATGGTGTTCTGGTCTGGCACGATGCGCCAGATGACCTTATCCAGGTAAGGCAGCCCCTGTGCAGCCTGGTAGTACTTCGGATTGCGCACCATGGTGTAGTGGTCCCCTGGCTTGCTCTCACTCATCATGAACGGGCCGCTGACAACCTGCGGGTTCAAATTATCGGGGGACTTCACTATGGCGCCCGGGTCCATAGTCGAAAAGTGGTGCTCCGGAAGCGGGGCGTTAGCAGCGTCCGCCCAGCTCGCAACGAAAGCAACATACGGGGTTTTGAGATGGAAGGTGATGGTCAAATTATCACTGGAAATAGTTGTTGACGCAATATCGACGAAAGGAGTAGTGTTGTACGCGGCAAACTTGGGATTGGCCCACAGCTTCCAGCTGAAATCAACATCCTGGGCATTCAGTGGCTGGCCATCCGACCACACAAGGCCAGAGCGCAGGTGGAAGGTCACAGTCTTCAGATCACTGCTGACGCCGCCATTTGCGGTGGTCGGGACCTGCGTTGCGATACCAGGCATCAACTGGCCTGTCGGTGTGCCATAGATGAGCGGCGCGTACAGACCGTACTGCATCATATAGGCGAAAGTCTCGGATGATGCATTGGGGATAAGTGAATCAGGTTCTTCATAGAGATCTTCGATCCAGGTGCCGCCCTTTACCGGGGTACCGGCCGAGGTAGTTGACGACGACGACGACGAGCCTCCTGAGCCGCAAGCGCTGAGGATGAGCATCACTATTGCGGCGAGGGAAAAGGACATCATGAGAAAACGCGGTCTGGGCTTCTTAAGCATCTTTTCCTCCTAAATATACACGAAGTTTGAGGAACATGGTTCCGGCAGAAGCAGAGAACCATAATCGATTTTAGATAGCAACATATACTGCATGCCGCCATATTTGACACGCCAACCTTATACCTAGGTTTTGTAACAACAACGTACTGGCGTTACATATGATTACGTCATTTTTCATGAACTTCTCACACACTTTTTATAAATCCGCTTTTTACTCGGTGATCTCCTCATTTTGAGATGTGAAAACTCCCCAGCTCAAGACGTAATCTATGTGATACGCGAAAAATAATGAACATTCAGCAGGCATGCTCCAGTTCGTTCTCCTATCATCAGCAGAACTAGAAGAGCCAAGACAGCGAGGAATTATTGATGTCCATACTCGACAAACCACTAACTCCCCCCCCGCGCCGGTCAAGACGACGTCTTTTCATCATATTGGCTATCCTATGCATCCTGTTGATCGCCGTCTTTGCATTCACTGATGTGCGTGCTGACCTGACCTTTATGGCGCATTTCTTCAGTGCCCCCGGCCATTTCACATACTCCGGCCATTCCGATTATGTGAGCGCTGTGGCCTGGTCTCCAGATGGTAAGCGCATAGCTTCTGCCAGCGGGGATCAAACGGTGCAGGTATGGGATGCTGATGAAGGAGGTCATGTATTCACCTTCCGCGGCCATGCAAGCGATGTAGCATGCCTTAGCTGGTCTCCCGACGGGAAATATATCGTCTCAGGCAGTATAGATGGAAAAATTCTGGTGTGGGATGCCAGGAATGGTAATCTTCTCTATACGTACGCGGGCCATAGCGATGCAGTATTTGACGTGGCCTGGTCGCCTGATGGAAACCGCATTGCCTCGGCAAGCAATGACGGTAGTGTCCAGATTTGGGACGCTTTCACAGGCAAGCATGTCGTTATGCATCTAAGCACGCAAAGCTCCAGGCTAAGACGTGCTCCATGGAATACTGTGGCGTGGTCTCCTGATAGCAAACACATTGCCATCGGCGGAGAGGGCGATGCATTGGTACTCGATGCCACGACAGGCAAAGTCACCGGCTACTATGGTAACTCAGGTGGGGAAATACACTCCCTGACCTGGTCTCCCGACGGGACATATCTTGCCATTGGAAGAGATGATACCACAGTACAGATCTGGAATGTTGCTAAGGAAACAAACCTCTTCACCTTTATGGGTCATAGCGCCGGTGTGCTTACGGTAGCATGGTCTCCCGATGGGAAACGTATCGCCTCCGGTGACGCGAATGGCCTTGTGCTGGTCTGGGATGCCCTCACAGGAAATCACGTCTATACATATCGTGGACACGCAGATTACTATCCTGGTCATTTTACCTCTGGTACTGCCGTGGACGCAGTAGCCTGGTCTCCCGATGGGAAACGCATCGCATCAGGCAGCGCAGATTATACGGTGCAGGTGTGGCAGGCGATGTAGCACTTACTTATCGGCACGGCGTCAAGACAGTGTAATTCAAATGAATATCGTTCGAGCAAATAACCTTGAGGCTAGTAATTTAATGTCTGCTTTAACTACAGGTCCAGGCAAAACACAATTGGAGGACGATGAGAGGCCAATGACCAGTTAATGATCATGGTTGACAGTTTTTTGCACAGGTTTTTCTGAAAGATAGGAGCTAACTGTAATAATGTACGCTCCATTGGGGCTCCCATCAGGATAGATCACCAGAACATCCGTCGCGAAAGCATCACGCACGTCACCCAGCGAGGCCTGAGTAACCAATGTTTCTTTGCCTATCATGAGCATGGAGGTATGACTGAAAGTAGTGGTGTGAAGTGACATGGCGATTTTCCAGAGATCTTTCTCACCTATCCCATCACGCTGGTCGCTTGCAATCCAGAATAACACCCCGTTCTGCTGGTAAATCAACTCGCAGCGCCCGCCCGTTATCCACAGGAAAGTCTTGCCATACAGTATCCATTGGCCATCCACGTAGATAGCCTGCGGTTGCCCCTGCTGATTCATTTGTATGGGGTATGCTGCATCATCTTGCACCAGTTGCAGTACCTCTTCATTTGGTTTGAATTCACGTATCACAATCTGCCCGGTTCCTTTAGATGCAATTCCATGAAGATTATAAATTAGCTCCATAATAGGTCCATCGGCCCATGGTGTATCTGTTGTTTGGTAGAGATACATCGAGTCCAAAGCATAGTTATTGGGCATTGATTCTGGCCAATACATTTGGAAGTGTAGTTGCTGCTGTGCTGACAAAAGGCTTATCTGATCGGATTGGTTTTTCGCAGTATTTTGCCAGATTTTCTGTTTGTGTGTGAGTTTGTGTACATTTTTGGGGTAACTATTCGCCAAATAAACCCCGCCACGAGCGCCGTGCAGCAGGATAGTCAAACCAGCAGCAAATGATGGAGCTGTAAAAGCCACAGTACAAAGCACAATAAGCGCGACAGCGGCTGCCGATGCGAGCAAAGAGAGCCGGGTAAAGATACTGCTACTGCCATAGATAAAAAGGCCGAAAACTGTTTGCGGGGTGTGGAACAGCCTGCGGCGTAAATTGAGACGTTGAAAGACGCGTGCGCTCGTTCTCTGTTCGAAACCAGGCTCGAGGGAGTAGTCATGGGTGTCTTCAAATGCTGAGAGCGTTGGTTCATTGAAAAGCGACAATTCTTCCTCTTCGGGTACAAAGAGATCGCGGAACTCTTCCACAAAAGCTATGTCTTCCTCGTCGAAATCAGCAGGAAGCGGATACTCTTGTATAAAGAGTGGGAGTTGATCATCTCCTTCCCCTGGAAGTTTTCTGTAAAATTCGTTCATACTCATTGGGTTGTTCCTTTTTCTGCCCTCCCATCCCAAGATAATACTCCCAATTCAACTGTCCTTTGACTCATTCCTACGTACGTTTGAACAACAACCTCTCAATCGTTTGCAGATGAGAGCATGGATATCACAAATGACAACTGTCGTCTCATCTCATAGGAAGCGCGATCGTTGTGGTTCCTGGTTCAGATTCTCCATACTGGCAGATACCACATATCATGCTTATTTCTCCTGGTTTTCATGTACTATACCATAGAACAGAGAGGTGAGGAAAGTCAAATGTGGACAGCAGAGTTATGAGATGTAGCGTTGACGGCAGGATTCGAACCACAGGCTCAGCAATCAAAATGTCCCCGACAGGAATCGAACCTGCGACCATGGTTCCGGAGACCAGCGCTCTATCCACTGAGCTACGGGGACTTCATCAGAAATGATAGCATACGCGTCAACTGAGCTAAAATCTGAATATCTGCTTGACAAAAAGCATCTTTTGTCTTACAATGGTTGCAAAAAGATGCAGAGTAATCAGAAACGCCGATGATAAGAAAAGAACAAGAACGGCCAAAGGGTACTAAGAGCCGCATACCAACCTTTAAGACTATTGAGGAAGAGGCAGCCTTCTTGGATACTCACTCAAGTGAGGAATTTGCAGACGAGCTTACTCCCGTTGAAAATGTCAAGTTCGTCAAGGCTGGCTCAAAGAAGGCCCTTACTGTGCGCATAGACGAAGACACATTTGAGGAACTCACCAGAGAGGCGAGAGAGAAAGGCATAGGCCCCTCAACTCTGGCCCGCATGGTGATACTTGAGCATCTTCGTAAAAGGAGAGCCTCCTGACTGCTGAGTTTCTAGCTGCAGACTTTGCCTGGATAAGTCCATTTTGTCATAAGTAAAAGAAGAGATAGTACAATCGTCAATGCCATCTCATATTCATTGACAGCCACTCTTCCCACCTGCTATGCTTGAACAGATGATCAAAGTAGGAGGGACCCCGGGCAATGACACAAACACCGCAAATTAACAATTTCGACACACAACCGTTAGATGCACTGGCAAAGCAACAACTGTCACAAGCACAAACTGTATCAGAAATTGAACTCGGTGACATATCAGAATCTATTACCCCTATTTCAACCTCACGATTCCCGAACAAGAAAAAACTCACCCGCATTGTGGCTATCATCATTCTTCTTGCGCTCAGTTTAGCGCTCTATTTCACCTGGCATACACCTGCATCAACCAACTCATCTCCAGTCATTACCCAACAAAATTTCAGCGGACCCTCCTCGAATAGCAGCGCCAATACAAGCAGTACGCAGACTACGGATGGAAATCTGCATGTCTATGTTGTGGGGGCTGTGAAGCACCCAGGAGTGTATATATTACCAGCCGGAGCGCGTGTCTACCTGTTATTACAGGCCGCCGGGGGACCGCTGCCGAATGCCGATCTCGTCGCGCTTAACCTGGCAGCCCCATTAACCGATGGCGAGGAAGTATACGTTACTCGCATCGGTGAAAGACCACCCACATATGTAGGAGGTGTACCTGGTTCCGGCACGAGTGGATCGACTACCAGCGGCCAGCTCGTCAACATTAATACTGCAAGCGCTGAAGAATTGCAGCAGGATCTCCATATCAGCGCTACAACAGCACAAAGCATCGTTCATTACCGCCAGCAAAATGGCCCGTTTACCTCAATCGATCAACTACAACTTGTTATAAGCAAAACGATCTACGAAAAGATTAAAGGGCTGGTAACAATATAAACTACAAGCGCGAGGGCGCATCGACACGCATCAACCCTGTCATGCTTCGCTGCGCTCAGCATGACAACCGGGGAGACAACATCTGGGATAAGCATGACATCGGTGTGATCAGCATGACGAGCTGAAACAGTCACCTTGAAATGCCTTTTGTTTCTTTACTTTTATTTTAGGAATACAGGGTGATCGAGCACAGCAAATTACAATCAGACGCGCGGAGTTTCATACTGATCGTAGTAGCAACGGCAGGTATGTTGGGCATCCTGCTTGATTCCTGGCTCCAGTTAACACAATATACTGCTGTTCAAATTATTGGTGCTGCTGTAGCCCTTGCTTGTGTCATACTCTTCTGGCACGATACCAGGTGGAGAATTGTCTCGATTGCCGTACTCTGTCTATTTTTAGGTGCATGGCGCTATTCATACGCTTCAAACGGTGATGGTTCCCCATCGATACAGTCATTCATCGGCGCTGGTAAACTGGAAATACGTGGTACGGTTGTGGAAGACCCGAAAATACTTCAGAATAGTCGCCTGCTTCTCGTAGAAGTTAACGCACTCAGTCTTCATAACGGAATTTCATGGCAGAATGCTCATGGACAAATCGAAGTTCAAATGCTTGGAGCGTCTCTCGAGAATCCATACGGACAGAACTATGGTGATAGCGTGGAAATGCAAGGGAACGTACAACAACCATTTTCACACTATTCGCCGGAAGTTCTGGCAAGCATGTCCTTTCCTCGCTTGACTGTAGTTGGATCCGCAGGCATTCCCATTTTTACTGCGCTTTTACACCTGCGTTTGTGGCTGGCATCCATTATCGAACAATCACTGCCTCAACCTTTGGCAGCGCTGCTCATTGCCATTCTTCTCAGTCTGCAAACTCCTGCAATGAAACCACTTACGAAGGCATTTACCAGTACAGGTACAGCTCATCTAATTGTCCCCTCAGGCTTTAAAATTACCATTCTTGCAGGAATCGCGGCTGGAAGTACAAGCTGGATAAACAAACGTCGAGTTACACAATTGAAGCCGCTACTCCCTGCCCAAAAACGCGATGGTTATCTGCGTCGATGGGCAGCAACATCGATTGTTATCCTGTGCATTATCGCCTACTCAATCCTCAGTGGCGCGGGACCAGCTGCTCAACGCGCATGTATGATGGGCATTATCTTGGCACTAGCCCCACGCTTTGGACGAGTCTATAACGTTTACACAGCCCTGGCACTTGCCGCACTCATTATGTACCTGCTAGATCCATTTGTATTATGGAATACCGGTTTTCAACTATCCATCCTGGGAACACTAGGCATCGTCGCGCTCACACCACTCTTTCAACGTTTATTCCGCCCCATTGACCAACTACCCTTTGCTTCTATTCTTACTGAGGTTATTGCAATTACACTGGCAGCAGAGATAGCGACACTCCCCATAACCGCTATTACTTTTAACCAGGTTTCACTTATTGCGGTACTTGCAAATGTGTTAACAGTGCCAATGTTGAGTACACTCATCATGTTAGGATTCGTGCTTTGCATCACAGGTGCGATCTTTGTATCATTTGGGATACTGTGTGGCTTGGTTATGTTGCCATTGCTCTGGTATACAAACTTCGTCATCAAGTGGTGCGCATCAATTCCATGGGCATCTATTCCTGTAAGCAATCTGGATACTCGCCTTGCCTGGAGCTATTACGGCGTACTGATTCTACTGTCCTCTATAACCTTGCGTAGATGGTCGATAGGGATTCAACGACACGAGGTAAATAGCGATACTTTACTTCTGTCCCCAAGAATATTGCCAGTATTACAATACGCGGTCGTTATCATAGTGATTCTGGCAGTAGGAGCGAACATAGCAGCAGCGCCAGTCAATGTCAATGAACAACTATCAATCACCCTGCTAAATGTCGGGCCAGCAGGAAAGCCTTCACAAGGAGAAGCTATACTTATCCATACCATCGATGGGAAGACCATACTCGTTGACGGAGGTCCTGATGCTACATCACTGTCACAAGAACTGGATTCTCGTCTTCCTTTCTGGCAACGCTCAATCGACACAGTTATTTTGACATCTCCCCGTCAAGATCACCTCACAGGAGCACAGGACGTGATAAGTCGCTTCCAGGTTGGAGATGTGTTGGATGCTGGAATGCTCCATCCTAGCACAGGATATGCCTTATGGAAGCACACTATTATTGATCGCAATCTACCATATTCACAGGTTCGAGAAGGCTCATCTATTCAAATGGGAGCACAGGCCTCAGTACAGGTACTCTGGCCACCTGAAGCGCTCCATAAAGGGACCAATGAAGAGTTAGATAACGCGTTGATAATGCGGTTGGTCGCACCACATTTCAGCATGCTGCTTCTTGGCTCAGCAGCTCTCAGCAAATATGCGCTGAGTGGACTACTCACATCAATTGACCCTGGTTACCTTACGGCAAATATTGTGCAGGTCGTTGGCGATGCCGACAAAGCTTTTCCAACCGAGTTATGTTCTATTCTTCAAGAAGCCTCCCCCTCATTACTGCTCATAACTCCTGCCGCATTAAGCTCGAAAAGAGGCACGGCAGGTGCAACAACTTCGACCATCTTACCTCCACAAGCTGTTACAGGAACCTGGCAAGTAATACAAACTGCGCAGGTAGGAAACACGACGATCAACAGTAGTGCAAACGGTTGGAATGTTACAACAGATTAGGTGTTGACTAAATATGCTATGATTCTCAGCGATGCTATAGACCAAAAATTGGGAGTGCAGAGGGCGAAGCTCTTTGCCGGGGTTCGGGGTGTCCCCCAATACGGTTCAAATAAGTTGAATCAAGTCACGAGAGCAATGATCTGGTGAAAATCCAGGTCGAGCTCCAAAGGAGGAGCATGCCAATGCTCAGGTTTCTTACGTTCATAGCGAGAGCGAACCCGCTTGACGACCCGTGCCTGAATACGCACGCGTTGCTTGGGCAAGCGCTGCTGTGCGATTTCGTGAACCAGGCCGACCACCATGGTCTGCCGACGTTGCGCCTCGACCATGCCCAAGGGGAGCAAGCTCTCATCGAGGATGCGGATGGTGCCCGTCAGGCTCAGGGCCGTCGGGGCAATCCCTTCTTGGGTGGCCGCTCGCAGCATCAGAGTGCGCAGCAGCGTATGGGCCAGCAGCAAGGCGTAGAGTTCCTGGATCACGCCTTGTGGCGTCAACGAGCGCAGGGTGCGCGCCGACAAGCGCAGCACGGTCCTGGTCTCGCCGATCACCAGTTCAGCATGCCAGCGCTCATGAAAGAGCACCGCCAATTCCTTGGCCGGGTACAGGAACGGGTCCAGCAAGGTGGTGACCAGGCGATAGACCTGTGTTCCTGCCCCTGGAATGCGTGGATCAGTGAAGGTGTAGCTGATGACACGCACCAGCATCGAAGCGCCCGCGTGATGGTCTTGATCCTGGTAGATGTGTGTCAAGTAGCTCCCATCAGCCAGCGTGACAAAGCGGGTGAGCAGCACGTTGCTTTTCAAGCGTCCCAGGACATGCCCACCCCACGCGCACACCTGGAAGATGGCCCAACTGGAATGAAACCCGCTATCCCACAAGAGCAGGCTCTGTTCGAACTCCCAGCGTTCCAAGAGCAACCGCAGACTGCTGGCTTCTCCTTGGCGGCACGCACTCAGTTCGGTGTCACAAATCAGATGGGTGCCACATTCCACCAGCAGCACCAGGCGGGCTTGCGGAAAGGGACTATGGGCCTGCTCGTCATCGATACTGTAGCGAAAGGCCTCCCGATTGCTCGGCGTATCGGGCACCGATTCGACCGTGCCATCGATCGCCAGCAGGCGCAGCCCACGCCAGAACGCTCCTGGGGTGTCCTGGCTGGCCTTGGGTCCGGCACACTTGACAAAGAGTTCTTCCAAGAGTTCACTGCCCAGTTGCTCTCGTCGATAACTAAACGCCGACTTGACCGGGGTCTGCTGCGGCACATCGTCGCGCCAGGTGCGCTGCCCGCTCACCAGTTTGCCATAGACGGCTCGTTGGCTCAAGTGCGGATACACATGCAAGGCGATCAGCCAGTACGTCAGCGCCAGCATATTCAGTTTACGTTCGCGCTCTTCCCACATCTGGTAGGTCTCCAACATCTCTTCAATCATGGTAGGGGGGAGCACCTCTTGCAGCAATCCCAGATCGATGTGCTGACAGACCTTGCTCTCCTCTATGGTTTGGCGTATCGTTGCTATCATGAGGCGGGTTCCTTTTTCAAGTTGGTGATGGCTGCTAGTATGCCATCTCACCCGCCTCCTTGTCTCGTTTTCTGTCCTTTCTACTTATTTGAACCGTATTGGGGTGTCCCCGAAAAATTCCTTTTTTCTTTTTGCCGCTGTAGACGGCAAGTCAATGTACACGAAAAGGGGTCGTATTTCCTACTTAAAAAAGGACAAACAAGCTATGGCCACCTGCGAACGATGCGGGAATGATATACCTGACAATATTGCGATCTGCCCAAACTGTGGCACAGTCACTTCAATGGCAAAAGGGAACATTTCACCAACTACATCTTATGGAACATACTCTGACAGGTATTATAGCCAAGCACCCCCGTTCAATGTTACTGTATTTCAAAGCAAAAACAGCGCTCCACTTATTGTTGAGCTTCTTCTGTCAATTTTTCTTGGTATTTTTGGTGTTGGTTGGCTGATGGCTGGCGAGGTGGCTATTGGAATCGTCTTACTTGTTTGCAGCTTCTTTATTTATATACCTTTGCTCATAATATCGATCTTTATCGCTTTCTTCACATTTGGCTTCAGTCTCTTTTGCACCGGCCCTCTGGTTATTGGTGCCATCGCTCTCAATGCAATACTTCTGAATAATCGACTTAAGCGCAAGGCGTCTTCATACACGCTGGGACCGCCAAACTAGATAGAAGTTCATCAAATTATGCACATTAGCAAACAATCTGGATACTTGTAGGTGTCGATTGTTCGCACGCATCGCCGATAATGGCATTTCACAAAATCACCGGTATTTTCGTAGGTGC
>Ga0187780_10003419_pt1 | contig 11974 bp, 5 predicted proteins | sample 1015_Q2_SP10_20__FD_132429 | JGI IMG/M metagenome (GOLD analysis project Ga0187780, IMG submission 132429) | Tropical peat soil microbial communities from peatlands in Department of Meta, Colombia - 1015_Q2_SP10_20_MG | ecosystem: Environmental > Terrestrial > Soil > Wetlands > Peat | place...
ATCCTCGGGGGGGCCGGTAGGGCAATGGAGGCGGTTTTGTACCCGTTCGAGCGCTTCACCGAAAGGGCGAAGAAGGTGCTCACCCTTGCGCAGGAGGAGGCTGAGCGCTCGCACCATTCGTACATCGGCACGGAGCATCTGCTGCTGGGCTTGCTCCGTGAGGGGGAAGGACTTGCCGCCAAGGTCCTCAACAACCTCGGCGTGGAGATCAACAAGGTTCGCAGCACGATCGAGTCGGTGCTCGGTCGCAACGAGCGGATCATCATCCAGCAGATCATTCCGACGTCGCGCGTCAAGAAGGTGATCGAGATCTCCTTCGAGGAGGCGCGGCGCATGGGCAACAACTACGTCGGCACCGAGCACCTGCTGCTCGGCCTGCTCATCGAGGGTGAGGGCATCGCGGCCCACGTCCTCGAGGACCTCGGCGCCAACCTCGAGAAGGTGCGTGGCGAGATCGACAAGCTGCTCCACGAGTCGGGGATCGACGAGGAGTCGAAGGAGGCTCAGAAGAAGCCGTCCAAGACCCCGCTGCTCGATCAGTTCTGCCGCGACCTCACCGACCTCGCCATCAAGAACGCGCTCGACCCGGTGATCGGCCGTGCGATGGAGATCGAGCGCGTCGTGCAGATCCTCAGCCGCCGCACCAAGAACAACCCGGCGCTCATTGGTGAGCCCGGCGTCGGCAAGACCGCGATCGCCGAGGGCCTCGCGCAGCAGATCATCCTCGGGAACATCCCCGAGTCGCTGATGGGCAAGCGCGTGCTCACGCTCGACATGGGCGCGCTCGTCGCCGGCACGAAGTACCGCGGCGAGTTCGAGGAGCGCCTGAAGAAGATCCTCGACGAGATCCGCGCGTCGCGCGAGGTGATCCTGTTCATCGACGAGCTGCACACCCTGGTCGGCGCCGGCGCCGCCGAGGGAGCGATCGACGCCGCCAACATCCTCAAGCCCGCGCTCGCCCGCGGTGAGATCCAGTGCATCGGCGCGACCACGCTGAACGAGTACCGCAAGTACATCGAGAAGGATGCCGCGCTCGAGCGCCGCTTCCAGCCGGTGTTCGTCGACGAGCCGACCCTCGCCGAGACGATCGAGATCCTCCACGGGATCCGGCCCCTTTACGAGAAGCACCACCGTGTGAAGATCACGGACGACGCGCTCAAGGCCGCGGCGGAATTGTCGGTTCGCTACGTGAGCGATCGCTCGCTCCCGGACAAGGCCATCGACCTCATCGACGAGGCGAGCGCGCGCGTGCGCATGAAGCTCACAACCACGCCTGACGAGCTGCGTCAGATGCAGCGCGAGATTCGCGAGTCGCAGACGCAGAAGGAAGAGGCGATCGCCGCGCAGGACTACGAGACGGCCGCGAACTTCCGCGACAAGGAGAAGAAGCTCAAGGACAAGTACGTCTCACTCGAGACCAAGTGGCGTGACGAGCTCGGCGCGACCGTGCCCGACGTGTCCGACGAGCACATCGCCGAGATCATCTCGTCGTGGACCGGCGTGCCCGTGTCACGGCTGGTCGAGGAGGAGACCTCGCGGCTGCTGCGCATGGAGGAGGAGATCCACAAGCGCCTCATCGGTCAGGACGACGCGGTGAAGGTGATCTCCCAGGCCGTGCGGCGCGCGCGTGCGGGACTCAAGGACGCCAAGCGGCCGATCGGCTCGTTCATGTTCCTGGGACCCACCGGCGTCGGGAAGACCGAGCTGTCGCGTGCGCTCGCGGCATTCCTGTTCGACAACGAGGACGCGATCATCCGGCTCGACATGAGCGAGTTCATGGAGCGCCATTCGACCGCGCGCCTGGTCGGCTCGCCGCCCGGGTACGTCGGCTACGACGAGGGCGGACAGCTCACCGAGGCGGTGCGCCGCCGTCCGTACTCGGTGGTCCTCTTCGACGAGATCGAGAAGGCCCATCCCGAGGTCTTCAACATGCTGCTGCAGATCCTCGAGGACGGCCGCCTGAGTGACGCCAAGGGCAAGGCGGTCAACTTCAGCAACACGATCATCATCATGACCAGCAACCTGGGCGTGCAGGGTCTCAAGCTCAACATGTCGCTGGGCTTCCAGCCGGCGATTCCCGATGAGCGGACCGCGTCGTCCGAGCACGGGAAGATGCGTGACAGCATCATGGACGAGCTCAAGAAGCAGTTCCGTCCCGAGTTCCTCAATCGTGTGGACGCGGTGGTGGTGTTCCAGCGCCTCGACCATGCGCAGATGCGCCAGATCGTCGACCTCATGCTCGCCAAGGTGGCGATGCACCTCGCCGCGCAGGAGCTGGTCTTCACCGTCGCGGACGACGCCAAGGACAAGCTCGTCGATGAGGGCTTCGACAAGATCTATGGAGCGCGCCCGCTGCGGCGCGTGATCCAGCGGGTCATCGAGGATCCCCTCAGCGAGGAGCTGCTCCGGCTCAAGCACGGTGCCGGCGACCAGGTCATCGTGGAGCTCGTCGACGGCGAGGTGAAGATGCGCCTCGTGCCCAAGGGCAACCGTCGCGAGAAGAAGGAGAAGGCCGAGGTCGCGGCGGGAGCCGCGGCCGGACCGCCGAGCGCACCACCTTCGGAGTAACGCCGGCCGCGGGCGATTCTCGGGCTAGGGGGCGGCTTCACCACGATTGGGGGTGATGAAGTTCATCGCTGCTAATGCGCGAAGGCAAGCCACTCATGCACCGAGCCGACGGCGGCTGACCCCTCACCGACCGCAGTGGCTACGCGCTTCGTGGACCCGGACCTGACGTCTCCCACCGCGAACAGCCCGGGGAGGCTCGTCTCGAACGGCAGGGGCCGCCGGCCGAGCGTGTCCCATCGCCCGTCGAGATCCTCGTCGCCGATGGAGCGGTCCGTCAACACGAAGCCGCGCTTGTCGAGCGCCGCACAGCCGGACAACCACTCCGATGACGGTTCGGCGCCGATGAACGAGAACAGGCCGGCGCACTCCACTGTCGTCGTCTCGCCGGGTGTTGCGATCGTGATCGAGCGCAGTGTCTGGTCTCCGTCCAGGGCGACGATCCTCGCGTTCGCCTTGACCTGGATGCGCGGGTCGGCATCGATGCGATCGGTGAGGTACCGCGACATGCTCTTCGCCAAGTCGGTACCGCGAATCACGATGGTCACCGGACAACCACCCCCTGCGAGGAACAGTGCTGCCTGGCCCGCCGAGTTGCCGCCACCGGCGATGACGACCGGAGCGATACCGCACGCGCGCGCCTCCGTCTCCGTGGCGGCGTAGTACACGCCGTTGCCTTCGAACTCCTCGAGACGCGAGGCATCGAGACGCCTGTAGCGCGCACCGGTGGCCGCGATCACTGCGCGGCCCGCCACCTCGGTCCCGTCCACCAGTCCGACGACGAGGTGTCCGGCCCTCTCCTGCAACGACGCGATGGTGACCGGACTGACGAGTGATGCGCCGAACTTCTGCGCCTGCACGTGGGCGCGTTGCGTGAGATCGCCGCCGGAGATCCCTAAGGGGAATCCGAGGTAGTTCTCGATGCGCGAGCTGGCGCCGGCTTGGCCGCCGACGGCGATCATCTCCACAACCAGCGTCTGCAGCCCCTCCGATGCACCGTAGACAGACGCGGCCAGTCCGGCGGGCCCTCCGCCGACGACGATCAGGTCGAAGCGCCGCTCGGGAAGATTGCCGACGGACACGCCGATGTAGTCGGCGAGACTACCGGGTGTTGGGCGGCGCAGCACGGCTCCCGTGACGATGACCACAGGGAGATCCGCAGGCATGAGGCCTCGGCATGTCAGGACTGCCTCCACAGCAGCGTCGCGCTCAGGGTCCAGGAACTCGTGCGGGATCCCACTCCGGCTCAGAAACTCGCGCAGCCGCATCGTCTCGGGCGAGAAGCGGGAGCCGATGACACGGATGCTGCTGCTGCCGGCGCCGCTGATGAGCCGCGCTCGGCGGGCGAGAAACGCGGCGAGAATCGAGTCGCCGAGCCGGGGGTTGGTCGTCATGACCCGCCGAAGTTCCGACCTCGGCACCGCGATCACGTCACCAGCCTCGACCACGCGAGCCGACGCGAACACTCGCTGCCCTGTGAGCATGTTGAGCTCGCCGAGGAACCTCCCGGGACCGTGCTGGGCGATGAGCTGCTCACCGCCGTCTGTCCGGAGGACGATGTCCACCTCCGCGGAGACGAGGACGTAGAAGTCGTATGCGGAATCGCCCTCACGGTACAAATAGTCGCCGGCTGCTGCCGGCCGCCTGGTGCCGGCCGCCTCGAACAGCGCAATGTCCGGGCCGTCGAGATTCGGGAGTGCCTCGTCATCAGCCATGGGCCGGCTGATAGTAGCCGCCGAGTCGGGCTTGACGAGGCTGTCGAGCTCGGCGGGACGCCCCCCGAACAGATGTACGCCCGCTGTGCTAGAGTGCCGGGGCCGATGACCGCGATGTTGTCCGCCCCAGATGCTTGGGTACGCTAGAGGGTCGATGCCCAACGACCAGATCGTCATTCGCGGCGCGCGTGAGCACAACCTCAAGAACATCGATCTGACGCTGCCCCGCGACAAGCTCATCGTGGTCACGGGGCTCTCGGGAAGCGGCAAGTCCTCGCTCGCCTTCGACACGGTGTATGCGGAAGGCCAAAGGCGCTACGTCGAGTCGCTGAGCGCCTACGCCAGGCAGTTCCTCGGGCAGATGGAGAAGCCGGACGTCGACCACATCGACGGCCTCAGCCCGGCCATCTCCATCGACCAGAAGGGCACGAGCAAGAACCCGCGCTCCACGGTGGGTACCGTCACCGAGATCTACGACTACCTGCGCCTCCTGTATGCACGCATCGGGCGCCCCCACTGCCCGAACTGCGGGCGCGAGATCGCCCGGCAGTCCATCGAGCAGATCGCCGACCAGGTCCTGCTGCTCCCCGAGGGCACCCGGCTGCTCATCTCCGCGCCCATGGTGCAGGGACGCAAGGGCGAGCACCGTGACGTTCTCGAGGAGGCCAAGCGTCTCGGCTATGTGCGCGCACGGATCGACGGCGTCCTCCACGACCTCGCCGACCCGATCACGCTCGACAAGAAGTTCAAGCACGACATCGAGGTCGTGGTCGACCGCGTGGTCATCGGTCCGGAGCTTCGCTCACGCCTCCACGAGTCCCTCGAGCAGGCGTCCAAGCTCAGCGACGGGCTCATCCTGCTCATCCCCGCCGACGAGGGGAGCGGGATGCAGGAGATGCTCTTCTCAGAGGAGTTCGCGTGCGTGTACTGCGGGATCTCGATGGAGGAGCCCGCGCCGCGCAACTTCTCCTTCAACAACCCGCACGGCGCGTGCCCGGCATGCACCGGGCTGGGCGTGCGCCTCGAGGTCGATCCCGACGCCGTCGTGCCCGATCCATCACTGGCCATCGACGAGGGCGCGCTCTCGGGATGGACCAGAGGTCCGTCGCAGCACTGGCTGATGGAGGTGCTCGAGACCGTCTGCAAGCGCTTCAAGATCCCGCTCAACGTCCCGTGGAAGGATCTGGACGCACGGGAGCGCCGCCTGATCCTGTACGGGCTTCCCAAGGACGAGACCGTGCGCATGCGCTACGTCTCGCACAGCGGCCACGCGCGCAGCTTCGAGGCCGGCTACGAGGGCGTGATCAACAACCTCGAGCGGCGCTACCGCGAGACCGAGAGCGAGTGGGTGAAGCAGGAGATCGAGCGGCTCATGATGCAGAAGGCGTGTCCCGCGTGCAACGGCGCGCGCCTGAAGCCCGAGTATCTCGCGGTGACCATCGACGGGATGAACATCGCCGAGTTCTGCCACAACAGCATCAGCGGCGCCTTGCGCAGCCTCGACGCAATGCGTCTCAGCGAGCGCGAGCAGGTCATCTCGCGGCAGGTGATCAAGGAGATCAAGGAGCGCCTCGGATTCCTCCAGGACGTGGGGCTCGACTACATCACCATCGACCGCGCATCAGCGACGCTGTCCGGCGGCGAGGCGCAGCGCATCCGGCTTGCCACGCAGATCGGCAGCAAGCTGATGGGCGTGCTCTACATCCTCGACGAGCCGTCGATCGGCCTCCACCAGCGCGACAATCACAAGCTCATACGCACGCTCGTCGCGCTGCGCGACATCGGCAACACGCTCATCGTGGTCGAGCACGACGAGGAGACGATCCGCGCTGCGGACTGGGTGGTCGACATCGGCCCCGGCGCCGGTGAGCACGGCGGTCACGTCATCGCCTCCGGCACGCTGGAGGAGGTGCTGGCCACGCCGGAAAGCATCACCGGACAGTTCCTGCGCGGCGAGCGGAGCATCCCGCTGCCGCTGATCCGGCGCCCACCGTCGGAAGCCCGACTGGTGGTGCGCGGCGCGCGCGCCAACAACCTGCGCAACATCGACGTCGCATTCCCGCTCGGGACGTTCATCTGCATCGCCGGCGTCAGCGGCAGCGGCAAGAGCACGCTGATCAACGACATCCTCTACCGGAAGCTCGCGCAGGCGCTGTACCGGGCCAAGCAGCGCCCCGGCGTGCACGACCGCATCGACGGTGTTCAGCTGATCGACAAGGTGATCGACGTCGACCAGTCGCCGATCGGCCGCACGCCACGCAGCAACCCCGCAACCTACGTCGGCGTCTTCACGGACATCCGCGACCTCTACGCGAAGCTGCCCGAGGCGAAGATCCGCGGCTACCGGCCGGGGCGCTTTTCCTTCAACGTCGCGGGCGGCCGGTGTGAGGCGTGCGCGGGCGACGGCATGATCAAGATCGAGATGCACTTCCTCCCGGACATCTACGTCCCGTGCGAGGTGTGCAAGGGCCGCCGGTACAACCGTGAGGCGCTCGAGGTGAAGTTCCGCGGGAAGAGCATCGCCGACGTGCTCGAGATGACCGTCGACGAGGCCGCCTCGCTGTTCGAGCACCAGCCCCGGATCCTTCGGCGGCTGCGCACGCTCCAAGACGTCGGCCTCGGCTACATCCGCCTCGGCCAGCCCGCCACCCAGCTCAGCGGCGGCGAGGCCCAGCGCGTCAAGCTGAGCACCGAGCTCTCGCGCCGAGACACCGGCAACACGCTCTACATCCTCGACGAGCCGACCACCGGCCTCCACTTCGCCGACGTGGACAAGCTGCTCAGCGTGCTCCACCGCCTGGTGGACGCCGGCAACACGGTCATCGTCATCGAGCACAACCTCGACGTCCTGAAGACCGCCGACCACATCATCGATCTCGGGCCGGGCGGTGGCGACGCCGGCGGCGAGGTGGTCGCCGCGGGCACCCCCGAGGACGTCGCCGCGAACCCCCGCAGCGCCACGGGCGAGTACCTCGCCCGGCTGCTTCCCAAGCCACGCGTTCATGTCAACGGGAAGCCGGCGGCCCGGGCGCCCGCGGCGCGACAAAGGAGTCGAGTCCCGGTCTCGACGTGATCGCGGGGGTGCCACAGGCGCGTGGGTACGCTACCGTGGCGCCGATGACCTCCATGGACGGAGAGGACCGGCGCCTCAGGCTCAGACGCCTCGACGACTGCCTTGACGTGCTCGAGCAGGCGCACGAGCTCAACCTGACCCTGGTCACCGACCGCATGGCCGAGGCGCTCGGCGAGCGCGTGCCGACCGTCCACGCGGGCATGCTCATCGCCGACGCGATCGAGGAGGTCCTGCGCCAGCAGGAGCCCTACATGGTCCAGATCCGGCCCGAGGTCTCGCGGCGGGTCCGCCGCCGTCGCGACCCCTTCGACGTGCGCCTGCTGCTCCAGCGCCGCTGACGGCGAAGCTTTCGGAGGACCCTCCGAAGGTACACTCGTCCCGAACATGAGTGCCTTCGGATTCGATCCCGAGCAGATCTTCGCTCGGCGGCGCTCCAGGCCAAGGATCGTTCGACCCCCGGGCCAGCTCCGGCGCCGGATCATCATCTTCGGCGTCATCGCGGCGATCATCGTGCTGCTCATCGTCGCGAGATGGCTGCTCGGGCTCCGCGCCGAGTACCTCTATTACGTGAGCGTGCACCACACCAACGTGTTCTGGACGCCGCTCATCGCGCACATCGTCCTGTTCGTCATCGGCTTCTTCATCGTCGGGCTGCTCGTCGCCGCGAGCACGATCGGCTGGTCGATGTCGGCTGCGGCCCTCGATCGCCGCGGCCGCCGCATCGTGCTCTGGAGCGGCGGCGTCCTCGCCGTGCTCGCCGGGATCATCGGCGGCTCGAGCCTCTCAGGGGAATGGCAGGACATCCTGCTGTGGATGCATTCGGTGCCCTTCGGGGCGACCGATCCCGTGTTCCACCTCGACTACTCGTTCTTCGTCTTCACGCTCCCCGCGATCGACGACTTGATGGGACTGCTCTGGGGCGGCGTCATCCTCGGCGTCCTGGGGTCGATCGCGATGGCGATCGTCGCCGTCACGGTGATGAACGCCCCGGAGGAGCTGCCGCTGCCGCTCGACCCGCCGCCGGGGCGATCCCCGGAGGACGCGCTCCGCCTGGCCGTGATCTCCGGCGGGATCGGCCTGGTCGCCATCTTCATCCTCGCCGCGTTCGGGGCACACTTCGGCGTCTACCACCTGGCGACGAGTTCCCACAGCACCGGGCCGAACGGCACCGGGACCCCGTACGTGGGGCTCGACGCGACCCAGCGCGCGGTGATCCAGCCGGTGCTCGGATTCCTCCAGGTCGCCGCGGCGGTCCTGGCAGTCGCGACCGTGGCGCTCGTCGCCCTGCGCTGGAGGCGAGCCTCGACCGGGACCGCCATCGCGTTCGTGTCGATGCTCGGCGGCTGGCTGATCGTGGCCGGCCTGGTCCAGGGCATCCCGGCCGCCGTGTACCAGGCGACGAGCGTCGGCCCCAACGAGCAGAGCGCGCAGACGCCGACCATCAACGACTACCTCACCACGAGCCGCTACGCCTGGGCGATCCAGAGCACGGGCTCCAACGCGGAGGTGGAGAACCGGAGCTTCGGCTCGCCGCACCCGCCGACGCTCAGCGATCTCGAGTCCGACCTCGGCACCCTGCAGAACGTGCGCATCCAGGACCCGACCCAGCTGCCGGACACCCTCGCCCAGATCGACCGTACCCGCAGCTATCAGACGTACTCGACCATCACCGTCGACCGGTATCCGAACCCGGGCACGGGCGGCGACGTGGAGGTGATGCTCGGGGCCCGCGAGATCGCGGAGAACGACCTGCCCAACTCGTCGTTCGTGAGCTCCGCCGAGGACTTCACCCACGGGTACGGCGTCACCGCGGTCTCGGTCAACGCCGTCGGCGGTGAGGGCAAGCCCGAGGTCCTCGTCGGCGGTCAGCCGATGGCCCAGGTCACCACCGGCTCGCCTCCCGATCTCTCGTTCAACGGGAGCACCACCGCGGACCCGAGCATCTACTGCGGGCTCGACACGACGCAGAGCGTGGTGTCGGGCACCACCCAGCCGGAGTTCAACTACCCGTCGGGCAGCCAGACCAACACCGTCCACGCCACCGCCAGCGAGGACGGGATCCCGGTCACCAACCCGATCGATAAGCTGGCGCTCTCCCTCGAGGACTTCGGCGGGTTCAACCTCTTTCTCAACAACGCCCTGACGTCCGACAGCCGCGTGCTCGTCAACCGGCAGATCAGCACCCGCATCACCTCGCTGGCGCCGTTCCTGACCGTCGACAGCGATCCGTACATCGTCGTCGACCCCGACACGGGCCATCTGATGTGGATCGCCGACGCGTACGTCAAGACGTCGCTCTTCCCCGAGTCGTACCAGCAGAACGACAACACCTCGTACATGCGCAACGCCGTCAAGGCCGTGATCGACGCCAAGACCTGCGCGATCACCCTCTACGCGGTGAACCTGAACGAGCCGATCACCGCCGCGTGGAACGCGATCTACCCCGGGCTCCTCACCCCGCTCAGCGACATGTCGCCGTACCTCCGCTCGCATCTCCGCTACCCGGAGGACTACTTCAACGATCAGGCGCAGGCCTACGCCTCGGTGCACCAGGCGAACGCGGCGGTGTTCTTCCAGGGTGCCGACCTCTTCAACCTCGCGCAGGAGAGCGTCAACGGGCAGACGCAGGCGACCACCGCGTACTACGTGGAGGTGGAGCTGCCCGGAACCAGCACCCCGCAGTTTGTGCTGCTTCAGACATTTTCCCCGGGTGCCAACGGAAGTGGCGCCGCTGCGAACAACATGACGGCGTGGCTCGCCGCGGAGTGCGACTACACCTCCACAGACCAACCGAAGCTGGTCTCCGTGCGCCTCAACAACGCGGACAACGTCCTCGGGCCGCTGCAGTTCGACAACAACATCAACACCAATCCGACGATCAGCTCGGAGATCAGCCTGCTCGGTCAGCACGGATCGACCGTCACGCTCGGGAACGTGATCGTTCTGCCCTTCAACAACGACTCGTTCCTCTACGTCCGGCCGCTCTACGTGACCGCGGCGTCGAGTCAGGGCACCTCCTTCCCGCAGCTGCAGGAGGTGATCGTGGGCGACCAGAACGACGTGGCGCAGGGGACGTCGTTCGCGTCCGCGGTGGCGACCCTGCTCAACAACGGCACGCCGGTCCCCGGCCTGAACAACGCCGCCCCGGGCACCACCGGACCGACCCCGTCGCCATCGCCCACGCCGTCAGGGTCCCCGACCCCGACGCCGAGCGCGTCGCCGACGCCGATTCCGACGGGCACCATCCAGCAGCAGATCATCGCGCTGGACCAGCAGATCGTCACCGACAACACCGCCGCCGAGACCGCGCTCATGGCGGGCAACTTCACGGCATACGGCGCCGACGAGGCCAAGGTGCAGGCGGACCTCAAGAAGCTGCAGACCCTGCTCGCCGAAGCTGCGGGGACGTCGCCGACCCCGGCACCGTAACCGAGACCAATCCAGTGAGCGACGCGATCGAGATCGCCCCCGGCATCCGCCAGATCGACACGCTGCTCGGCGGGATGGATCAGCTCACCGCGGGCTTCCTCGTCGACGGGCCGATGCCGGCGCTCATCGAGACGGGCTCGCAGTCGAGCGTCCCGGCGGTCAACGCCGCGCTCGCCGCGCTGGGCCTCGGACCGGCCGACCTCCGCTGGATCATCGTGACCCACATCCACCTCGACCACGCCGGCGCGGTGGGCGACATGGCCAGGGAGTTCCCCTCGGCGACAGTCGTCGTGCACGAGCGCGGCGCCCGGCACCTGGTCGACCCGACCCGGCTCATCGACAGCGCCTCGCGGGTCTACGGCCCGCTGCTCGACGGCCTGTACGGCCGGATGACCGCGGTGCCGGAGGACCGCCTCATCGCCGCCGGCGACGGCTTCCGGGTCGATGTCGGCAACGGCCGCGAGCTCGTGATGGTGGACTCGCCCGGCCATGCGAAGCACCATCACGCGGTGCTCGACGAGCAGACCGGAACGCTGCTCGTCGGTGATGCGGTCGGGGTGCTGCTCCCGGACATCGGCATCCTCCGGCCGGCGACCCCGCCCCCGGACTTCGACCTCGAGCAGGCGACGCACAGCCTTCATCGGTTCGCCGAGCTGCGCCCGTCACAGGTGGTGCTCACCCACTACGGCCCGGTGCCCGACGGGCAGGGCACCCTCGCCGAGGCCGAGGACATGCTCCATCGCTGGGTCGACGTGGCGGCGAAGGTGATGGAGGGCGCGGCCGACGCCGGCATCGAGGACGTTGCCGCGGCGCTCGCGGACGCGTTCGCCGCCAGCCCCGAGGCGCTTGCGGACGGCGCTCAGGAGAAGTTCGAGGTGTTGAACGGCGTGCACAGCAACGCCGCCGGCATCGTCCGCTACCTCAGCCGAAGGGCGACGGCAGCCCCGCAGTGACCTCGGCCGCCCGCCCGCGCGACCGCCTGCTGGCGGCGATCGTGCTGAGCGCGGTGATCGGCCTCGTCGGGGGCGGGCTCGCCGCCTGGGCGATCTACGCGAGGTTCGGGCCGGTCGAGCGCGTGGTCACCCAGACGATCGTCGGTCCGGGCGGCAGCAACGGCACGGTCAGTGCCGGAGCCATCGCCCAGGCGAAGGCGCCGTCGGTCGTCGAGGTGCTGACCAAGCCGGTGACCCCG
>Ga0187780_10003420_pt1 | contig 11973 bp, 10 predicted proteins | sample 1015_Q2_SP10_20__FD_132429 | JGI IMG/M metagenome (GOLD analysis project Ga0187780, IMG submission 132429) | Tropical peat soil microbial communities from peatlands in Department of Meta, Colombia - 1015_Q2_SP10_20_MG | ecosystem: Environmental > Terrestrial > Soil > Wetlands > Peat | place...
CATTCTCTTTTTTGGATTTGTGATGCCGATTGTTGATTTTTCTGTATGACAGGGTTTATGCGTTGCAGCGGAAAATCAGGCGTTACTCCCGGAGAGATTTGAGGGGGATTAGTTGAGTAACGCAGACATATTAAACGATGTATTTGAAAGGTTTGTGGCTAACACGAGGATATTCAGAGATCGTGAAGTGTTGCGTCACGACCACTTACCAGAAAGACTACCACACAGGGAGGAGCAGGTGAGGTCGCTTGGGGAAACTGTGGCTCCTGTTCTCAGAGGTGCGAGAATCTCTAATATCCTAATTTACGGGAAGACTGGAACTGGAAAAACCGCTGTTACTAAGTATGTCCTTAATTATCTTGAGGTGAAGGCGAAGGAGTTTAATGCACCCGTGCGCTTTTGTTATGTGAACTGCCGGATGGCGGGTTCTGAATATCGTGTTTTTGCGAGTCTCTGCCAGAGCCTTGGAATTAGTGTTCCCTTCACAGGGCTGTCGGTTGGTGAAGTGTTTGATAGATTCCGGACAGGTTTAGATGCGTCTGCCATTTTTTTTATCGTTGTCTTGGATGAGGTTGACGCTTTGATAAAAGTGCGCGGTGACGGGCTTCTCTATGAGTTAACACGGATGAATGAGACCTTGTGCAAGAGCAAAGTTTCAATCGTTGGTATATCCAACGACTTACGTTTGAAGGAGCTTTTTGACCCTCGTGTACTGAGCTCCCTTAGTGAAGAGGAAGTTGTTTTTAGGCCATATGACGCAGATGAGCTTCGAAACATTTTATTTGAGAGGTCAAAACCTGCTTTTCTAGATAACGCTTTGTCAGAGGGGGCAGTGAGCCTCTGCGCGGCCTTGGCTGCAGCTGAGCATGGAGATGCTAGACGCGCGCTGGATCTGTTGCGGGTCGCGGGAGAGGTTGCGGAGCGCAGAGGGGCTACTGTTGTACTCGAGGAGAACGTGCGTGAAGCCGAGAAGCATATCGAACATAACCGTGTTGTCGAGGCATTGAAGAACCTGACTTTACACTCTAAACTTGTCGTTTTGAGTGTGTCCCACATGGGAAAGGTAAGCTCGAACGGCGTGATCACGGGCGAGATTCACGAAGTCTACAATGAACTCTGCCAAGAGGTTGGCGTGCCGCCTTTAACGCAAAGACGGCTAGGTACTTTGGTTAATGAACTCGATTCGATGGGATTATTGAACGCGAAAGTAGTCAGCATGGGAAGATATGGGCGAACCAAGAAAATTAAACTCAGTGTTCCCCATTCTGTTATCAAGAATGTTTTCACCGCGGATGCCAGGTTGGGGCATCTTGCAGATTACGAACCAAAGTGCCTGCATATGATTGCCAGTGGTCCTAATTAAAAGGTACGATTGTTATTTCAAGAGTCTGCAAGTTTACAACTGGCACTTTGCTTGGAGTTGGTGTGAATCCTAACCTTTGCATATAGTCCGTCTGCTCTTGCCATCCTCCAGAATTTATTAATAGGACTCCTCTATAGGTCGTGTGACCTAGCGCGTGTATATGGCCTGCGTGAAAAATGTCAGGTACTCGTTCGATCACAAGAGAGTCTCTATATTCAGGCGAGAGCAATGTTTTCCCTCCGTAGACTGGTGCAAGATGGCGGCCTTGTAACAACAATTTCATGGCCTTTTCTGGGTGGTCATTGTCAATGCCCGCAATCGTTGAGTTAATGTCATCTATACTTCGGCCGTGGTATACCAAGACTTCAACGCCATGAAGGCCCACAAGGCACGGGCTTCCTAGCGAACGAATTGCCCTTGATTCTTGAGGTCCCCCGAGAAATTCACTTGTAATTGCAGGTTGGGGTAGAGCTTTGCGAGTCGCGTCGTGGTTTCCAGGGGTTATTAGAACTTCGATGTAATCTGGAATTTGTTCAAAACACTTGGCTGCAAATCTGTATTGCTTGTTAATGTCCCTAATTGCGAGTTCCTTGATTTGGTTAGGATATATCCCTACTCCGTCCACGATGTCCCCTGCCACGATCACGTATTTGACATGACCCGCGATATCTCGCATTCCGTTGTTCCCATATTTGCCGTTAAGCCATAAGACAAATCGGTTGAATGCTTCTCTTTGGAATTTCGTGCTACCCACATGCATGTCCGAGGTAAGAACTGCGTAGACCGGAATTGGTGCTTTGTGCGGTGTCCTCTGGGGTACATCCGGGAAGATTATATCTTCCACGATCAGCAAGTTGCTGCGGCTCTTCACAACGCTCAGACATACAACTTGATCTAGCAAAAGCATATGCGCTTTCTTCTGTAATTCTTGAGAAGCATTTTGGGGAACGAGGGCAGTCATGTTCGCCTGAAGGTCTTCGACGTTCAATATTATTTTTTGTTTTACTTCGCGCTTTTCTGTTACCATTCCAACTATTTTAAGCTTGGTACTTGGCTGCGCTTTTAAGGCATCCATTATTGAAGCGGCGCTCCTTACGTCCATTCTTTGTCGGAGAAGTTTGTCCAATTTTATGAACCGATCGCGGAAGTATTCTAGGTAGTCCTCTATCGTGCCATCCGAGCTCAGCCTTATACCTGCATCCTCGATTACGTTGAGTTGCGATTGCACTTCTTTCGCGAATGGATGAAAGGGTCTTTTGGCTTCAGTCACCTGAAGCGATTTCTGTTCTTGATGGGCGGTGGTAGGCTCGATTACTGTGGATAATGGTTCTTGGTTCGTTGCGATCTCCGTACGTGGTTCAATTTCTTGTAAGAGTTCCTCGATGAAGTTCCTGTCGATGAAGAATGGTCTTTCCTCGAGTTCGGCTATTTTTTGTAATACCTTTTCGATTACGCATGCTGGATCTTCTGTTGAGGATAGCATTTCTAGTAAGTCAAATGCGTCTTTGTTTAGCTGGTACCCAGCAGTTAGTGTCATCTTTACCGCTTTCTGCAGTTTTTCAGTCTGCTGCATTTCCTGCTAACGTTCTCCTAGAGTCTGAGGACCATTCTCCCTCGTTTTAGTCCAGGTCTAATGTTCTCTTCACCTTGCACCTATTAAGTTGTTCAGTTCCTCAGTCAAACCTGCACCAACTAAGAGCAATCACTTCAGATACATTATAACAACCGAGGGAGGATCTACATAACCCGGCCGCCGTTTAGATCTGTTAATATTCCAGGGACTAAATAGTATGATTGCTTGGTGAATTAGATGGGTGAAATGCGTAAGGTTCAACGTACGCAGACGGGGACGTTTTTCGTGTGTCTTCCTCGTTCTTGGGCTGACCGTTGCAGCTTGCAGAAGGGGGCGATGGTGTCTATTTCTGAAAGCGGGGAGGGCAGCCTTCTCATTGATGCAAAATTTGGTGTGGAACCGTCTCCTAAAAGCGCAACATTGAAACCTGGACCATATTTGAGTCGTGAGATTATCGGCTATTACTTGCTTGGTTTCGACATCATTCGAGTTCAAGCTGCCGAGCGGGTTAGTTTCGAAGTTCGCGAGACTGTGAAGCAAACTGTTAGCAGGCTAATAGGACTCGAGATTGTTGAAGAGGACTTTTCGAGCATTGTTTTGCAATGCCTTTTAGAGCCTTCAGGGTTTCCGCCTGAAAAGATTCTGCGACGTGGTTACGCAATAACCGCAGGGATGCACCGAGATGTTGTTAGCGCTTTTGTTGGAGGAGACTTGCCACTAGCGAATGGCGTAATTGCCCGTGACGATGAAAGTAATAGACTCTACTTTTTGTTGGTTCGTATCTTACGAACAATAGTTCAGAATCGAGGTTTAAGCGAAAAACTCGGCGTAAGTCCAATTGAGTGCCTTGATTACCGTTTGGCCGGTAGTCTTGTTGAAGCGACAGGCGACGAATGTGTGCAGGTGGCTCAAAAAACCATCGAACTTGAAGGCAGAAAACTTGACAGAAATCTGAGTAAACTTTTCTTGGAGTTTCAAGCAACGTGCTTCGGGTCATATGAGAATGCCATTACGGCCTTCTTGATGGGTGAAGTTTCTCTAGCTGAAAAGGTTCGTACCGTGTATGAAAGAGTTGGAAAGCAATATGCTGGCATTGAAGAACTGGTTCGCGCTCAGTCTCTGGATGTTGTCCCGCAGTTTCTAGCGGTCGCGTCCTTTTTACGACAGATATATGATCATAGTGTTGATATCGCGGATCTAGCGGTGCAAAAGAAGGCATAGCTGCGCGGCAGTTCAAAACTCAATTCCTTGACCTTTTAGGAACTTTTGAGCAGTGAGAAGATTATCAGAATCAGCAAAGGAGAATAAAGGAAGGCTCTACCAAACGATAACTCGTCAGCCTTCTTGCTTGACGGAAACAAAAATCTAAACTCTGCAGGCCAAAAAGTTAGCACGCACGCTCATACGCTTGGGCACTTCTAGCTTTCAGTTCTACTTAGAAAAGGAACTAAATTCAAAAGGCGAGAAAGAAAAAAGGCGTGAAATTAGATATTACCATTCGGTCTTCAGACCCTATCCTCGACATCTACAGCACAACAATAGATGATGGCATCCCTATTCAACGGAAACCCATTCCACTGGGGTAACTGATATTCTACTCTGCCTTCATTATTGTAGCTGGCGTTGCTGCATCTGCCTCTGCAAGCCTGATTGCGAATTTCCTTTTTGAAAGATTCAAAAATGGAAACGGTCAACCCATCATTAACGAACCCGCGTGCGTGAACGCCAACAACGCGCAACATAGATGTAGATGCGAGTGGACGCGTTGACTATGAAGCTGCGGTAGGCACAACCATCGAAGAACGCAAGAATCTAGTAGAAGCGGGATATGAATGTCATGACACCATAGACGGAAGACAGCTCAACTGCAAAACGAAGTCCTAAAATGGACAGTAACAAGTTGCGTCAAATGCAGATAGTTTGTAGTCAATATTCGTGACTGCTTTTCAATGAATAATTAGGGTTGTTCTTCTAGTGCGGCGAAGAACTTTCGCATGCGTTTGAAGGTCTCTAGGTATTCCAGTCCCCACTTAGTTGCTCTGTATTTCTTTGAATCTCCCACTGCAATCTCATTAATGAACCCATGAGTTACAAGAAACTTCAATGTGGTTTTTGCTCTGTCAACAGGCATATTTGCCCCATAAGATACTCGTGTCAAGGAACATATCCCCTTTCTGACAATGACTTCAATTACGTCGGCATAGATGTCATATTTGTTTCTTCTTTGCTCTTCATTCAAGGAGAGTCTCTGCCTTAGGTTCCAATATTATTAAATTTGACATGCTTAAATTTAATTGCGGTGGAACAAGTGCATCCGCGAACTTCTGATTTTGCGCGATATCATATTAACTGCAAGCGGGGCGACTTGGCGGAATACTTGCTCGTGCCAGGTGACCCGGATCGTGTTCCAAAGATCATTGCGCTTTGGGATTCTGCACGTGAAATTAGTTGTCATCGGGAATTCCGGAGCGCCACTGGTACGTTCAAAGGAACGCCCATCTCTGCTCTCTCTAGCGGCATTGGACCGGCTTGCATGGCTATCGCGGTGAATGAGTCCTCAGAAATCGGGGTCAGTACTTTTGTCCGTGTAGGCAGCACTGGCGTGATTCAAGAGAACATCAGTATTGGCGACGTCATAATCTGTTCTGGTGCTGTCCGCTTAGATGGCACGAGTGAGTGCTATGCCATGCCAGAATATCCTGCATACGCCAATCATGAGGTTCTGCTTGCCTTGATTGAAGCCGCTGAGCTCCTTGGGGTTAATAATTATCATGTTGGCGTTGTCGCTACAACAGCCGACTTTTATGCTGGACAGAATAGGCGAGGAAAGATGGGTGGTACCTCTTGTACGAGAGATCTTATTCAAGCATTACGAAACGGGAGGGTCCTAAGCTTGGAAATGGAAACGGCGACGCTTTACACTCTGGCAAGTCTATATGGGCTCAGAGCGGGGTCAGTGTGCGCTGTCTATGGAAACAGGGCCACCGACAAATTCGAGGAAGGTGCAGGTGAGGCAAACGCTATAGGCATAGCGAACGAAGCAGTAAAAATCTTGCATGAATGGGACGCTAAGAAAAGAAGTGGGAATCGGCAGTGGCTGTTTCCCTCGCTGCTCAGATAGAGTGAAAACTCTTTTAGACAGTGGGCAGCTTCATTGTTTATGTGCCGGGGTGGCGGAGTGGTTATCGCGCTGGCCTCGAGATCTAATTGAATGAAAGTGGGCTGGACATGAGGACAGGACAGCCAGTGAGCCTTTGGCTCGCAGGGGTTCGAGTCCCTTCCCCGGCGCCATCTTACGATTCAAGGTCATGCTATGCTAGTTTGGGCAAATCACTCCAATCCTAGCTTAGAAAATTTCAGACACTGACTTAGTTATACTCTTAAGAAAGGCTTCATCTTCGTTTGTAAAAGGTGGATAAATGTGAGAATCTGTATTTAGTTCACCAATAACTTTTCTGTTTCCAAGAATAGGTGAAACAATTTCAGCTTTCACGTTTGAATTGCAGGAGAGGTAGTTCATCTCTCTTGAAACGTCCTATACAATAAGTGTTCTTCTGAGTTCTGCGGCCTGGCCGCATATGCCCTTTCCAAAAGGTATCTTTAAGTGCTTTGTAGGTTCTCTATCGCAACGAACCAAGAAGCATTATATTCATTTCGTCTTTCTCCGTTTACGATGTAGAAACCGACCCAATCATAGCAAGCAACATAATCCTTGAGCAGTTTACAGATGGCTTTGAGCTTTTCATCTCTACTTTTTGCTATTTGCAACTTTGTCAATTCCTTGGGTAAGTAATCTGAATAATGTTCTCTTCTCCGTCACAGCTTGCCCTCCTGGTTCCTGGTCGTACGCTAATGAAGTATAGGTCGTCACATAAACATTCTGAATCCAATGTGCACGTAATGTCTCCAAACTTGCCTATTCGCGCGCTTAAATACAAATCGCAATAAAGTTCTCTCCCTTCTCCCAATATGTGAATTCACTCCTCAAAATCGCCGCGCAAACATAAAAAGTTATTTTACTGGTGTATTCATACTGTGATCTCTTCTTCCGCGCCAACGAGTCTTTAGGGTCGAGAAGACATGAAGGCAACCGCGGTTGCTCATCCGATTCAAGGGCTGGTTAAATATCATGGGTTGAAAGACATTAGACTGAGAATTCCTTTTCATGACAGCATTTCCGTCTGTGTAGGAGCTCTTTGTACGATTACGACTGTTGAAACAACAAACCTCAATGGAAAGGATTCGTTAGTCATAAATGGCGTGAGAGTTTTCGGAAAAGATTTCCTCCGGGTTAAGTGCATTTTGGACAAAATTCGGGACATAGCTGGTTATCATGGACTTTTTAATGTCGTTTCCAAAAACAGCATTGTTAATGGTAAAGGCATGGGTTTTTCAGCCTCTGCTTTTGCTGCTCTCGGCACAGCTGCTTGTAATGCATTGAACGTCAACATTAACCCTATAGCGTTATCAGAGTTGGTAAGACTCGGAGCAGGGTCAGCTACAAGAAGTTTGGCTGGCGGGTTCGCAACGTTTTATGCAGAAAAGAGTGGGAAATCATATGCGGAGCAAATTGCTGCGCCAGAAGACGTTGATTTGGGAATGGTGGTGGTGCCGTTGCCTTCTGCCGTGAAAACTGACGAGGCTCACTTAGAAGTCTTAAGTTCCCCATTATTTAAAGCCAGACTGACGCATGTTAAGCATATGATCAGAGATATGAAGAAGGCCATAAAGGAAAACGACATAGACACGATAGGACGATTGGCTGAAGAAGACACTCTGAACTTGCATGCGAGCACGATGACCGGTAAAGCCCACATGATCCTCTGGGAGCCAGAGACTATCCGCATAATACGAGAGGTTCAAAATATGCGGGCCGATGGCATGCCCGCATGGTTCTCAATGGACACAGGGCCTTCCGTTTTTGTCAACACTCAGAAGGAACAAGTTGGAAGAGTTGCCGACAGGCTCCGAAGGCTAGGATGCTTGAAGGTAGTTGTCAGTGGCGTCGGTGGGAAGCCTACACTGACTCACGCTCATCTTTTCTAGACTAACGACTTATCCTGATGGATGCAACTGTTTTCATAGGTTTCTTCTTCTCAGGCACGTTGACTACTTTGGTTTTCATGCTCTTCAAAGAGTGATTAGCCGCTTTTCGTGCCTCTCTCTTTGTTTGATATGTTTCGTTCAGTTCTATCCATGGCAGGGTTTTGTCGACTTTTATCATAATGATGTACAATTGTCTCACCATCAGTGCGGGTCTGGGAAGCTTTAGACAATCACCTTGTTAAAACGCTTATGAATTCCGAATATTGACTCAAACTCTGCCTGCAGTCTTTTGGAAACTCTTTTAAGGGATATCGTCTCACGTTTTGAACCTAGGGCGAGAGACAGAGAGGGCTTAACGTCCTACATGGAGAGGAAACCTGAAGGTGCATCAATGGACAAACAGAAGCGAAGGCATTTCGAGGGTTACATATGACAAACTCAACCGGCGCACTGGCTTCTGCACCTGAGTGCGGGTTAGCTAATGACCTAAGAAATAGACTCCAAAGTGCCGAATCGTTTAGGCTAGCTGTGATCGTTATAGATTTTCTCTGAGGTGCAGCTTTTCAGTGGCAGACTCGCCAAATTCTATTTTCTTAAAAGCTTTCAAAGGAAACTTGCTTACATGCGCGTTTGATGTTATGATGTTTCTCGCCGGGGCAATCGTAGCAGTTCAGCTTAATGTTTTCAGGTTTTCGGTTTGGGCTATTGCGATTTACCCTAGCATAATCGTTGTGCAGAGTATTATTGGTAACTTGCTGAACGGGCATGTTAGTACCATGTTGCATCTCGGCACAGCTTATCCGCATCTAACCAGCAACACGAAGGTGTTCTATGACTTGTTTCGGCGTACGATCTTCCAGACCATAATGGCAAGCGTTGTGGTCAGTGTTTTCGCGTGGATTCTTGGTTCGATTTTTTGGGGAGTAACGGCCGTTAATTTCCCCGAGATTTTTTTCACAGTAACGGCTACTATGGGTTTAGGTTTTCTGATCTTCTTGTTTACTGAAAGAATGGTGTTTATGGCTTTTAGCAGAGGTTTAGACTTGGAGCGGTTCATCCATCCGCTTATACTTGTTATTTCAGGCATACTCATAACCGGTTTCTATGTGTTGGTGCTCAGTCTACCTCTCAGATTTGGTATTGTTGGCAACTACGTGGTTGCCTCAATGGCTTTTCTTTGCATCATAACCGCAGTCATTGGTACGTTACCCCGTGCCTACAATAAAGAATTCCGTCGAATTGTGAAGGAGCCTTTAATTGCCTTCATTGTTGTAGGTGCCGTATCCGCTGTGACTGGAACAATCTTCAAGAAGATTATTTCTCTTGCCCCAACTCAGCTAGAAGTGTATACAATGTATCCCGCGTTGATTTTTATAAGTGTAAATGTTGGTTTGATTGTGGGATCGACTGCCACGACTAAGCTGGCGTTGGGTTTGCTTAAACCACGTTTTCGCGCGATACGAAATCATGCAGGTCAGATTTTTTCAGGCTGGATGGCATCAATGATTGCTTTCAGCGTTTTGGCAGGGTTTTCGCTAGTGGTTAACGGAGTTTTCTCAGCAAGTTCTCTTGGTCGCTTGGTTGCTGTTTTGTTCGCAGCCAATATAATTGCTATTGTGATGATTGCTCTTGTGGCGTACGCATTTGCTGTATTGACCTTTCAGAGAGCGTTGGAGCTTGACAATTTTGTGATTCCGGTCGAGAGCGCGCTTGTAGCTTTGATGATGACGATTGCGTTTTTTGTTGCTCTAGTGCTGTTGCGATATGTGTAGGAGAGAGTTAAAATATCGTGACATGCTATTTCTTCAGTGGCTGTTGGGAGCGATTGTCAGACTATGCCTCACCATGAAAAGGTAAAGTATAGACCCGTACCCGTGAGCGATCTTTTCTTGGAAATGAAGAACCTTTCTGAACTTATGATCGACTTGGCCTATTCGGCAGCTCTCTTCAATGATAAAGACTTGGCTGAAGACGTAATTGAATTGGAGAAGCGTGTTGACACATTAGCATATCAGTTGGAGATGACGATAATGATTGCTGCACGTGATCCGAGGGATGCTGAAGCCTTGACGGGGATTTCGACTGTAGCTTCTGCTGCTGACAAGATTTCAGATGCTGCTGCAGACATTGCGGCAATTGTGACTCAGAACATAGGTGTTCATCCGATAGCGAGTGAGATATTCGAAAAGGTGGAGGAACATTTGGCTAAGGCCAAAGTTGCGGACAAATCTCCTCTTGCAGGTAAGAGTATCTCTGAACTGGATCTGGCTGCTAAGATGGGTGTGGATTTAATTGCAATACGAAGAAACACTGATTGGATGATAAACCCTCACGAAACAGAGCGAATAAGAGAAGGTGACGTTGTGATTGCTCGCGGAGTATCTTCAGGGATCAAACAGTTTACGAAGTTTGCTGAAGGATCATCAGTCAAGGCATGGGGTGAAGCTTGATGCAAGCGTCAGAGGGACAGTTTGAAGAGATCGTTAAGCGTTTTGTTGAGCTCAAAGACACTTCTGAACTGATGCTTGACCTGGCATATTCCTCTCTAATGTTTAACAGCCGGGAACTGGCTGAGGAGGTTCAGCTGCTAGAGGAATATGTTGATAAACTACACACCGAGTTTGAATTGTTGACTTTGTCCAGCAATTTCAAGAAGGAAGACGCTAAGGGCTTTCTAGGGTTGATCAGACTCGGAGTTGCGGCTGAAAAAATAGCTGATGCTGCTGCTGAAATAGCCGAAGTAGTTCTCAGAGGCATAGAACCGCATGCAGTTTTAAAGCTGACCATTAGGGAGGCAGAAGAAACTATAGTGCATGCGCATATAGACGAGAAGTCGCCTTTAGCCAACAAGACGCTTAAGGAGATTCATCTTCCCGAAGAAACCGGAATGCGCGTTCTTGCAATTAGAAGGGAGGGCAAGTGTCTTAGGCCTAAACCGGATTCCAAGATTGAGGCTGGGGACACGCTGATTGTTTCTGGATATGCTGAAGGAGAGGAGGATCTCAAGAGAATGGCCTCTCCGGATGGATAGCTACCACGCCTTAACAATTAGTTAAGATACTGATTTTGACTTCATCAATACTATAAACTCCGAATCCGACTTAATCCATAACGGAGGGTTAAGCATTCCTAAGAAGAAAGAAACCATGATGAAAAATAACAGTTTTGTTTGTCCGAACCGATCATGCGGGAAAGTTTTTACTAATCCTTTGAAAGCCAAAGTTCATGAATCGACGAAGACCAAGTCCTATGATGCTTGCCCATATTGTTTAACGGAAATTACCCCTTTGAGTTCTGACTCTGAGCCTGATGAAAAAGAGCTGCCCGACGCTCCCAAACCCGACACTGAAAAATTTGCGAGAATGCAGCTCAAGCAAGGGTCCACTATCGAGAAACCAATTCAAAACCCTGCCAAAGTCGTGGGATGCAAGCATTCTTTTGGGTACTTAAGCAAACGGGCTGCAAATGAAAAGATCCCCGATGAATGTATAACCTGCGAGAACATCGTCCAATGTATGCTTATGACAATAACAGGTTGATGTGATCTGCTGGTGCTACGTACACACAGTTTTAAAAACTGCAGTTCTGGGCTAAGAAGGCAATAGGAGAGAGAATAATTGTCAGCGACACTACAAAAGAGACCGTTGGGCGTAGTTACCTCATCCTCGCCTCAGACGAAGGAGCTGAATGCAGAGGCAGTGACTACGATTGCAACTAGTTTTCTAAAGCGAATTGGGCATAAAGGTGGCCTGAAACCTAAGCGAGTGTCGCTTGAAGAAGACACTTACACCGTTGAAGTTGACATGAAGAGGCTTTCGGCCATAGTACAGGTTGATGCAAAGAGTCACGAAATCAAAGCCTATGAGATACAGTCTAAAGGTGAAGAGATGTCTCTTCTGCCGATCTCTCCCAAAGCAATTGTGGTAGTTTTCGCAATTGCTGCAGTCGTTTACGTAGCATTAAACTTCATGTTTAAGATGTTAGGGCTGTA
>Ga0187780_10003421_pt1 | contig 11969 bp, 8 predicted proteins | sample 1015_Q2_SP10_20__FD_132429 | JGI IMG/M metagenome (GOLD analysis project Ga0187780, IMG submission 132429) | Tropical peat soil microbial communities from peatlands in Department of Meta, Colombia - 1015_Q2_SP10_20_MG | ecosystem: Environmental > Terrestrial > Soil > Wetlands > Peat | place...
ACCCTGATGCACAAATACGCCGGCCTCGACCTCGAGACGGCGGACGAGTTCGTCCTTCGCGACCTCTCCGAGGCGGGAGCTCTTCTCGCTCGGCTCCGGGTCAAGCGGGGAGTGCCGTACTGCGCTCTCTGCGGAACTGCCCTCCTCTGGACACCGGCTCGGACGTGGTGCTTCGAGCCGTCCCGGCTCCCGCCGGAACGACGCGCAGCTTTCGGCCGCCTTCTGCCGAAGGAAGCGTTTCCGGGCCCCGGCGAAGTCGCCCCATGGCCCGTCAGCGAGGCGGTCCCCAGCGATGCGGCATCGGCGGTCACGCTGCTCGAATGTGCTCGATGCGAGCGTCTCGACCGGCCCGACGGAGACACGCATTGTCCGTGCGGTGGGCAGCGGGTTCCAGTCCGGCGAAAGCTCCTCTCGTCGTTCGAGTCTGCGGTCGTGTCGTGGGCGCGCCTCGACCCCTTCCCGGAGGGGGACTCGGTCCACTTCTACCTCGGACATCGCCGCCGAGTGCCGGCGCTCCTCCACAATCTGGTCGCGTCGTCGGGAGTGGAGGGCACGGTCGGGGACCTCGACCTCTCGGTCGCTCCGACCGTAACCGTCCCCGAGGTAGCCGACCTGGTCACCGCGTACGGCGCGGACGCGGTCCGCTGCGCGATGGTCCGTTGCACGGTCTTCGAATCGACCGTGCGTCGGTTCTCCGACCAGTGTCGCCGCGAAGGAGAGCGGCTGCGGCGACTGTGGTCGCTCGCGGGAGACGTGCTTGCGCGGTGCGACCCTGCGATGGTCGCGACCTTCGCCCGCCCCCTGGGAGGCTCGCTCGAAGAACTCGAGCTCGAGGACCGCGCGATCGTCGCTTGCTGGGAGCGTGCTCGGGTCCTTGCGCTCTCCCACTACGACCAGAGTGCCTCGGGCCTAGCGTACCGACGAATCACGCACTTCCTCGATAATGACCTCGCCGAATACCGGGAGATCGTCGAGCCGCGCCTCTCGCTCACCGGAAGTCCGTCCACGAAACGGGGCGCCTTGCGGACGCTCTTTCACGTCCTCCGGGGCGCCTCGGAGACCCTTGCCGCAATCGCCCCGTTCACCTCGGAGTCAGTCCATCGCTCCCTTTCCGCCGACCGTACGAGTCTCTTCGAGCAGCCGCTGGCCGGCCTCGACCGATCCCTCCTGAACGATGACCTCGTCGCGGCGTGGAGCCGGTGGCGCGCTGTCATGCGGAGCGTTCAACGGTTCCGTCGGTCCTACGGAATCGCCCGGACCACTCCGATCCCATCCCTTGTCCTGACGGCAGCGGCGGACGATGTGGGGGACCGCCTGCGAGGCGAGAAGGAGACCCTGGCTCGCCTCACCCGGGCGACCCGTCTCGAGGTTGGTTCGCCACGCGAACCGTGGAGAGGGCGACAGCGCCTGATGAAGCCGGCCGAGTCCGAGATCCAGAAGGTCTACCCGACCCAGGCGTCCCAGATCGTCCATCTGCTTCAGCATATGCCTCCTCGGCGCGCGCCGGGGAGCCCGGAGGAGCTCAGCGTGGTGATCAACGGATACCCCGTTCGGATCCTTCCGGGAATGGTCACGTTCGTCGACACCCTTCCCGAGCGAGTCGTGCCGGTCCCGTGGTCGTTGGGGGAGATGTACGCCGAACTACCGGCGGGGTCGGACGCGAGCCGCTCGGGCATTCCTCCCCTCTCTTCCGACGCGTTCTGGCTCGTCTACCGTCTCGAGCGACGGCTTCGAGCCGAACCAGCGGTTCCGGGAGCGACCCGGGTGGCGATCGCGACCGCGAAAGACCCCCTCGCTACCGAGCTTCGGACGAGCGCCGACGCTCTCGCCCGCTACCTCGGGCTCGGGGAGTTCCGGGTGGTCGACCGTTCGGAGGAGGCGGTCCCTCCGAACGCCCTCACCGGACGAAGCCGAACCGGCGAACGGTGGTGGGTCCATGTTCCCGGCCTTCCCGCCGTCACGCCGGCCGCCAAGCGGCTTGCGCCGGCGCGGCGGTTGCGTCGGGTGTCCGTCCGAACCTTGACCGTCGCTGCCGAAGAGGTCGACTACGCCGACGAAAGGGTCGTCGCTCACGAAGAAGCAGTGCGGGCGCTGGGTCAGGAACTGGATGGAATCGTCGGGGTTCCGCTGTTGGGCCCCGCGAAGATCTCCTCGGCTTGGGAGCTCGGACTGCATAGCGTGGACGATTACCGTCACGCATCAGTGGAGACCGTCGCGTCGCTTCCCGGGTTTGGCGGACCGGTCGCGGAACTCGTGCTCTCCAAGCTCGCGAGCCCCGTGGGAGCCCGCGCTGCCCAAGGAACTCGACCGCCGGAGGCCAGGCCAGTGCCCGAAGGGCCCAAAGCAGAAGCGCCGCCGGCCGTCGCCCCGCCACCACAATTGGGCCCTGCGGTCTCGGCATCTCGGGTGCCCGCAGAGCTGCCGCCGGCACCCGTCCCGACCCCCGCCGAATCAGTGCTGCCCACCTTCTCGACGGAGACATCCGTGAAAGAGAAGGCTCCCGAGCCACCTGCGCCCGCAGAAGAGCCCGCGGTCCCTGTGGAAAGCTCCGCTCCGGAGTTCGTCGCTCCCGAACCATCTCCGGAGCCTGTTCCGCCAGTTCCGTCGCCGGTCCTGGAACCGCCCAAGAATGAGACGCCCGGGCCCCCCGAACCGCCCCTTCTGGAGCCAATCGCCTCGGAGACGACGGAGGGTCTGCCTCCCACCGAGGCACCGCTTCCTGAGGCAGAACTAGCCCCCCCTCAGCCCCTCCCGGAGCCCGAGACGACGGAAGAGATCCCGCTCCCCGAGGAGCCAACGACCCCGATGATTCCCACTCCTCCTGCTGAGACCGAGCCAGCGAGGACCGAGGAAGCTCCACCGGCCGGGGAAGCGACGCCGCCGACAACCCCACCGACTATCGGCGAAACGGAAGCCAAGCCACCGGAGGGAGCCGTTCCTCCCGAGGAGACGTCTCCCACCGTCGTCCCCGTTCCTCCTGCCGAGGAAGAGCCGACTCCGATCGCGGAGCCCGCCGAGGTCGGGTCTTCGGGACCGCCGGCGCCTCAACCACCCGAAGAAGCCGGGAGCGAGGTCCCCTCCGCCGAGGTCCTCACCCCCGGATCCATGCCCGTTCCCGAGGCCCCGCCGGGAGAAGTCCCTGCCGAGGACTCCGGAAAGCCGATCCCCGAAGAGGAGACCGCGCCTCCCGAGGCCCCTCCTGAGCCCGCCCCGTCTTCGCCGTCTGCGGAGATTGGGTCGGCCGAACCCGTCGTTGTTCCGACGCCCGCCGAGACGATTCCGCCTCCTTCCGAGACGGGAGAAGTCGGCGCAACGGGCGAGGAGTCGGCGGCAACCCCACCCCGTGAGCCGGAAACAGCAACCGAACCCGAACTGGCGGCCGCGCCGGCTCCGGTTCCCCCGGCAGCGCCTCCCGAACCAGTGGCTCCTCCTTCGGGAGTGGAGCTCTGCGTCGGCGAACCCCTGACGGTAGCCCTGGCCGGATTCCTCGACTCCACGGCTGCGGGCCATCGTGGCGTCTGCCTCGTCCGGGAATCGCCCGAGCGGATCCGAGCCCGCGTGGGCTCCCGCCCGATCGAGGTCTACTGGCTCACGAACATCGGTCGCGGCCCGTCAATCCGCCCGGCCGACCTCGACGCGGTATGGACCCTGCTGGGACGCAAGCTCCTCGAGGACCGGGCGACCGCCTTCTTCCTCGAAGGGATCGAGTATCTCGTCCGAATCCATGGCGCCGAGGCGGTGCTTTCCGGCCTTGTCCAGTTCGACCGGCTCGCTCGGGAGAACGACGCCCGGGTCTGGGTATTCCTGACCCCCGCTGTGATGCGTCCTGGGGACCTCGAACAGTTCCAATCGACCTTCGGGGGTCGAGCACCGACTCCTTGACCATCGGCGAAGGGACCCACCGAGCCCCCGGCGCCTCAACCAATCGTTCTTAAGAGGGGCCGCGGATGCCCGCCCATGCCCAATCGACGCTCGCGATTCCGCCAACCCCGATTCACGTTGGTCGCCGCCGTCTTTGTCCTGACCGCGCTTCTCGTGAACGTACCTGCCCCCGCACGAGGGAGTCCGTCGGCTGCATCGAACACTCCACCGGCGCAGTACACCGTTACGTGGAACGGCGGGGACGTGAGCTCTGCGGGCTCGGCGTCCTCCGCCCTGGTGGTCGACTTCACACAGCAGGCGAACCTTCTCTTCAGCTGGAACCTGACCTCGCCGAACACGGCGGACGTCAGCGACGCTCGGGTCCAGATGTACTACTTCGGGTTCGCCGTCGCGACCCGCGACCAGATACTGACGAACCCCGTTCCCCGAGGTTCCGGAACGATTCCGCTCAGTTGGACCCCGCTCTCCGTCGCCTATCTCCTCGAAGGGGTCTACCGCATCACCGCGAGCTTCATCGCCGCCAACGGCTCGACCCTCTTTAGCGAGAACTTCTACGTTCGTGACAACGCCCCGTTCGGGGTCGTGGCGATTCTTCCGATCGTCCTGATCGTGATCGTCCTCTACGAGGTCTACGGCCTCGCTCGGTCGGGGCGGTACGCCATGCTGGGTCGCGCGCCGAAGGTCGCCGGTCCCGGCGCGGAACCCCCGAAATCGGGAGGGGGCCCCACCGAAACCCCGCCCGAAACGGGCACCGCCGGGGAAGGGGCCACGGAGTCTGGCGCTCCGCCCTCGGGAGGTAGCTCATGAGCGCCGCGTCTCACGGGGCGGCCTGCGGGGTCGTGATCGGAATCGTCCTCGTGATATTCCTCCAGCAGGTCTCGTACCTCGACCTGAGTGACCTGGTGCCCGCTCTGATCGACCTCGTAATCGGGGGCGTGGTCGGTGGCGTCCTGGGAGCGCTCATCGGGTGGGTCTTGGGGCGGAGCTACCTGGCTCGGCACTCCGCTTCTGCGGCGACGCAATCGAAGTAGCGGACTCTCACGGGAGGGCGAAGCGAACCGTCTATCGCTTCCCCGCCGTCTCTGCCGGAATGACCGCCTCGCGGACCCATCGTTCGAAGGCGTCGAAGTTGTAGTCCCGTCCGAGGAACGCCCGGATGAGCTCGGCCGCCGGACGGCTGCCTCCCGGTACGAGGACCTCGTTTGCGTACCGCTCCGCGGTTTCCCGGTCGGTCAGAGAGCCCTTTTCGTAGAACGGCGTCAGAAGATCTCGGGCGATCACGGCGGACCAGAGGTACGTGTAGTAGATCGCCGAATAGCCCGTAAGGTGACCGAATCTCGCCACGGGATGATAGTTGGGATTGAGCGAGGAACCGGTCCGTTCTTCAAAGACGGTGCGAAAGAGCTCGGATGATTCGAACGAGGATGGGTCGCGCCGGTGGATCTCGAGCGAAAGGCTCGCGAGACCCACCTGACGAAGCAGCCAAGCGGCACGACCGACGGCGTCGGACTCCTTCAGCCGAGAGATGAGTTCGGCGGGGATCGACTCGCCCGTGTCCGGGTCGCGCGCGAACCGGGCGAGCGTCGCGGGGTCCCGGGCCCATTCCTCGAACAGCTGGGAGGGGGCTTCGATGAAGTCCCATTCGACCGACGTCATCGACGTATGCAGCCAGCGGCCATGACCAGAGAGAAGGTGGTGAATCAGGTGCCCGAACTCGTGGAAGAACGTCACGACGTCCCGGTACTCCATCCGGGCCTCGTTCGTGGGCGTTCGGGGGTCCAGAAAGTTGCAGATGAGGGCACCCTGCGGGAGGCCGCTTCCGCTGACGCCGGTCCGAACGTCGAACTGGGCGGCGTGGTTGTACTTGTCCGGCCGCGGGACGAGGTCGAAGTAGACTCGCCCGACCGGCTGGCCGAATCGGTCGACGTCGTAGGCCTCGACGGTGGAGTGCCACAGCTCCGTCGCGCGATGGGGGCGAAACTCTAGGCCGAACAGCTGCCGGCAGAGGTCGAAGAGCCCGTCGCGGACCCGGGCGTACGGAAGGTATGCACGGAGACGCCGAAGGTCGATCCCGTATTCCTCCGATCGAATCTTGGTGTCGTAGTACCCGGCCGACGTCCAGTACGCCGCATCCCAATCCTCGAGGATGGTCGCACCGGGACGGTCCTTCTGCTTGCGCGCAAGAAACCGCGCGCGGTCCCGATGGGCTGGCTCACGAACGAGATGCGTGATGCGGTCCAGGAACGCCGTGACCACCTCGGCGTGCCCGGTCATCTTGTCCTCCACGGCGTACTCGGCATAGTCGGGGTAGCCGAGGAGGTGCACGAACTTCCGGCGGTTCTCGAGGATCGAGGTGAGGACCGGTGGATTCTCCGGGTAGGCGACGTTCAGGAAGGCCAGGAGCATCCTGCGTCGAACATCGTCGATATCCGCGTAGCTCATGACCGGGAAGCAATCCGGGTACTTCGTGAAGATTCGGACCTTTCCTTCGCTGTCGGGAGAGTGAGCGGACCGGTAGTCGTCGGGCAGGCCCCGGAGCTCCTGGGGTCCGTCGAGCGTGATCCCCCGCTCTCCCGAGGCGATGTTGGCACTGAACTGATTCGAGAGCGAGTCGAGCTGGTTGGCGAGGCCGACGATCTCCTCTCGCGTGGAGAGCGGCTGCTCGACCCCGGCTCGTCGCATCTCTCGGAGGAGATTGTAGACAGCGCGTTTCGCCGTCGTGTCCTCGGGGGAGATGGCGACGGCCCCCACCCGACGATAGACCTCTTCGTTCGTCCGAAACTCGTTGAAGAATCGGTCCGACGCTTCCGAAATCTCCCGTCCGGCCTTCCGGACCTCCCCCTCGGGATGCACTTGGAAGAGAAGCGATCCATGGAGCCCGACGTCGCGCGCCTCGACAAGGATCCGGTTGAGAGGGTCCAGGAATCCGTCGACGGTCCATGGGCCCTCGGTCCGGGCCAGGGAATCGAGTCTTCTTCGCAGCGAGTCGAGAGACTCCAGGCCGCGTTGGCGTAGCTCGGCGGGAGACAGGGAAAACGGGAGGTCTCCGAGAGTCGCGGTTCGAGGAGGACCGGAATGGCTCATACCGCCCGCGACGAGACGGACCTCAGTTCATTACCTCGACGTCCGGCGTTTCGGCCCAATCGGGGCGCGCGGAATCCGAGGCGGGGGAGTCCCTGTTCGCTGCCGAACGAGGAGGACAACCGCCACTGCGCTTCGAGAGAATAGAATTAAAGCCAAAACGAAGAGGAATCCTCGTTGACCGAGCGTAGCGTATCCCCTGCGGATCGGACCGGCTCGTCCCGCGGCAAGAGAGGCCCGTCGGAACGGCGGAAAGGAGATTCGGACGAGACCAGCGCCTTGGATGAGCCATCAGAAGTCCTTTCGGACCCTGACCAGGGGACTACCGGCCCCACATCGCCCAGTCCCGCCTCGACGACGTCAGCGGCTGAAGCACAGTCCGGAGCGGGCCCGGGCTGGGAGGAGGAGTTCCTCCGAGAAATCGACCGAATCCAGGGAGACCTTGCTTCTCAGACTCCGACCGCGGCGGCTCGCGCTGCCCGGAGGCCGCCGGGAACCCAGCCCGACTGGAGGGAGGACCTTCCCCCTGGGTCCGACGGTGAAAGCCGCTGGGGAGCGCGCAGCCCCTACCTCGAAGAACGGCTGAGATTGGCCCGTGGCGCTGCCTCCCGCCTAACGACTGCGGCCAGAACCATGGAGCAATCGGTCAGCACAATCCGCGAGAACCTCGAGACGATCGACCAGGAACTGGCTCGCGCGCGCGAGGAACTGAACTTTGAAAGGTCCGGCGCGTCCTCGGATTCGCCTGAGACGGAATTCGACCCGTCCAAGGAGCCGCCGTCGGTTCATCCGGTCGCTCCTGCACAGGGTACTAAACCCATCCCGGCCGTGAGCCCGACCCGAAAGCCTCGTGAGGATTCTCGGCGCGCGCTGACGGGTTCATTCCCCGACTTCACCGTCTCTCGATACAACGAGACCGTTTCCTCCCTGCACGCCCGACGAAAGTCGATCGCGTGGGGAACGGTCGTCGCGGCCACTGGTATCAGCGCGCTCCTCCTCGTGCTGACGCTCCGCGCCAACGAGCCGCTACCGGTGATCTGGCTCGCCGTCCTTCCACTCGTGTGGATGGTCCCCGTTCCGTTCTTCATGGCTGCGTTTCGCGGAACGCAACGGGTCCTCCGACAGAATCGGTTGGAGCTCCCGGAGGAACGTTGAGTCCCCCAACTGTACTCTTCCAGGTGACTGCAATCGGAAAGAGCGCCCAGACGCTGGACGCGACGGTTCGTTCCGTCCTGTACTGGCTTCGGCGCACCCCGAAGCTCGGCGTTCGGTACCTCCTCTGGGTCGTGATGGAACCGGACGGATTCTGGAGCTCGCCGGACACCTACCGTCGACTCGAAGAGGCCGGTGCCCAGATCTGGGTCGTCCCGAGCGACTACGAGACCCCCCTTCGAACGAGAGGAAAGGCGCGGGCCCTCGAATACGCATCGGAGCAGCGCCGCCGCCTTGGACTGTCCGTCCCATGGGTTTGGGTCTACCACCAAGACGAAGAGACCTGCGTAGGGCAGGACACGCTCGAAGGGATCTCGGAATTCGTGCGTGACGGCCGGCGTTTCGTAGGAGCGGGGATCATTCTCTACCCCCTCGACTGGTCTGGAACGCCGAGCCATGTTCAGGAACTCACACGGTCGTACGACGACCTTCGAGTCTTGGACTCGATGACGCTGCCCGGGAACCCGACTGCCGGGTTTCATGGCTCACACTTCGTGGTCCGCGCCGACGTCGAGGATTCTGTGGGCTGGGATTCGAAGGGGTATTCCCCGTCGGAAGACCTGATGTTCGAGATCCGGGTTCGAGCCCGCTACGGCTCCGTCTTCGGCGTGCTCAAAGGCTTCGCCTATGAGAAGGGGGCCTATTCGCTCCGGGACCAATTGCGCCAACGTCGGCTGTGGATGCACGGAGTGGTTCACTCGGTGCTTCACTCTCGAGAGCTACCGATCCGCCGGCGGCTCACGATCGCCTATAGCGCGGCGTCGTGGGCGTCGGCGTTGCCGTCCGTCGCGGTCCTCGTCGCGAGTGTGGCGCTGAAGTACGGACCGCTCTTGGTCGCCACAAGCGTTTTCACAGGTTTCATCTGGACCTCGATGGTGCTCGCCTACGTCGAGGGGCATCGGCTGCACGACCGATACCTCCGACGCGACCGAACGATCCCTCAGCTCGTCGTGAACGGGCTCGCGGGGGCATTGATCGACGTCATCGCGCCATGGTATGCTTTCGTCACCCGGCCGTCCTTGAAGGATTACATCCCCAAGGACCGACCCATCGATTCTCCGACGGGAACCGGACCGATTCCGGTCCGAGCCGTCCATCGGTAATCCCCCCGCATCGCACGGGGTCGAACGCGCCAGCGGGGCCCCCCTCACGGGCCCGGGATGGTGGCCCCGTGGGCTCAGGTCGTTCGCCGAATCGCGGTCCGGGCGGCTTCGATGGCTCCCTGGAGCTTCTTCCAGGAGACCTCTGCGCTCTCGCCAGGCGGCGGAACGAATCCCGACTCCTCCGCGAGGCGTCGCTCCACGAACTCCCGAGCGGAACGACAGACGGGGCAGAACTGGCACTCGTCCCCGATCGGGCTCTGCGCCACACGGATCAGCTCTCGGGCCTCGTCCTTGCCCGCGAACAGCGCGACCTCGTGCAGCTCACATTCCTCCGGGTCGGCCATCGAACCGGCATTCGCTCAGAGGCAGAAAAAGGAAACGACGAGGGCCTTGCATACGGTCCCCCCGACGGACTGGGTCTCCGATGCCGAGTTAGATGAAGGAGGAGAGTAGTCCGATGGCCGTGGCTACGAGAACGTGCCCGAGATGTGGCGCCCCTTTGTCACCCAACGCTCTGTTCTGCTCGTCGTGCGGAATGGCAATCCCTGCCGGAGCGTCGGTCGCTTGTCTCCGGTGCGGTTCGCCCCTTGTCCCAGGGAGCGGTTTCTGCCCCCGATGCGGCGCGCCCGTCGTTCCGCCTCCGCCCCCCGGTCCCGCGGCCGGTAGCCCCCTCCCCACGACCTTCGCGGTGCCGCCTGCCTACGCCCCGGTTTATCCCGCTCCAATGTGGACCCCCCGGATTGCCCGCCCCTCCGACCAGAAGGCTCTCTCGCACGTGGTGAACGCTGCGCTCCTGGGCATCGTGGGCTTCGTGCTCTCGATCGTCCTGATCGCTGCGACCCCTGCATTCGCGTACGTCGGCCAAGCAGCATCGGAGTCGTCGGGTGCGGCAAACGGTGCCTCATTCGCCTTCCTACTCATCCTCGTCGTTTCCAGCCTCATCCTGACGCTCATCGAGATGTGGTTGTACCGAGAAGCCTTCGGAGAAATCTCGCCGTACGACGCAGGGTTTTCCACGCCCCGGTCGCTCGCGCTCGTCGCGATGATCGGGGTCGTTCTACTGTTTTTCGCGCTCGTGGGACTCTTCACGGTCCTCTATCAGGCGAACAGTTGCGCGGGCGGGAACGCGATCCCGTCCAACTGCATCAATCTCGGAGAGCTGCTTGGGTTCCTCGGCCTGGTCTTCGTCGCCGCCATCGCTACGCTGGTCGGGTTCATTGGCATCGTAATCGGAATCTGGAGACTCGGGACTCGCTACAACGAGGGGCTGTTCAAGGCCGGGGCGATTCTCCTCATCTTCATCAACATCGTGGGCGCGATCCTGATTCTCATCGCCGCCCACTCGGCGCGAAGCCGCCTGTCGACGATGCCTACGCATCCGACCTTCGGCTGACGATGCGGTCCCCGGAGGCCCGGCCGGGCGCGATTCGGGTCTATTCGGACGCCGGGTAGTACGCTTCCTCGCCGAAGTGGACCTCGTCGAGGCCGGCCTTTTCTTCCTCGGTGCTCGTCCGGAGCGGAGAGAAGAAGTTGATGACCCGAAGGATCACGTAAGTCCCCACGAAGGCGAAGGTGGCCACCACGGCCACCGCGAACATCTGGAGGAGGGCGAACTGCGGGTCGCCGTAGACGGCACCATTGTGGGTGCCCGCGGCCGAGTTGATGGCTACAGAGGCGAATAGGCCGGTCGCTACCGTTCCCCACATTCCCCCGACGCCGTGGCAGGCGAAGACGTCGAGCGAGTCGTCGAGCTTCGTTCGCGCTCTCCACCCGGCTACGAGATTGCAGCCGACACCGGCAACGACGCCGATGACGAGAGAGAACTGGGGACCCACGAAACCGGACGCCGGCGTCACGGCGGCCAACCCGCAGACGAAGCCGACACACATCCCGACCGCGGATGGCTTTCCTTTGAAGATCCAGTCCATCAACATCCAGCTGACACCCGCCGCGGCCGCAGCGAGGTTTGTGACGACGAGAGCGTTCACCGCGACGGCGTTTGCCGCGAGCGCGCTACCGGCGTTGAACCCGAACCAGCCGAACCAAAGGATCGCGGTGCCCAGGATGACATACGGAACGTTGTTCGGTCGGCTTTCCTTGCCAAAGTCCACTCCGCGTCCGATCACGAGCGCCGCGGCAAGCGCGCTGACCCCGGCGGTTGTGTGGACGACCATCCCGCCGGCGAAATCCTCGACCCCCATCGTCTTGAGCCACCCGCCATCCCCCCAAATCCAGTGGGCGACCGGGAAGTAAATGAACGTGACCCAGGCGAGAATGAAAATTAGGAGGGGCTTCAGCCGGATTCTTCCGGCGAACGCCCCGATGATGAGCGCGGGCGTGATCGCCGCGAATTTGAGCTGGAAGGCGAAGAACAGAAGGGCCGGGATCGTAGACGAATACACGTCGTTCGCAGACGCACCCACTCCGTTGAGTCCGAAGTACTGACCATTCCCGATGAGCCCGCCCAGAATGGACGGGCCGAACGCCATCGTGTACCCCCAGATCGCCCAGGCGAGGCTCACGACGGCGAAGATCGCCATGCACTGGACGATCGTGGACACGAGGTTCTTGCGCCGGACGAGTCCCCCGTAGAAGAAGCCGAGGCCGGGGGTCATGATCATCACGAGCGCGGTCGCCGCGATTACCCACGATATATCTCCGGAATCGAGCGGCATCGATCCACCTTCATTC
>Ga0187780_10003423_pt1 | contig 11962 bp, 13 predicted proteins | sample 1015_Q2_SP10_20__FD_132429 | JGI IMG/M metagenome (GOLD analysis project Ga0187780, IMG submission 132429) | Tropical peat soil microbial communities from peatlands in Department of Meta, Colombia - 1015_Q2_SP10_20_MG | ecosystem: Environmental > Terrestrial > Soil > Wetlands > Peat | place...
AACACAGAGATCGCCGAGAACACAGAGAGCACGGAGAAGAAACGAAACCGACCTAAAGGTCCGCCACTACAGGAGAGAAAGGACGAATGGATAAGTTCTCGATCAAGGGCGGGAAGGCCCTGCGCGGGACGGTGGCCGTCAGCGGAGCGAAAAACTCGGCCCTGCCAGCGATGGCGGCCGCGCTGCTCACTGCAGAGCGCGTGACGCTGCGCAATGTTCCTAAGGTGCGCGACCTCGTCACCATGAGCAGATTGCTGGTATTCATGGATGCGAAAGTTTCGGCAGCGTCGGTTCCCGCGAGTGAATACGTCATTGAAGCACCGATGTTAAATCACGCGGAAGCCCCGTACGAGTTGGTAAAGACAATGCGCGCGTCGATTCTCACGCTGGGGCCGCTGATGGCGCGCGTGGGGATGGCGCGCGTGTCGCTGCCCGGAGGGTGCGCGATTGGGGCGCGGCCGGTAGATTTGCACTTGAAGGCGCTCGAGCAGATGGGAGCGGAGATTGTGACTTCGCATGGATACATCGAAGCGAAAGTGCCGGAAAACGGTTCAAAGGGGAGGCGGCTCAAGGGCGCGCACATCGTGTTTGAGAAAATCACGGTGACGGGGACGGAAAACATTTTGATGGCGGCGGCGCTGGCGGAAGGAGAAACGATCCTCGAAAATGCGGCGCGCGAGCCGGAAGTAACCGATTTGGTGATGATGCTGCGTAAGATGGGCGCGGAGATTTGCGGGGATGGAACGTCGACGCTGCGAATTCGGGGCGTGAAAGAGTTGCATGGGACAGAACACAGCGTGATTCCGGACCGCATTGAAGCGGGAACATTTTTAGTTGCAGGTGCGATCACTGGCGGCGATTTGACGATTCAGAATTGCGGACCGGAACATCTGGGCACGGTGATTGCGAAGCTGCAGCAGGCCGGAGCGCGGATCGATACAGTCGATGCGACAACGCTGCGCGTGCGCGGCGGGGAGAAATTAGTTGCAGCGGACGTGACCACCGAAGAATATCCGGGATTCGCGACGGACATGCAGGCGCAGTTCATGGCGCTGGCCACGCAGGCGGAAGGCACATCGGTGATCAGCGAAAGGATTTTTGAGAACCGCTTCCTGCACGCCAGCGAGATGATACGCATGGGCGCGCATATTTCGATTGAAGGGCACACGGCGACGGTGCGCGGACCGGCGCAATTGTCAGGGACGACGGTGCAAGCTTCGGACTTGCGGGCCAGTGCAGGATTGGTGCTTGCGGGATTGGTGGCGCAGGGCGAGACGATCATTGAGCGCGTGTATCACATTGATCGCGGGTATGAAGGTATTGTCGAGAAACTGAGAGCGGTCGGGGCCGACATCGAGCGGGTTCATGGCGTGGCGTCATAGGAGGTAATCCATGGTGCGGTCCATGCTGTTCCTTGTGCTCACCCTGTTCGGGCCTGCGCAGTTGGATTTCAGTCGTAACGTGGATTGGAATCTGCCGGACGAGGCAAGGCATAGGCTGCGGGCGTCCAAATTCTTCGATTTCTACAAACTGAGCGAAGAGGTGAATCCGTTTTATCTGCGCGGCGACTTTGACGGGGACGGCAAACCAGACTACGCCATTCTTGTGGCAGCCATAGGCACTCGCAAGAGATACATATTGGTATGCCGGTCGGGAACAACGAATCTTGAGATTCTGACTGGCCTCAACACTAGCGTGGTATTTGATCCGCAGAAAACCGTTTCATCGAAGGAAGACTTCAACTGGATGGATGCTTGGCAGGTGACAGAACGCCGAGAGCTTGAGTCCAATGAACTCAACGAAACGAGACCTCTTCCTATGAGGGGAGAGGGAATCGTTGCGGAAAAAACGGAAGCGGCGAGTGTAATTATTTATTGGACCGGAAAAGGCTATTATTGGTACCAAGCCGGAGACTAGATCAAAGCGTCTGACCCAGAGCAGACAGCTGACTATTCGTCATATCGTCAGCAAAAACTTCCCGGGTCTGCTACAATGCGCGGCACGATTTTTGCGGCAGTTTGCGCGCATAGCAAGGCGCGAGATTCTGCTTGGAGTGAGGCTGGCCGGTTGCCGAGGAGAACGACGATGGCGAACTCGGAATTGCTGAACAGGCTGGACGCGGCGATTGCAGAGAAGAGTTTGCTGAAGCATCCGTTCTATCAGGATTGGCAGGCGGGGAGACTGAGCCGCGAGGCGCTGCAACTTTACGCGACGCAGTACTACAAGCATGTCGAAGCATTTCCCAGGCACTTGCGGGTGCTGGCGGCGCGAACCGAGGGCCCGCTGCAACAGATGATTCGGGAGAATCTGGCGGAAGAAGAAAATCCGGCAGCGCCGCATCCAAAATTGTGGCGTGATTTTGCGGCGGCCGTGGGTGTGGGCGAAGATGACATCACCTGCTGCCCTTCCCTTCCCGGTACAAAAGCGGTGGTGCAGACATTCCGCGAGTTTTGCGGAGACCGGCCGGTGGCTGAGGCTGTGGCTGCGCTGTACGCGTATGAAGCACAGGTGCCAGAGATTGCGGAAACGAAGATCGAGGGGTTGAAGAGGTTTTATGGCGTGACGCAGCCCGAAGGACTGGCGTACTTCGAAGTGCACGAGGAAACCGACAAGCTGCACCGCGCGGCATGGCGGCAATGGCTCGAAGAGCACGCCAGCGGAGACGAAGAAGAAATTCTCGCGACTGCCAATGAAGCGTTGGACGCCCTTTGGGGAGCGCTGGATGCGGTGCACTGCGAAAAAGAAGTAATGAGGTAAGGATGTAAGGAGGTAAGGAAGTAAGAAAGCAGGGAACAGAAGGATTTACACCTGGCAGTTCCAGAAAGCAAAAAGGCCTCCGAAATATTCGGAGGCCTTCGGTTTTTAACGCGAAAGGGCTTATTCGGCAGATCCGCCGCCACCGCTGCCGCCAGCAGCTTCTTTCTTCTGCTGCTTCTCGCGAGCTTCACGAATGAGCGCTTTGCGTGAGAGGCGAATCTTGTTGCCCTCGATGGAAAGCACCTTCACCAGAACCTGATCGCCGAGCTTCAACTCATCGCGAACGTCCCGGATGCGATGCTCAGAAATTTCGCTGATGTGCAGCAAACCGTCAGTGCCGGGGAAAAGCTCGACGAACGCTCCGAACTCCGCGAGGCGAACGACTTTGCCGAGGTAAGTCTTGCCAACTTCCGCGCTGGCAGTAACTTCGCGGACCATGGCCAGAGCCGCATCGCCTCCAGCGCCGCTGGTCGAGAAGATGTGCACGGTGCCGTCTTCGAGCACGTCGATCTTGACGCCGGTCTGCTCGATGATGGACTTGATTTTCTTTCCGCCCGGGCCGATGAGGTCGCGGATTTTGTCGGTCGGAATGCTCAACTTGTAGAGGCGCGGGGCAAACGCGGAAATCTGCGGCCGCGCAGCGGTGAGCGTCCGGTCCATGGTGTCGAGAATTTCGAGGCGCGCCTTCTTAGCCTGCGCGAGCGCTTCGCGCATCATCGCGATGCTGATGCTGGTGACCTTGATATCCATCTGAAGCGCGGTGATTCCCGCACGGGTACCGGCGACTTTGAAGTCCATGTCGCCGTAATGATCCTCGGCGCCGGCAATGTCCGTGAGAATCGAGTACTTGCCTTTGTCGCCGACCACCAGCCCCATGGCGATTCCGGCGCAAGCGGACTTGAGCGGAACGCCCGCATCCATCAATGCCAGCGAACCGCCGCAAACCGTGGCCATCGAAGAAGAGCCGTTGGATTCGAGGATGTCCGAAACAAGGCGCATGGCGTAAGGAAAATCCGCTTCGGGTGGAAGTAGATTCAAGATCGCGCGCTCGGCCAAAGCGCCGTGCCCGATTTCGCGGCGGCCTGGGCCACGCACGGGTTTCACTTCACCAACGCTGAACGGCGGAAAATTGTAGTGCAGCATGAAGCGCTTGAAGGTGTCCTGCTCGAAGAGCAAGTCGAGGCGCTGCATGTCTTCCTTGGTCCCAAGCGTGAGCGTGGCGAGTGCTTGAGTTTCGCCCCGGGTAAAAAGGGCGGAACCGTGGACGCGCGGAAGCAACCCGACTTCGCAGGTGATCTGGCGAATCTGATCGAAGGCACGGCCGTCGGGACGGCGCCGTGCATTGAGAATTTCATCGCGGAAAATGTCTTCGCGGAGGCGCTCGAACGCGCGCTTGGTCAGCGTGCGCTTCTCATCCATCACCTTAGCGGGCTCTTCAGGGATGGTTGCGAGGATTTCGTCCTTGAGCGCGTCGACAAGGTGATAGCTTTCCTTTTTAGGATGCTTTTCTGTGTTCAGCGCGTCCTGAAGCCGGGCGCCATAGGTCTTCTTGAGATCGTCATAGATTTTTTGGTCGAACGGGAAGGGCTCGACGACGACTTTCGTCGGTTTGAGCTGGCCGTGCAGCTCCTTGATAGCTGCGACAATTTTTTTGATTTGCGTGTGGCCAAAATCAAGGGCGTCCACGACTGCTTCCTCGGAAACTTCGCAAGCGCCAGATTCCACCATGGTGATGCCGTTTCCCGTGCCCGCGACGACGATGTTCAGCAGGCTGGTTTTTTGTTCGGCAACCGTGGGGTTCGCCACGAGTTGCCCATTCAGCAAACCCACGCGCACCGCGGCGATGGGATCATTAAACGGAAGATCGGAGCAATATGCGGCGGCGGAGGCGGCGGTAACTGCGATGACGTCGGGGTCGTTGTCACTGTCGGCCGAGAGCACCATGGCCATAATCTGCGTTTCGTTGCGCCAAGATTCGGGAAAGAGCGGGCGCATGGGACGGTCGATCAGGCGGGAAGTTAGGATTTCCTTTTCCGTGGGACGCCCTTCGCGCTTAAAGAATCCTCCCGGGATCTTGCCGGCGGCATAGGTGTTTTCTCGATAGTCGACCGTCAACGGCAGAAAGTCGCGATCGTTTGGCTTCGACGCCATGCAGGCGCTGACGAGGATAACGGTGTCGCCGTATCGGGCCAGGATTGAGCCGTTCGCTTGCTTGGCAATCTTGCCGGTTTCCAGAGTGAGTGTGCGACCTCCCACTTCGATGGCTACGGAGTGTGGCGCAGGAGCATTCGTATTTTCAGGCATAAATCATTTCCTTTGGCTCCGGGACGGCCGGAGCGTTTCGGTGCGTTCGGAAGCGCGCAACCCGCAACGGGCGCGCAATGCGAACGACCAGCAGAGAACTCTGTCTCTGCCTGCAATGAAGAAGAGTCGAGAAAGTTATCGGATGAAGGTCAACGAACGCGACGGACCACACCACGAGAAACTCCGGCACTGCCTCTGCCGGACGCCTGAGGACAGACTCCGTGGGGAATTTGTCACTTCATGAAAACGCAGTGCGTACCGCCCCGGATTCCCAAAAATTTCAGGACGGTTACTTGCGCAGGCTAAGGCGATCAACAATCTCGCGGTACCGATCCGGGTCGCGGCGGTTGAGATAGTCCAGCAAACGGCGGCGCTTATTGACCATCATGATCAATCCGCGACGGGATGCATGGTCTTTCACGTGGGACTTGAGATGCGTGGTCAGATAGTTGATCCGCTCACTCAGAAGTGCGATCTGCACTTCGGGTGAGCCTGTATCCTTCACATGGGTCCGGAATTGTTCGATCAACACTGATTTCGGTGCGCTCAAGTGCCTCTCCGTCGTCCCCTATTTTATTCCTCTTCTCTTCGACACATTCAGGCTAACACAAGTTTCTTCCACGTGTAAAGAGAGGTCAAACTACGTCCGAAACGGCTTCGAGCTGGAATCCGCCTCTTGCCTTTGGGTTCCGGCAATTGACCGGTTAACCTTTGGCGAGGTCCTTGACCTGCTTGGCGAGCTTTTCGATTTGCTGCGCCTTCTTTACCAAAGAAACCGAGAGCATCGCGCTGGAATCCGTCCGGTTAACCTGCTCTCTGAGCTCGGATACCATGGCAGAAAGCCTCGTCACATCGTCGCGCAGCTCTTTTTGATTCGCGAGCGCGACGGCCTTTCCATCACCCACCGTGGGTCTCGGGCCATCCATGCCATTGGGAACATGCGGATCGGGCGCATTTGGCGAAGGCCGGGGCTGGGGCGGGGGCCGCACCCCGTTCGTTTGAAGTGCGGAAGCCACGGGCTCGAGAGTTAAAGCGCTGGCAATTCCGGCCAATGCAAAGAACAAGCGACGCCGCGTTTCCTCCATGGAAACCTCCCCATACTGATCTACGGCGCCCTACCGGGCGTCAGCTTGTTGCTAGATTTAGACCCTTTTTCGCGCTTTCGCAAGTCAAGAAAAACGAGAAACGAAGCCGGGATTCGCGCGTCTCAAGGAATGGACAAGAACGCAGTTGCGTGCGACTGGGAAATTGGGTTTCAATGCTTGAGGGCTATCCTAAAGGAGGGAGAATCATGAGGAAATCGTTTGCATTTCTGGCAGTCGGGTGTTTGACGGTGGGTCTGATGGCTGCGTTGGGATCGGCACAGATGGATAAGGGCTCGCGCCCCAGTCCGGCGGCAAAAGCAAGTTGTGACTTGGGTGGCGGAAAGAACATCACGGTGGACTACTCCAGCCCTCGCGCGAAGGGGAGGAAGATATTCGGGGGCCTTGTGCCTTATGGAGAAGTGTGGCGGGCCGGTGCCAATGAGGCCACGACGTTTGTCACTGGCTCGGACGTAATGGTGGGCGGCACACATTTTCCTGCAGGCAATTACACGCTCTTCACCATTCCAAACAAGGACAAATGGACGCTCATCATCAGCAAAAAGACGGGCGAATGGGGCATTCCCTATCCCGGCGCGGACCAGGATTTTGCGCGTGTGGACATGAAGGTTTCTGCCACGTCATCTCCAGTCGAGAATTTCACGATCGCGTTCGACAAGGCCGGCTCCGGATGCACATTGCGAATGGAATGGGAATCGACCCGTGCGACCGTAGATATTTCAAAGATGTAACACCGGACTGGATTTGAAACAAAAAGGTGCGCTCGGGCGTTTCGCTGGGCGCTCCTTTTTGCCGCCTCGCAATGGAAAAGAACGGCTAAATTCGGCGCGGAAGGCGGGCCGTCCCACGGTCAACCAGCATTACGGCGGCGATGACCAAAACTGTGGCGAGCAATACATTGAATGTGACGGCCTCGCCGGCCCAGAGCCATCCGAGTAAGACAGCCACAATGGGATTGATGTATGTGTGGGTCGCCACCAGCGTCGGCGAATAATGTTCCAGCAGCCAGTTGTAGGCCGTAAAAGCCACAACCGAACCGAAAACAATAAGGTAGCCGAGCGATAGCCACGAACGAAGCGAAACGTGAGTCAGAGAAAACCCGCGGTACTCGCCCGTGAGCGTACCAACAAGAAGCAATTGCAACGACCCCGCCAGCAGCGACAACGCCGAAAGCAGAAGCGGGCTGCCGGACAGATGCGACCTCCGCGAATAGATAATTCCAACCGACCATGAAAGCGCACCCACCACGACGGAAGCGCAACCAACGAAGACTCCGGGACCTGAGCTCAACGCACTTCGTCCCATCAAAAGGCCAACGCCGCTTAATCCAAGAAGAATTCCCGACAGCAGCATCCAGTTCCACCGCCATTGCTTGGCAGCGATTGCCGATAGCAGGAAAACCCAAATCGGCTCACTAGCAATCAGTAAGGAGGCTAGCCCTGACGGAACTTTCTGTTCAGCCCAGTGCAGCGTGCCGTGGCCGATGAGGAAGAAGAACAAGCCAATGATGAAGCTGGCCCGAATCTGTGCCCAGGTAGGCCGGAGACGTTTCGCCAAACACCACAGAAGCAGAATTGCGCCCGCCATGAAATGGCGGATTCCCGCCGTATAGAGGGGAGGGATGCTCTCGACAGCGTAGCGGATGGCAAGATAAGTGGAACCCCAGATTAGATAGATGGACAGAAAGGCAGCCACAACGGTGAGCCGATGCGTGCCCGCAGCATACCGCGAAACACCGGGAAGGGCATTTTCAATGACGGCGGGAGTCTCGTTCGTGGCCATGGGATATTCCGCAAAGAAGGGTAGCGGCTGCCGGGACACGCCTCCAGCACCAAAATGGCGGGGATTTAGCTTTTCTTCGTGCGGATCAACGCGAGAAACTCGTCTCGCGTTTGTTTGTTATGGCGGAAGGCGCCCAGCATCGCGCTGGTCACCGCTTGTCCATGCTGCTTTTCCACGCCGCGCATCTGCATGCACAGGTGCCGCGCTTCGATGACTACGCCAACGCCCTGGGGAGCGATTTTTTCCTGAATGGCTTCTGCAATCTGGCTGGTCATGCGCTCTTGAATCTGCAGGCGTCGCGCAAACATGTTGACCAGGCGCGCGATCTTGCTGAGTCCGAGGACCTTTTTGCTAGGAAGGTAAGCGACATGCGCCTTGCCAAAAAACGGCAGCAGATGGTGCTCGCAGAGACTGAAAAACTCGATGTCCTTAACGATGACCATCTCGTCGTAAGCAACGCTGAAGGTCGCGCCATTCAGAACGTGATCGAGGTTCTGGTGATAGCCGCTGGTGAGGAATTTGAAGGCTTTTTCGAACCGCTCCGGCGTCTTGCGCAGCCCTTCACGGTTCGGATCCTCGCCAATCAGTTTGATCATCTCGCGCACGTGGCAGGCAATAGTTCGCGCATCAAGTTCCTTCGGCTCATTCCTGTCATTCAGCAGAATTTCTTCCGTTGGTTTCGTCACGAGCGGTTCCCCTCCTGATCTTCCCCGGCGTACTCGAAGCTGTTGTTGCCTGTTTCTTGGATGCGGATGCGCTCCAGTTTGGCATGCGGAAAATGCTTCAGCCGGCGAAAAATCTCGATGCAAAGATTCTCCGTTGTTGGCACTTTTTCGCGAAAAGCCGCGACGTCTTCATTCAGCGATTTGTGGTCCAATTCTTCGAGCACCTGCTGTTCCACGAAGGTGTCTAAATCGGCGAGATTGGCGATCATGCCGGTGGCCGGATCGACTTCACCCGACAAGCTGACTTCGACAATGTAATTGTGGCCGTGGCCATGAGGGTTGTTGCATTTCCCGAAGACCCGGCAATTCTCCTCCTCGCTGAGCTGCGGGGTGTGCAGCCGGTGCGAAGCGGCGAAGCGGTAGCGGCGGCCCAGTTCGATTTTGAGGTCCCCACTCATCCCTTCCCTGCTCCGTTCGCGCCGTTGCGGTAGCAATCGGCAAAAAGGTCCGGTGATTCGTACAGCCGGACGCGATGCAACCGGCCCTGCTTGATTTTTGGCTCGAGCAGCTTCCAGATGATCCGTGCAATGTTTTCGCACGTGGGAATCTGTCCCGCCAGTTCGGGCACCTCGTAATTGAGGTGGCGGTGATCCATGCGCTGCATCACCTCGCGCTCCAGAATCTCTTTCAATTCTTTCAAGTCCAGCACCATGCCTGTGACGGGATCAGGTTCGCCCGCAACAGTGACTTCCAGTGTGTAGTTGTGCCCGTGGCCGTGCGGATTATTGCACTTGCCAAAAATCCGGCGATTCTCCTCTGCCGAAAGATTCGGGTTGTGGTAGAGGTGTGAAGCCGAAAACTCGATTTTTCGGGTGAGTAGAACCATGGCTCTTATTTTACCGATTCAGGCGCCCCAATGGAGTATTCCCTGCCCTTCCAGGCGATTCTCCCTTTCACATGGGCCCGGTACGATGCCCAGAGCACTCCCGCGTATAAAAACGCCGCGGGAATGTAATAAAAGATGAAGGAAAAAGGATATTGGTTACGCGCAAGGTCCAGTCCGTAAATGGTTTGGCGCACAATTAGAAACAGAATTCCGAGGAAAAGCACAAACGGGTATTTAAGGCCGATCAAAATCAAGAGAAATGCAATCCACGGCACGTTGGATTCAATTTCGCGGAAAACAAGCCAGGGAGTGCCTCCCATCAAGCGATAAAGATTCTTCTTCCAGCCATCCCACATTGCACGGAAAGAACGGTACATTCTTGTGCGAACGATTTCTTTGCCGGAGCCGAACCAGATGCGGTTTCCCGCCTGTTTCACGCGCATGGCGATGGCTACGTCTTCCAAAACCTCCCCGGCCACTCCGGGATGGCCTCCGATGGCGTCGTAGATATTCCGTCGGATCATCAAAAACTGGCCATTGGCCGCCGCTACTGGCGAACTCGGATCATTCACCTGCTCGTAAGAAAACCTCTTCGCGAGACGCAGGTAGACGTAAGGAATCAGCGCCTTTTCGTACCACTGTTCCGCAATTTGCTGCGGAGAAAACGAAACGAGTACCGCATCGTATTCCCGAGCAATTTGCAGCGCTCGAGCGACGGAGTTGTTTTGATGGACTGCGTCCGCATCCGTAAAAACCAGCCACTCGCCCCTGGCCTTCTGCACTCCCACCCAAAGGGCATGGTTCTTGCCGACCCAGCCCTCGGGCAAGCTTCCGGACTCCACGAGACGCAACTGCGGAAACTTTTTCATCAGCTTGCGAACCACATCGGCTGTGCCGTCCATGGACTGATCGTCAACGACCAGAATCTCAGAAATTTCGCTCTGGCATCCCAACGACTCGATGCAAGTGGCGATGACTGCTTCTTCATTTCGCGCAGGAACAATGGCCGTGACCGAACCCGGAATGATGGCCGGAGAAGCAGCGTGCTGAGAGGTAGGATTACTTTTATCCCTTGGCATAGTGGATTGGTGCGGAAGGACTCTTTCGCGATTTCGGAAAGATAAGTTAGTATAACATTTGATGGGAATGTTTCGAAAAGTTGCCGCCTGGGGCGTCGTGGCCATTGCCGCTCTGGTCGTATTCGCATTTGCCCGACCCATGTACCGTCAGGGTGAACCGACAGTCGCTGGCAAGACCGCGCAAGACTTTCCGACTGAAATCAACGGTAAGCTGGGCCGCTTGAGCGATTTGCGCGGCAAAGTGGTGGTGCTTAATTTCTGGGCTACCTGGTGCCCTCCATGCGTGGAAGAGACGCCTTCGCTCAACCGGTTGCAGAAGTACATCGAGTCACGCAACGGCGTGGTACTCGGCGTGAGTGTGGATGACGATCCTGAGGCCTACGAGAAGTTCTTGAAAGATCAGGGGGTTAACTTTCCGACTTTTCGCGAACCTACGCGCAAGCTTGCGCTCGATTATGGCACGCCGGTGTTTCCCGATACCTACATCATCGACCGCCACGGAAAAATTGCTCGGAAGTTCTACGGCCCCCAGCAATGGGATTCGCCGGACATGCTCGCCTACTTTGACGCCATCCTCGGCCAGACCTAGCCACGTTGTTTCGAGAATTGCTTACAAAGCGAACCAATTTGCTGGGAAAAGTACTTTGTTTCGCCATCTAGATGGCAGCCACCATCTACATGGCAACGCTATCCAGGCCAACGCCTCACGGTCGCCGGCAAACCGATCTATACTCTTTCTTTTCAACATCTTACGAAACTGATTGCTGTCTATTCGTAACGCAGGGCTTCGACCGGATCAAGCTTGGCCGCTTGCATGGCGGGGATCCATCCACTGAGGACGCCTACAACGACGAGAATCATCGTGGAAAGCATCATGGTCACAAAGGAAAGTGTCAGGTGGATGTCCACTTTGCCGGAATCGTCTTCATAGGCCGGACCAAGAAATGGCAACGTGCCAACCATTGATGTAATAGCGAAAGACAGCAACATACCGATGACGCCGGCAGCCAGCGTCATGACAAGAGCTTCGAGCAGAAATTGCCAGCGGATGTGCGCCTTCCTCGCACCGAGCGCGCGGCGCAGACCAATCTCGCGGACGCGTTCTTCCACGGATACCAACATGATATTCATTACGCCAACTCCACCGATTCCAAGAGTGAGCGCGCCAACGAAGAAGAGCAGCGCTTCGATACCAATGGTGATGCCTTCCATGATGGGCTTGAATTCTTCTCGGCCAAACATGGTGATGGCGCGCTTGTCGTTCGGCGAAAAGCGCTGGCGGTTGGCGATGGCCGCGCGAAATTGCTGCATGGCTGCAGCCTCAAAACCGGGAGCAACAGGCTCAAAAATCATCACGCTGGCATATTTGGTGTCCCACATGTCGCC
>Ga0187780_10003424_pt1 | contig 11960 bp, 10 predicted proteins | sample 1015_Q2_SP10_20__FD_132429 | JGI IMG/M metagenome (GOLD analysis project Ga0187780, IMG submission 132429) | Tropical peat soil microbial communities from peatlands in Department of Meta, Colombia - 1015_Q2_SP10_20_MG | ecosystem: Environmental > Terrestrial > Soil > Wetlands > Peat | place...
CGCTCCGGGCCGCGGACGATCCGGTCCACGGACCCGCGGTCCTCGATGACCCCACGGGAGCACGCGCTCGAACCTCACAAGACCAGGGTGCCGAGCCAGGGCTTCCACGGGTGCGGCGACCCCGCCGACACGGAGCAGGCCAGTCCGGGTCAGGGGCTCGGCGGGCCGGTGTAGGGGAAGTGGGAGAGCAGGTTGTCGTGCGGCTTCAGGCCGGTCGGAGGGACCTTATCGTTGGTCAGCCAGGCGAAGCGCAGGCTTGTAGACGTCGTCGGTCATGACGCGGCCGTTGGGGTAGGTAGCGGGCCGGGTGCGGTCGTAGTGCAGGACGTCGGGCAGCACCTGCAGGGCGGCCGCCCTGGCTTCCTCGGGGGAGTGACCGCCGGCTTTCTGCAGGATCGCCGACCACGGGCCAAGGTAGTTGGCCACGTCGTCGGCCGGCTGCCGGGAGTTGTACAGGTTCTTCTGCCCGTCGGGGTTGATGAACGGGTTGATCGTCGGGTTCCCGCCGCGGTCCAACTGCTCCAGGACGCCATCGTCGCGGCGCCGGCTGATCGAGGCCCATACGCCGATCACCGGGCCGGGCCCGAGCAGGGCGGCGGGCACCTCCAGCGCGATGGAGTCGACGTTGTTGTCGGCGAAGTCGTCGTGCCCGGTCCAGACGAATCCGTGCAGGGCGCCCTCGACGTCGGGCCTGCCGCGGGCCATCCGCTTCTTGCGGGCCCTAGTCGAGGAAATCGGGCAGGGCGGCACTGAGCAGGTGCGCTGCTTCTTTCTGAGAGGAACTGGCGCCGACCCCGTTTGACCTGCAGGTTGGTACAGACACCAGTGTTGCGCTCAGGACGAGTGCATCGCCCCCGTCGCCATCACGGGCGGCTGCCCTGGTCTGCCCTCCGGGCCGCGCCAGTACTTGCGCCGATCCGCTCATCGGACCGCGGTTGGGCGCTTGGTTTCCGGGTTTCGGTCGCGGGAGTAGGCTGACGGCGGCAAGCGTGGTGTCCCCTGGGAGGGCTGTGTGAAGGTCATGCCCGGCTGGGACCCCAGGGCGGCGTTCCGGTGCCGTCCGGCCGCGGTAGCCGGTATCGCCGCGGTGAACGCGGCATAGCGGCGGTGTGATGACGCGACATTCTGGCCCCCGGGGGCCGCCTGCCGATGCTGACCGACCGGCGTAGCGAGCGCGCCGTGCTTGACCGTTTCGTGGCTGAAGTACGGGCTGGTGAGGGCCGGACCCTGGTGGTGCGCGGGGAGCCGGGGGTGGGCAAGACCGTGCTGCTGAACTACCTGGCCGGGCAGGCCTCGGGGTGCCGGGTGGCACGGGCGGTGGGCGTGCAGTCGGAGATGGAGCTAGCCTTCGCGGGGCTGCACCAGCTGTGCGCGCCGCTGCTGGAGCATGCTGAGTCTCTTCCGGCTCCACAGCAGGCGGCGCTGCGGACCGCGCTCGGTCTGGCGGCGGGCCCGGTGCCGGACCGGTTCCTCGTGGGCCTGGCCGTGCTCGGCTTGCTCTCCGAGACGGCGGGGGAGCGTCCGCTTATCTGCGTAGTTGATGATGAGCAGTGGCTCGACCGGGCGTCGGCGCAGGCGCTGGGGTTCGCGGCCCGCCGGCTGGCGGCCGACCCGGTGGGCCTGGTGTTCGCGGCGAGGGTTCCGGGTCTGGATGTGGCGGGGCTGCCGGAACTGGTGGTAGCGGGGCTGGCCGATCCGGATGCGCGGGCGCTGCTGGAGTCGGTGCTGACCGGGCCGCTGGACGGGCGGGTCAGGGACCAGATCATCGCCGACGCGGGCGGGAACCCGCTGGCGCTGCTGGAGCTGCCGCGAGGACTGACGCCAGGGCAGCTGGCGGGCGGCTTCGGGCTGTCCGCCGCGGTGCCGCTGGACGGGCGGATCGAGGACAGCTTCGCGCGGCAGCTGGCGGCCCTGCCGGACCCGGCGCGCCGGCTGGTGCAGCTGGCGGCAGCCGATCCGTCAGGCGATCCGGTGCTGGTATGGCGGGCGGCCGGCCGGCTGGGCCTCGATGCGGAGGCAGCCGGGCCAGTGGCGGAGGCGGGGCTGGCCGAGTTCGGCGCGCGGGTGCGGTTCCGGCATCCGCTGGTGCGGTCGGCGGCTTACCGGTCGGCCCCGGTCCGGGTGCGGCAGGAGATGCACGCGGCGCTGGCCAAGGCGACCGACCCTGCTACCGATCCTGATCGGCGGGCCTGGCACCGGTCCCAGGCCGCGCCGGGGCCGGATGAGGGCGTCGCGGCGGCGCTCGAGCGATCGGCCGGCCGGGCACAGGCCCGTGGGGGGCTGGCCGCCGCGGCCGCGTTCTTGCGGCGCGCGGCGCTGCTGACGCCCGATCCAGGCCGCCGGGCGCACCGGGAGCTGGCAGCGGCCCGGGCCACCCGCGAGGCGGGCATGCCGGACGCGGCCCTGGCGCTGCTGGCCGAGGTCGAGGCCGGGCCGGTGGACGCGCTGCAGGCCGCGCAGATGGCCTACCTGCGCGGGCAGATCGCCGATGACCAGCGCCGTAGTAGCGCCGCGGCCCGGCTGCTGCTCAGCGCGGCCTGCCGCCTGGAGCCGCTGAACGCCCCGCTGGCGCGCGAGACGCACCTGGAGGCGCTGGCGGCCGCGATGTATGTCGGCGACAGGTTTATGCCCGGCGGCGCGCGGCAGGCGGCCGGGGCCGCCCGGGCCGCGCCGCCCGCTCCTGACCCTCCGCGGCCGGTGGACGTCGTGCTCGACGCGCTGGCGCTGCTGTTGACCGAGGGATACCCGGCAGCCGCCCCGGCTATGAAGCAGGCCCTTGACCTGCTGCTCGCCTTGGATGCCGATACTGACCAAGCCCGCCGCTGGCGCTTTCTGGCCGGCGGGAGAATCGGCCTGACCATCGCCATGGAGCGGTGCGACTGGAAGTCACTGCAAACCCTGCTCGCAGGCCAGGCTCAGGTCGCCCGTGACATGGGCGCGCTGGTGCAATTGCGGTCCGCCACCATGGGGCTCGCCGCCGCGCACATCATGCAGGGTGAGCTGAGCGCGGCGGCGCGGCTCGTCGACGAGGAGCACCTGATAGCGGAGGCGACAGGAACGCCTCCGACGGCGACTAACGCGACCATGCTCGCGGCGTGGCGGGGCCGCGAGCAAGAGACGTCTGAGCTGATCGCGGCCACCGTGCGGGAAGCGACCGCGCGAGAGCAGGGCTATGTGGTCGACTTCGCGCGAGCCATGGGCGCGGTCTTATATAACGGCCTGGGCCGGTACGGCGCCGCGCGGGAGGCCGCGTGGCAGGCCTGGGAGCGCCAGTCGGTGGCGCTGGGCGCATTCGCCGTGCCCGAGCTCGCCGAGGCGGCGGCCATGACCGGTGAGGTATCCCTGGTCCGGGCCGCGCTGGAGTGGCTGTCGGAGCGTACCCGGGTGATGCCCACGGAGTGGGCCCTGGGGATCAAGGCCCGGGTCAGCGCCCTGCTCGGGGACGGCAAGGCCGCTGATAGCTCCTACCGGGCGTCGATCGAGCACCTGTCCCGCACCAGCAGCCGCGTCCAGCTGGCCCGTTCTCACCTGCTGTACGGGGAGTGGCTGCGCCGCAAGAACCGCCGCCTGGACGCCCGCGCCCAGCTCCGGATGGCCCACGACATGTTGTCCGCGATGGGGGCGGGGGCATTCGCCGAGCGCGCCAGGATCGAGCTGACGGCTACCGGCGAGGCGGTGCGCGAGCGGATGGTCGAGACGGTCAGCGAGCTTACCGCCCAGGAGGCGCACATCGCACGGCTCGCCGTCGACGGCCGTACCAACGCCGAAATTGGTGCCCAGCTGTACCTGTCCGCCCGGACCATCGAATGGCACCTGCGCAAGGTTTACGCCAAGCTCGGTGTCGGCTCACGCAGGGAGCTGCGCTGGGCCCTGGCCCGCCTCGGGCAGGCGGATCCGCCGGTCTAGCGACCGGCGACCCGGTCAGGAACGCAGAGTCGGCGCTTAGGCCCACGGCCGAACCGGGACGATGACCATCGCCGCCGGACGTGGGACGATGTGAGCGTGTTCTACTGGGTGACGAAGTACACGCTCGGGATAGCGCTGAAGATCATCTTCCGGCCGCGCGCGTGGGGCGTCAAGAACATGCCGCGGCACGGTCCGGTCATCCTGGCCAGCAATCACCTGTCGTTCTCCGACCACTTCTTCGGGCCGCTGCCGCTGCCCAGGAAGGTGATCTTCCTCGCCAAGTCGGAGTACTTCACCGGGCGCGGGCTGAAGGGACTGATCAGCAAGGCGTTCTTCACCGGTGTCGGCCAGATCCCGATCGACCGGGGCGGCGGAGAGGCGAGCGAGCGGGCGATCCGCACCGGCCTGCGCGTCCTGGCCGCCGGCCACGTACTCGGCATCTACCCGGAGGGCACCCGGAGCCCGGACGGCCGCCTGTACCGGGGGAAGACCGGTGTCGCCAGGCTCGCCATCGAGTCCGGCGCCCCGGTGGTCCCGTGTGCCATGATCGACACGTTCCAGTTCCAGCCGCCGACCACGATCTGGCCGAACCCCCGGATCCGTCCCGGCGCCCGGTTCGGCGAGCCGCTCGACTTCTCGCGCTATCGCGGTCAGCAGGCCGATGGCGTGCTGCTGCGTACCGTCACCGATGAGATCATGCAGGCGATCGCGAAGCTCTCCGGCCAGCAGTACGTCGACATCGACGCGCGCCGCGCCAAGGCCGAGCTGGCTGCGGCGGCCGGCCAGGGCAAGACCAGCGCGGGTGAAGGTGGTCAGGAAGGTGGCCACGCTCAGCTCGGCGAGGATGACGACCCGGCTTGACGCCAGAACGACATAGTTTTACCTCCGGCTCGTGCCGCATCCATTCGCGTGGGCTCTCTCGCGCACTAAGGTTAGTGCCATGCGAGTGGGAGTCCTTACCGGCGGCGGCGATTGCCCCGGCTTGAACGCAGTTATCCGCGCCGTGGTCCGCAAGGGCGTACAGGAGTACGGCCTGGAATTCGTCGGGTTCCGTGATGGGTGGCGCGGGCCGCTCGAAGGCGACACCATGCCGCTGGACATCCAGGCCGTGCGCGGCATCCTGCCGCGCGGCGGCACGATCCTCGGGACCTCCCGCACCAACCCGCTGAAGAGCACCAGCGGCAGCGGCCGCAACGGCATCGAGCGGATCAAGGACAACCTGGCCGGCCTCGGCGTCGACGCGCTGATCGTCATCGGCGGCGAGGATACGCTCGGCGTGGCTACCGTGCTGGGCGAGCAGGGCGTTCCCGTCGTCGGAGTACCGAAGACCATCGACAACGACCTCGGCGCCACCGACTACACGTTCGGCTTCGATACGGCCGTGAACATCGCCATGGAGGCGATCGACCGGCTGCACACCACGGCGGAAAGCCACCATCGGGCGCTCATCGTGGAAGTGATGGGCAGGCACGCCGGCTGGATCGCGCTACACGCCGGACTCGCGGGCGGTGCCAACGTGATCCTCATCCCCGAGCGGCCGTTCGACATCGAGAAGGTCTGCGCCTACGTGCAGCACCGGTTCCAGACCAGGTACTCGCCCATCGTGGTGGTTGCCGAGGGGGCCCACCCGATGAGCGAGCAGCTCGCCACCGCCACCGAGCAGCTCGACTCGTTCGGGCACGTCCGGCTGGGCGGAGTGGGACAGATGCTGGCCGAGGAGATCGAGAAGCGAACCGGCAAGGAAGCCCGCTACACGGTGCTCGGTCATATCCAGCGCGGCGGCACGCCCACCGCGTTCGACCGGGTTCTGGCCACCAGGTTCGGCATTCACGCGGTGCAGGCGGTGCACGACGAGGCGTTCGGCGTGATGGTGGCGCTGCGCAGCACCGACATCATCCGGGTGCCACTGGCCGAGGCCACCAGTCAGCTCAAGCTGGTCCCGCCCCAGCGCTACGCCGAAGCCGAAGTCTTCTTCGGCTAGTCCGCACGCCCACCCCGGCTGGCCCCGCGCCGCCCGACGTCTCCATGATCGTCGGCCGCTGTACCCGCTATTGCGTAGATTTTGCCCACGATCATCGACGGGCCAGATTCGGGCCGGGCTGTACAGCGTCGGGACGAGCCGCGATGAACGTATCCCAGCCGCTGTCACCACGGTCCGTTCGGAACAAAGGATCTTCCGATTGCGGGTTGACGAGACCTACGCCCGTGTGCGTATACTCGTCTACGAGTATTTAGGAACGAGTCCTCGGAAACGAAGGCTCTGGGGCGAGGTGGTGCGCGATGGCAAAGCGACGCAAGGTCGGTAATCTGCTGGCGCTGCCGTTGCTCTCGCTGCTGATGGAACGCCCGATGTACCCCTACGAGATGGCGTCAATGCTTCGGGAGCGCGGCAAGGACCAGGCCATCAAGATCAACTGGGGATCGTTCTACACGGTGGTCAGGAACCTGGAGAAGTACGGCTTCATCGAGGCGGTCGAGGTGGCCCGCGAAGGCAGGCAGCCGGAGCGGACCACATACCGGATCACCGACGCGGGCCGCGAGGAGCTGAAGGACTGGCTGCGGGAACTGCTCAGCGTGCCGGAGCGGGAGCACACTAGCTTCGAGGCGGCCCTCGGCGACTCCGCCGCCCTACCGCCTGACGAGCTGATCGACCTGCTGCGGCAGCGGCTGGCCACGCTGGAGAAGGCCAATGGCGAGCTCGGCGCTGAGCTGGGAACGCTGCGGACTCAGCTACCCCGGCTCGTCCTCATCGAAACGGAGTTTTACCTGGCGCAGCGCCGGGCCGAGGAGGAGTGGGTGCGCGGGCTGCTGCAGGAGTTCACCGATAACACGTTCCCCGGCCTGGACGCCTGGCGGCGCTTCCACGCCACGGGGGAGGTCCCGGACGAGATCCTCGCACTCATGGAGCAGCAAGGAGGGAGTACAGCAGACACCTGATCAAACGACCCCGGCCTGGTGCGGCAACACCTGGGGCCGGGGCCGTCAACCTCAAGCCGATCCCGCGAGCACGCGGAACCCGAGGTCCCACTGACAAGAGTAGCCGGGTTTCTCCTCGCGGGGCCGGATCGTCGCGATCCGTAACCTTAGGGGAAACAAAGTGAGTTCGACCGACTATGCCATCGAGGCAAGTCAACTAGTCAAGACCTATGCCGTCCGCGGCGAGAAGTCCGGCATCCGGGCGCTGGACGGGCTGGACATCAGCGTCCCGCGTGGCATGATCTACGGCCTGCTTGGCCCGAACGGGGCAGGCAAGAGCACCACGATCAAGATCCTCACCTCGCTGGCCAGGCCGGATGAAGGCTCGGCCCGGGTGGAGGGCATCGACGTGCTCACCCGGCCGGGCCAGCTGCGCCACGCGATCGGGGTGGTGGCGCAGCGTTCAGGCGCCGACCCGACCGCCACAGGCCGGGAGAACCTGATCCTGCAGGGGCGGCTATACGGGCTGCGCGGTTGCTCGGTCCGGGCCCGCGCGAACCAGCTGCTGGATCACTTCGGGCTGACCGAGGCCGCGGGACGGCTGGTCAGGACGTACTCCGGCGGCATGCAGCGCAGGCTGGACGTGGCCCTGGGCCTGATGCACCGGCCCGCGGTGCTGTTCCTGGACGAGCCGACTACCGGCCTGGACCCGGAGTCCAGGTCCGCCATGTGGCAGGAGATCGCCCGGCTGGCCGGCGGTGAGGGGATGACCGTCCTGCTGACCACGCACTACCTGGAGGAAGCGGACCGGCTGGCCAGCCAGCTCGCGATCGTCGACCAAGGCCGGGTAGTGGCCTCGGGAACGCCCGACGAGCTGAAGGGCCAGTTGCGCGGCGATGCGGTACAGGTGGAACTGCCCGGCGACGCCGACGCGGGCCTGGCCCGCGCCGTGCTGGCCGGCCTGCCGGAGGTGCGGGACGTGGTCATCGCCGGGCGCAGCGTGTCGGCCCGCAGCGACGATGGCGCGGCTGCGGTACCGGTCGTGCTCGGGGCCCTGCAGCGAGCCGGGATCTACGCCGCCTCGGTGGCCGTGGCCAGGCCGTCGCTGGATGACGTGTACCTGCGGCACACCGGGCGCCGCTACAGCGAGTCACAGCCGTCGGACCGTCATGAATCCCCCGGCGAGCGGGACCACACTCCGGAGGTGAGCAAGTAATGGCTACCGTGCAACTCAAGTCCGCGCCCGCGAGCAAGGCGCAGGTCAATCCCGAGGCGCCCAATGCGGTGCCGTTCGGCACGATGCTGGCGCACACCTGGTATCTGACCGGCAGGAAGCTGCACGCCCTGGTCCGGCAGCCCTGGGTGCTGGCGTTCAGCGTCGTGCAGCCGGTGATCTGGCTGTTCCTGTTCGGGGCGCTGTTCCGCAAGGTCATCGACATCCCGGGCTTCGCCTTCGGCGGGAGCTACCTGGCCTACCTGGTACCCGGCGTCATCGCGATGAACGCGATGTCCAACAACATGTGGGCGGGCATGACCATGATCGAGGAGATCGAGCGGGGCACGCTGAACAGGTTCCTGGTCTCTCCGGCCAGCAGGCTCGCGATCATGAACGCCACCGTGGCGGAGCAGGGGGTCAGCACCACCGTACAGTCGCTGATCATCGTCGGGCTCGGCCTGGCCGGCGGGGCGCGCTACCAGGGCGGGATCGCCGGGGTCGCCGTGATGGTGGCGGCGTCGATCCTGGTCGGCGTGGTGTTCGGCGCGCTGTCCAACGTGGTCGGCATGCTGCTCCGGTCCCGGGAGGCGATCATCGGCGTGTACACGTTCTTCATGCTGCCGCTGATATTCCTGTCCTCGGCGTTCATGCCGACCCTGCTGATGCCGGGCTGGATGCAGGCCATCGCGTCGCGCAATCCGCTCAATTGGGTGGTCCAGATCGGGCGCTCGGCGCTGTCCGCCCATCCCGACTGGGGCGCGATCGGCGTCCGCTGCGGCCTGCTGCTGGTGCTCGCGGTGGCGTGCGTGGCCGTGTCGGTGGTGACGTTCCGCTCCTACCAGAAGAACGTCTGAGACCTCAGCCAGCACGGCGGATCCTGCGGGGGCTCCGCCGTGCTGGCTGTTTCAGTTGATCTTCGGCTGATGTCAAGTAAATAGTCAGACGACTAAGAGTTCATAGTTAGAGTTTCTTGAGTATTTGGTCAGGTTCAAGCCCGATCCTCATGGCAACACAGCACGGGGAACGCGCATCACGGACCACATCGTGGGCGCTGTCCACGGCTGGCAACCGCTGCAGCGCCACAGTTGCCTGCTACCGCATCCGCTGTGAGCAGTGCCGGACAACCGGCGGACAACGAGGTTGAGGCAAACAGCGATGACAGCTGACCAGGGCGGACCCCGGGGCACGCGAGCACGCCCTCGCGCGACGCAGCGGACCCGGCTGAACCTGCAAGTGACGCTGCCGACCAGTGACGGGGCGGTGCGGCTAGCGCGGCGAGTGACCCGGGACGTGCTGGCCAGATGGCGGCTGGATCACGTGGAGGATACCGCCGTCCTGCTCGTATCGGAGCTGGTTACCAACGCCGTCCGGCACGCCAGGGATACCTATGCGATAGCGCTGGACCTGGAAATCGGGGCCACGTGGCTGCGAATCGAGGTCCAGGACGCCGACCCGCGCTGGCCGAAGCCGCGCGTCCCGGGCCGCCTTTCTGAGTCCGGCTTCGGGCTCGTGCTCGTCGATGCCCTGGCCGGCAGGTGGGGAGTGCGTGAGACCGCAACGGGCAAAGCCGTGTGGGCGGAACTGGACACCAGGCCCCCGGCCGAGGCGGGGGCCTGGGCTGTCCGGGCAGCGGGATGATGTGTCGTGAGCGTGGCCGCGCCGGGCAGCAAGGCCCCTGATTAGCCAGGCACGGTTTCCAGCTCGGGTTCCGCATCCTCGACCGCCGGGGCCATCGCGACACCGCTGCTGTGCATGGTCCGGATGTCGCGCGGGATGAGAGCCAGCACGGACGCGAACAAGATTGCGGCCGCGGCGGCGTACTGCGCCGAGGAGATCCCGATCGCGGTAGCGAGCGGGCCAGCGATCAGCGCGCCGGCCGGCATGGCCATGACCGAGCCGAGGATGTCGTAGGAGGAGACGCGGGCCAGTTTGTCCGCCGGGATATTCCGCGCCAGCGCCACTGTCCACTGCACCATCATCATCTCGATGAACACGCCGAGGCCGAACGACGCCAGACAGACGGCCGGCAGCGGCAGGACCATCGCCAGCGACAGCGGAGATATCGCGATCGCACCGCCGGTGAGCACCACGAACAGCATCGGCCGGCGAGGCGTGAACCGCAGTGACAGCAGACCGCCGGTGATCAGGCCGAACGAATCGGCCGCGGTAATCGCGCCCCAAGCAGCCGGACCGCCGAGATGCTCGCGCGCCACGATGGGGCCGAGCACCGCGAAGGCCCCGTACCAGGCCATCAGCACGACGCAGAACTGGGCCACGATGACCCACAGCCAGGTGTGCGAGCGGAACTCTGACCAGCCCTCGCGCAGTTCGGTGAGCAGGCTCGGCCCTGTCTTCGCGCTGTCGTCCTGGTCGTGCCGCATATCGGCGCCAGAGCGCCGGACCGGGGCGACGCGGATGGACAGCAGCAACGGCACCGTGGACATCATGCCGAGGCCGCACAGCACCAGCGCCCAGCCGGGACCCGCCGCCGCGACTAGCAGGCCGGCCGCGGCCGCGCCGGACATCTGGCCGGTGTTCATGGCCAGTCGGCTGATCGCGCTCGCCTCCTGCAGCATGCCGTGGGGGACGGTACGGGGGAGCAGTGCCTGGGAGGCGGGATAGAACACCGCGATCCCGGTTCCGGTCAGCGCCTCCAGGCCGATCATCGCCCAGAGGCTCGGCTGGCCGGTCAGCACCAGCAAGCCGAAGGTACCCTCGCCCACCGCCATGAGCACGTTGGCTACCACGATCACCCGCTGCGGCCGGAACCGGTCGGCGGCGACGCCGCCGAGCAACGCGAACACCAGCGCCGGCGCGATCTGGGCCGCGAGCACGTAGGACAGGTCGGTAGCTGAGTTCGTGGCCCGCAGTACCGCGAACGAGACGCCCACCAGGGAGAATCCGACCGAGGCCGGCGCGATCAGCCGGTCGGCGAGCAGCAGCCGGAAGTCCCGGATCGCCAGCACGGGGAACCGGCGGACGAGACCACCCCGTGACATTGGCTCGATCCTTTCCCGTCGTCAGCCGACCCATCCGGTCGGCTCCCCAGCCGTCTGACCGTAACTGCAACACGGCCAGACGGCAATTTATTTTCCCAGCTAGGCGGCGTCGGCCCGGCCAGATCAGGGCAGCTGGTCGATGCGGGTCCATACGCCCGGCGGGTGATCCTCGCGGGGCAGCCACAGTGTCGGCTGCCTGCCTTCGTACCGGGCCTGGAAGCCCGGGTCCCCAGGAAAGCGGCCCCTCCGGTCAGGCCAGACCACCTGGAGGCAGGTCGGCCTGACATAGCCGTAGTACCGGTCCGAGACCGCGAACAGGCTGGTCATCCTCCAGCTCGCGTGGACAGGACGGATGGCCAGCGAGCACGGGCAGATCCCGTCGACCTGGTCCCCGACTTCGATCAGCGCGCCGTTCGCGATGCGATCGCCCACCGTGTTCAAGATGATCGTCATGTGCTCGACGGGGAGGCCGAACATCGTCAGCTCCGGGCCCTGATGGCTGAGCCACAGCCCGATGGTGTATGCCCACGGCGGTGCGAGCTCGTCGCCGAGCACGGCGGATACCGACCAGCCGACGGTACGGATGTCATCGGCGACGGCCTGCATGCAGGCCTCCGGACTGAGGTCGATCCCCTCGGCCATCGCGTCACATTCCGCGCACCGGCATCGCCGTTCTGGGGAGTTGGTGCGGCGTCTCCGTGATGGGTACATGCCCACACAGTACGAGGGGGGTACGACATTTTCGGGGCCCGCGCGGGGACCTGCGGGCCGCGAGCGGGAGCAGTGGGGAGCCTGCGAGAGGCCCTCGACCGACGCGTAACCAGAGACTATCGACCAGCGGCCTCAGGAGGATCCCCGGGTTCGTCCGCACCGCCGCCCGCCTCCGCACCGCCGCCCGCCTCCGCACCGCCGCCCGCCTCCGC
>Ga0187780_10003426_pt1 | contig 11957 bp, 10 predicted proteins | sample 1015_Q2_SP10_20__FD_132429 | JGI IMG/M metagenome (GOLD analysis project Ga0187780, IMG submission 132429) | Tropical peat soil microbial communities from peatlands in Department of Meta, Colombia - 1015_Q2_SP10_20_MG | ecosystem: Environmental > Terrestrial > Soil > Wetlands > Peat | place...
AATCGCCTGGAAGGCCGCAGTCTGGGTCGCACCATGATATTCCATCGCTGCGCAGATTACGCCCCCCGCATTTGCGATGAAGTCGGGAACGCAAAGCACTCCTCGGCGGTGCAGGCGTTCCTCAGCGCCAGAAGTGATCGGAATGTTGGCCCCCGAGACCACGAGCTTTGCTTTGAGACCGGCTTCATTGTCCTCGCGGATCACATCGGGGCGCGCCGCTGGGACCCAGATGTCGCAGTCGACCCGAACAAGTTCCTCTCCGGCCATGGGCGTCCCCTTGCCGTACTCGGTAACCCCCTTTCCCGCCCGTTTCGTAGCAACCAGTGCCTCCACATCCAGACCCGCTGGATCATGAATTGCGCCACCCGAATCCGATGCAGCGACAAGGACCGCCCCACGCTGCACAAGGAAGCGGGCTGCGTGAATCCCTACCGAGCCAAAGCCCTGCACCGCGATGCGTGCCCCGGCAAGTGAGAATTCGCAGTAGCGCAGCGCCACTTCGGTCGCATGGGCAAGCCCAAAACCAGTGGCTCCGAGCTCGTCAAGCGGAATTCCACCTAGTTCGCTCGGGAGACCGACTGCGCGACCGATCTCGTTCCGAATCCATGCCATACACGTCTCATCCGTGCCCATGTCCGGACCGAAGATGTAATCTCGGATGTCGCCCAGAGCGCATGCCATGGCGCGCACGAGCTGCTCTTTGCGATCCGCCGGCATGCGCGGATCTCCGTAAAGGACGCTCTTTCCGCCGCCGTGCGCGAGCCCGGCTGCGGCGTTCTTGAGCGTCATCGCGCGAGCGAGGCGAGCGCACTCTTCGGTGGAAACGTCTGGTGCCATCCTCAAGCCGCCAATCGAGGGGCCTGCCGCCACATTGTCTACGACGAGCGTTCCACGCAGGCCGATCCTCGGCTCGTACACGTGGATGATCTTGGCCGGGCCGAACTCGTCCCCGAAGTGGTTGATCCCCTCCATCGCGCTCCTCGTAGTTGGAGACAAACCTAGCTGAACTCTTCACCGGTTGCGGTTGCATCGCAATACGGCGGGCTCTACCGCAGATAGGCCGGGAGCCGATCGTTCGAAGTGCGACACAATAGGCAGCGTAACCCGCCAGGGGCGTCGGTTGTCACATTCGGGGCTCTGGCTGGCTGGAGAGCGCTCCTTCTTCGTACATGACCAGGTCCAGCCCGCGCTGCGGGCGCACAGGGCCGATCCTTGCGGCCGGCTCGCCAAGCCATCTCGATCGACCGGCTCTTCGTCACGAGCTCCGAATCGGCGAACCCAAGATTGGACCCCACTTCGCGGCCTCCCGTCGGATGGGAGCTTCGATCTTGAGGACGCTTCGAACAGCCGAGGAATCTGAGGCTCGACCCTCTCCGTTCTCCCACTTGGCCTAATGCGCTAGAGCCGAGTAATGGTCGTCCCCGTCGTGCCTCTTAGCGCCTTCTCGACCCCGCCGAGCGGCGCGATCACAGAAGGGCGGCCAGTCGCCTCCGTAAATTCCACCGCGGCCTCCACTTTGGGTCCCATGGATCCGGGCGCGAACTCGCCCCGCGCGAGCCTTTCCCGAGCCTCCGCACACGCCAGCCGAGGGAGCGCAATCGGCCGCATGCTGCCAAAGCCCTCGAAAGCATTTTCTACATCGGTCACGAAGACAAGCCTTCGTGCCTCGAGTCGGCGAGCAAGAAGAGACGCCACCCAGTCCTTGTCCACCACCGCTGGAGCCGGGGCGCGCCCGCCCCCGCGTTGAGCAAGCGCGATCCCTCCGCCCCCGCCTGCGATGACGTGATGGTGCGCCAGCAGTTCTGCGATTGCCGCCTCCTCGACCACAGACACGGGCCGTGGCGATGCAACCACACGGCGGAAACCGACCCCGTTCGGAGTGCGAATGCTTGGGGAGCCTCCGGGTGCTGCGCTTAGGATCCTGCCAATCGGCTTTGAGGGTTGGGCGAACGCCGGATCGCCGTCGGCCACGATCACACGGGTGACGAGGGCGGCGCAGGGCATTCCGAGGAGGATCTCAAGCGCCTCTGTGAGCAGGTAGCCAAGCTCGCCCTGGGTCTGAGCCACGTATACGTCAAGGCTCCCGGAATCGTCGATGCCGGATCCGAGCAGAAGGCGGCCGACTTGTGGGCCATTCCCGTGCACCACGAGCAGCCGCACGGAGCGACCCAAGACCGACAACTCACCCGCGGCCGCCGCGATCGCAGCGCGTTCCTCGGCGAACGTCAGCGCGCCGCGCGGCGGACTGAGGGCGTTCCCACCGAGTCCCACAACGAGTAGATCGGTGTTCACGTCGATGGCGCTCGACGGGGCGACAGAAGCACACGCTGAAGAAAGGCGTCGACCTGGCTGCCCAGCGTGGGCTCGCCCGCATCTGCATACTCGTAACGCACCCGCACGATCGGCCTGTGGAGATCCAAGATCGCGGTTAGGTCCACTGGGGTGGCCGCCACAACGACGTCTACGTCCGCCGCATCGATAGTCTCCCGCAGTGCCGCGATCTGCGCCGGATCGTATCCGATCGCTGGCAGCACCGCTCCGATATGCGGGTACTGTGCGAACACGGTGCGCAGTGCTGGCACTGCATATGGTCGGGGATCCACGATTTCCGCAACGCCCGCACGCTTAGCCGCAACAAATCCCGCGCCGTACGACATCGAACCGTGGGTCAGGGTGGGGCCGTCCTCTACCACAAGCACCCGTCGTCCGCGCACCGCTTCCGGGTTGTCCAGCTGGACCGGTGACGCTGCTCGCACAATGGTGGCACGGGGATTTATCGCGCGAGCTTCAGCCGCCACGCGGTCTACCTCGACCGCTGCCGCGGCATCCGTCTTGGCGACCACCACAATGTCTGCCGCCCGCAGGACGGCCTCACCCGGGTGGTAGCGCATGGCTTGCCCTGGACGAAGCGCGTCCGTGAGAACCACGTGGAGGTCAGGCCGTAAAAATGGAAAATCATTGTTCCCGCCGTCCCACACCAGCACGTCTACCTCGGCCTGAGCTGCTGCGAGGATCGCGGCGTAGTCCACGCCAGCAAAAACCAGATTGCCGGCGGCGAGGTGTGGTTCGTATTCCTCTCGCTCTTCGAGCGTGCATGCGGCAGCTTCCAGGTCAGCGAGCGTAGTGAAGCGCTGCACGCGTTCGCGCTCAAGATCGCCGTAGGGCATGGGGTGACGCAACACGGCGACGCGCAGGCCCTGCGAGCGCAGGCGGCGTCCAAGCCAGCGCGCGGTCTGCGACTTTCCACAACCTGTGCGGACCGCCGAAATCGCGATCACCGGTCGCTGTGCCTTGAGCATGGTCCGGTCCGGACCGAGCAATAGGAAGTCTGCGCCCATTGCAAGGGCGCGCGACGCGAGGTGCATCACTTCTTCGTGAGAGAGATCGCTGTACGCTAGCACCACCTCCGACACCTGCTCGCGGCGACAGATCGTTTCGAGGTTCGCCTCGTCCTCGATCGAAATGCCCTTGGGATAAAGGTGTCCGGCGAGGGAGTGGGGGTAGCGGCGACCTGCAATGCCCGGGATCTGGGCAGCGGTGAAAGCGACGACACGTACGTCCGGATCGTCGCGATACACCACGTTGAAATCGTGAAAATCTCGTCCTGCGGCTCCGAGGATGAGAACCCGGCGCGGCGTCAGGGCGGGTTTACTCCGGCCAGGTCCCATTGTGCCTTTTTCCGTCACGGGCCAAGGATGCACGAGGTGCGGACGGCGCGCACACTGCCGCATGCAGTAGCGCCGCGTGCTCCAGCATCCTCTTCAAGTTTCGATGGCTAGAAACGAGTTGGCTTGATCGAGCGGCCGCTCATTCCGCATACTCGTTGCCCTTTTGCTAGGACGGCTAATGCCCTGGAACGAACAGTACTACCCGCGGCGATGGAGCACCTGTCAACGATTGTTCGCTCGAAGGCGATCGAGATCGCCAAATTGGAGGAAGGTCACGACGAGGGTTTCTGCATCCGCGTTGCCATCGCACGCGCACACGAGTGGGCACGTCGGCACGGCCTAGAATTGTGGCGCTTGCGTTACATGGTCGGCCCGTAGAGATGTGCTGAGGGAGGCGCGTCGCCACGATCAGCGCACTCGGCCCCGCGCCGCTTTGTCGCAGCCAGACCGCGGTGAATGGGCCAGGAGGCCACATGCGCCCCGAAACCCTCATTGCAGGCCGATTGCGGGGAACGTCTATCAGGGCACGGCTGATGCAGGCGCATGAGCAACGTCCGCCGCCAGCTCGGCGGGGCGCAACTTTATTTCGGAAGGAGGATCACCATGGCAGAGAAGCCTGAGCAGGAGACAAAAGCCCTTACCGGCTGGCATCCGTTTGGCGAGCTCGAGTCGTTCACCTGGGACCCGTTCCGCGCTTTCGTCGGCCGGAGGCGGTTCAGCCGCCTCTTCGAGGACATCTTCGGAGAGCTGCCCTTCGCGCGCGGAGAGCTGTTGGCACCGGCTCTGGACCTCAATGAAACCGACAACGAGTACGTGGTGACGATCGAACTGCCCGGCGTGCGCAAGGAAGATGTTTCCGTCGACATCGCGGAAGGGATGCTCACTGTGCGCGGGGAGAAGAAATCGGAACGCGAAGAGAAGAAGGAGCGCAGCCGCTGGGTCGAACGGTCGTATGGTTCCTTCAGCCGCTCCTTCACGCTGCCCGCAAACGCGACCCCTGACCGGATCGATGCGTCGTACAAGGACGGCATCCTTGCGCTGCGGATCGGGAAGCGCGAGGAGACCAAGCCAAAGACGATCGCCATTAAATGAGCCCGCGAGAAAGGAGGGAGAGATCATAGGATTACAGCGAGAACGGACGAAGAGCAAGAGACCATCGTCCAGGTTGCATTCGAAGTACAGGAGTGTGAACTTGCTGAACAGGAAGCCAAGAGCGCGAAGGAGCAGTCGGTAGCTAGTCCACGCTTCGTGCCGCCATCAGGATCGTCCGATTCGGACTATGCTTTCTAGGGCAATCGTCCGAGCGTCTGAAGGCTACTCGAAATCAGAACGCAGCGCCGCGAGCCGCTTGATTTCTCTGCGCGCACCCTGCACCAGCCGGCGCATGATCTCCGCCACCGGCAGGATTTCGTCGATTCCGCCTACGCCTTGCCCCGCGGGCATGCACGTCCGAGCGGGATCAACAGGGTCTTCGCCAAAGGAAAGTACTCCCTGGCGACCACTCTCCAGGAATTGCACCGGAAAGGGTCGGATCTCGCTGCTGCGCTTCTCCCAGTTCTCGACGTAGGTGTTGCGTAGCACGCGCATCGGCTTGCCGGAGTAGCAGCGCGTCACCACGGTGTCGGCGCTCCCCGCCTCGACGAGGCGACGCTTGAAGCCGGGGGCCGCATGCGCCTCATGGGAGGCGATGAAGCGCGTTCCGATCCACGCGCCTTGGGCGCCAAGGGCAAGCGCTGCGGCGAGGCCGCGGCCGTCGACGATCGAGCCCGCTCCAAGCACCGGGATCTTCACGGCATCTACGGTCTGAGGAATGAGAGCCATCGCCGCGACCTGGCCGGTATGACCGCCGGCCTCGGTGCCCTGTGCCACGACAGCGTCGCAGCCCGCTGCTTCTGCGTGCACTGCATGGCTCACCTTGCCGCAGACCGCCATCACCTTGACTCCGGCCCGGTGACACTTCTCGATCACGGGTTCGGGGACGCCGAGCCCTGCGATGAATGCCGCAGCACCCTCTTCGATGATGACGTCAATCGAAGAATGGATCTGATCGGGCAACGCCGCGAGCAGGTCCACTCCGAAGGGCTTGCTTGTCCGCTCGCGCACCGCGCGCATCTCTCTGCGGATCCGCTCTGGTGGGAAGCCCACGAGCCCTAGCGTGCCGAAGCCGCCGGCCTCCGAGACCGCCGCACACACCTCGGCGAAAGCGACACCACCCATTCCCGCCAGGAAGACGGGGTGCTCGATACCAAAGAGATCGCAGATCGGGGTGCGAAGCGACATGATACACCTCCTGCCGCAAGGATATGCCTAGACTCATCTCGAAGCGACGCACCGCCCCATGATTCTAAGCTTGGGGCAATAGCTCTATTTCAGAAGGTTCGAAGAGCTAGTTCCGCGGAACCGAGGATCGGGAGACAGCAGGCGCGCCGCCCCTCGGGCGAGCCTCGGCGGCGGCGCAGGCGCGACCCCAGAGGACCCGTTCAACGGCGTTGCCTGAAGCGCCGCGAATACGGCCCCTTCCGTGCGCTGGCAGACCTTGCATCGCGGGTCGGCGTCCTACTGCGAGGCTATCGGTGCGCAAGCCGCCGCGGTGCAGTCCAGCTCATATCCCGTCACCCCAAGTGAAACGGTAAGAAGGAGGGATGTTCCAGCATCTAGGCCAACCGAAAGCGATCCGCCTGAATCAACATAGAAAAGAACAGGCAGATCAAACAAGCTGAGGGCGGCCGGGCCAGATGGCAACGGTGCATAAAACTCATATGGAAAGAAGAAAGTGACACAACCTTGGCAAGTGATTTCGACGAGGGCGGGGAAACTCGGGGTGGTCTTAAAAGCAATCGTCCCATAGATATGTTGGATCACCACACGGTGTCCCGCCGGTACGGTTGGCAAGGGGAGGCTACAAGTCGAATTACCAGTACAGTTTCCAGACGCGTTGGTGCCGGACTGATACGCAATCCGCCCGGGATCCGTGACGTTCACGCTGCTGGTAGGCACCGGGCTACTGGTGGGGTTCACGATTTCGACCAAAGTGGCGACGACTGCCTGAGCCGTCCCCGTACCAAAGGCTGCGCCGATCATCCCAGCAAGACCGAATCCGAGGGTGACGAGCAGATACTGCTTGATGCTGCGCATGGGAACTCCTCGCGATGGTGAACTTGTAGGCAAACATGGCCGTTGGAACTCTCGTCCCGTCAGAGTTGATCGCGCGCGAGGTCCTTGGCGCTCACGCACAGCATCCCCTGACCTCTGGCGTGCTCCGCTACGGTCCTCCCGCTGGGAGTGCTGAGACCCAGGATTGTTTCACCCCGATCGAGGGGCCGAAGTCGTCCGCGCGACATCAGGCACCGCAAGACGTCGACTGCGCGCGAGTGGGGAGACGGCGCATTGACCGCTACGGAGTGTTATAGGCTGCGAGTTTGCTTCGGCCCAACGGCGAATCAAGAAAAGTGGCTTTGCCACACAAGAGTTACGAACGCTGTTGCTTCCTCAGCGGAACTAAGGTGTGACGGCGAGTCTCTTCTGGGAGACTCGACACTGGGACCGCCTGCCTCGCGGAAGCAGCTGATTCTTACACCGGAGACCGGCCCGAGCCGGCACGCGCGTTGCGACACAACCTTCAGGGGGCGAGCGAGGGAGCGAGGCGATGCAGAAGAGAGTAGGATTACGTTCGACCGGATCTGCGTCCCATCGTTCCCGGTACGGGTCTTGGTATCGTCGTAAACAACCAGAGTGGTCTGAATGGCCAATCTGACGATGCGATGAAGCTGGCAAAGGCTCGGGAGCTAATGGTGGAAGCTATTGAGGAGGGGCGGAGAAATCTTGCATCCCTAACACGGACGAGCGCCAGCGAGCTGTTGCCGACTATGGGAGAGCCCACGCAATAGACGTGGCGAGCGTAGCGGCTGAACTACCGGACGAAGCCAATGCGAGGCAGGTGGCGGCACTTGTGATGAGCGCAACATCACCAGGTCGTGGTTCCGTGTCCGAAGGCGCGCCCACAAACTGGGCGTGCGTCCGCTAAGGCTTCACGCTGCGCGCCACACGTTCGCAACGCTCGCAATCGAGGCGGGGCGCTCGATTCGATGGGTTGCAGATCAGCTCGGGCACGCTGATCCCAGTCTTACCCTCCGCGTTTACACCTATGCGCTCCCGACAGAGGAACATGATCTCGCGTTTGCCGATTTTGAGACCCAGAGGAGCGTCGATTCCGGCTCCAAACGACTCTATCCGGCTCCAACGCAAAGTGTTCGCGACGCGAGCGACGAACCCAACTTCGTAACCGAGCGATTCTCCGACGGAAAAGGTGGTGACCCGGGCGCGATTCGAACGCGCGACCCCCAGTTTCGGAGATCTGAGGCAATCCCTGGGAATTCGCTGGCTTACGGCGTTCAGGTCACGCTAAGACGACGAGGACGTTGCGCACGAGGCCATTTGTGGATGCCCTTTCATGACCTCGCAACAGAAAGCCGACACGCGGACCGTATTGGAGGGGGCGTGCTCTAGCCCTCTTGGCTGAGGTAGGCGTCGAACGAGTCAGCTCGCGCGGTCCAAAACCGCGACCTCCTTCTTGAGACGCGATCCGAGACGATCCTTCTCCCTTTCGAGGTCGTATCGCATCTGAAGATTCATCCAGAAGTGCTCCGTCGTCCCAAAATACCGAGCCAATCGTAGGGCTGTGTCCGCGGAAATCCCGCGTGTTCCATGAACAATCTCATTGATTCGACGGGGCGGCACACTGATGTCCTTTGCGAGCCGGTACTCGGTCAACCCGAGCGGCTCCAGAAACTCTTGTTCGAGAATCTCCCCGGGGTGAACCGGCGGATGGGCATGGCGAGCCATTACTCTCTCTCCTAGTGGTAGTCGCAAATCTCTACTTCGTATGCGTCTCCGTTGCGCCACCGAAAGCAGATCCGCCACTGATCGTTCACTCGGATACTATGCTGACCCAAACGATCTGCAGCTAGGCGCTCAAGGCGGTTCCCCGGCGGAATCCGGAAATCTTCAAGGCGAACTGCGGCGTCCAAAATTAGTAGTTTTCTGTACGCGCGCCGCTGTAAGTCCGGTGGCAATCTTCGGGAGCGTTGGCGCTCGAAGACTCGCTGAGTCTCCGAGTCCCGAAAGCTCCGGATCATTCGTGAAGCATAACGCAGATCGATATTAACGTCAATCGTTACTGTGCTGTATTCACATGCAATCAGGCAATTCTGCGCAGCTGGCGATTCGCCGCCGTTCCCGAGAAATGCAGAAAGCCGTTCCCGGGCGGCCGAGTCCGCGAAGTATGGCGTTCGCGCATCTCCGGGAACCGCCAGGAGCGGCGGCGGCCAGGGCGGGAAAACCTGTGCAGGTGGACTAAGGGATGGTGACCCGGGCGCGATTCGAACGCGCGACCCCCAGCTTCGGAGGCTGGTGCTCTATCCAGGCTGAGCTACCGGGCCAGACACAAGGGATGCAGCCCTCAAAGAGCGGTGGTGGGACGTGCAGGGATCGAACCTGCGACCTCCGCGGTGTGAACACGGCGCTCTCCCAACTGAGCTAACGTCCCACTTCGCCCAAGAGTCGCGAAAAGCCAAAGCGGATTCAAGACCGTCGCACAGCTGCGCCCACGAATGCTGTGAAAAGCGGGTGGGGCTTGAAGGGCGTGGACTTGAACTCCGGGTGGAATTGACAGCCGAGCAACCACGGGTGGTCTTCCACTTCCACCACTTCGACCAAACGGCCATCCGGCGATGTCCCCGATAGGACAAGACCCGCCCGCGAAAGCCGATCGCGATACTCGGGGTTGAACTCGTAGCGGTGGCGGTGCCGCTCCGAGATCTGGGCCATTCCGTAGGCTTCGTAGGCCTTCGTGCCCGGCTGCAGGACACAGGGATATCCACCGAGCCGCATCGTGGCTCCCTTTTCCTTCAGTCCCCGCTGCTCAGGCAAAAGGTCGATCACCGGGTGCGGCGTCTTCTCATCCACCTCGGTTGAGTTTGCACGCTCGAGGCCCGCCACGTTTCGCGCGAATTCGATCACGAGAAACTGCATGCCGAAGCAGATGCCGAAATACGGGATCCGCCGCTCCCGGGCAAAGCGCACCGCCTTGGCCTTTCCTTCGGCTCCCCGTTCACCAAATCCGTGGGGAACGAGAATGCCGTGCGCCGTCGCGAGAACCGACGGGTCTGCCAGCTTTTCCGAATCGAAGTACGAGATCTTCACCCGAGTCTTGTGCGGGAGGCCTCCATGATAGAGCGCCTCGTTCAGACTCTTGTACGACTCGGTGAGGTCGACGTACTTCCCGACCATCGCAATCGTAATCTCGCGCTCGGGATGCGTGAAGCGCTCGACAACCTCTTCCCAGGGCCTGAGATTCGGTCGCCCCGTCCAGATGTTCAGGACCTGAGTCACCTTTTCGTCGAGCCCCTCTTGATGCAGGATGATCGGCACCTCGTAAATCGTCTCGACGTCCTTGGCGGTGATGACGGCGTCTTCGTCGACGTTGCAGAAGAGCGCAATCTTCGCCTTGACTGGTTTTGGTAGGAAGCGGTCGGTTCGACACAGAATCACATCTGGCGCGATGCCCACCGTGCGAAGCTCCTTCACCGAGTGCTGGACCGGCTTGGTCTTGAGCTCCCCTGCCGTCGCAACGAAGGGGACAAGTGCGATGTGGACGTAGCAAACGTTGTCACGACCGACGTCCGCACGGAACTGGCGGATTGCCTCAAGGAAAGGGAGGGATTCGATGTCACCCACGGTGCCACCGACTTCAACTACGAGAATATCCACCCCCCGTGCTGCTTCGTGGATGCGCGCTTTGATCTCATCCGTCACATGAGGGATGACTTGAACCGTCCCCCCGAGATAATCCCCACGGCGCTCCTTCGTGATCACGGCATCGTACACCTTGCCCGCAGTCACGTTGTTGGTTTTGCTCATCGTCGCCGTTGTGAAGCGCTCGTAGTGACCAAGATCGAGATCGGTCTCAGCGCCATCCTCGGTGACGTACACCTCCCCATGTTGAAAGGGATTCATCGTGCCGGGATCGATGTTGAGATAGGGATCCAGCTTTAGAAAGGTGACGCGCAGCCCGCGCGCTTCGAGCAGCGCGCCTAGGCTCGCCGAAGCCAGGCCCTTGCCGAGCGACGAGAGAACCCCTCCCGTCACGAAGATGAACTTGGTCGGCCTCGTGTTCATGCGAGCGCTCCAGCGTGGCTTATCATCACCGGACACGCACCTCGCCCCCCGCGGCGGCATCGGTGATGCGGATGGTATGAATCGGCACGAAGGGCTCCGGCAGCTTGTCGCGCGCGAAGAAGCCGAGCGCCAGAGTTTCGTCTGGCGTGGTCACCCCGCCCTGGCGAAGCGCCAGCGCCTCAAAACACAGATTCACGGCCTGCACGCAGCGGCCGTTCGAGTAGGCGATCACCTGGTGTTTGGGGTCGGAGTAGACACCGACCAAACGCCCAAGATCGATTTCGTAGCCCGTCTCCTCTCGAACTTCCCGACGGGTTGCCTCGACCACGGATTCGCCCGGTTCGACGTACCCGCCCGGCAGACCCCAGAAGCCGTTGTCGCTGCGCTGCATGAGGAGGAGCTCGCCTGCGCCAGGCGCGCGCCACACCACGGCGGAGACAGACAGGCGCACCTCGGAAGGATCGGATGCGAAATAGCGCGTGGTTCCCTGCATCAAGCCTGGGAGCCACCGCGCAGCGCCTCGCGCATCGGGGCCGTCCGCATCCAACGCATCGTCACTCGGGGTCGGTTTTACGGTTTATAGCCCGTGGTTCCGAAGGCTGTCAAACCATCGGCTACGGGACGAGCGGAGCCTCCACGAGCCCGACATCCTCTGGGAGGCCGCGCATCAGATTCATGCACTGTACAGCCTGGCCGCCCGCGCCCTTCACCAAGTTGTCGAGCGAAGAGAGCAAGACCAGGAACCCCGTCCGCTCGTCCACGGTGGCCGTCACGTCGCAGAAGTTGCTCCCCCGCACCGAAGCCAAGCTCGGGGTCTCTCCTGGCGGCAGGACACGGACGAAGCGTTCTTCACCATAGGCCGCCGTAAGCACGGCATGGGCCTCGTCCGCACCGAGCTTGCGTTTCGGGCGTGCGAAGACGCTGGTCGCGATTCCTCGAATTGCGGGCAGGAGGTGCGGCACGAATGCGACGCGAACCGGCTCCCCCGCGATCGCGCTCGCCTCTTGCTCCATCTCCGGCACGTGGCGATGCGACCCGGCGACCTTGTACGCCCGGCAATTCTCGTCGAGCTCAGCAAAGAGATATTGGTCTTCGAGGGTGCGGCCCGCCCCC
>Ga0187780_10003427_pt1 | contig 11954 bp, 11 predicted proteins | sample 1015_Q2_SP10_20__FD_132429 | JGI IMG/M metagenome (GOLD analysis project Ga0187780, IMG submission 132429) | Tropical peat soil microbial communities from peatlands in Department of Meta, Colombia - 1015_Q2_SP10_20_MG | ecosystem: Environmental > Terrestrial > Soil > Wetlands > Peat | place...
GTTCGCAGAAACTACAAAGACGGTCAAGAAGTTAGTCGCGTTGCCAGCCGGAGGCGGTCCCACAATCGTTGTGGAAGTGATCGTGGTGAAAGTGATCGTGGTGGTTGTGGTCGTGATAAACTCCGTATAGTAGGTGGTAGTTGCCGTGTGCGTAACGGTACTGGTGGCCGTCGTCTGAGTATTCGCACCCCGTATCAGATACCCTATCCCTGATCCCACCAGAAGGACCACTGCTAGCAGGACGGCAATCTTCCAATTTCTCATCCCCCAGATGGGGCCTTTGCTGGCGTATAGCTCTACTCGTAAGAACGGATGACGGTACGACGGTATGGCAAGCAGTCACGAGGAAGACCAAGCGGTGCCAGCCGTTTCCTCAGCCGGTGGCAACTATCCTATTCCTGAGGAATGTCTGTGCCTACTCAGAAGAGGGGTGGTGGCTTCGCAGGGGTCGCCTCCGGTGCGTCCGAATTAGCGCGTCGAGGGCCGTGCCTTTTCTTCGCCTCCGACCGCCCAAACCGGGCCGAGAAATCCTCCGAGAGTCGGTGAGAGCCTCGTTTCATGTCGCTACGCTTATATATGCTGGGAGGTGGTCGTTTTCTTGTAACGAGAGAGATAGTATGGCGAATAAGCCACACCTGAACCTGATAATCACGGGCCACGTGGACAACGGCAAGAGCACGACCATGGGGCACTTCCTCTTCGACCTCGGCGTCGTCGACCAGAGGATGATCGAGGAGTTCGCAAAAGAGTCCGAGAAGACGGGAGCAGGGGACTCGTTCAAGTATGCCTGGGTCCTTGACCAGCTGAAGGACGAAAGGGAGCGAGGCGTCACCATCGACCTCGCCTTCCAGAGGTTCGAGACGCCCAAGTACTTCTACACGCTGATCGACGCGCCTGGCCACAAGGACTTCATCAAGAACATGATCACCGGCGCCTCCGAGGCGGACGCCGCCGTCCTGGTGGTATCCGCGAAGAAGGGCGAGAGCGACGCGGCCCTGGCGTCCGGCGGGCAGGCCAGGGAGCACGCCTTCCTCCTGAGGACCCTCGGCGTGACGCAGCTCGTCGTCTTGGTCAACAAGATGGACGACCAGACGGTGAAGTACTCCGAGCAGAGGTACAACGAGGCGAAGCAGGACATCGAGAACCTGCTGAAGACCGTCGGGTACAACGTGACCAAGATCCGCTTCATTCCATGCTCCGGCTGGACGGGGGAGAACCTGACGAAGCCGTCAACCAACATGCCCTGGTACAAGGGCCCGACCCTGCTTCAGGCCCTGGACGAGTTCGTCGAGCCGCCGAAGCCCATCGACAAGCCTCTCAGGCTCCCGGTCCAGGACGTGTACACCATCACCGGCGTCGGCACCGTGCCAGTCGGGAGGGTGGAGACAGGCAAGATCAAGGTGGGCGACACGGTCGTCATCATGCCGGAGGGCCTCTCGGCTGAAGTGAAGTCCATAGAGACCCACCACACCCAGATGCAGGAGGCCATGGCGGGCGACAACATCGGTTTCAACCTCAGGGGCGTCGCCAAGGGAGAGTTCAGGAGAGGTTCCGTGCTCGGTCCGCCGAACAACCCCCCCACGATAGCGAAGGAGTTCAGAGCCCAGATCATAGTCGTCTACCACCCGACCGCCATCGCTCCGGGGTACACCCCGGTGCTCCACCTAGCGACCTCCCAGTCAGCTGCCACGATCACGGAGCTGGTGGCCAGGATAGACCCGAGGACGGGGCAGGCGACCGAGGAGAAGCCGAAGACCCTCAAGACCGGAGACTCGGCAATCGTGAAGATCGCGCCGCTGAGGCCGATAGTCGCCGAGAACTTCAAGGAGTACTCGGAACTTGGGCGTTTTGCCTTGCGAGATTCAGGCTCAACCGTTGCGGCCGGAATCATCCAGGAAGTAACTCAGAAAGGCTCAGTAGAGAAGAAAGCCGCCACGAAAGCATAATCGGAACGCATTTCAGCCTATTTCTTCTTCCTTCTCAGGACTGGGGACACCTCAAATTCCCATCGAATCTGCGGACAAACGGGAATGCAACGATTGCCACGGTCGAACGCATGTGCGCAGGGATTGACGACTGAGCCGCCCGGTATCGGCATCGTTGAGTTGAGGGGCTGTGTGTATTACGCCTTCATCATCTTTTGATAGCGGTAGCTCCGAACGAACTCGTTGAAAATGGGCAGTTGCGACGCTTGTTTGCGGTTGACCATCGTCTTCAACGGTTCACCTTTCTCGTAAGAGATGTGAGCAGATGTCAACCCTAGGCTCTGGAGGATCTTTGCGAAAAACCCTGCGTTGGGTACGCTCGCTATTTCGATTTCATATCTCTTGACGCAGCCATCTGAGTCAGCCGCACCCTGCACAAATCTGGTCCGGAAGATGCGGGGGGTGTCGAAGATCCATGGCATTCGGACTTGGTGTTTGGTGGTCGTCTCTTTCCATTTCAGGCCCAGCCCAATTGAGAATATCCAGGCAAATACTGGTGAGCGTTCTGATGCCCACCTGTAGGCTGGACGGGGATCCCTGCCGAACAGTTGTGTTCCCGAGGGTTGCTTGTCCCGCTTTCGACCCATCTCGAGACCGAGACTGTTCACGCACATGAGTACAAACTCACCAAGTCGCGCATTTGTGGACCTCTTTGTGGTCAGTTCAAGGTCGAGGTTCATGGATGCGTATCTTTGCTGTTCACCACCAAGTTTTCCAGCATCTCCCACCATGATGCCAAGCAAGTATGCGAAGAATTCAGGCCTCAAAGCTTCGATTTGAGGCTCAGCTATGCCGAATTGTGCTGCTCGGCTGTAGGTCAGTGCGAGGGGTCGAGTCTGCGCGATGACTTCGAGCACGTCAGAGTACGACTGGATAGATTGGGGGACTTGAATCCAGCCTGAAGGCCTGCCTCCGCCGGAGTCGAGACGCATTGGGAGAAGCTGCCATCCATCTCTAGGTGTCGCTGGAAGCGTGTCACTGACGGCCCTAACGAGATAGGGCTGATCGGTGCCTTCTCTCCATCCGGCGACAGTGGTTCTGTGCAAGGCTAGCCTTCGAGCTATCTCTTCAACTCCTACTCCCAGTTGGTGGAGTTTAACAAAGGCGCAGAATGTTCGAAGCTGTAGCAGACCTTTCTCGGTCGCGTTGATCCCCCATATCCTGCTCCGGACGAACTCGAGCACATGGTCTGGCCCTTTGTCGACAAGTCCGACGAATTCATCTGAGTACTTCAGAGGCAACTGTTCCACCATATGATGCCCGGGCGTGACGGTGAACCCGAGTCGGTGCAACTCCTGGCTGACGGTGACAGGGCTGACCCTGCACTGATCAGCGATGCGGAGGATCGTTCTTCCGCCCTTGAAGAGCTCTGCCCACTTTTGGATGTCTTCATCATTTCGACGCCAGTAGTGGCGCACTGATCGAGCTCCCCCGCCGATGGGAGGTGGACCTTGTGGAATCGATGAATCCATCGATCCTTTCAGGAATTCACTTCCGCTTATGAAGGAAGAGCGAATCTGTTCGCAATAGTCCCTGGAGGTCCCTGAAACTAAATGGACAGCGCTTTTCCCCATCCAGGCAACCGACGAGCCACGAGCGCCTGCAGCACCAGAAGTCGCAATCGGCGACCTCATGCCTGCCCGAACGCGGTTCCATCTGCAACGGTTAAACACCCACCGAGGTCGGCATGTCCTGATGAGCTTCGACGCGCTCCTCAACGAGGTCGGGAGCTTCAGGAAACTCTTCGCCCTGGCGCGGAAGCAGGGGGCCGACGTCGAAGGGGAGCTGGAGAGGGCCATGGCCACGGACAGTGAGCTCTTCACGACCGTTGGGTTCAGGGTGGTGAAGGTGCGCAGCGGACGGGCCGAGCTCAGCTTTCCGTTCAGCAAGGCTGTTTCGAGGCGGGGCGGGATGGTTCACGGTGGGATCGTCATGTACTCCCTCGACAACGCCTGCGGCATCGCGGCGATGAGCGTCAACCCCGGCGTGGACCAGCTCACGACGGAGCTCAAGGTCAACTTCCTCCGGCCCCTGAAGAAAGGCCCGTTCAGGGCGATAGGGAGGGTGGTGAAGGCGGGAAACAGCGTCGTCGTTGTCGAGGGGGAGCTGAGGGACGCCGACGGAGCCCTGTGCGCGAAGTCCCTCGGGTCTTGGTTCATGCTCAGGAAAACCGGGTAGGCATCCCGGGAGCGGTGCACCCCGCGACCGACAAGCGTTTTCTAGAGGAGCGGGGCCCTCTCGGCGGATGGGCTTCGTCCGCGTCGTCGAGATCTTCCCACCGCTCTTTCCTTACTCCGGTAGGGAGGATGGTCACATCGACCTAGGGGATGGAGTGCGGCGCTTCATCGATCAAGCCCGAAGGGCAGGTCCCTTTGCAGACATCCTCCTCGTGGCCGACGTCAAGAACCCGAAGCTGCTGAAACTGTCGACGATCGAAGCCGCCGCCCTGCTGAAGGAGCGGGCCCGGCTGGACGCGGCCCCGGTGCTCGTCGTCCGTGACTTCAACCGGAGGCAGTTCCTTTCAGCCGTGCTGGCGTGCTTGTCGCTCGGGCTCGGTCACCTGATGTTCGCCTGGGGGGACGACTATCCCGCACGCGCGGGTTCTGCAAACGTGCGAGACTTTGCGAGCCTGGCCCAGTGCATGAGGGAAGCAGCGCTGCTCAGGAAAAGAGCGGCGGCCCCCACGGGGTTCCTCGCCCCCGTGAACGTGGAGCTCCTGTCTTCGAGGGGTGAGGTGGCGAGGGCACGGGACAGGCTCAGGGCGGGTGCGGAGTACCTCCTGGCGCAGCCCCCGACGACTGACCCGGAATCGTTGGAAAGACACCAGAAGCTCATTCGTGAGGCGATGCTTCAGGACCGCGTGCTGCTGAATGTCTTCCCGTTCAAGGACTCCAGGGACGTCAGGGAGTGCGAATCTTATTTCGGATGGAGCCTTCCGCCGAGCCTCCACAAAATCGCGAGGAAGGGGCGAAGGGCCCTGTTCGAGGCAGAGAAGGAAGTGGTCGGGAGCGTCCGGAGCCGGGGGCTCCCGGGAATCTACCTGAACACCAGGGGGAATCCGCGCCTCGCAGAGCGGCTCCTGTCCTAGGTCGCCGCCACGCAAAACCGTTATATTTGCGCCCAAGGCCGGCGAGTTGTTTCATGGCCAACGACAGAGCTATCGGCGGAGGTATACTGATTGGGAGCATCCTCGGAATAATCATCTATGGACTGCTCATCTACTGGTGGCCGCTGCTGGTCCTCGAGATCACCGCCTTTGTGGCGGTCCTGGTCCTCCTGGCGATCCTCGCCTGGATTGGATACACCATGGCGACGACCCCACCCCCAGAGCCCATCACCGACATCCCCGAGATGGCCCCGGAGAAGCCGGCTGCCGGAACGCCGGATGCGCCCAAGAAGGAATAGGCCGCAGGGCCGCCCCTAGATTCGCCGCAGGACCGAGCGGGTCATATCTCTGAATTTGGTGTCGAGTGCGTAGACTGCGCCGAAATAGACCACGACTCCCACGGCACCTACTCCCAGCAGCCGGATGCCGTAGGAGAGAGAGCTCATCCCCTGGCTGGCCAGGCCAAGCGAAATCGGATACACCACCGCCGCCATGATCGCCGATGCCAGGATGTAGTAGAGCACGCTCTTCCCGGGCATCAACCTTGCGTACCTCCTCGCCCTCCTCGCCTTCACGAGCATGAACAGGACCGTGACCGCGAACTGGACGCAGGCCCAGGACGCCACGGTGGCCGACTCCGAGAACCCTGAGGCTGTGGCGTACGCAAGGACCGCGTAGAGGGAAGCGAGATAGACGACCGCGTAGAGAATGTTGGCCGCGGGGACGAAAAGCAGGTTGCTCCTGAGCAGGCTCAGGAACTTCGGCCGCTCCTCCTCGTCCACCTTCTCTGTCCCCAGCAGCGCCTGGTCAACGATTCCGGACGCAGTCGTGAACACGAACATGCAAGCGAGAATAGCAAGACCCAGTGTCCCAGGAAGGTACCTCGACCCGAAGATCGACATTATCGGGCCGGCGAGAATCGCGCACCCCGCCGCCATCGGGATCGCGAAGAGCATCGAGAACTCCATGCTGACCGACGGGAGGTTTCCGCTTCCGCCTCGCAGCAGGAGAGGGTAGAGGGAGAATGCGAGCCACAGCGAGTACCCGACGACCGACGCCACAGTGAAGGCCACCTGGTAGTAACCAACCAACACGGTGCCGAACCCGACCGCCACGACGAAGGTGTCGGCGACAGCCAGAGCTGTCGGGAGGTAGCTGAAGAGGGGGAGCCAGGAGAGCCTGCTCCACCGCTTCACCTGGGAGAGGCTGAGCGTCTCGGCGGTCGTCAGGCGGACGAAGTATGTGCTCACGAGAGACTGGGTGAGGTAGGACGCCATGAGGGCAAGGATGACCCCCTCTATCCCGAGCCTATCGACGTAGAGGGTCTCGAAGGCAACGGCCAGCTTAGCCAGCTCTGATATCAGAAGGGAGTAGCTGTAGACGCCGGGCCTGAAACCCTGTACGATCGCGTTTGCCACGGCGCTCCAGTAGCTCAGCGGGACCAGCAGGGCCGCGAGGAGGAAGGGGAGGAGGACGTCGCCGACCCTGGAATAGGTCACGAAGGTGAAGCCGAAGTAGAGCACCACGCCGACGCTGCTCAGGAGGGCGCCAAAGGGGAGGGCGGTCCTTCCCACCATCTTCCCTCTGGCGACGTCCCTGGTGGCCCAGTATGATACGATGCCGACCGGCCAGGCGGAAAACGTTACCAGGGTGACAATGACTTCCCAGGTGCCGTACGTGGCAGGGACAAGCCAGTGGGCGGCCATCACGGTGAAGAGGAGGCCGGTGAAGGCGCTGATGGCCCGACCGGCGAACACGAGCAGTCCCGTCGACCTTAGGCCGATCCTGGAGCTCAACTCGCTCCTTGTCTCCATCTTCTGGTGGGCAACCGACCCCTGCCGGCGTCAGTTTCGTATATTTGGGTTCAACCACCCGGGAAGCTTTTTCCCACTCGGAGCGAGAGGCGGACAGGGCCTTGTGCACCAACGTACTCCACGTCTGGAACACCGCCGGCGTCGCCAGCGTAATCGCCAAGTTCACCGACAGGGAGTTCGGTACAAAAAGCGCGGTGATAACCCGGAGGGCCGCAGACAGGGTCGGGCTGACGACCTACGGTACCGCCTACGCAGACGGCCCCTCCCGCTTCTTCGCCAGGGCAATCTGGATGGCCCGGGCGGCGGACCTGATCCACGTTCACTCCCTCGACATGGTCATTCCCTGGATCAAGAGATTCTACAACAAACCCGTCGTCGTGCACTATCACGGCACGGACATCGAAGGGAGGTGGCAGGAGAAGGAGCCGCGATGGAGGAGCGCGGACTACGTCGCAGTCTCCACCCCGAACCTGCTGGAAGGCGCCCCCCCGATCGCGGCGTACGTCCCCAATCCCATCGATACGGACCTTTTCAGGCCGGTGCCCGTGGAGCGGCCCCCCGACTCTGCCGTGTCCTTCAGGTATGGCATGGACGCGGAAGCCGAGGCGATGGCAGAAAGGCTCGGGCTGAATCTCGCCTGGCTTGATCGGTGGAGCTTGAATCACCGGCAGATGCCCGAGACGCTCTCGAAGTTCGCCTACTACATCGACATGCGCAGGCCCCCCGAGCATCTGGTCGCCCGCTCGGTGGGGAAGGCGGCCCTGGAGGCGCTGTCGTGTGGCTGCAAGGTGGTGGACTGGCAGGGCAACGTCATGGAGGGGTTGCCATTGGAACACGACCCAAGGTCGGTAGCGGCAAGGTGGAACGATGTCTACCTCGGCCTGCTCAGGAAGTAGCAAGAATCCTGTCATAGGCCATCGCCAGCCTCTCCCCCATGACCTCCCAGCTGAAGGCTGAGACGAAGGCGCTGTAGGAATTGTGGGCCAGGCGTAGGTACTCAGCTCTGTCCGTCAACAACTCCATGATGGCCCTTCGCACATCTGTCGCGTCTCGCCAGTCAACGACCATTCCGCAGCGGAAGCGCTCCACTATCTCCGCCTGATAGGTGCCGGCGGGGACCAGCGAGGGGATGGAAAGAGACATGGCGGTGAGCAGCTTCCCCGGGGTGGCCATCTGGGCGTTCTTGGTCCTCGGCTCGTAGAGAGAGGGGATGAGATCTGCCTCCCTGATCACCGGCTCCAGGTCCTCCATCTTCAGCCATCCCAGGAACCTTATCGACGGGTCCTTGGAGGCCGCTTCCCTCACGTATGGTTCCAGCTCGCCGCGCCCCGCGAGCGCGAGGGTGACGCCTTCGAGACCATCCACCGCCTCTATCAGGAGCTTCACCCCCCTCTCCTCCCCCAGCCAGCCGTAGTACAGCACGTTGAACTCCCTGCCCCGCTCTTTTTCCATCCGGCCGCTCGCCGCCGGAGGTGAATTCATGACGACCACAAGGTTCGACTTCGGGAATCCGAGCCTCGCGAGATAGCTGACGAAGCGGTCGTTGACAACAACCACGGCCGCCGCCGACCTCCTAGCGGTGGAGAGGAAGACCTTCTGCGTAATCCTCGTCAGAGGAAAGAAGCGAAGGAACGCCTCAGGCAGGTCGTGCATGTCGTACACGAGCTTCGGCCTCCACAGCTTGATCGCCTTGCCGGCGTAGCCTGCGGGCAGTGTGTCCACGTCGTGGCAGTGAATCGCGTCGGCGGTCATGACCGCCAGATGGACGACGCACCAGGCGTAAAACAGGACGAGCTTGGGGAGAGTGAGGAAGGGGGTGCCGTGCCCAGCCCGGAGCCTCATCCTCTTGATGACCAGGCCGTCTTCGAACACCGAGTCCGACGCCGTCTCCAGCTCCCTGTCCCAGGCGAGGATGGTCACCTGTTTGCCCGCCCTGCAAAGGAAGTGCGCTTCCTTCAGGGGCCTCTGGTCGAAGGTTGCCGGGTTCGAAAGGAGCACGGCTATCTTCTGCTTGCGGGTGGCCTGATGCTGTTTCATTCTCGGTCTCGTCCGGCCTTTCTGAGGTACCCCTCGACGGCGCCCACCACCTTCTCCGACGCGCGCCCGTTTCCAAAGATCCGCCGAGCTGACCTGAAGCGTGCCGCCCTGATCGCCTCCGATCGGGCATAGCCCTGCCTGATCCTCCTCGGGTCCGTCCCCACCAGGAGGGCCGCTCCAGCGCTGACGATCTCTCCCCACTCGGTCGTGTCCCTCGTTATCAGTGACGGCTTCCCGAGCCAGAACGCCTCCTTCTGGAGCCCACCAGAGTCTGTGATGACCAGTCGGGAACCCATCACCATGCCCAGGGTCTCGATGTAGGGGAGGGGTTCGACCATCTTCACGTTCTGGCCGGGGGCGATGCCGAAATCCCTGAATCGCGCCGTGGTCCTCGGGTGGACGCTGAACACCACCGGCAGCGGAAGGCCCCCCACGGCTTTCACGACCCTCCTGAGGGCTCTCGGGTCGTCCACGGTTTCTGCTCGGTGGAGCGTCATGAAGGCGTATTCGCCGCGACGAAGTCCCATCCCCGCCCCGGGGTCCGAAGCCTCCGCCCTCTGCGACAGCTTCAGGAGCGAGTCGTACATCGTGTCCCCAACGTTGACCACCGAGTCCGCAAGCACGTGCTCGCGCTTCACGTTGGCCACGCAGGCCTTCGTGGGACAGAGCAGAAGATGCGACAGGTGGTCGAGCAGGCGGCGGTTGACCTCTTCAGCCATGCGGAAGTCCCCTGACCTGCAACCCGATTCAAGGTGGGCGACGGGCACCCCTGTCTTCGCGCACGCGATGCCGGCCGCCAGGGCCGAGTTGGTGTCCCCTGGCGAGATGGCGATGTCGGGTCTTGACGCTTCGAACAGTTCACCCAGACCGGCAATAATCGCCGAGACCTGCTGGCTCGGCGACCCCGCGCCTACGTTGAGGTCCCTCGCGGGATCCGGAAGCTCGAGCTCCTTGAAGAACCGCCTGTTCATCTCGTAGTCGTAGTGCTGCCCCGTGTTGACGATCTCGCACTCGATGCTCCTCCTGCGGAACGCCGCGTACACGGGGGCGCTCTTGATTATCTGGGGCCGGGTCCCGAGTATGATGGACACCTTCACGTCCAGCCTACGCCCTCCCGAGGCCTGCCGGTCCGCACAGGCGCAATATCTCTTTGTGAAGCACCCCGTTCGATGAGGCTACGAAGCTCAGCCTGTGCTCCAGGTCGAAGACTGCCCTGAGCTTCCTGCCCCCCGCGTCCGTGAATTCCACTCCTGCTTCCGCAGCTATGAGATACGCTGCCGCGATGTCTGTTATCCTGATGCTCCCCCGGAGGTCCACGAAGGCGTCTGTGGTCCCGTCCGCCACGTAGCAGAGCTCCAGGGCGTTCGCACCGAAGTGGACCTGCCGCTTCGCACGGCCGATGAGTGGAGCCAGCCTCTCGACAAACTCCGCGCCACCTCTGCTCATGTCGATCCCGAGGACCGCGCGGGAGACTTCCTTCACCCGGCTCGCCTTCACCCGGGCCCCGTTCTTCATGGCCCCTCTCCCCTTAACCGCGTGATAGACGTCTCCGTTCACCAGGTCTCTTACGACCCCGACCGTGATGCGGTCTATGGAGTCCCCCTCGACGACGGCCACGGAGGTGCAATAGAACGGAATGCCCCTCGCGAAGTTGGAGGATCCGTCGAGGGGGTCGACGACCACAAGTGTCCCTCCATCCGGGTCGCCCCGGAGCCCCGCCTCCTCGCTGAGGACCCTCGTCCCTTTCACTCTGAGCAGCGCCTCCATCAGTTCGTCCTCCGCCGCCTTGTCTGCCCTGAGGGTCCTGTCCCCCGAAGCTCCGACCCCCACAGGCTTCCCTCCTTCGCCTTTCAGGGCGAGGTGCGCGATGTTGCCCCAGACGCTCTCGGTCACACCAAGCAGGAGCCGCTCCCACTCGTCGGGTTTCACGCCGTGATCACTCTGCGGCTGGCCAGAATCTGGAGGACGTTCTGCAGGGTCGCCTCGACGTTCGAGTCGGTCTCCAGCTCCTCGATGTTCCTCACCCCTATCTCGTCGTGGATCTCCGAAAGGACCGCGTAGTACCTGGTCCTGAAGAACTCGGTGACGTTCTTCTCCCTGTCGTCCTTGCTTTTCTGCCTGATGTCGATGGTCTCTTGACCGGCTCTGAGCACGATGTGAAGGTCGGGCCTCATGGCAGGCTCCTCCAGGATTCTCTTCACCATGGTGACCATGGCGGGGTAGGCGTCGCTCTTCTTCAACTCGTACCTGATTTTTGCGTAGGCGAGGTCGCCCAGAAGGTAGCCCTCGGACACGATGTTCCTCTTGGTCCTGAGCTTTGAGATTACCGAGCTGTACATCATCGTCGCGCCGAGGAGGCTGAAGTCTGCCGCCGTGTCAGCCCTCTCAGCCAGGGGCACGTCGTTGGGTACGGCGTGGGCCGACTCCTGAAGCCGCAACCACCCGTGCCTTTCGAGACCCATGGCAAGGGAGGTCTTGCCCGTCCCCGAGAACCCCTCGAGGACTATGAACGCCATTTGCGCGCACCGCTTTCCGCCTTGTGGATATAACCTCGCGCCGGCCTGGGCGCCTAGGGCAGGGAACTGAAGAGCCCATAGTTGAAAAGGACGAGGTACGCCAGGTAGAGGATGTATCCGAGGCCGAAGTACAGCACATCGGGCACACCGTAGACAACTTCCACCTGCATCCCCTTCTTCTGAAGCGTTTCCACTTCCTCCCTTGCCTTGTTTACGTCGCTGTCGACTTCGTGCCTTACCCCTTCCATCAGGGTGGCCCTGGGGATCCACTTCTGCTCCTTCAGGAACTTCTCGACCGGTATGACGTGGCTCCCTCTTCCCTCGCCGGTGAGCAGGACGTAGGCAAGGTGGGGGGCGAGGACTATCACAGCTCCGATGATTGAGAAGAATACGCCCAGGGCGTAGGGGTCGGCGGCGAAGAAGACGAGCGCGATGAAATCTGCCTCGCCGAGCACCCCGAAGTAGACCATCGCGAACGCCATCCCTCCGAGAAGGA
>Ga0187780_10003429_pt1 | contig 11953 bp, 10 predicted proteins | sample 1015_Q2_SP10_20__FD_132429 | JGI IMG/M metagenome (GOLD analysis project Ga0187780, IMG submission 132429) | Tropical peat soil microbial communities from peatlands in Department of Meta, Colombia - 1015_Q2_SP10_20_MG | ecosystem: Environmental > Terrestrial > Soil > Wetlands > Peat | place...
AACGTCGCCACACGTCGCACTTCTGCTCCGCGGAAAGCCCAAACCGTCTCCCTGGTCTCATAAACACCACCTTGGAAAGCAGCCTTATACCAGATGGTGTTGCATCGACCGTTTGAACCAGCACTACTAATCAGGAGTTGTCCTTGGATCAGTAAAACATTGGCGGCATTAGTGACGAGTTGCGCCGCCCTGACTCATTTGCTCAGCAACTATTTCTAACGCCTTCTTCATCGCGGGGTCTTTACCGCTCGCTACATCAGCGTCAGCGAATACAGGAACGGTCACGTCCGGCGGGATTCCGACAGCATCGAAGGTCGTCCCTTGGGCAGTACGAAAAACCTCGTTAGGAAGCCCGAAGGTCCATCCGTTCGGTAGTTTCCGGTCCAATGTGTCCGAGAACACGCCCTGTGTGTTTTCCCCTATTCGAGTCACGTGGGGTGTACGGCCCATCAACGCTTGGGAAAACGTTTCACCAGCACTGATCGTCAGCGGTCCAATCAACTCCACCACGGGACCCCGAAAGCCAGGGCGAGCACTCGGACGGACAATACTAGGATCGCTGGGTGTCCATTTGTTGTGATCAACGGCATCAGCCCGGGCTGCCTTCGAGTACGCCAGGTACTCTCGACTGGCCAAACGCGAGGCGATTGCCAAGCCATATAAGTCGTTACCACCGAAATTGATCCGAACATCGATCACTAGCCCTTTCAGCTCTGGGTCGGAGAAGATCTCATCGAGGGCCAAGTTCAGCGCCGTCAACCCGGCCTCGAAGCCTTCTTTCTCGGAATAATCGTTGAACGAGATTATCCGCAGATACCCAATGCCATCGCCAGCGTGCGTGTACTGCAGATTGGCATTACACCACTTCTGAGTTGGCGTCTTGAGATAGCTTCGGTCGGTGATCGCCCACAATTTTGGCATTGTTGTAGCACGGAACTCGCGGAACCCGCTTACCTTGCCGGTCAACCGGTCGGTGCCGCTCCGCATACCTCTATACCGTAAATTAAGATCGGGGGCTTGAATGGACGTGTGAAGATCATGGAAAGGCTCGATCATCCCGACGAAAATATCGAATAGCTGCGCTGGCGTCGTATTCGAGTGAACTTTCGCTTGGTTGACACGAACTATCTCGTCCCAATCAACTTTCTTCAGGTCGAACAGAATATAGTTCTCTCCAAAGGTGGTGGCGAACACTTTGAAATTGTCCACGGGGGTGTTCGGAGTTGGCGGCTGACACGTGGCCGGTACGCGCGGGACGCGATCTAGCCTGATGTCCGACGGAGTACCCTCACGATGCAGCAACTTCTGATTTGTAGTATCGGCGGCGCGGATGTAGAACAAATCGTCATCAGGAGATGAAAATGTTGCTTCGTTGCCAGCTTGATTGTCGGCTGCACGTTCGGCGGTAAACCATGGAACGCAGGTCGCCGTCGTGACTTGGAACGTCCTGACTCTCGGCCCCTGAATCTCAACGACCATGCCGTATCCTTCACTCCGCCATTCGCCGTCCAACGATTGTGCGTGCATCCGTGAACCGGAAACACCGATTGCTGCAAGCAAAGCAAGGAGACGGATCAGCATTCCTGTGCCACTCCCTTACTCTTTCGTGAAATCGTGGACCATATGATACAACCTCGCCGCCAATCGATTGCTCGTGATTAACGGGCAAACCGTCCATTGAGGTATCAGGACTAGCTCGCTGGCCACCTCTCGTCGATCCTGTCCAAGATGAACTTCGCCTTCACGATCGCGTCGTCGACGGCGCAGATCTTCGCCGGGGTCGCGCCTGTCGTCTCCGGCGTCGCGAGCTTGCGCGCGCACAGGATCGTCGCAGCGGCTCACCTTGGCGACGATCTCCGGCTTCTTTTGCACCGCCAGGGCCACATTCGTTAGCGGCCCCAGCGTCACCATCTCCAGCCCGGAATGCGATTCGGCGCACCGGATAATCGCTTCGACAGCGCTTGCTTGTTCCGGCGCGCGCCGCGGCGGCGGGTAGCCATGATCCCCGAGCCCATCTCGCCCGTGAAACCAGTCGGCGCTCACATGCGCGCGAGTCAGTGGCTTCTCCGCGCCGAGGAACACCGGCACATCCACGCCGCACAACTCCGCCGTGTACAGGGCGTTGCGGCTCGCCTGCCGCACATCCACATTTCCCGCTACGGTCGTGATGGCCACAACGCGCACTTTAGGCGAGCGCAGCGCCATGATCAGCGCGACGGCATCGTCCGACGCAACATCGGTGTCAATCAGAAATGGCCGTTTCATGCGGCGTACATTGTACGCGATTGTCGAGGCGTTCGAGGGTCAGGGCTTGCTTGTTTCTTTGGCCGGGGCTTGCGCCGGAGGCGCCGTCTTGCGGTACACAATCTTCTTCGTCCCGCCTCCGCAGGTACCGACTACTTTCCCTTCCGCATCCTTATCCTTGTCCACGATTTCCAGCGTGTACGTCTTCACGCCGTTTGCTTCAATCTTCTTCGCGATTTCCGACTTCAATTCATCGCAGGACTTTGGTCCCTGCGCGTAAGCGGACACCGGCACAAATACCGCAACCGCAGCTATTGCCAACAGTTTCATCGTGCGATCTCCTTCTTCGGGAAGTCAGGCCCAGAACGAGCATAGCAAATCAAGTCGCAGCCGCGCCCTGGCTGTAACACGGGCATGTTGATTCAGCCAAGGGCAGGAAATGCTCAGTCTCTTACGGAAGGGAATGCACGGAAATAGTACTGGTGGGGCTGGGCGGATTCGAACCGCCGACCTACGGTTTAGGAAACCGACGCTCTATCCATCTGAGCTACAGCCCCACAGCGGCTAACACCTTAATTTTATATTACGTTAGTTGAAGAGTGTGAGCCATTTCGGGCCCTTACAAGCTGGGAGTGTAGTAAAAGTGTAGTAGTTCTGTCTCGCTCGCGTCGAAAATCATGTTCCTTTTCGAAAGTAAATTCGCTCACTACTCTGAGCAACTTTACCGGTAAGGCTAATCGGGATCTGAGATTCATTTTTCGCGTGGCGGGGCAAGCCTAGCGAGATGATTGGCAAAAGCGATGAGGGCCACCAGAAGTAGGATAGCTCCGACTCCACCTCCAATCGCGATTTCCCAATACCTGCTACTTAAAAGCCTTAACCTTACGCCGTCCCAATATCCAGCAGCAAGTCCCTCTACCCTGCCGGTGGTCGGGAGCAGAAAAAGCAAAACTTCAAGGCCAAGAAAAATTACGAGAAGTCTGCGTGCCTCCTCTTTCAGCATCCGAATTAGATGTATTCCCATACTCTCCATGTTAGTCAGCCGCTAGTGCGAATTTGGTGTTGGAAGTTCCGAGGTTCGCTTCAATGAGTCAAAGCAACGAATCCACTCGATGCCGAGTTTCCCCTTGCCGGTTGTAATCTGAAATTGCGTTCCGCTGGGAGTGTCGCTAAACACGAACTCTGGCACGTCGACTTCAACATCTCTCTCGGTTTCGTTCCAAGGTTTTGTCCGCATGTAGTAACTCGGATGACTGCCTTTGGTGGCACGCTTTGCCAGACAGACGACCGTTCTAGTCTGACTGGATTTATCACCAGCGCAGTTGACAATCATCAAGAGCGAGAAGACCAGTGTGACTGCGGGAATGCAGAGTCCGAGTCGGCCAAGTAGATTGACTACAAACGGGAAGCGGCGCAGGTCTCTGAACTTCGGCACCAAAAATGTAAGTAAGAAGAACGCTGGAATTGCATAGAGCAGCCACAGGTAAAGGAGGTCGTCCAGCAGGCGATATTTTGGGAGAATGCGGAGGAAAAGCAGGACTGGAGCAAAAATATAGACAAGCCACAGGAATAATTCAAAGACTTTTTGTTTTGACTCTTCCGGTCGATGGATATCGAGCAGCTGATAGAGCCGCTGTCTACGCTCTTCGGCTGATATCTTCGGGTGGGTGTACATGCTGACAATTAGTGCGCCACCGATAAGGATCAAGGCCAGAACGATCAGCCCGACGGAGTGCAGACTCTCTGCACGACGGAACAGATAATACGCCACCGCGCCGAGCCCGATGACGATGAGTGTGTATCCGTGTTTCACGTGTGTTCCAGCGAGCCCCGCAGGTTTCAGGATATGCTCGTTATCTCCATCCTGACCGCTTGTGCGTCTGTTTGTTCATACCTTGTTACCCTGTTCATTTGGACGGCACTAGCGACGCGTCGAAGACGCAGTTAGGGCTTACACAGGACCTTCAGAGTTCGTCCATCGCATTGACCGCTCGGGGCTGGCGATGCTTGAATGAAAATCGCGCGCCGCGTCAACTCAACCGTTATGTGCTGAAGAAACGAGCACGAGAGTGCGTAATTAAAAGGTGAACTTTCCATGAGACGAACAATTGTCACAGCCGCCCTAGTCCTTACGACGGCCTCTATCGCCCTAGGACAAAGACCGAGCGCAAGCCGGGATCGAAGAGGAAGCATTGAGCAGGTCATAAGGCAACTGGATCATAAACGCATTCAGGCGCAGATCGATGCTGATGCGGCGGCCCTTGAGCGCATTTATGCTGATGATTTTATCGGCATAGGGCCAAGCGGCGCAGTGAGAACCAAGCCGCAGGTAATTTCAGATTTTACGTCCGGTGAATTGAAATTTCAGTCCATCACCACCGACGAGGTTCAGGTGCGCGTCTACGGAAACACGGCTGTCGAGACTGGCCGCTCCACAATGAATGGGCAAGACAGAGGCAAAGCTGTCCCCCGTGACAACCGCTTTACGAGAGTATGGGTAAAGCAGCAAGGGCACTGGCGGTTGGTTCTCAACCACTACTCTCCACTGATTGTGCAATAAGATGGACTGACAGCCCCTGACACAACTCCATGTTCTGCACGCTCAATCATCATCGATGGGGATTAAGTCATAAGCGTGGCCGGCGGAATCAATTTCAACAAAGTTCAATTCTTCCGAATTGGACGAACGTGTCGGATAAACCGGACCCGACCTCAAGTCCCGGCAGCGGTAACCGGACAAGTACGTACTAGACCCGCTTGGAAGGCAAGCCAGAGCGCGAATGGGTTCTACTGTAGTAAAAGTGTAGTAGTTCTATGGTCAGAACGGCTCAAATCGGTACGAACGGGTCAACTCCTCCACGTTGTAACTGCTTGAGAATATAGTAAAGTCCAAAATTTTCAGAATCGGTCAAGAATGCGGGGAGGTTTAGGAATCTGCTGCTCGATCCGTCTGAGCTACAGCCCCAGGGCCGTTTACACCTTGATTTTATGTTAAGTAAGCGTGCCCGGCGAAAGATTCGCGCCGGTGCACGCGTCCACGCTAATCCGCGACGCGGCCTCGCAGCACGATGATGGATGCTTTCGGCAATTGGAAAATGGCGTTCGCGCCGCCCTGAGCGGTTGATTTTGTCGGAGGCCCATCGGGATCTGCGTGGCCACGACCGTTCTCGTCGCCATGCCACTGGTATTCGTTCGGACCGAGCGTGATGCGGTCCACCGTTCCGGAAAAATGGCGAGTGCGTTTCGCGTCGCTGTCCGCGAAAGACACGCTCACGGCATGGTCGTTGTCGTGATCCTTGTTGACCAGCATGACGGACCACTGCCCGTCCGGCCTTTGCAGCGCGTAGGCGGTGATCAGCACGTTCCCACTTTCATCCACCACGTCGCTCGCAGCGCGAAACATTCGGTGTGGCGCATCCACGGTTTGCACCCATTCTTTGGTGATGACCTGCGCCGCCAGATACTGTGGTGGGTAGTTCACCACGCGATACTCCTTGTCCAGCGCCAGAAACCCGCCGCGGCCGCCCGGTGTCGGCATGTAGTGGAAATAGAACGTGCCGCTGGCCCCTTCGCTCATCATCGAGCCAACATAGTCCGCCAACCACAACGCGCTTTTCACGTCTCGCGGCCCGCTGCCTCCGCCCATGTTTCCTTCGGTCATGAAGAACGGCAGATTCGGCGGCAGCCCGTTGTCCTTCCACGCTTGCACAACGTGATGCACCAGCATCGGCTCAATGTACAAATCACCCCAGGAAGCGGTGATGCCTTTCTCCTGGAACGGATAGTGCTCAAAGGAGAAGAACGTGAAATCGTTCAGGTGGTCATGCGCTTTCAGGTAATCCAGGAAGCGAGCGAGAAACGAGACGCGGCCCATCCCATCCGGCCAGACGTCAACGTCGCCGAACGTGCCTTCAAACGCGGGCCCGCCGAGTTTTGCCTCCGGCACGAGCTTGTGAATCGCGTCGGCGAACTGGATGTACAACGCGCCGTAGTCTTCCGGCAACATGTGTTGCCCGTCGGCCTCTTCGCCCATTTCGATCCAGGAAATGGGATAGTGGCGTTTGTAGAGATAGGCGATCTCCGCCGCGGCGTCTTCCGGGGTCGCGTACAGCATCGCGATTGGCACCATGGTAGGCAACCCGCGGGTAATGCCGCTCTTGAAGAACAGGTCAAATCCAATTTGATCGCCGCGCGAGTAGTCCAGATCGGCTTCCGCATGCCAGGGATCGACCGACGAAGGCCAGGTCACTGTCTGGCGGCGGCTAGGCAGATGCTGCACCACATCATTAAAGAAGCCGGTGGACGAAAGTGTCCCCACGTAGAGTTCGTTGATTGCGTAGCCTACGCAGTTGCGCTTGTCCCCGGCCCCGTGTGTGTCGCAGGTATTGGAGGATTCCGTCATCCAGATGCGCAGATATCGCGCCGGGATCGTGCCCGTCACCAGTTTCAGCGTGACCGAGCCAGCTTTTCCTTCCGTGATGTATCCCTGCGGAAAGGCTTGCCAGGCGCCCGCTTCGGTTCCGTCGTAGAAAGGCTCGAGCGTGCCGGTCCAAAATTGGACGGCGTAGCGCCTCGCGTAGGGATTTGCCCAATCAATCCGAATTGCGTTGACGTCCACTTTTGCTCCTAGGTCAATCATCACCCACTGCGGATGCAGCGCGTCGTCCTCGCCCGTAAACGCTTTGGTCAGGTACGGATTGCTCTTCCAATAGCTGTTCGGATTGCCATCCGTCAGCCGCGACCAGCCATTGCCGTCGCCGCGGCTGAAGCCGCGATGCGGAAGCGGATAGGCATACGAGTGGCGAATCGGCTCCCCTAAATCCGTGCTTCCTGTGAAATATCCTTCCTTCTTCTCCGGATTGCTCCAGGTGCCAGCAGCATTCCAGTGCCACGCCTCGACCATGAGCTCGGTGTTCTGCCGGTAGGTGACCGCTTGCCAGCCGGCGCCCAGGATTTCCTTCAGCACCGGGTCGCTCAGTAGCGTGTCGGTGTTCTTGTCCACCTGCTCCTTGGTCAGGCGCGGGCCTTCTTCGCTCCCGGGGGCCCCCGTGCCTGCGCGCAGGCGGTCAATCGCGCCGCCCAGCGCGTGCGGCGGGCTAAACGTGTTCACAACGTGACTGGGCGTGGCATCCACAACAATGTTCTGTGCCACGATGGCGCTTGCGGCGCACAAGAACACACCAATCGCAATTCCCGTTCCTGCAATCCATCCTGGAATTCTCTTCGCCATGGATTTCTCCTCCAGAGCTAGGTTCCGTTCCGACGGAGTGAGGTGCTCTGTCATGTCGGCACGCTGTAACAGTTTGCCGCGTGCGGCGGACGAATCTCGTACAAGGGTACACCCAAAAACCCCGAGTAAATTGCAGCTCGTCTTATTTAAACCGTTTCAAAATGTTCCGACCCCCGTCCTTTGCGGACACTTCGGAAAATCCGTGGCCACGGCCGGCAACTCTCTCCGACACATTTACCTTGTGGGTTTACGTCAAATAACGTTCCTTGGAGCCCGTCGGGAATCTCAGAGGAACTTGGCTCACGAAGAATGATTCCCCGCCCGGCGCGAACAAGCCAAACGGGAGTACAATCGTAACCGCCTTGAAGTTGTGTAAGGGATTCAAGTGCCATGCCTGGCTGCGCGGGTCCAATTCACCGGACTGGGTGATGTGACCTAGCTCGCCCTCATTTGAGGGTCGAGTCCCACAAGCCGGCATTGCACCGCTCGGATCTGAGGGAACGCGATTCCCAGAGAGTTTGTGATCTCCAGGTGTCCCCGCTCGCCAAGGCCGAGGAGTTCTCCTTAGTTTGAACATATGGAGGCAATCTTGAAAAACAAACTGAGAATCAGTGTGGTAATTCTGTTCGCAGTGGCGTTGATGCTGTTCGGCAGTTGTTCAGCGAACGCGCAATCGCAGCCCGCCCCAACTCCGCAGAAAGCGCCCGCTGCCGCTAGCGGCGTAGATATCCCCATTCCCGACATTCCGTATACGAAATTTGTGCTGGACAACGGGCTCACCGTCCTCGTGCATGAGGACCACAAGGCCCCGATCGTTGCGGTGAACACCTGGTACCACGTCGGCTCCAAGAATGAGAAGCCGGGCAAGACTGGCTTTGCCCACCTGTTTGAGCACCTGATGTTCAGCGGGAGCGATAATTTCAATTACACCTACATCAACGCCATGGAGCGCATCGGAGCGACGGACCTGAACGGCACCACGAACAACGATCGCACCAACTACTTCGAGGACGTGCCGACTTCCATGCTGGACTACGTGCTCTTCGCCGAGAGCGACCGCATGGGACATTTGCTGGGTGTGCTCGATCAGAAGAAGCTCGATCTGCAGCGCGGCGTGGTGCAGAACGAGAAGCGCCAGGGAGAGAACCAGCCGTACGGTGTTACCGAGCAGCTGATTGTCGAGAACACGTATCCCGTCGGCCATCCGTACTCTTGGACCGTTATCGGTTCGATGAAGGACCTGGACGCGGCGTCAATGAGCGACGTGCAGGAGTGGTTCAAAACGTATTACGGCCCGAACAACGTCACCGTGGTGATTGCGGGCGATATCACGCCGCAAGTGGCTAAGGAGAAAGTGGAAAAGTACTACGGCGAAATTCCCGCCGGTCCGCCCATCGCCAAGCAACAGGCCTGGGTGGCGAAGGGCACCGGAACGCATCGCGGCTGGGTCCAGGATCGCGTGCCTCAAGCGCGGCTGTATCGCATCTGGAATGTGCCCGAGTTTGACTCTCCGGAAGAGACCTTGCTGGATCTTGCCGCTCAGGTGCTCGGCCGCGGCAAGACCTCTCGCCTGTACAAGCGCTTGGTTTACAAAGATCAGATTGCCACTAGCGCCACCGCGACGAATGACACAAACGAAATTGGCGGGCAATTCGATTTCACCCTGACCGCGACACCCGGCGGTGACCTGAGCAAGGTGGAAAAGGCCGCGGACGAAGAATTGCAGAATTTCCTGAAGAACGGCCCGACCGAGACCGAGCTACAGTTGGCCAAAACACAAATTCTCGGCAGGTACGCGCGCATTGTCGAACGCATCGGCGGCTTCGGCGGAAAGAGCGACCTGCTGGCCCGCTGCCAAACCTATACGGGCAATCCGGAATGCTACAAGGGCTATCTGAAGCGCATCAAGGCTGCCACGGCCGCTGCCGTGAAGAAGGCCGCGAATGACTGGCTGCGCGATGGCGACTACGTCCTGGAAGTGCAGCCGTATCCCACCAACCTGAAAACTGCCGCCAAGCTCGACCGTGCAAAAGAACCCGCAGAAGGCGGCCCCATGTCGCTCAACCTTCCCGCGATGCAGCGCGCCGCGCTTGCCAACGGGATGAAGATTGTCCTGGCGGAACGCCACTCCGCCCCGGTGGTGAACTTCACTCTGCTGTTGGAGAGCGGATACGCCGCGGACCCGGCCAATCAACTGGGCACAGCCAGTTTCGAGCAGCGCATGTTGGAAGAAGGAACCCCGACACGTGATTCGCTGAAGATCAGCGAGGAGCTTGAAGCGTTGAGCGCCAATTTCAATGCCGGCGCGAATCTGGACTGGGCCACGGTCAACCTCAACACGCTGAAGAGCACGATGGACAAATCGCTCGCCATCTATGCCGACCTGATCCTGCACCCTGCATTTCCGGAGAAGGAGTTCCTACGGCTGCAGAAGGAACGCCTCGCGGGCATCAAGCGCGAAAAGGTGACGCCGCAAGCGATGGCTCTGCGCGTGGTGCCCGCACTTGTCTACGGCAAAGGCCATCCCTACGCGGTGCCCTTCACCGGCACAGGAACGGAAGAGAGCGTGAGCAAAATGAAGCGCGAGGATCTGGTCAAGTTCCATGAAACCTGGTTCAAGCCCAACAACGCTACGCTGCTGGTTGTGGGCGACACGACCATGGCGGAGATCAAACCGAGGCTGGAGAAGCTCTTCAGCTCGTGGAAGCCGGGCGACGTGCCCAAGAGAACGATCCCCAAGGTGGAGCAGCCCGCCAAAGACGTTGTCTATCTCGTGGACCGGCCAGGTTCTGGACAAAGCGTGATCATCGGCGCGCAGTTGGGACCTCCACGCAATGATCCCGACGCCGTTCCTCTCTTGCTCGTGAACGACATTTTTGGAGGGACCTTCAGCTCGCGCATCAATATGAACTTGCGCGAAGACAAGCACTGGTCCTATGGCGTGTTCAGCGTGTTGCCGTCGGCCAGAGGCCAGCGCCCCTACATCAGCATTTCGCCGGTGCAGACGGACAAGACCAAGGAATCCGTGGCCGAACTCGTCAAGGAATACAACGGGATCGTGAAGGATAAGCCGATCACGCCGGAAGAACTCAGGGACGAGCAAACCAACGCGACCCTCAGCCTGCCCGGAGAATTTGAGACCGTCCAGCAGCTTGGCGGTGCTTATGGGACGATCCTTCAATACGCACTTCCGGAAGACTATTTCAATACGTTCACCCAGAAGGCGATGGCGTTAACGCAGAAGGGTGCCAACCAGATCGCCCGCAAGTACATTCTGCCGGACCATCTCGTGTGGGTTGTCGTAGGAGACATGAGCAAGGTGGAAGCCGGCATTCGCGATCTGAATCTCGGCGAAGTTCACAAGGTAGATGCCGACGGCAACCCGGTGAAGTGAGATAGCGTCTCGAATTAGCGAGAAGAAGATCTCACGATTTGCAACGCGACCAGTATCATTGTGTCTGCACGCGTGCGCTCGAACGCGCTCCGCGCGTTCATCGCCATGAAAGCGATGTGATATTATTCAGCCGCAGAGCAGTTAGGCGCCCGCCTACGCCCTTCCCTCCGGAGGCTCTCATGAGCAAAACGCTAAAGTGGGTCGGCATCGCCATCCTGGTGGTGATCCTGATTCTTTTCATCCTGCCTTTCCTGATTCCCGTAAACAAGTTTCGGCCAACGATCGAGCAGACAGCTTCTGAAGCGTTGGGCCGGAAAGTCCAGCTCGGCAACCTGAGCCTCTCGATTCTGGGCGGTTCGCTGGGAATTGACGATCTGTCTGTCAGCGACGATCCCAAGTTCAACTCCGGTCCTTTCCTCACTGCCAAGAAAGTGAAAGTGGGGGTCGAATTAATCCCGCTCATTTTTTCGCAGAAAGTGAATGTCACTCAGGTGACCATCGTGAATCCGCAGGTGGTGCTGCTGAAGGATCGCGGCGGGCGATGGAACTTTTCTTCGATTGGGGGCGCTGCGGCGCCTGCAGCCAAGAAGCCTGCGGCTGCGGGCTCTTCCGGCACGTCCATGCAGGGGATTTCGATCAAGGAACTGAACCTCGAAGATGGGCAGGTGTCCATCGGAAGCACCAGTTCGCAAAAGCGTAGCGTCTATACGAAGGTCAATCTGAAGGCCAGCGACGTCTCCACGACCACCAACTTCCCGGTGGATTTCTCCATGGCGCTCCCCGGTGGTGGAACCATGAAGATGACCGGAAAAGTCGGGCCGGTGGACGAGAAGGATGCGGCGTTCACCCCCGGAGACGTCAAGCTCACGGTCAGCGATCTGAATCTTACTTCCACCGGAATCCTCGATCCCAGTTTGGGGCTGGCGGGACTCGTGGACATGGATGCCAACGCGCAAAGCAAAGGCGGAAAGGTGGCGACGAAAGGCGAGGTGAAACTCTCCAAAGCGATTCTCGTTCAAGGCGGGAAGGCTGCGAGCGTGCCAGCGGTGATTGATTTCGACACCACCTACGATCTGGCAGCCGAG
>Ga0187780_10003431_pt1 | contig 11949 bp, 10 predicted proteins | sample 1015_Q2_SP10_20__FD_132429 | JGI IMG/M metagenome (GOLD analysis project Ga0187780, IMG submission 132429) | Tropical peat soil microbial communities from peatlands in Department of Meta, Colombia - 1015_Q2_SP10_20_MG | ecosystem: Environmental > Terrestrial > Soil > Wetlands > Peat | place...
CACAAAGCCAAAGGCCTTGGTGAGGCACCAACGATAGGCGTGCCGCCCGCCGTTGTGCGGGCCATCGAGAAGATATCGGGTATAAGGATAAGACATACCCCCATCAGACCTGAGGAACTTATCGAGAGTTCAGACGCATGAAATGCATCTGGAGCACAGAAGACGAGCGCATGTAGAAAGGCGCCTCTCTTGAGGCGGATACGATGACCTCAGATTTGGACATTCTGACTGAAGCGAGACGTCTGTTGGAAAAGGGGACGCCGTTTGCCTTGTGCACCGTCATCGAAAAAAAAGGTTCAGGCCCGAGGGACGTAGGCACGAAAATGATCGTCGGAGAGAGCGGAGCGACGTACGGGACGATCGGAGGAGGCACCCTCGAAAAAGCGTTAATCAACGAGTGCAAGGAGGCACTGAGAGAACATAAAGCGCGAAAGGTCACATTCAACTTGACCGACGAGGGGAGCGACAGGGGGATGATTGAAACGGGCTTAATGTGCGGGGGTCAGGTGACGGTATTCATCGACACCGTTGAACCGGATTCAATGCTGATTATCATCGGATCGGGTCACGTTGCGTTGCCTTTGGCACGGTTGGCCGCAATCGTGGGATTTGGAATAACTATCGTCGATGACGACGCCGAACGTGCCAACAAGGAACGATTTCCGATGGCCAACAAGGTTATCACCGGCGACTTCGCCAGAGCCGTGAACGAGCTCGACGTCGGCCCCAATGACTTCATCGTCATCGCTCACGGAGAACCTGAACACGATTACCTCGCGCTACGGACAATGATAGCGAAAACATCTGCCTACGTCGGGCTGCTCGGCAGCAGGATCAAAGCTGCAAAGCTTGTGCAGAGGCTTCATTCAGAAGGAATCAGCGAGGGAGGGCTCGCGATGCTACACGCGCCCGTGGGCGTAGCCATAGGTGCTCAGACGCCAGAGGAGATCGGGATAAGCATACTCGCTGAGATTATCCGGCACAAAAGAAGCGAACGGGATCGGACTATATAAGGTCCTCAAAGGGAGTTCCCGAGTTGCATGAGGTTGCGAATGCGGGCGTAATCCTCCGGGGTGTCCATATCCATGATCGTCCATTCCGGTGCCTCGACGGTGAGCAGCTTGCCCGCGTGCCTATGAATGACGCCTCGGATGGTTTCGCTCGTGTCCAAGCTCAGTATTTCGCCGAAGAGCTCTTTGCGAAAAAGCACCGGATGCCCTTTCTTTCCTTTACATATCGGGCTCACAATGAGCATTTCCGGATGGCTCTCCAATCGTTGCATCATAACGTCCAGCAGGCTTTTATCAAGTATCGGTTGGTCCCCGAGCACTAGGAATGCGGCGTCAACGTAACGTAGCAGCCGCAGCCCTTTTTGAAAAGAAGAGATCATCCCCCGCTCGTAATCCGGGTTTATCACTACCTGCACCGCGCCTCGCCTCTGTTTGATGACATCGATCACCTCCTCAGGCTTATGCCCCAACACTATCACCTTTGCTTCTATGTCAACAGCTGCTATGGCGTTCAAGATGTTGTCTATTAAGGTGCCACCGTTCAAGAGCAGAAGCAGCTTGTTGTGCCCCATCCGTTCAGACTTGCCTGCTGCCAGGATGATTGCCGCCACTATCATATTACCAACCTTAGATGTCAAGAACGAGTCCTTTTGCAGCATGGCGCGTGTTGAAGCGTGTTAAGCTATATATACGTTCGCAGTCCGCTTTGAAGTGCAGCTATAGATCAAGAATTAGTCGGTTTGCATCGTCATGGTAATACTCGTATGTCAATCCGCGAATGAAAAACTTTCGACCACAAGAAAATGCATAAATTAGCGATCTCTCGTGCATTAAAAAAAGCGCTTTTTACGTTCAGCTTCTTGGCCTAATACGTGTCGTTATTGCTGCCCCGTGGCTGTTTCCTCCCGTTATGGACTTAGTTTTGCGCATATGCAGTCTCTAGAGACGAGAAAATAGTGGAAAACAGACGAACTGCTAAATGCGGTCCCAGTGAAGCGACGGAGAAGTGTGAGAGTAACAAGAAGGCTAAGCTTCACAGAAGCCGCAAACGTCATGTCGATACAAAGCTAAACAATCCAATCCGCTCCTGCTCGTTCAACCGCCAAATCACGCCAAAATACGATCGGTCGAGTCCAAAACGGTGACGATAGCCTTCAGGCCCGGCGATCCCCACCCGTATGAGGTAACTCGTTCGGCGATCGCGCGCTATCCAGCGTGACGTGACTTCGCACCCCGCGTACTGGCTCTGCTTCGTACGCATCTTCTCGAGGATCGAACCCGCATGATCGGAGTACGCTGCCTCCTTGTGCTCATGTCCGCAGAGTATGAGATACCCCTCGCCGTAGACTCGCTTGACGTACTCGAACGCTTGCTTCGGCGTGTAGTGATACCCGCTTGCGCTCAAATACGACGTCCGCGCGATTCGCTGCCACGACCGATCGAACAGCCAGTCGTTGCCGAGCTCCCGCGGATCGATCGGCCCCCCGTGCACTGCAAGCAAACGGTCGTCCACGTCGAGGTAAAGGTCGGGGAGCGTCCGCAGAAAAGACGTATAAGCGCCTCGCTTTGCGTGAGCAGATCTGCTTCTCATATCGCTGCCGGAGACGGGCCGATCGTACAGCAAAGCCTCGTCGTGATTGCCGCGCAGTGAGACAACCGGAACCGTTCTTTGAAGCTCTCGCAGCTTGTCGATAACTTCCTCTGGATGATACCCTCGCTCCACTGTATCACCCAGATTGAGAACTTGCTTAATCTTTGAGTAGTGCTGCTTGAACTGCTTATCCTCGATAATTGACAGGATTGCCTCGAGCGCCTGAATGTCGGCGTGCACATCTGATATAACCAGTATTGACACGTTTACGACCCCTAGTGAGCAAAATCATTATTGATTACCTTCTGACTTGGTATCTTGGCGCAATACAGTCCTTGTGCAGACGCTCAGGTATGCGCATCGAACGACAAGCAAGGGCTTCGCTAGTACACGCTGGAGGGTGGATTTGGTGAACGAACGTGGACGATAGCGGCGAGCGCATGATGCGTAATGCCTATTCAGCACCACTGCGCGAACGCTACTGAAGTCATAGAGCTGGACGTTCGCTGGAATATATAATGCTACTTCAACCCTCGATGCCGCCGACGTCCTGACAGCACTTAGCACAGAGATTGTTATCGTGATTATCAGAAGAAGCATAAACGCTTTTTCACGTTGTGCCATTTCCTCCCAAATGTTTTATAACTGTTCAATTAAAGCAAGTAATTATTTGCCGTTTTTATATCGTTCTTCAGTTTGCATTTTAAGATTTTATGGAACTAGAGAAGACCTGCGGCAATGCTCCAAAAGAAATGTCACAGCAAGAAGAATACGCCTAAATTTCGATAAAAACAGTTTGTTTTAGATTCCTTCTGACGTATCGTATCACTGATGGTATCGACGCCCGCGAGTCGATAAAAGTTCCACTTAGCTATGGGTACTTCCGCAAGAAAACAACCAAAAAAACGGAGGGATGGTCGCACCTCACATGCCACATTTCTTCCGGAGATCGTTGGCGAGATTTCTCGGGCACGAGATCACAATGACGAGCGTAACCCATCATGGTACGCAGTTTATGCCGCTTAAAAAGCGGCCAGCGCTGATTTGAGCTCAAAAAGTAATATGAGTGGAGCCACGGCTATGCAAGCTGGGAAGCAAAAAGGATAGCCGGATGGTAAGCTCGCCTTTCTGCTGAAATCCTGTCGAAACAGGAACGTGTAGGGATTTTGATGCTATCACGCACCCTACGAATTTCCCGTTTTTACGGAGGGAACTGTCCCATGCATTTACGACGCATCTCAATAGGGGCATTTAGCATGTGCCGAATGTCCATGGATTCTGTCACGGCATAGCCGACCTTATTGCCCTTTTCGTCGTAAAGGTCAGATGGCCCTTCGAAAAAGGAATAGATGACCTCATGCACGTCTTCCGTGCTCCAAGGAACGAGGGTATAGCGGCGAGAGTTTTCGATGTTTAGAGGACAGCCTTTGATGTCGACATCTTTAAACTCATAGATCCATCCCCATGACAACCATTGACCCATCGGAGTCTTAATGTAGCTAGTTTGACTGAGAGTGAAGTCATCAAACCATTGAGGAGTCGAGCCGCCGGCGTCTTGGTAGGTCCCGACTTTATAGTCGTTGCAAAAACTGTAGAGGTCCACGCGTGCGCCGTTTGTGAAGCGAAGTGAAGACCATTCCCACCACATGGTGGTAAAATCACCCCATTGCCGGTCAACCCAGGCGTCACCCTTGACTTTGATCTCGTGCTGCTTTCCATCTTTGTCCTCTGTATAGGCAATAGTACCTTCAACACTGAGGCACGGTAGCGCGTAGTAATAGCTCCGATCGTGGCAGCTTCCTTGTTGGATGAATCCGTTGATACCGAGCTTATCCTGAGCATACATGACTCGTTTAGCGCCCTCGAAATGAAAATTCTTAAAAGACAGACGAGACGACGAGACCTCCAGGTCCATGACATCGCCGTTGTACGACCACATCGAAGTAAAAGGAGGCAGTGCAGAAGGCATTGAGAGGCCAGGAGGTATTTCAAAGCTCAGTCTATTGTGCGTAGAGTCCCAAATATTGGCCTCATTCATAATGCCGACATCTGTGTCGTTGATCGTCAACTTGTTGTGATAGTCAGCAAAGCCGACCACTGCAAGGACACCCCGAAAGCCAGGAGGTATCTTGGGCGACGCTGGCGGCAAATTCTGTTCACCGACCATATGGATTGGACACCATGCGAAGAAATAGGGATTTCCTTCTGTGTCGTACACGAGCCCGGTGACGTACCACCACTCGAGAGTCTTGATGGTCTGATGCCGATGCGGTTGCCACTCTTCAGTCGAATTTCGGTGATCTGCTCCGTTGGGATCGTAGCTCAAAAATCCTGACATGTCACTTTTCACACTCCTTTGATCCCGGTACTAATCGTTGACGTTGGGTATTGCAACTCAATTGCATCATGAAGATCTCTCTGCATTACAGTGGTCTTCAGCTCTGCAGAAATAGGGAACCCGACAAACACTGTAGTGACGAGGAAGATCTCCACAAGCGGAGTAAAAAACTGCTGTCGTTTTCATGATAAGTACCTCTAATGTTTTCACAAAAAACATCGAAAAACGCATTTGTGCGTTAACGGGCACACAGAGTGCCGCCTCAGCGAAGCGCACGACGGAGGGCACCCGCGCGGCAGGAGAATCCCTGCAGAAAAAAAGAGCATCGAGCTAACTCGCCAAAGGAGCTCTGCTGCGGCACGCTTTTGTTCCGGATCGAAAATATCAAGCCCTTTTTCCTATATAACCTTTTGTGACAAACGCTTGCCTGATAGTTGTTGCCGCGCACGTCCTTAAAGCCTCACTAGGCGTCCGTTTTGGTTGAAATGTTGAACGCTTATGACGAATGAGGATATGGCGCCACATCACGATTGCACTTCTCGTATATCACCGCCCAAAAGAAGCGGCTCACGTTGTCCTGAAATGGTGCCAAAAGTGCTGTCTTCTCGCTTGCAGGCAGAGACGCACAATCCAGGGGGTTACCCCTTAACGTGCGAGGATAGATTCACCGGCTGATCGATATAACTGAGAGAACGTCCACTGCTCCTTGAAATGACGAGAGTCGGTATGGACGCTGGAATACTCCAACTGGGGCGTCTTTATCGGTGAAATCGAAGGATGACTCTAAGTGAGTTCAGCGAGACGATCTCTCCCACTCAGCTCTAGTGTGATCGGAAAGTTGTCCTGGAAGCTTCGTCTATGTTCAGCCTAGGCAAGTAACAGGCTCAATGGTCGCCCAGCCAGTGGACGAAAAAGGATTAGTTGCTGTCAATAGCTCTAATGCCTCGAACAGAGCGATGTTTAAGAGGGAAGTGTCGGCGACGTGCAGCTGATTACGCACGGGAGGTATCTTAAGTAACAGGATCGCAGGCCCTTCAGTGGTACCATATGGCACACTCATTTCGTGTGCTGCGTTCTCTCAAACGCGCTATCGTCGGTGTGCACCACGATTAGGCCACTCTCGATTATGGTGTGAATCGTCTGTTCAATAAGGGCGATGTCCCGTTCGAGTCTCGTCAGTTCCCCCTTTGTCATCACGTTCACCTCCGATGCACACTGCGCAGAGGAGTTTCATAAACCCGCGTGACACTACCATTATGTGTAAAACTGTGACAGTGTTTTTGGTGTCCCACATCGAAGCGAGCTCTACATACGGCTTCAACGAGAATTTTTACTGAAAACTCCACGATAATTTCAAGACGATCGAACGTGTAACAGGACTTGAAACTCAATGAAGACAGTGATCGCGGTGAGGGACGAAGGTCTCGTTGCTGATTTCTACCAACCATCGCTTTCTGGCAAACGACCTGGCGTAATCGTCATAGGCGGCGCTGGCGGTGGATTCGGCGGCACTCCCATAGTCGGTTCGTTGCTTGCAGAATGGGGATATGCAACACTCGCGCTGGCGTATTTTGGTCTTGAGCCTCTTCCCGCACGACTCGAGGAAATACCACTGGAGTATTTTGAGCGCGCGATTAAGTGGATGCAGGCAAACCCGCTGGTTGAGCCAAGCCGTATTGGATTTATGGGCACGTCAAAAGGCGGCGAAGGTGCTTTGCTGGTAAGCGCAACGTATCCGAATATTCGAGTTGTGATAGCGTATAGCCCGAGCCACGTTATTTTCCAAAGCGTCGGTTATGATTGGTCAGAAAAGACGGCGGCCAAGTCCTCGTGGACGTTCGGGGGCAAGCCACGGCCATTTGTACCGTATCGACTGGACTGGGATCTCATAGAACGGTATGGCTTTTTCCTTGGATTATACCTCGCCAGTCTCCAAAATCACGAAGCAGTGGAACGCGCGATTATTCCCGTCGAGCGAATCAGCGGCCCGGTTCTGCTAATATCTGGCAAGAAGGACGCGATCTGGCCATCGAGCATGATGTGTGACCGTGTTATCGAAAGACTTAGGCAACGCCATTTCAGCTTCGCCTTCCAACACATAAGTTACGCATACGCAGGTCACCTCCTTGCCGGGCCAGGCCGCCTTGTGCCACCCCGCTTGCGAGATAAGGAACAAGAGCTGAATCTCGGTGCCACGGAAAGCGCGAACGCTGCTGCCAGAGATGATGCGTGGGCAAAGGTGCGTGAATTTTTGAGCGTGCATCTTGCGTGATGATTGCAGCCTGAATTGTTCTCGCGTGTCACGCGGTTCTTACCGCCTAACGGGTGCCGCACATTACGAACAGACGCGGCCCAGTATTGTGGCCGTAGATGAAAGATCGAGTTATACGAAGCGCGTATCCCTCGTATTGAGGCAACACAGTAGCCGATGCAGATTCACGCCGTGGACCTAGATCCATGTGACGTCAATATTAATCACGGGCATGCCCTTCCAAAAACGCAGTCGCTTGTGGCCCAGCGATATGATACTCGCCGCTTGCGGTGATGGTGACCAGTATGGGAACCTTTTCGCCACGCCGAATTCATCTCTGAGTTTCGAATCGTGCATGCCTTCAAAACAAAACTTTTACGTGTAAGCAGTTGGATAAACAAGACTATAAGGCGCCCGCATATGAAAGATCCGCACGCAGGAGAATTTTACACCACTGAAGAAGCGGCTCGTATATTAGGTATCTCCGCTGATGCGGTACTACGCCGCATAAAAAGCAAACAACTGGATGCGGTTAAACGTTCTTATCCAGATATTTTCGGTCACGTTGCTTTACGGTGGCATATTCCAAAAAGTGCATTGCGGCCGCGAGAGGTCGCTGATGTCACGACCGCAAAGGGAGATTACGACGTATCCGTGTTCCGCGATGTGATGTGCGAGCTATTAACTGAACGCTTAGACTTATTCGTGCGAACTGTGGATGAACGTTTAAACGAAACAGATGAACGAATAGACCAGCTACGGCGCGCAATTACCTCAATGCCGGCAGCGATTGCCCCGGAAGTGGTTGCTGCACTCCGAACACAGTTAAAGGCTATTGAGATAGAACTTGCCGACATAAAGGAGGGCGTAGACAACGCGTCCATAGACAACGCGGTTCGAAGTGCACAAACCGCAAGCAATTTCCTCATGGCTTATATGAACCGGGCATCTAGATGGCAACGTTTCGTAAACCGCATCTCCGGACGCCAGCTTGAAAAAGAATAAGAGTGAGCGCAAAGTGTGAAGCGCTGAGACGTAAGAAGTTCAACGCGATACACGCCGCGGCAAGAACGCGGATCACGCCTTACCATGGCAGGTAGTCTGCTTATAGTGGAGGCCGCCGGAGAAATTGTGCGCAATTGCCAGAGCGCTGGTGGTTGCTATTAAGAGCTTGACGACGGAGTTTTCGTGGGTCGACCGCAATGATCTTTTGACGTGCGACAACTGCGCTGCTACTGCCACCAATTCCTGATAGAACTGGTCAGTGAAGATAGTTGGCTGGATTTAATGAGAGACACGCCTTTCAAAAGCCCGAATTTCAAACTGGATAGTATTAGATAAGATATCAGGCAGCGTTGGCCATCAGGCAGCGTTGGCCATCAGGCAGCGTTGGCCATCAGGCAGCATCAACTCCTCGCTGACGCGCGCTCTGAAATACACGTTTGCTTTGCTCCGCGGTGGTGATTGCTTCAAGACAGTGATTGTCGCTAGCAACGGCTCTCTTTCTTAGAGACCAACACTGGCAACGACACTACGCTAGATCCTCTCTTCTCGCGGTCAAATCGATCCACGTGGCCGAGCGGCCTATTGCTGTCTCCCTTTTCCCACGTGCCTCTAAGCGTCTGAGTAGTCTGTGATGCCCAATCTGTTGCCAAAGGGATCCTCAAATTCAACTGCCCGTCCAGTGGCAATCTGAAACGGCTCTGACAGGAATCTCAAGCCCATTAGCTTCAACCGTTTGTATTCGGTTTCCACGTCATCGACCAGAAACCAGATTGTTGGCATTGCGCTAGGAAACTTGTGAATGTCCTTCAAGATGAGTGCAGGTTCTTGATTGCCCACAGTAAAGGCCACCATGCCTTTTTCCGAGAAGTCGAATTTTATAGGAAGGCCGAGCACGGCGTGGTAAAAATCTATCGCTTTGCGCAGATCAGTTGCAGGCAAAAAAAAGTTGTCATAGTTTTTCATTGATCGCCCCCTTAGATCATTCGACTCAGGCTCCTCGCCCACGTTCGTTATCTCTATATCTTACTACCAATGCAACCATTTTCTTAGATAGGACTTCCGCTTTCTGCTCGGATATCTCGCGATGCTGCTACTACAGTCATAACCGAATTACCGTAGGCCTGTAAGTGTCTCAATATTCACTGTCGCGCGGGCGCTTATCATCAGTGGAATGTAGCGAGTGCTTACGTTCGCTTGAGAGCGCAGGCTCACTTGCGCAATAGCCGATCGCGCCAGCCCCTACGAGCTTGCCCATCTTGCCGTTCTACTGTTTCTGACGGATCGGCCAGATCACTCATCCCGGTTTCCAGGGTGGCAGCATTGAGCAGTAACGCGAGGGGCCGGGCGATGCTTGTCTCAAGCACTGAATAAGACTGACGAACAAAACCGAGTTCTTCACGGATCATTTTAAGTAATTCATTGCGGTGCTCCAGCTCCGCGTTCAGTTGCCCGATTTCAAGCTGTACGTCTCTCAGTGCATAAGTGACCAACTCAGCAGCTACGCGAGCCTTAGTCTTCTTTTCTGCTTCGGCTCGCGCAACCACTTCATTATATGCGCTCTCAGAAAGCGTAACACAAATTTGTTGGGCCATCAAACGGCATAAGCGCTCTTCCCATAAAAAGCCGTCGAATTGCAGTTATGAAGCATTTAGCTAAAAGGTGCCCAAACGGCTAGATTCTACGTTTGAAGAAATGGCATCGTCCAGCGCCTCAACAAAATCTATTCGTCATCATCCGAAAAAATGGCAGACACAGGGGACCCCACTTGTAAAAATGATATAATCATTTGTTCCGTAACAAGGTATAAATAAAACCAACACCTATAGTTAAGACGATTATGAGTGGGCGATGCAACACCGCCTATTAAGGAAACGACACCTCCCTTGCGTTTTTTCCTTATTTCTGCATGGGTTCGCGGTGCTTGGTGCCTCGCTCCGGCGACCTAATGCGTCGCCCACTCGTGATCCCATAATATGTCCCGCACTGCTTGCTCGCGTGTCCTGAACAGCGGCGCATCGAACACGTTGGGATAGTAGGAGCTGTTTGACATCGACGGCCAGCCACACGTTTGGATGCTCAGTCTAGGATTGAGGGACTTGCTACAGAGTTTCTGGCCCAAGCATCTGGACTGTTGACTCTGCGAGGTTAATACGCTTTGCTTCGTGATCGAGGTAGCAACGACGTGAGCTTGAATAATGGTATGTCTGATAATCTGTACTGTGTCATAAACGCACTTCATAACGTAGCGCAAAGCTTAAGCGAAAACGCGACCAGTTCAGGGTAGAATGGAAAGCGAACAATGAAACAGAGAATCTTGATATCAATAGCAGTTGCCTTCGTGCTAGTGGCTGCAAGTATAATCAGCTACCTCTGGCGCGTATTTCGGATAAGCCAAGCAAATAAAACCGATCAGGAAAGACTGGAGAACGGAGAGCAGCCACAGGATGACTAACAAAGCAAAGAGCCATAACGGCAAACGCAACATGTGCGACAGTCCGCGGCCGCAATGGTGCTGCGGGAGCTGATGAGAAGCCCTATGTCTTATAGACTAAACTCTATGAAAGAATCCTGGAGAAACTGCAAATGAGTAGACTAACCAATCGGTTTTGCCTTTTCTAACTCTACCCCTATGCACTGCCGCATACAGGATAGTGCCCCGACAATGCTCTTTAAATTGCGGTCCGCTAGCCACTCATGGCTCTAATTTGCCTTCGTATCTATTGGCTTTCGTGTCGGTATCGGTCTTTTTGCTGCAAGCGCTCTCGACCATGCGATTGATCTTTCTCTTGCAAGAACCCCTGCGATCGAAGGGCTGAGTAGATGGATATGTCGATGATGATACATTCTTTTTCTGCATTCATGATTCTGCTACAGCGTCTCCCCGCTTCTCTACCCTTGTGATGATCGGACTTGTAAACTACAAACGATACCTCACGTGATGCTTGGGGAGCGTTGTCAACGATAATTCTTCATCTAAAGTTGAGGGGACAAGTTTTGAGGCTCGTTTCCAGTTCCCGGATCCGCAGCACGTTCACTACTCTAGCGCAAAAGTCGTGTTTGATCGTCCGGGCAGTGTTATTGCGACGGTTGTTGATTTAAGAATAGACTAGCACAGTTTCAGATCTTACGCGTTTGATGCTGCCTCGCCCGGCCTATTCATGGAAGCGACCAAAAGGCTTGAGTAGCCGGTTTCAGCTAGCTTTCGGTCAAACTGAAATGAGTAAAAAGCTTCCAAAAACGGGAAAGCGTTATCACATTACAGAGCACAACTCACGCTATGCCTAATCATCTGCCGCTGTACACTCCCATCCATAAGGGCCTACGTGCCCGCCTCTTCAAACTGTCCATGAGAGCGGGAGCCCTCGACTATACTGACGCGGAGGCGCTCGAGGCTCTTTATGAAGAGGTGGTCGCAGTAGGGGCGCAGATGCTGATCCACCACAATTGGGAAGAGCACGCTATTCATCCGTTGTTAGCGGACGAGGTCCCCGGCGGTGCAGAACAGCTTGAGGATGCACACCGCGTGGCACATCACCGTTTCGATAACCTCAAAGCCCACATTGCTAAAATACGCGAACAGGCGACCGCTGAGAAGCAGCGAGCGCTTGGTCTGGAGTTTTATCTTGCACTGAATCGCTTTATCGTTTTCTTCTTGGAGCACCTCAATGAGGAGGAGGAGCACATCCAGCCCGTTCTGTGGGATCTCAGTACGACTGAAGAGCTCATCGCCGCGGCTCAGACGCCCTTCAATGAG
>Ga0187780_10003433_pt1 | contig 11947 bp, 11 predicted proteins | sample 1015_Q2_SP10_20__FD_132429 | JGI IMG/M metagenome (GOLD analysis project Ga0187780, IMG submission 132429) | Tropical peat soil microbial communities from peatlands in Department of Meta, Colombia - 1015_Q2_SP10_20_MG | ecosystem: Environmental > Terrestrial > Soil > Wetlands > Peat | place...
CCCTCGAGCTTGCGGCGGATCCAGCGCGGGATCTCCGCACCGCAAGCGTCGGAGAACCGGGACAGCTGCGAAAAACGGTTGATGGGCATCACGCCGGGGACGATCGGGACCGCGACACCCGCCGCCTGGCATTCCTCCACGAAGGCGAAGTAGGCGTCAGGGTTGTAGAAGTACTGCGTGATCGCCGAGTCGGCGCCGGCCTCGACCTTGCGCTTGAAGTTGGCCAGATCCTCCTGCGCCGAGCGCGCCTGTGGATGGTACTCGGGATACGCGGCCACTTCGATGTGAAACGCAGAGCCGAATTCCTGGCGGATGAACGCGACCAGCTCGCTGGCGAAGCGAAACTCGCCCGCCTCGACCATGCCGGACGGCATGTCCCCGCGCAACGCGACAACGCGTTTGATGCCGGCCTCACGGTAGCGCTGCAGCATCTCGCGCACCGATGCCCGCGTGGAGGCGATGCACGACACATGCGGCGCCGCCTCGTGCCCTTCGGCCTGAATCTCCAGCACGGCATCCATGGTGCGCTCGCGCGTAGAGCCGCCCGCGCCGAACGTCACCGAAAAAAACGCAGGCTTGAGCTGCGCCAACTGGCGGCGCGTGACGCGCAGGTTCTCCACCCCTTCAGCGGTTTGCGGGGGAAAGAACTCGAACGAAAATGTGCGCGCCGGGCGCGGCGCGCGACTGGCTGACACCGGGTTTAGTACCGATAGTGCTCGGGCTTGTAGGGCCCTTCTTTTGCCACTCCGATATAACGCGCCTGCTTGTCCGACAATTCGGTGAGGGTCGCGCCGAGCTTCGTGAGCTGCAGGCGCGCCACCTTCTCGTCAAGGTGCTTGGGCAGCGTGTACACGCCCACCGGATAGCGAGCAGGGTTGGTCCACAGCTCGATCTGCGCGATGACCTGGTTGGCGAACGACGAAGACATGACGTAGCTCGGGTGGCCCGTACCGCAGCCCAGGTTCACCAGCCGGCCTTCCGCCAGCAGGATGATGCGCTTGCCGTCGGGGAATATGACGTGGTCTACCTGCGGCTTGATGTTCTCCCACTTGCAGGCTTTGAGCCCGGCCACGTCGATCTCGTTGTCGAAGTGGCCGATGTTGCACACGATCGCCTCGTTCTTCATGCGCTTCATGTGCGCGAGCGTGATGATGTCGATGTTGCCGGTGGCCGTGACGAAGATGTCCGCCTTGTCGCAGGCGTAATCCATCGTCACCACCCGGTACCCCTCCATCGCCGCCTGCAGCGCGCAGATCGGATCGATTTCGGTGACCCAGACCTGAGCCGACAACGCGCGCAGCGCCTGGGCTGAGCCCTTGCCAACATCGCCATAGCCGGCGACTAGCGCGACCTTCCCGGCGATCATGACGTCCGTGGCGCGCTTGATCCCGTCCACCAGCGACTCGCGGCAGCCATAGAGATTGTCGAATTTCGACTTCGTCACCGAGTCGTTGACGTTGATAGCCGGGAAGCCCAGCTGTTTGTTCTGGGCCATCTGATACAGGCGCTTGACCCCGGTGGTGGTCTCTTCGGTGACGCCCCGAATGTTCGCCTTGATGCGCGAGTAGTACTTCGGGTTGCTGTCCAACCGCCTGCGGATCGCAGTGAACAGCGCGCGCTCCTCGTCGTTAGCCGGGTGAGTGATGCAGGCGGGTTCGGTCTCGGCACGCGTGCCCAGATGCACGAGCAGCGTGGCGTCGCCGCCATCATCCAGAATCATGTTCGGCGTTCCGCCATCCGCCCACTCGAAGATCCGGTGGGTGAATTCCCAATATTCGTCCAGGCTCTCGCCTTTGTAGGCGAACACCGGCGTGCCGCCGACGGCGATTGCGGCGGCGGCGTGATCCTGAGTGGAGTAGATGTTGCAGGAAGCCCAGCGCACATCCGCGCCCAGGGCCTTGAGCGTCTCGATCAGGACCGCGGTCTGGATCGTCATGTGCAGCGAGCCCGCGATGCGTGCGCCGCGCAGCGGTTGCAGCGCGGCGAACTCGTCACGGATCGCCATCAGGCCCGGCATTTCAGTCTGCGCGATGGCGATCTCTTTGCGGCCCCAGTCGGCCAATGACAGATCGGCAACGCGGAAATCACCGGACAGCTTCGGTTGCAATACAGCGCTCATCACGTCCTCCTTTCGATTCGAAAAAAGTTCGTGAGCGCCGTTGCAGAGAGAACCCCTGAGCCTGGCGGGGGCATTGGCATTCAGCCGCCCGTTGCAACGCTCCTCAGGGAAGGGAAATTATAGGCGATGGGATCGCCAGCGCCAACCCCTGGGCCGAGTTGACTTAAATGTTACGCGTGGACCACGCCAGCACCGGCGTCCGCGCGCAGTGCTTCGACCTTGTCCATGTTCTCCCAGCTGAACTCAGGCTCGTCGCGGCCGAAGTGACCATAAGCGGCCGTCTTGCCGTAGATCGGACGCAGCAGGTCGAGCATCTGTACGATGCCGCGCGGCCGCAGATCGAAGTGCTTCTGGATGAGCTGCGCCAGCTTCTCGTCGGGAATTTTCCCGGTGCCGAAGGTTGTGGCCATGATGCTGGTCGGGCGCGCAACACCGATGGCATACGAGATCTGGATCTCGCATTTGCTCGCCAGTCCAGCGGCGACCACGTTCTTGGCGACGTAGCGCGCGGCGTAAGCGCCCGAGCGATCGACCTTGGAGGGATCTTTCCCGGAAAAGGCGCCGCCGCCGTGGTGAGCCGCGCCGCCGTACGTGTCTACGATGATCTTGCGCCCGGTCAAACCGCAGTCGCCCTGCGGCCCGCCGACGACGAAGCGTCCGGTCGGATTGACGAGATAGTTGATCTTGCCCTTGACCAGATTCCTGGGCAGCACCGGGGTGATGATGCTCTCGATGACCGCCTCGCGGATGCGCTCGAGCGGGACATCTGGTGCATGTTGAGTGGATAGCACCACCGTGTCGATCGCGGCGGCCTTGCCGTCGACGTAGCGGATTGTCACCTGCGATTTGGCGTCGGGCCGCAGCCAGGGCAGCCGGCCATCGCGGCGCAACTCGGATTGCCGCTCGACGAGCCGGTGCGCGAGATAGATCGGCAGCGGCATGAACTGCGGCGTCTCGTCGCACGCATAACCGAACATGAGACCCTGGTCGCCCGCTCCCTGGTTGAGCGGGTCGTCCTGCGCCTTGTCCACGCCCTGCTTGATGTCGGGGCTTTGCTTGTCATACGCCACGAGCACCGCGCAGCCTTTGTAATCGATGCCGTACTCGGTGTTGTCGTAGCCGATGCGCTTGATGGTATCGCGCGCCACCTGCTGGAAATCGACCACGGCGTTGGTCGTGATTTCCCCCGCCATCAGCACGAGGCCCGTGTTCACGAGGGTCTCTGCCGCGACTCTGGACGACTTGTCCTGGGCCAGGATGGCGTCCAGCACTGCGTCCGAAATCTGATCTGCAACCTTGTCGGGATGTCCTTCCGACACCGACTCGGAAGTAAAAAGGTATTCGCTCATTCGTAGACAACCATGAAATTGTGCGCGATGGGAAGGATTACAGCATAGCAGATAAGCTCGTCCCGAAACCGTTCGCTGCGGCATTCTCCGGCATGCAGGGCGACCCCGCGTTACCGTCCACACCGGTATCATTGAGCGCTGCATGGAGGATCGCATGGCCGCTCCCGCCCCCGTCGACGACGTCCGCGTCGCACCGCTGCTCGAGGCGGACATTCCCGAGCTCGTCCGGCTCGCGCGCGAGATCTGGTACGCGCACTACCCGAGCATCATCACAGTCGAGCAGATAGAATACATGCTCGAGCAGCGCTACGGCGGCGACGTGATTCGCGAGCAGCTGACGGGCGGCAGCGCATGGTGGGACAAGCTGCTGCTGGACGGTAACATGGTAGCGTTCGCCAGCTCCGAGCCGGGGCAGCACCCGAAGGAGATGAAGGTCGACAAGCTGTACGTGCGCTACGATCTGCGCGGCCGCGGCTACGGCGGGCGGCTGATACGGCACATCGAGCAGCGGGCCCTCTCTCTCGGCTACAACCGCCTCTATCTCCAGGTGAACAGAAACAACCGCAGCGCGATCGACGCCTACGCGCGCAGCGGCTTTGTCGTGAGCGAGTCCGCGAAATTCGACATCGGCGGCGGCTTTGTCATGGACGACTACATCATGTCCAAGGCGCTCGGCCCGTCATGAGCAGCGCGCGGCACGCTGCCCGGCAAGTGAGGTTCACCAAGATGCAGGGCGCGGGCAACGATTTCGTCGTGATCGATGCCGTCAACCAGCGGGTGGAGCTGGATGCCGATCGCATCAGACGCATCGCCGACCGGCACTTCGGCGTGGGCTGTGACCAGCTCCTGCTGATCGAGCGCCCGCGCACGCCCGGCACGGATTTCTACTACCGAATCTTCAACGCCGACGGCGGCGAGGTTCAGAACTGCGGCAATGGCGCGCGCTGCTTCCTGCGCTACGTGCGCGACCAAGGTCTCGCCGACAAGACCCGGATCAGGGTCGAGACTTTATCGGGCATCATCGTGCCGAAGCTGGAGGCCGACGGGCAGGTCACGGTGGACATGGGCGCTCCGGAGTTCGAGCCGGCCAAGATTCCTTTTCTCGCGCAGCAGCGCGCCTTGACCTATCGCATCGAGGTCGGCGGAGAAAGCGTGGAGATCAGCGCACTGTCCATGGGCAACCCACACGCCATGCAGGTCGTGGCCAACGTGGAGCAAGCGCCAGTGTCCGCGCAAGGGCCGTTGATCGAACGCCATTCGCGCTTTCCGCAGCGGACAAACGCCGGGTACATGGAGGTGGTAGCGCGGCGTCACGTCAAGCTGAGGGTGTGGGAGCGCGGAGCGGGCGAAACCCTCGCCTGCGGCACCGGGGCCTGCGCGGCTGTCGTGGCCGGCATCGCGCGCGGTCTACTGGACAGCCCGGTGGAGGTGGTCACGCACGGGGGCAACTTGACTATCGCGTGGGGCGGTGCGGGGCAGCCCGTGATGATGACCGGTCCCGCGGAATCCGTATTCGAAGGGACGATCGAAATCTAGGGAGCCATGGAGCCAAGAGCAGAAGAGGTCGCGCGCTATCTGAAAGACCATCCGGAGTTCTTCGAGCACTACGCCGAGCTGCTCGCCTCGCTGCACATTCCGCACCCGCACGGGGGACGGGCCATCCCACTGTCGGAGCGTCAGATGCTCACGCTGCGCGAGAAAGGGCGGGCGCTCGAAGGCAAGCTGCGCGAGCTGGTCCGCGTCGGCGAGGACAACGAGACTATCGGCGAGCGTCTGCACCGCTTTACGCTGGCGATGATGAGCGCGCGAGACCTGGCTGCCCTGCTCGATTGCGTTGAGCACAATCTGCGCGAGGAATTCGCCGTGCCTGCTGTCGCGTTGCGGCTGTGGTCGGTCACGCCGGAGGACGCTAAGCTCGGCGCCATCAGCGCGGAGGCCAGGGAGTTTGCCGACAGTCTGGCCGCTCCCTATTTCGCGGAGCAACCGGCGGCCGACACCGCGGCCTGGTTCGACGGCGCCCCGGAAGCGTTGCGCTCGCTGGTCTACGTCCCGCTGCGTGCGGAGCGCTCGATCGGAGTGCTGGTGCTCGCCAGCGACGATCCCCAGCGCTTCTCGACCGATCTCGGTACGCTCTATCTGGCACGCCTGGGCGAGCTGCTCGGCGCCGCGCTTCATCGCTACGCCCGCCTCTGAAGCCCGTGGCCGGCAAGCTGTCGCGCGTCAACCAAAGCTATCTGGATGGATTCCTGTCCCATCTGCGGCACGAGCGCGCCCTGAGTCAGAACACGGCGCAGAACTACGCGCGCGACGTTCGACAGCTGTTCGATCTGGCGGCTGACACTGCGCTGGCGGACGTGACCTCGCAGCAGGCGCGCCGTTTCATCGCCACCCTGCACGCGCGCGGTCTCGAGGGCAGGACGCTCGCCCGCATGCTGTCGGCGTGGCGCCACCTGTATCGCTATCTTGCGCGCGATCACGCCATCGGCCGTAACCCGTTCCTGGGTATCCGTGCCCCCAAGGCGCGCAAGCTCCTGCCCAAATCGCTGTCCCCGGACGAAGCGGCGCAGCTGGTGGATCTGCGCGGCGACGAAGCGATGACCGTGCGCGACCGCGCGATGTTCGAGCTGTTCTACTCCTCCGGTTTGCGCCTGTCGGAGCTCACTGCAGTCAGACTCACCGACCTCGATCTGCGCGACGGCAGCGTGCGCGTGACTGGAAAGGGCAACAAGACGCGCGTGGTTCCGGTCGGAGAGCTTGCCCAGCGCGCGCTGGGCGCTTGGCTCACGGCGCGCAGCACGTTGGCAGCTGCCGATCAGCCGGCGCTGTTCGTAAACCGTTCCGGCCGGCCCGTCACACCCCGGACGGTGCAGCGGCGGCTCGCTGACTGGGCCGTGCGGCAAGGTATCACCCAACACGTGCACCCCCACATGCTGCGCCACTCGTTCGCGTCGCACGTTCTGCAGTCGAGTGGCGATCTGCGCGCGGTGCAGGAAATGCTCGGACACGCGAGCATCTCCACCACGCAGGTCTACACGCACCTCGACTACCAGTATCTGGCCAAGATCTACGACGCAGCCCATCCGCGTGCGAAGAAAAAAAGGGCCTGATCGATGCGCTCAGCACAGCGCCCCAAGAGCGCAGCTCGCCAACGGTCGTCCCTCGGGCGCGGCACCCAGTTCATCGTCGTGCGTCATGGCGAAACCGCGTGGAATGCCGAAGGGCGGATTCAGGGTCATCTGGACAGTCCGCTCAACGAGGAGGGGTTGGGGCAGGCCGTGCTGCTCGCCGACCGTCTCGCACGCCGGCGCTTTTCGCGGCTGTACAGCAGCGATCTCGGCCGCGCGCTGCAGACCGCGCAGCCGATCTCCGATCACAGCGGACGCGCGGTGCATGCCGACATGCGGCTGCGCGAACGGAACCTGGGCATCTTTCAGGGGCACACCGGCGCGCAGTGCGAGCGGCGCTGGCCCAAGCACTACGCGGGTTTCCGCTCGCGCGACCCGGAGCACGCGATCCCCGCCGGCGAGAGCGGCAGGGAGCTCTACGAGCGGGTCGTCGACATCTTCACTACTCTGGCGCGCGAGCACCCCGGTGAGCGGTTGGTGGTCGTGACGCACGGAGGGGTGCTCGACGCGCTGTACCGCTTTGTACGCGGCCTGCCGCTCGAGCTGGCACGCGACTTTCCGATCTACAACGCGAGCGTCAACCTGGTGCACTTCGACGGCGCGCGCTGGTCGATCGAGCGCTGGGGCGACATTTCGCACCTCACGCGCGACGCGGCACTGGACGATTTCTGAGCGAGCCCGCGCAGGGCGCGGCTTTGAAATTGCGCGGCATCTGGGCTAGACTGCCCGCGAGGAACCCCGCGTCTTCGCAAGCGCCGAAGGAATGGCCGCCAAACGCGTACTGATCCACGTCCTGCTGGCGTTCGCGCTGCTGCTCGCTCAGCAGGCGATGGTCGCGCACGCCGTGACGCACCTGGCGCATCCGCCGGCGAGCGAAGACCAGCAGCTTCCCAAGCACAAGGTCTGCGAGCTGTGCCTGTGGTCGGCCCAGTTCTGCGGCGCGTTGCCGGGCAAGCTGCTGTCGATGGAGGTGCCGCGCGACGCGACCGTCCAGGCGGCGCAGCACCTGCAGCCGCTGTGCAGTTCGACTCCCCTCGCATTCCGTTCCCGGGCTCCGCCCGTCTCTCTCTAGAGCGTTCGTGCAGTCGTCGCGCCCGTCCGATCCGGCGGGCGGCTATGGCTTTTCAACGCATCGCGGAGAGACGATCCCATGTTCAGATCGAACGTCGTCATTTTCGGCATTGCAGCCGTCCTTACGGCTGCCTTGCCCGCTGCAGCGCAGACACCAAGCAACCAGGACCTCGAGGAAATCCGCAAGCAGATCCAGGAGCTGAAAGAGAGTTACGAATCACGCATCCAGGCTCTCGAAAAGCGTCTCAAAGAGGCGGAGGACAGCGCGACAAAAGCGCAAAGCACCGCCGCGCAGGCGCAAGAGAGCGCGGCGCAGGCGCAGCAAAGCGCACAATCGGCGGCCGCTCCGCCTCCCGCGCAACAGGCTTCGCAGAGCGCATTCAACCCTGCCCTGTCGGTGATCCTGATGGGCGGCTACAACAACTTCTCGGTCAATCCGGCGAACGCGAGTGTCACGGGGTTTCTGCCCGCACCTCTATACGGAGATGCGCTCGGGCCGCGCGGGTTCAGCCTTCAGGAGAGCGAGATCACCGCCGCTGCGAGCGTCGACCCGTATTTCCGCGGCCAGTTCACGGCTGCGTTCGAGGGCGATGGCAGCCTGTCGATCGAGGAAGCATTCTTTCAGACGACGGCTCTGGGCAACGGTCTCAGCGTGAAAGGAGGCCGCTTCTTCTCGTCGATCGGCTACGAGAACTCGGTCCACTCCCACGCCTGGGACTTCAAAGACCCGGCTCTGGTGCAGACCGTGTTCCTCGGCGCGAACTTCGCCGAGACCGGCCTGCAGCTCAACTGGATCGCTCCGACCCCGCTGTTCATCGAGCTTGGCACCGAGATCGGCGCCGGTACCACCGACCCCGGGCTGGGCCTCGATACCGGCTTCAACCGCAATGGCATCCCGTCGTGGACCGCCTACGCGCACGTCGGCGATGACATCGGCACCGGCGGCAGCTACCGCGTCGGTGCGTCGACGCTCCAGACCAGCACGGGCAACAGCCCGATTCCCTTCGCGGATCTCGACCAGACCAGCGGCATGACCAATCTGTTCAGCGGCGACGTGCGGCTGTACGGACTCGACTTCGTCTACAAGTGGGCACCCGACGGCAACCCGGTGGACCGCAATTTCAAATTCGTCGCCGAGTGGTGGTATCGCGAATATGCGGGCAACATGACTTTCGATTCGGCTACGCCAGCCGCGGCGATTCAACCGTTCACGGCGAGGCAGCAGGGCTGGTACGCGCAGGGCGTGTACCAATTCCTGCCGCAGTGGCGTGTGGGTCTGCGCTATGACCGCCTGAACGAGGGCAGCATCTCGACCGCGCAGGTCGGCGTCGCGGCGCCCGATTACACGCCGTGGCGCGCGGCCGCGATGCTGGACTGGAACCTCTCCGAGTTCAGTCGGATCCGGCTGCAGGTTCAGCAGGACCGGGCTCAGCAGGGCGTGGTCGACAACCAGGTGTTCGTCCAATACATCATGAGCCTCGGATCTCACGGGGCACACAAGTTCTGACCATAGCGAGGAAATCATGACTGCAATGAAAAGAGTGGCGCTCACCCGGTGGCTGGCCGCAGCTGCGGCGGCGATCGCATTTGGTCAGTCGGCGCACGCGGCTGTCGACGTGTTCGCGTGCGAGCCCGAGTGGGCCGCGCTGGCAAGGGAAATCGGCGGCGACAAAGTGTCGGTCTACCAGGCGACGACCGCGCTCCAGGATCCGCATCGCATCGAGGCGCGCCCCAGCCTGATTGCACACACTCGCGCAGCCGACTTGCTCGTATGCACCGGGGCCGAGCTGGAAGTGGGCTGGCTCCCGGTTCTGATGCAAACCTCGGGCAACGGCAAAATCCAGGTCGGCCAGCCAGGCTATTTCATGGCATCGGATTTCGTCGCCAAGCTTGAGGTGCCGAAGGCGGTGGACCGCGCGCAGGGCGATGTGCATCCGTACGGCAACCCCCACATTCAGCTCGACCCGCGCAACATCGCCCTGGTCGCGCGCGCGTTGACCGAACGATTGGCGCAGATCGATCACGGCAACGCGGCCTACTATCAGGCGCGGCTGAAAGACTTCGAGGGCCGCTGGCAGAAAGCGATCGGCGGATGGGAGACGCGAGCCGCGCCGCTGAAGGGCATGCGGCTCGTCCCCTACCACAAGGACAGCGCCTATCTCATTCACTGGCTGGGCATGGATGAGGTCATCGACGTGGAACCCAAGCCTGGGATCCCGCCCAGCGCGGGCTATCTGGCGGAGCTGCTGACGAAGCTCCAGGCGCAGCCCGCCGATGTCATCACGCGCGCTGCTTACCAGGATCCGAAGGCCGTCGAATGGCTCAGCGAGCGCACCAAGATTCCCGCCGTCATGTTGCCCTACACGGTCGGCGGCACGCCGCAGGCGAAAGATCTGTTCACGCTGTTCGACGACACCATCGACCGGCTGCTCAAAGCGAGGAGACCGTCATGACGCAAGCAGGCCTGAGCATCATCTTGCCGGCGCTGCTGGCTGGCCTCCTCGTTGCCGCAACGCACGTCCCGCTTGGCATGCAGGTGCTGGCGCGCGGGATCGTGTTCATCGACATCGCGATCGCACAGATCGCTGGAGTAGGCGTGATGCTGGCCGACTTCCTGGGTTATGAGCCGGAGGGCGTGGCGGTGCAGGTGTGGGCCTTGTCGGCCGCGCTGCTGGGGGCGTTGCTGCTCACCTGGACCGAGCGCAAATGGCCCGAGGTGCAGGAGGGCATCATCGGCGTGGTCTTCGTGCTGGCGGCGACCGCCGACATCCTGCTGCTCGCGGGCAACCCGCAGGCGGGCGAGCACCTGAAGGACATGCTGGTCGGCCAGATCCTGTGGGTCGATAGCAGGCAGATCATCGCGGTCGCGATCCTGACCGCGGTGGTGCTCGTGGCCTGGTTCGGCTGGTCGAACAAGCTCGGGCGCATCGGCTTCTACCTGGTGTTCGGCCTGAGCGTCACGGCTTCGGTCCAGCTAGTCGGTGTGTATCTGGTCTTCGCCACTTTGATCATCCCGGCGCTCGCGACACGCAACACGAAGCACTGGCGTCTGCCGAAGGCCTACGCCGTGGCGGCACTCGGATACGCGGTCGGGCTGGCGGCTTCGGTCTGGCTCGACCTGCCCTCCGGCGCCGTGGTCGTGTGGACGCTCGCCGCCGCCGGCATTGCCTTCTTTGCGCTGGAGGGCAGGCGTCCTGCCGCTCGGCTTTAGAGCGCGCTCAAGCTCCTCGCGCGCGGGGCCGTTAAAGCGTGCTATGCCTGTCTCCCTGGGCTCGTTCGCATGACACGCACCAGCGTTGCCTCAGCGCATCTGCTCTCGAACGCCTTGCCCCCCTCTCAGGAAGCCGCCGTGCTGTACGCGATCGGTCGAGAAGCCGATGCGGCCCAGTTCCTGCGCAGCATGCTGGATGCCGATGAGGCAGACGCGAGCAGCCCCGAGCTGTGGTGCATGCTGTTCGATCTGCTGCGCGGCCGCGGAGAGTGGCGGCAGTTCGAGATGCTAGCGCCGCGCTTCGAGGGTAAGTTCGGAGTGCCAGCGCCGAAATGGCTGAACGACGAGGAGATGGCGCGTCTTCCAGCGGAAGCGCGTCCCGGGGGGCCTGGCTACTTCGAGCTGGCCGGCACGCTGGACGCGAGCTGCGCGCCCGAGCTACAGCGAGTACGCGCGGCCGCACGCGGTGTTGCCTGGGCGCACCTCGACGTGAGTCGACTCGGCGCGCTCGACGCCGCGGGCTGTGAAAAGCTGCTGCAGCTGGTGCAATTCCTACCCAACAACGGCAGCGCAGTCGTGCTGACCGGCGCCGAGCACCTCGTCGATCTGCTGCGCGCGGCTGCCGCGAACAAGCCTCGAACCCAGGTGTACTGGTCGCTGCTGTTCGAGATCTACCGGCTGCGCGGGCAGCAGCGGGACTTCGAGCGCGCGGCGCTGGAATTCGCGCTCGCTGCAAGCGTCACGCCGCCGGTGTGGCAACCGATCATGATGCCGGTGGCGCCGACCAGCCCGCAGGAGAAGCGCGACGAACCGCGCTATCAGCCTGGTCCTGAAGCGTTCAATCTCACGGGTGTGCTTCGCGGCAGCGCCGATCCTCAGCTCGCGGAGCTGCAGGCCTTCGGCTCCGAGCGCCAGTATGTCAACATCAACCTGACTCAGCTGCGCCGCATGGACTTCAGCGCCGGGACCGCGGCGGCGAACTTGCTCAACGCCATGGCGTGGAGCGACAAGACCGTGCGCTTGATCCGGCCCAACAGCTTGGTGGCCGCGTTCCTGTCCACCCTCAGCCTCG
>Ga0187780_10003434_pt1 | contig 11943 bp, 10 predicted proteins | sample 1015_Q2_SP10_20__FD_132429 | JGI IMG/M metagenome (GOLD analysis project Ga0187780, IMG submission 132429) | Tropical peat soil microbial communities from peatlands in Department of Meta, Colombia - 1015_Q2_SP10_20_MG | ecosystem: Environmental > Terrestrial > Soil > Wetlands > Peat | place...
ACGACAGTATGGCGCGCATATTACACTGGGATCTGAGTTGATAGGAACCGGTTCCGGCCTCGTAAGCCAAGCCGAAGCCGCCGGCCAAACGCCACGGCGGGCGCAGTCTTACAGGCGTCCGATTGGGCCACGCCCATTCCCGCGGTATTTCAGGGGCGATGGTCCGCGCGGCGCATCGGTGAGCGCCACGGCATCCTCCCTCGAGTTGGCAGGCGAAAAAGGCCGCGTACTGCGGTCGATCGGAACCGTAGCGTACCGCATCCCGGCGTTTTCCGCGCGGCCGCACGCAAGCTGTGGGCCCAGTTAGAATTGTACCCCGCCGTGCGGCGTTCAGAAGCGTCTGGCGCTCGGCTTCGGCGAGGCCTGGCGGTCGCCGCCGTCGCTCAACCGCGCCAGCATGCGAAGATAGGCGGGTTGTTTGTCTTCGGGTACGTCGTGCTTGGGAAACAGCCAGCGGAACGTTGCGACATGCGCCTGCGCGGGCAGAGTGTCGAGCAGCGCCTGCGTATCGTGGCCGTTGATCAGGCGGTCGCGATAGATGTCCCAGATGCGCCAACGCACCCATTCGTCGCGGCTGTTCGCGGCGAAGCTCTCGCTGTGCACGCGCATATCGTTGGCGGTGCGCACCACCTCGTTCTCCAGTGCCGGCTCGCGTCGCCACAGCAGCGCGGCGATCTGCATTCCGCGCACGTAGCCTCGCGCGCTGGGCGAGGCCAATGCCAGGTCGAAGTGCTCATTCGCCTGCGCCAGCGAGCCGCCCGATTGCAGAATGTAGTGGCCCCACATCGCGTGCGCGTATGGATTCTGCGGATCGCGTTGCACGGCGCTCTGGTAGTAGTGCACAGGATCGAGCCCGCCGGCGCCGTCTCGCGAGCGCAGGAAGTCGGCCCAGCCGAGATGCGCGAGGCCGTCGGCCGCCACGCGGTTGTCCGTCGACACAGCCGCTGCCGACAAAGCAGGCTGCACGCGGTTCGCGATATCGGTGAAGGTGTCCCGGCCTTGCGTGACGCGGATGTTGTCCAGCCATTCCATCGCCAGCTGTTCACGTCCCTGCGTGGCGCTACTGTTCCCCGGACAGGTTGCGAGCGCGGTCCCGTAGCGGTCCCAGGCAGCTGCGTAGTCGCCCGCATCCTGTTGCAGCTGCGCCTGCCGGACGAGGCCAGGCACATCGCCGCACGCTCGCCTGTGCTGGTAACCGAGCCAGATGCCCGCGCCGCTCGCTGCGATGACGATGGCAATCACCGCCGCCGCGTACTGGCGGAACGCGCGGGCCCACCATGGCCGCGACATCCGGGCGATCGCAGCTGCCACTTCCGCGGCTGCATTTCCACGCGGACGCAGGATCACGACCGCGCGCAGGTAGGGTGGAATCGTCTCCGGCGGGGTCGGGCGCAGCATGACCGGCAGAACGTGCCCCCCGGGCGAGGGCCAGCGGCGCTGCGCGAGCTCGAGCTCGGTCAGCGTGTAGCGCCCAGCAGCCACCGCCTCGGGACTCAGCAGGAACAGGAAGCAATCGCTGGCTTCGATGGCCTCCCGTATGCGAGCGTCGTAGGCTTCGCCCTCCGGCAATTGCGTCCGGTCGAAGAAGACTTCGTGGCCTTCCTCTCGCAGGGCGACTGCGACCTCTTCCGCGGCGACACGCTGCTCGGATGCGTAGGAGATGAAGATCTTCATGCTCGTCGCCAGTTACAGACAGTGTTGCTAGCCTACGCCAGGAATCGCCCGTCGCTCCTTTTACCCGTTGCGCGGCCCCCCGCCGGCCTGCTACCTTTGGGGCTCCCGACTGCGAACGACTTCAAGAGAGGAGATCATGAGCGTGGACAGCGCCGCCTATAGATTAGCAGTCGTGGGGGCCGGGCGCGTGCGCGGGCAGATCGCCATGGCCGGCTGCCCGGGACGCATGGCGGGGATGCTGCTGCCGTCGAGCAGCTCGTGGCGCCTGCAGCGCGACATCGCGACGCTGCGCTATTGGGGCGCGCAGGCCTTGGTGACGCTCCTCGAGAAGCCCGAGCTCGCTTTGATGCGCCTCGGTGAGCTGCCTGCGCTCGCCGGTTCGCACCGGATTGCCTGGTATCACCTGCCGCTGCGCGAGGGCCACGTTCCAGACGATCGCTTCGATGTGCTCTGGCAGAGCGTGGCGCCGCGCCTGCGCCGTATTCTGTGGGTCGGGGGGCGCATCGCGGTGCACTGCGGAGACGGGCGTTCCCGGACTGCAGCGATCACCGCCAAGCTGCTGGTCGAGCTGGGGTGCCCCGCCCAGGACGCCCTGAATAGAGTCCGTGCCGCGCGTCCTGGCGTGCTGTCGCGCCCCGAAGAAGAGGAGTTCATCCGGGCCCAGGCACCGGCGACCGAGGCGGCCCACCGCGTTCACCTGAGCGTCGTGCAGCCTCTCGGCCTGGGCGCTGCCATCGATCGCGGCGACGAGCTCGAGCTCGAATGGGGCTCGCTGCCGCTCGATGACCCCAACCAGCTCGACCTACTGCGCCGATCTTAGGATCTATCTCAACGGCTGCACTTCCCCCGCGCTGTGGCCAGCCGAGCGGATGACGGACTGCGCACGTTGGCGCACGAGATCGATGTGCTGGCGGAACACGTACAGGTTCTCCGAGTAGGCGAGCGGCGTCTCGATGCGGTGGACCGCATGATCGATCCGGCCCAACCGCTCCAGGATGCGTGCGATTTCCTCCGGACTGCGCTGCTCTTCCAGCTCCAGCTCGATCTCCTTCAGTCTGGCGTACCAGCGGTAGATGCGCGAGCGCACGCGCCAGCGGTAGAGCTGCGGAAGCAGCCTCGCCGCCGGGATGAGCACGGCAAGCGCCGGAATCAGGAGCACCAGCAGACGATCAACCAGGTTCGCGCCCCAGTAGGGCAGGTAGCGCTGCAACAGTGGCGGGCCGGATTTGTAGAAGCGCGCGGCCTCCGGGCTGAGCGGCAGCTCCGTGTCGTTGGGCGCCGGGAACTGTCGCAAGCCCGAGAACATGGTGGGAGCGCCGTGCACCTCACCGGCCGCGCGCAACAACAGATAGGCCAGGGCGGGATGCAGATCGTCCCTCGCCACCAGGTTGACGGTGGTGCCGAGCAGGATCACCTCGCGTTCCGGGATGTTGCGCACTAGGTCGAATACGCCCTGCGGCAGAGTGAACTTCTGCAGGAAAAAGTAGCGGCGCGTGTAAGCGTCGGCGCGCGCGAAACTCAACAGATGCACGTGCTGCGCGCGGACGAGCTCCTGAATGACCGGGGCCCGTGGATCGGCGACGAAAAAGGCCGCGTCGATGCCCCCCGAGAGCAGGAGATTCGCCGCCGCCCGCCCGCCGACCTTCATGACCGCGGTCGGCGGTTTGGCGATTCCCGTGGCTTCGAGCAGCATCATTGCCAGCGCCGCGGAGCCGCTGTTCTCTGCGCCGATAGCGATCATCTTCCCGTTCAATGGCGGCAGCCTGTCCAGCTCGTGGTCTCCGCGGTAGAACACCCACAGCACCTCGTTGCCGACGCTGCCGAGGGAAACGAGTCCCTGCGTGCTCTCGGGCGGCGCCGTGCTGACGATGCCGCCCTGCACGAGGGCGACGTCGACCTGCGCGGATGGATCCGCGAGGCGACGCAGGTTTTCCCCCGCACCGGCAGATGGCCACAGGCGCAGCGTCACGCCGTCGCGCGCCAGGATGTCCCGATATTTCATCGCGTAGTTGTGGTACATGCCGTCGGCGGTGCCGGTCGACATCACCAGCTCGGTGGGTGGCGCAGGACGCATCAGCAACAAGGTCAGGGCGAACGCGCCCACGACGATCAAGGCTGCGGGGGTTGCGACCAAAATCAGATCGCGGTTGAGCCTGATCTTGCGAGCGGCCATGGCGCGACGGACGGGCGCGGGTCGAGCGAGCGGCCAGTGCAGGCGCTACGCGGCCGCCACGCGATAGCCGACGCGCGGAAAGTGAACGCAGACGCTGTCCACTCGTTCGTCCTGACGCAGGATCGCGATGCTGTCGCGGTCGACGAAGCGAACTGCCCCCAGCACTGGTGCCTCTCCGCTGTCGAGATCCGCCACTACGCTCACGCTTTGCCCCGGACGCAGACCCTGAGGATCTCTCGGATCTCCCTTTTCGGGCGTCACGGGCTCGTTCGCGCGCGCGATATCGAGCGCTTCTCCTGAACTCAGGGGCGTCGGGCGCCCGTGGCCGATCGCCTTCACCCGCTGCTCCCACGCTTCCAGCGCCGCAAACTCGGAGAGCAGGGCCGGTCCGCCCTGCCAGCGGCCGCGCACGAACCACACCAGGTAGTAGGCGAGGGCATCGGGCAGGCCGGGCTCGTCGCCGAGCATGAATCGGCGGCCGCCTGCGAGCCGCTCGTCCATCCACCCGAACTGAGCGCGCAACTGCGCAACCGTATGGGGAAGGTCGGCCTGCACTTTCTTCAGGTCCGCGTTGGGCCCGAAGAACAGGCGCATGCGGTCCTTGACGAACGCCTCGGGTAGCTGGTCTGCGCTGGCGCCCATCAGCAGGCGCGCGGCAGTCTCGAACAGTGTGTCGCTCCAACGACTGATGCCCCAGGGCAGCCCGCCAGCGCCGCGCGGGTAGAAGGTCGGCTCGGGAAAACGGCGCTGCAGCTCGCGCAGAATGCACTGGCTGTCGCAGTAGATGTCCGCGCCGATCTGCATGATGGGCGTGCGGCGATAGCCGCCTGAGAGTGGCATCACGTCCGGCTTGGGCGGCAGGCGAGGGATCTCGACCGAGCGCCACGCGAGCCCCTTGATGCCCAGCCCGACGCGGACTTTTTCGGACACCGGCGAGGCCGGATAGTGATGCAGAATGATTTCGCCCATGCCGTGCTCCTGTGCGGTTGGCGAGTGACGCTAGCGCTCGCGAGAGGAAATGAGTCTATGCGAGTGCGGCCGCGGCGTCACGCCGAGCAAAACGCGCAATAATCCCGCCGTCGACCACAGCAACAGGGAGTACCGCCAAATGCACTACGAGCTCTTCTATTGGCCCGGCATCCAGGGCCGCGGCGAATTCATCCGGCTCGCCCTGGAGGAATCGGGAGCGGACTACGTTGATGTCGCGCGCCTGCCGGAGCGCGATGGCGGCGGCATGCGAGCCATGAATCGCTGGCTCGAGGATGCGTCGGTCAAGCGTCCGCCGTTTGCACCGCCTTTCCTGAAGGCCGGCAGACTGGTGATCGGGCAGACCGCCAACATCCTGCAGTACCTGGGCCCGCGCCACGATCTGGCACCGAAGGATGACGCCGCCCGGCTGTGGCTGCACCAGCTCCAGCTCACCGTCACCGACATGCTGGTGGAAGCGCACGACGTTCATCACCCCATCGCTTCAGCTCTTTACTATCACGACCAGAAGCCGGAAGCGCAGCGGCGCGCGCCGCACTTTACCGGCGAGCGCATTCCGAAGTTCCTGGACTACTTCGAGGCCGTGCTGATGGGCAGCTCGAAAGGCAAGGGCTTCATGCTAGGGCGCACGCTGACCTACATCGACTTGTCGATGTTCCAGATCGTCGCTGGTCTGCGCTACGCCTTCCCCAACGCGATGGCGCGCCTGGCGGACGAATATCCGGGCCTCATCGGTCTGCACGAGCGCGTAGCCGCCCGGCCCAATGTCGCGGCCTATCTCGCTTCAGAGCGGCGCATTCCTTTCAACCAGCACGGGATCTTCCGCCACTATCCGGAGCTCGACGCCTAGTTCCCTCCCCCGCGAGCGTGTGCCCCGACCCCATCCCTCCCCCGCATGCGGGGGAGGGGGGGTTACTCGCTGCGCTTCTTGCCGCGGCCGTCGATGAACGAGCGCACTAGCGCCTTATGCCCGGGCGTCGAGGTGATAATGGCGTAGTGCGACGAAATGAGATCCAGGTTCGCGCGCAGGTCGTTGCGCATGCCCTGATAGATGGCGCGCTTGGTCATGCGCAGCGTGAGCGTCGGCGCATCCGTCATGCGGCGCGCGATCTTGTCGACCTCATCCGCGAGCGATGCGTCGGGAAATACCTTGTTCACGATGCCAATGCGCAGCGCTTCCTCGGCGTCGATGAAATCGCCAGTCAGGAACAGCTCGAGCGCCTTGGAAACGCCCACCAGGCGCGGAAGAAAGTGCGCGCCTCCGGCGCCGGGCACCAGCCCCACCTTCACGTAAGTCTCCGCGAAGCGGGCGCTGTGCGCCGCGTAGCGCAGGTCGCACATCAGGGCGAGATCCATGCCGGCGCCGGTGGCCACCCCGTTGACGGCGGCGATGACCGGCTTGTCGAGGTCCTCCAGCGCCAGCGGGATGCGCTGTATGCGCTGGAACAGCTCGTTCTTGCGCTGCTCGGGCGTGTGCTCCAGGCGCTCGCCCATCTCGACGATATCGCCGCCGCTGCAGAAGGCGGACCCGGTGCCCGTGACGATCACCACCTTGACGTCGTCGTCGGTGCGGCAGCGCTGCAGCGCCGCTGCCCACGCGTCGATCATCTCGAACGTGAACGCGTTCATCCGCTCCGGTCGATCCAGCACGATGCGGGCGATGCCATCCGAGATGGAGAACTTGAGCTGACCGCTCATGACTGGGTCCTGTCGTGTGGGTTCGAGTGATTGACCGGAGCCGCTGGTGTGTTGACCACCGCCTGGATCTCCGCCGCGGACAGCCCGGCCTCCGCGAGCACCTCGGCGGTGTGCTCACCCAGCCGCGGCGCGTGCCGGCGGATGCGGAACGGCGCGGCGCTGAACGACACCGGGTTGCGCACGGTGCGGTAGCGGCCCTCGGTCGGATGTTCCGCCTCGCCAAACAGCCCGACGGCCTTGATGTGCGGGTCGTCGGGAAGGTCCGCGAGCGACAGCACAGGCATGCAGGGAATGCTCACGCGGTCGCAGAAAGCGACCCATTGCGCGGTGGTGCGCTTCACCGCCTCTTCCTGCAGCATCTCGTACAACACCGCGATGTGCTCCACGCGGTCCGTCAGGCGGCGGAAACGGGGATCGTTCTTGAACTCCGTACGCCCGGTGAAATCGTAGAAGTCCTGCCAGTTGCGGTCGGAGTAGGGCAGGATGCAGGCGTAACCGTCCTGGGTGCGGAACGGCTTGCGCCGCGTGCTCAGCAGCCGCGTATAGCCGGGCTCGGCAAGCGGCGGTATGAACGCGGAGCCGCCCATGTGCTCGGCCAGATTGAACTCGATGCTCGTCTCCAGCATGGGGACCTCGATGGCCTGCCCGCCGCCGCCACGCTCGCGCTGGAACAGCGCAGCGAGGATGGCGTACGCGACGGCCTGCCCCGAGAGCTTGTCGCATACGACGGTTGGAACGTAGGCCGGTTCGCCAAGCACTTGCCCGTGCAGCGCCGCCATGCCGGAGCCGGCCTGGATGGCGTCGTCATAGGCGGGCTTGTCGCCATACGGGCCGTCGCTGCCGAAGCCGTATGCGCCGCAGTAGACGATGTCCGCGTTGAGCGAGCGCACCTGCTCGTAACCATAGCCCAGGCGCTCGATGCTCCGGCGCCGCAGGCTGTGCACGAATACGTCGGCGGTGTTGATTAACCGGTTGAGAGCGAGCCGGCACTCGCCGCGCTTCAAGTCGAGCGCGATGCTGCGCTTGTTGCGGTGCAGATTCAGAAAACTGCCGGACATGCCGGCATGGCGCAGCGGCTCGTGATGGCGCACCGAGTCGCCCTCGGGGCTCTCAACCTTGATCACGTCGGCACCGAGGTCGGCCAGGATATGGGTCGCGAACGGGCCCATGATCACGCTGGTGAGGTCGAGGACGCGAATGCCGGCGAGTGGCCCGGCCGATCCGGTCGCGGTCATGGTGTCACTCTGTCATCCTGTCAGGAGCCAACCAGCATCGGCCAGAGCGCCTCGCCGCCGGCGCCGCACACTGCGCGGCCGACGCGCTCCTGCCAGTAAGTCTCGTGGCCGAACTCGTCGCGCCAGGACCACAGACGGCGCGTGGCGAAGTGCAGCGGATGCTCCTGCGTGAAGCCGATAGCGCCGTGTACCTGATGACACACTTCCGCCACGCGCCCCGCGGCCTCGCCCACCCGTGCCTTGGCGATCGCTGCAGCGAAGGCGAAGTCGGCGCTCCCGTAGGCCTCTAGCGCGAGCTCTGCCGCTGCGGCGGCCGCGGCATATTGGCCCGCCGCGTCGGCCAGCATGTGCTGCACCGCCTGGAACTTGCCGATCGGGCGGCCGAACTGATGACGTTCCATCGCGTAGGCGAGCGCATAGTCGAGGCACCTCTCCATCGCGCCCACCATCTGCAGCGCGCGGGCGAGCGCACCGAACGGCAGGAAGCCCTCGGCGCACGCCGTCGGCGCTGGACGAACGGCCAGCGCGGGCAAAGTGACGCCGTCCAGAAGCAAAGTCTCGCGCGGCTCGTTGGCCAGATTGCGTAGCGTCTCTGCTGAACCCTTTGCGCGCGGAAGCAGCGCGAGGTAGCTCGTGCCGCCGGCATCGCGAGCGTGGAGTAGCACGCGATCGACTCGTGTCGCCCACGGCACCCGCGCCACGCGTCCGCTCAGAACGAAACCGTCACCGCGCCGCTCTATGCCGATCGCATCGCCCGGGACGACCGGCGCCAGGGACGCGGGGCCACCCAAGATCGTGCCCCCGGCTTCGGCCCAGAGCGCGGCCGCCAACATCGTCTCCGCGAGCGGCACAGGGAGTGTGTAATAGCCCGAACGGCGCACGAGTTGCAGCGCATCGCGCGGCTCCAGCCCCACGCCGCCGCGGGCCTCCGGCACCAGGGCTAGCGGCAGACCCGCCTGCTCGACCGCCTGCCAGATAGCCGTCGGCCATGCCCCAGCATCCGCTTCTGCGAGGCGCTGCTTGCTCGCCTCGCCATGGAACAGACGGTCGGCTTGCTCGATGATGATGGCCGACACGTCCAGGGTATCGCTCGGACGCAATGCGGGAGCAACGCTCATGGATCAGGATTCCTAGCGCAAGCCCAGACCGCGGGCGATGATGCCGCGCAGGATCTCGCGCGTGCCGCCGCGCAGCGTGTAGGACGGCGCGTGCAGCACGACGTGCGCGAGCGTCTCCGACAGCGCATCGTCGCGGTCGTCGAGGCTGGCCTCGAGCGGCACCAGGCGGCGTACCACCTCGGGCAGATCGCGCTCGAACGCCGTGCCGACGTCCTTCACCAGCGCCGCCTCGGTGTTGGGGTTCTCGCCGCGGTCCAGCAGCCCCGCGACGGAGGCCGACATGCGTTGCAGGGCCGCGAGATGACTGACCAGGCGGCCGATCTCCGCGGCCTCGCGCCCGGTCGCATGGCCGCGAACGCGCTCAATGAGCTCCACGAGCAGACGGTAGTCGGACAGGAAGCGATCCGGCCCGGAACGCTCGAAGGCGAGCTCGCCGGTCACCATGGACCAGCCCTGGCCTTCGGCGCCGACCATCATGTCGTCCGCCACGAAGTAGTCCTTGAAGAAGACCTCGTTGAACTCGTGACCGCCGGCCAGGTTGTGGATCGGACGCACGCTGACTCCGGGCTGGGCGAGGTCGATGATGAACTGCGTGAGCCCGCCGTGCCGGTCAGCACCGGGATCGCCGGTGCGCACGAGTGCGATGAGGTAGTGGACGCGATGAGCGTTCGATGTCCAGATCTTGCTGCCGTCGACGGCCCAGCCGCCGTCCCGCTTCACGGCGCGCGTACGCACGGCGGCGAGGTCCGAGCCCGAATCGGGCTCGCTCATGCCGATGCCGAAGAAGCACTCGCCGCGGCAGATGCGCGGCAGCAACAGGAGCTTGGCCCGTTCGTTGCCGTGGCGCAGGATCTGAGGACCGGACTGACGGTCGGCGATCCAGTGCGCCGCGCACGGCGCACCCGCCGCTAGCATTTCCTGTGTGATAACGTAGCGCACCAGGCTCGATTGCGCCTGCCCGCCGTACTGCTTCGGCCAGGTGACACCGATGAATCCGGCGGCGCCGGCGCGGCTGCTGAATTCCGCATCGAACGTGCTCCAGGACGAGCGATGCGGAACATAGCGCCCGGCGTTGCGCTCGGCCGCCAGAAACGCCCGCACCCGGCGGCGCGCGTCGCCAGCCTCGGGTGGCAGAGCAGGTGCGTCGAATCGCAGTGAACGCATAGATTAGAAATACCACCAGCGACCTTCGCAGCATAAAGCATTTTCGGTCTCTGCTAACTTGACCACGTTCAACTCTGTGCCTGGGGAGCCTCTGCTCGACGGGATCGTTGTCGTCGATTTCACCCGCGTGCTCGCGGGCCCCTACTGCACGCGGCTGCTGGCCGACCTCGGTGCGCGCGTGATCAAGATCGAGCGGCCGCGCGAAGGCGACGAAATCCGCTATTCCGTGATCCAGCTGGAGCCGGGGCGCACGGATCAAAGCAGCTACTTCGTGCGCTTGAACGTCGGCAAGCAGGGCATCGCGATCGATCTCGCCCATCCGCAGGCGCACGCCGTAGTACTCGATCTGGTTCGCCAGGCCGATGTGGTGGTGGAGAACTTCTCGCCCGGCGTGATGGCTCGCTACGGGCTCGACGACGCTGCGCTGCGGGCGGTCAAACCCGATCTGGTCTATTGCTCGATCTCCGGCTTCGGACAAACCGGACCGCTCGGATCGATGCAGGCCTACGCTCATCTCATCAACGCCTTCTCCGGCATGATGGACATGGAGCGCGGCGGCGAGGAGCGGCCGCGCGCCTCGTACCTGCAGACCGCCGACGTGCTGGCGGGCACTCACGCCTTCGGCGCGATCTGCGCAGCACTGCTGCGGCGTGCGCGCGGCGGACGCGGCGCCTACCTCGACGTGTCGATGCTGGAGTGTCTAATTGCAGCCGACGACATCACTTTTCACGCATTACTCAACGGAGGCAGCGTCGAGCGCGGTCCGCGCGTGGGCATGTTGGTGCACGCAATCGGCGGGCGAAACGTGGCGATGCAAGCGGTTGGCGCGCCGCATCTGCTCGCGCGTTTGCTCGCCTTGATCGGCCGCCCAGAGCTCGCAAACGACGAGCGCTTCGCGACGCCCACGGCGCGGCGCCAGAACTGGCCGGCTTTTGCCCAGATCCTGCGCGACTGGCTGAACGGCTTCGGCAGCGTTGACGAGGCGCTGGCCGCGCTCTCGGCTGCGCGGATTCCAAGCGCGCCCGTGATGTCGCCGGAGCAGGTCTCCGCGCATCCGCAGATGATCGCTCGCTCGGCATTCCCGGAGGTCCACCACCCGGCCCGCGGACCGGTGCGAGTGACCGCATCCCCGTTTCATCTCGACGGCCAGCCGACCCATCCCGCTGGTCCCGCGCCGCACCGCGTGGGAGAGCACACCCGCGCCGTGCTGACCGGCGTGCTTGGCTATTCGGCCGAGCGCATTGCGGCGCTCGAGCGGGAAGGGGTGATCGAGAGCGCTTAAGGTTCTAGTACCCCTCACGCACCCTCACCCCTACCCTCTCCCGGAGGGAGAGGGACCTCTTTGTCTGCCCCCTCTCCCGCAAGGGGAGAGGGGACTCAGGCGTCAGAGGAAATCGCGAAGCAGCCGCTCGGATTCAGCCCACAGACCGTCGGCTAAGCGATCGTCGCGCGCCTGGCGCGAGGGCGTGGCCTCGCGGGAATCGACGAAATACTTTCCGGTGACGCCTGCCACCCGGTCCGAGTCGGCCAGGTAAACCGAAGTGCGGGCGCCCTGTTCGAGCGAAGCGCCGCGTATGTCGAATCCGGCGCGCAGCAGCTTGGTGTCGATCACGCCGGGGTGCAGCGCGTTCGCGGTCACTGGCGTCGGTGCGAGACGACTTGCGAGCGAGCGCGTGAACAGGATATTGGTGAGCTTGGAGGCGGCATACACGTCGTAGCCCTCGAAGCCGTGCGCGAAAGTGAGGTCGTCGAGATCGAGGTCGGCGCCGCTGTGGGCGATGGAGCTGACGGTTACGACGCGGCCGGCTGGCGCGGCGCTCAATGTGGGCAGCAGGCGCGACGTGAGGAGGAAGACGGCGAAGTGGTTCACCGCCATCGTCATCTCGAACCCGTC
>Ga0187780_10003438_pt1 | contig 11939 bp, 12 predicted proteins | sample 1015_Q2_SP10_20__FD_132429 | JGI IMG/M metagenome (GOLD analysis project Ga0187780, IMG submission 132429) | Tropical peat soil microbial communities from peatlands in Department of Meta, Colombia - 1015_Q2_SP10_20_MG | ecosystem: Environmental > Terrestrial > Soil > Wetlands > Peat | place...
ACGGCGCCGACGTCATCAAGCTCGAGTCCAGCGACACGCCGGATTTCATCCGCGTGATCCTAAGCAGCTATATGAACGCCTCCTTCCTCTCCTCGAACCGAAGCAAGCGCAGCTTCGGTGTCGACCTGCGCACCCAGCGCGGCCGGGAGCTGGCGCAGGAGCTGGTTCGCGGCGCCGACGTCTTCATTGAGAACAGCGGCACCGGCGCCATGGAGAAGCTCGGGCTCGGCGCACAGCAGCTCCGGGCGCTGAATCCGCGCATCGTGAGCGTCTCGAGCCAGAGTGCCGGCAGCTCCGGACCGTGGAAGAACTGGATCGGCTACGGTCCGAATACCCACTCCTTTAGCGGTCTCCAACACCTGTGGAATTATCCCGAGGACGAGGAGCGGCCGGCCGGGTCCACGACCGTGCACCCGGATCACCTGGTCGGCCGACTTGGCACGATCGCAGCGCTGGCGGGGCTGATTCACCGGGCGCGCGCGGGCACAGGTTCCCACTACGACCTCGCCCAGTTCGAGACGCCCATCAACCTGATGGCCGACCTCTTCGCCCAGGAGAGTCTCGAACAGGGCAGCGTCCGCCCGATTGGAAATGCCAGCCCCCTCGGCGCGCCCTGGAGCTGCTTGCCTTGCGCCGGCGACGACGAGTGGTGCGTGATCAACGTGCGCAACGATCTGGAGTGGCAGCGGCTGCGCAAGGCGATCGGCGACCCGGAGTGGACCGCCGACGCGACCCTGGACACCGCGGAGGGCCGCAGGGCGCGTCGCGAGGTTATCGACGAGGGGCTCACGGCCTGGACGAGCACGCGAAAGCCGCGTGAAGTGATGGAGACCCTCCAGGCCGTGGGTGTGCCCGCCGGCATCGTCGCGCACGCGGCCCACCATTTGTCGGACCCGCAGCTCCAACACCGGGGCTACCCGAAGTTGGTGGTGCAACCGGAATACGAGTCGGTCTTGGTAGAGGGTCCGCCATTCCTGGCCAGCGAGTTGCCGGAACCCATCGTCGGGCCTGCACCCCGGCTCGGCGAGCACACTCGCGAAGTGGCCCGAGAGATCCTCGGCCTGTCGGACGCCGAGGTCCAAAACTTGATCGACGAGGGTGTCCTCGAGGACCCGCCGAAGGAGTTCAAGCTTCTCTGAGGGCAAGGCCGCGGGCGTTGCTTGCGTGCTCGCAGGTCTTCACGGCTCCATCTCAAAGGATTCCTCTTCGCCGGGAAGGGCGGGAGGCATCGAGAGACGTTTCCGCATGGCGCCGAACTCCTCCTGCACCAGCAAGGGCTTGGCCATCTCACTCGCCAGTTGCTCGATGCGCTGCTGGAGTTCTCTCACCTTCTCCGGATTCTGAGCAGCCAGGTTGTTTTTCTCCGACGGATCTTGTGCGAGGTTGAAGAGCTCCACCCGCGATGGAAGTGTCGTATACCAGACAAGCTTCCAGTCACCCTCGCGCAGGGCGGCGCGGAAGGGCTCTACGTTGTATACGATCTCGGAACGCGGCGATGGCTTCCCGTCAACGATCGCTGGCCAGACGTTCAGGCCGTCGAGCGGCTTGGTCTTTTCCAACGGGGCGCCCGCGAGCGCCGCCAGCGTGGGGTACATGTCCACCTCGTGGATCGGCTGATCCACGACGGTGCCTGCCTTGATCTTTCCGGGCCAGTTCATGAGTGCGACGACACGGGTACCGCCCTCGTAGAGGGAGCCCTTGCCGTCCCGGTACTGTCCGTTGTCCGGGGGCAGAGGACCCGTGATGGCTCTTTCGCCGGTAAACATGACGTTGCGCGTTCCACCGTTGTCGCTCTGGAAGAAGATCAGCGTGTTCTCGCGCATGTTCCGCTTTTCAAGGGCTTCCACCACCCGACGGATCTCGTCGTCCATGGCCGTGATCATCGCTGCGTAGGCGCGGCGGTTGGGATCGGCGATGGCCTTGTATTTGTCGAGGTACTCCTGGGGTGCTTGGTAGGGCGTGTGCGGAGCCGTGAAGGTGAGATAGAGAAAGAGAGGAATCTGCGGATCGTGACGATCGATCAGCCGGACGGCGTCGTTCCCGAGGAGGGTTGTGGCATAACCCTTCTCCTCGACTGGCTTGTTGTCGCGAAACCAGTCCGTGACGCCGTGCTGCTGGTGCGTAAAGTAGTCGATCTCGCCCAAAAGGGGTCCGTATTGATAGTCGAACCCGCGCTGCCGGGGCCAATACTCGCGCTTGCCGTGCCCAAGATGCCACTTGCCTACGATGGCGGTCTCATACCCGGCCTGCTTTAGGGCCTGGGGTAGCAGCCATTCATCGGTAGCGAGACCGTAGGTGTGTGCGGAGGGAATGGCGCCGGTTTGAAGCCCGTAGCGCATCGGATAGCGCCCCGTCATCAAAGCCGCCCGCGTGGGGGTGCACATGGGCTGAGCGTAGAACTGAGTCAGTCTCGCTCCCCCTTGGGCCAGCCTATCGAGGTTCGGGGTCTTGATGTCGGAACCCTGAAAGCCGACGTCCTTCCACCCCAAGTCGTCCGCCAGGATCAGCACGATGTGAGGGCGTGGTGCTGATTCGGCAGCGACCGCGGCTGGGGAAGGTATTCCCAGAGCCAGAAAGGGGGAGAATCTCAACACAATGGCAGTCGCTCCTCGGAACCGCCGGGCGCGGCGTCGGCCAAATGAGTTTCCAGCGCCAGGCAGGCATGAGGCAGTACGATCCATTGTCCCCCCCTGATCGAACCAAGCTTCAGGCGTCAGTGTACATTGGCTCCGCACGCCAGTGAGCCGACACCCCGTCGCCCACTTGCCGTCCTTTGGCCCCTCCCGATCTGAAATGAGCTTGAGTTTACAAGCCGAGTTCCCGTGCCACCTCTTCGGTGCGTCCCGTGGCGCCGACCGCTAACGGACGAGCGGCGCAACGAGGGCCACGCAGATATCTTGAACGTGTGGGTTGCGGAGACCGTCTTTGGCGAGGACGAGCTTATGCACGGGAACACGGCACAGGCTAAACTCGCGCATGATTCGGTGCCGCCCTATACACCACCAACCCGGCGAACCCAGTGCCGAGGAGAAGCACGGTGTCGCACCAAACCTGATCTACCAGTGATTGGCAGCGGACAGCTCCGACACCTTTGCCGCAATCTGCTCCGAGGTGCGCGCGGCATCGGCATCGATGGTGGCGTGAACTTCCCGAAAGACACCGACACCCGAACTGATCATCGCGGACGTCGCGGCCGCGCCCGTGGCAGCAGCACCCCCTGCGACGAAGAATGCAGCGCCCGGGAAGCGTGAGCCCCCAGCGACTGTGTCGAACTGCTTGACCGGCCGCCACCCCTCGGCGGTTACTTGAAACATCTCGACCTGCGTGCGGATCTCGGTCGCCCCCACACCGAACCCGATTACGAAGCGCCGGACCTGCGATCCCTCGTCGACCCTCAAGAACTGGCCTTGGATCACGAGGTCGTTGACCTCTGGGAGAGTGGCTTTGTTGGCGCGCTCAGCGGGGAGCCCGAGGCCTTTGATATCCTCCACGAGCCTGTTTGAAAGCGCGTCGGCGACCGCTGCAGCGAGCACGTCCGACTCCTGGACGTAGAGTCCCACCGCGTTCCTCACCGTAGTGCGGGGTGAGCGGCCCACGAGGACGTCGGCTGCGCCCGTGTCTAGGTCGAACACGACGATCCGACCAGGCCGCGGCAGGGGCGAGGAACGCTCCGCCTGAACATTCTCTACGCGGGCCGTTGTACATGCGAAGCAGAGAGCGGCCCCGATCGCCAAAGCGAACCTGCCACGTCGCCAAGCCCTAAAGCGTTCCATGCAAGTCTCCTTAGTCATCTCCGATAGGGTCGGTGTATAGCGCAAAGGTTCTGGCTGTCGCGAATCCTTTGAATGCGCCGACACGTCCTGCGGTACAAAGGGTGAAGGGGCAAGAGCAAGGCACTTCGCGAGTCGCGAATGCTTCAAACAATCTCGGCGCCGATCATGGCAACGGGGCGGTCTGCCCGGAATGCTTTCGGCAGTCGAGCGGCTTGCTTGCTCGATTTCTGGCGAGGGGAAGCGTGCTGCGTCGCCGCTACCGACAGTCTTCAGGTAAGCCGGGTATGGTGCGCGTACAGCACGCGTCCGAGTCTTCCCAGTGCTTCGGCAAGTTCAGCAAGTCGAGGAAAGAGCCCTGGCTCGGTGATCCCGAAGGCCCCCAAGACCCTGGAGGCGATCTCGCCTATTAGGGGTGCCGCAGCGTCACAACTCTCTCCACTCAGGGGGAAAACGTCACCCTGAAGTTCCGTCAGCGCTGCCTGGATCCGATCGCGGTCCCAGTGATAGGCCGCTTGGTTTCGCACGCGCTGGACGGTCTGATACAGCGAGCCAGGTAGGGCCGAGTCAGACTCTTGGCGCGCCAGCTCAAGCACCTTTTCAGTATTCCCCACCCTCTTGAAGCATCCCAGGCTATCGGCGACGCGGAACGCATCCATCGCCTCTTTTGCCGCGCCGATCATCCCCGGTACGGCAAGCCGCTCGGCTTCGTCGCTGTCCATCGAGCGTCGGGACGCGGCGCGGGCCTTCGCCAAGAGCTCGCGCGACGCCATGATGAAAACCAGGGCGACGGCAGACCGTGGATCGTTTTGTGGGAAGGTATCTCCGACCGTAAAGGATGGGCACGGAAGGCCAATAGCGAGTCCTTGCTCTTCGGTCATAGTCTCCTCGTGTCCCTCCCTGCTTCTCGCTGCCCCTCCCGCGGATACGAAAGCAGCTGCGATAAAACAATGCTTGGGGTCCGATTCCTTTGCTGGCAATGTGGCAAATTGACGCGTCCCGGGAATCGTTTCGTACCACCGGTTCGGGCGTTCGCTCTGTTTTCGCTTGCGATGGGAGGGCGCGCCGGACCAAGGAGACCTATATGAGAATCCTACGAATCTTAGGAATTATGCTTGCCGTCTATATAATTTTGAGTTTCTCGTTCGACGCGGCCATCGGCTTCTTCCAACCTCAGCGACAAGGTACGGTTGTGCTCCGAACCTTCGACGCCTCTGGGGGTTCGAAGGATACGGTGCTCGGCCTGCGGGACGACCATGGCCAGCTTTGGGTGGAATCCGGTCACTGGTTCCGCGGCTGGTACAAGCGAGTCTTGGCCAACCCGAATGTCGTGCTTGTGCGCGACGGAAAAGCACTGCCGTACCGCGCGGTACCGGACGACTCCCCGGAGGCCGTAGAAAGAATGACTCAGCTCATGGGCAAGGGAACGGGCGCAGGTTATTGGGTCATACGCACGATGCTGCTTTGGGCGCCGATTAAGCCGGTGAAGCTGGACCCGAAGCCCGCCGGATGATCGTCCCCCGGGCTGAAGCTCCTTCACAAGCCAACCCAATCGGTTCGGCGTGCTGTTCATTTCATCGTCGTGGGCCGAGACCCCTCCTGGCCCTCCGCCAATGGGCCGAGTAGTGTGAGCATCTTGAAGTCCGCGAGAAGTCGTCTTGCAGTACTGGTCGTCTTTGGCCTTGTCGCGTTCACGACGACGGGAACGGCTGTGGGGCGCGCTGTCCTGCCTCCTTGTCATGCATCGTCCTTGCTTGCGCCCGCCCCACCCAAACCGTGCAGCGGAGCGCGCGGCTCGCTGCGTCCGCTGCCTTGCTGCGGGAACCCCTTTTGTCTCAGCACCGTCAGTTCGGTCGACGCGCGTGCCGCGGGCTCTGCAATCAGATCGTCCGTTTCTGATCCGTGGTCGCCCGCTCCACGACTGGGGGTCTTGGCGCTGATCCCCGCACGCACCGCTCGATCGCCCGCCCCGTTCACCATCTTGCGTCTCTGATCCGACCTCGTTCCTGACTCATCCGTCTTGGATCATCGAGGTGCGACCGCGCACTTCGATCTTCTCGTCTCACAGTCTCGCGTGATGAAGCGCATCTACCACGCCGATGATCGGAGGCCTTGTGACCTCGTTTGCGCTCGAGTTCCTTGTGTATCCCGTGCTCTCGGCCTTGTGGAAGCGAGAGGGCTTGTCCTGCGCAGCCGGAGGGTCATGATGCCCATCAGCTGCCAGATCGACGAGCAAAAGGACCTGCTTCGAGCCAGAGCCGCGGGCGACGTGACTTGGGAAGAAGTCCACCCTCAGCTGCAGCAGCTAGAGGTGGTCCTGATGCGACGGGCCCCATTAGATGTCCTCCTCGATCTTACGGACTGCACGTCCTTGCCGGATCGTAGTCAGCTGGAGAACCTTGCGGCCGACATCCACAGACTGGGTGGGAGAACGCGCTTTCATCGCTGCACCATCGTCGCAACTCAGCCCGCCTTGTTCGGAATGGCTCGAATGTTTGAAATCCTCGCTGAAGACCAATTCGCTGCCACGCGCGTCTTCCGCACTGTGGCGGAAGGAGAAGCCTGGCTGATGCAAAGGGAGAGCTAAAAATCCGGATTGGAGACTAGAGGAACGTTCGGGGGAACACGAGTCGCTACCTAAGCTTTCGGAGTTGCTTGGCAACGGACTCTCTGCGCGCAGCTTCCCGCCCAATGCTTCAACACCCGGCGCTCCCCTGCCCCTCAGGGTCGCTCCTCCGCGAGCACCATTGTTGCCTCCTGCACACGCCTAGGCTCCATCCCCGCGTAACTCCTCCCGCGCCCCCACCCAAGCCCCCGGGATCGCGATGCTTCCCGGGATTCCCTCCTCGGACTTGGAGATCGGCCCGAAAGGAGACCCCCGAAGGGGGAGCTCCAAAATCGGCGACGCGGACCTCACATGGAGCTCTTCCCGACGATCGGTATCTGGCGCATGCTGGCGCCCGTGCTTCCCTTTCTTTGCGCCCGACCGACACGCAGTTCACAAGTTCCGAATGCGTCGGGCGGAACTCGCAATCCCTACCAGGAGGAATCCGGGCCATGCCGCTCACTACAGACGAAAAACTGTTGGCGCTCAGCCGAGACGTTCTCCGACTGTTCGACATGGCCAACGGTGGTATTCATCCGGGCTTCCGACCGGCACACGCGAAGGGCATTTTGCTGGCGGGCACATTTCGCCCTTCGCCTCAAGCCCTTTCGCTCACGCGTGCGCCGCACATCAATCGCGCTTCCACGCCCGTGACGGTGCGATTTTCCGACTTTGCAGGAATTCCAACCGTCGCCGACAACGATCCTCAGGGTGCAAGCCCTCGCGGTTGCGCGATCCGTTTTCACCTTGGGGAGCGCGCGCACACCGACATCATCGGCCATTCGGTCGATGCCTTCCCGTCGCGCACCGCGGAAGGACTTATGGATTTCCTGAATGCCTTGATTGTTACCGACCCAGCCGCACCCCACCCGAACGCCATCGAACGATTCCTCGGCGGACACCCTGCGGCTCTGGCCTTTGTGCAAGCTCCTAAGCCGATTCCGACAAGCTTTGCGCGGGAATCGTTCTTTGCGGTCTCCGCATTCAAGTTTACAAACAAAGACGGCATTTCTCGATACGGGCGGTATCGGCTGCTCCCTGCAGCGGGCAACGAATACTTGGACGAGAAAACCACAGCTGCAAAGACTCCCGGCTTCCTCTTTGACGAGATCCGTGAGCGAATTGCGAAAGGCGCGATTCGGTTTGAAATCGTTGTGCAGCTCGCTCAGGACGGCGACATCGTTGACGACGCCACCGTCCGCTGGCCAGAGGATCGCCCGAAAGCCGCATTCGGCGAATTCAGTCTGACGGCAATTGCTCCGAACAACGCCGGTGAGCAGAAGCAGATCATCTTCGACCCGGTCCCGCGAGTGGATGGCATCGAGGCCTCGAGCGATCCGCTCTTCGAGGTGCGGGCGAATGTGTATCTGATGTCCGGGAGAAGGCGAAGAGCAGCTACAACTTAGAGGGCATGAAAGCTCGCTCCAATCCAGACGATCCCGCTCTTGTTGCGAGGCAAGGAGAGCAACCCGGCGTGATCCTCGAATCACGCCCCCAAGGAGAAACACTGAGCGGGCGCGACCGGCCGCCACCCGAGTGACGGGTCACCCAAGCGTGAAGCAAGTCCTTCGGCAAAAGTTTGTGTCGTCTCAGAGCTCGCGCTTACAGAACAGCAGAAGCAGCAGATTCTTCCCATCCTGACGGACGAGGTGCCAAAACTTCAGGCGCTCAAGAACGACACCTCTCTCAGCGCCTTGGCGAAGGTGCAGAAGTTGCGAGAAATCAGCAGCGCAGTAGATGCTCAGGTCAGTCCTCTCCTCAATGAAGTGCAACAACAGAAGTTCCAGGCCATGCGAGAACGGTTGCGACGACGGCTCATCGAAAAAGCGGGAACTGAGCTGGTAGAGAAAGTGGAAAATAAAGTGGACTCTGGGCTGTGGTCCGGAGCCGAACACTAAGAAGGATTTCGCGACGAAGGGCCCAGCTGCGGAGTGCTGCTACTTCGGGCCAAGAATCGCTTCGCGCAGTGCACTGCCCTGCCTACCTGTCAGCTGCGCCCCTTGCTCCTAGCGCTTGAACACTACCGGCATTCGCTCGATGCTGTACATCAGCCGTGAGCGCACGCGCTCAAGCGGGCCTACAGGCTCGACCTCGGGCAGCCTGGCGAGTAGCTCCTCGAACATCACACGCGCCTCCAGCCGGGCCAAGGGCGCGCCCAGGCACAGGTGTTCGCCGAATCCAAACGATAGGTGGCGGCGGCGGCTGTGGTCGCGTCTCACGTCGAAGCACTCTGCATCCTCTCCCCATACCTCTTCATCGCGATTCGCGGCCAGATACAGAAGCAGCACTCGGTCGCCCGCGCCGATCTTTTTGCCGCGCAGCGAGGTCGCGCTCGTGGCGTGGCGCGCGAAACTCAAGATCGGGGGGCACCAGCGCAACATCTCCTCGACGGCGTTTGGGATCATTCCGGGGGTTGCGAGCAGTGCATGCGTTTGGTCCGGGTGCTGCATCAGAGCGAAGGCCCCTCCTGAGATCAGGTTGCGCGTCGTCTCGTTGCCAGCGGTCAGGAGCGTTGCACAGAACATGAGGATCTCAGGATCGGTCAATCGGTCGCCGTCGATCTCGGCCCGTGCCAGGGTCGAGACGAGATCCCCACGTGGCGCGCGGCGCCGGTCGGCCAGGTGCTTCGCGAAGTAGGAGAACATCTCGCCCAGCACTGCATCGCTCGCGGCATCGCGCATGCTGCCCGCGGCTTTGACCATCGCGTCCGACCAGCGCCGGAATTCCGACCAGTCCGCGCTCGGTACGCCGATCATCTCAGCAATCAGGTACATCGGGAGCGGAACTGAGACGGCATTGACGAAGTCGACCGGCTCGCCCACTGGCACCGCGTCGATGCTTTCCCGTGCGATCGCTCGAATCCGTGGTTCGAGCGCGGCGATTGCACGCGGCGCGAAGGCCTGGATCACAAGCTTGCGGAAGCGGTTGTGCTGGGGAGGATCCATCTCGATAATGGTGGGCGGTACGCCGGGGGGGCGCTTCTCCTGCGCGGTGCCGATCAGGATGCCCTGGGTCGAAGTGAACAACTGGGGACTGCGCGAGACGTGTTCCACGTCGGCGTGCTTGGTGATGCACCAGAAGCCAGCCTTCTCGTACCAGTGCACTGGGTCTTCGGCGCGAAGGCGGCGCAAGGCCGGATACGGATCGCCGAGGTAGAAATCGTCGTCGTCGGGTGCGAACTCTCGGATCACGGCGCGTCCTCGGCAAGATAGAGGCAGAGAAGCAAGCCACCGTCGGGGCGGCGCTCGGCGATCGCGAATAGCCTCGCCCGAGTGGAGGCGACTGGGTGCTCACAGCGCCTGGGCGAGTAGGCAAGAAGAGGCATTGCAAATTCCTGGCATGGATTCTGACTTCTGTCAATTTCATTTTACATATGTCAGGCAATGCCCGGAGGTTCCTCCCGAAAAAAAAAACGCAGAGTTCCTGTGGAACTAAAACAATTGGATCTCAGGGCCAACTAGAAGCGGACGATCTCGCTAGATCTTCACGCAACGCATCGCAACTTACGGCCGGGAAGCAATTCGCCAGACAAGAACGAGGAAGCCGGCGCTCCCACGGCGCGACCGGGCGCTGAGCGACACCAGGGAAGCTGGCCGCAACACCGGTCGCTCGCTGAAGAAGCCCCTCGCAAGCGCGACGGTCTGGGAGTTTCTCGCTGCAGAGGCTCGCGAGCATCCGCGATTCTCTTTACTCATCTGAAAGGCCGCACGGAGACCGAACACGGTGCCGATTAAAGAGGCCCAGCCAGTCCGCCGAAGCGAGTGTGATGAGCCGCTACCTGAGATCGTGGTGGGTCCGGGTAGGCCTCGGACTCTTCGTGATTGGCGCGAGTCCGCTCCTCACGATCATCATGCTCGCGAAGATGGGTCTTTGGCCCGACCCGAATCCAAATCCGATCGGACCCGGCCTCCTCTTCGGCGTCACTTTCTATCCCGCACTTTTCTGTCTCTTTGTCGGCATCGTGCGCGTGCGGAGCAAGCAGCAGCGCACCCAGCAGATGCCCCCCCGACCGTCCTGACCTGATCGCCGCTGCTTCATCCGAGCGTGGCATCGGCGCCTTTGTACGCGGCGAGCCCTTCCCGGCGCAGAAACTCGCCGAGGTGGGCCGCCTCCGCGCCGATCGTCGGTGGGGATGCCGCTCGCGATCACCGGGTGCCGAAGGGAGCTTGTCGCTTGTGGCAGCGGGCCCGCCCACACATTGCCTGAGGACGCCACACCCGGCACTGCCAGACGATCGCCTTGGAGGCAACAGGGATCGAGGGAGTAGCGGGGTCCTTTTACTGGGCGGCGTGCGGCTCAAGCAGCGCGATCAGAGCTTCGGCGTTGGTCGGATACGACACGCTCGTGACTTTCCTTTTGTCGAGCACCATTACGGTCGGGTACGTCGCCCCCCCTGGAAAGTCGGCTGTTTTCACGCCTTCCTCGTCGATGAGTATCGTGTACGGGCGGCGGCGCAGCGCCGGCATCGCAAAGAGCGAGCGGATGATCGCAGGCATTCCGGTCACGTTGACGACGTAGACGGCGCTGTTGCGATCGAAGAGGTTGGTGCCTGCCTTCTCGATCGCGTCCCGTACCACCTTGCCGGCGGCCATATCGCGGCTGAAGACGACCACGCGCACGGAGTCGTCGATCACCCGCGCCGCGCCATGCTGGTCGGGGAGCTCGGTGCGCGGCAGCGTACTGCCCACCGCATAGGGCTCCGCGCTGGCGATACAGGTGAAGAGGATCAGCGCGGGGGTGATGAGACTCTTCATGACTTCGAAGTAGAGCACGCGCTGCTCCTACCGTCATTCGCCGCATGGAAGAATCGTATTCACGCGCAAGCGGGTAGGAAGACAGCGGAAGGCCGGCCGGGCTCGTGATGGACCGCCTGATCCGCAACCCGCATGGCGGTCGCCGTCGCAAGCGGGTCTCCTGTGCCGAGGTTGCGGATGAAGCGTGGGTGCCCTCCGCTCGAGACCTGGACCCTCATGCGATGGCGGGCTCGGAAGCGTTGGGCGGTGGGCCAAAGCACCACCCTCACCTCGAAGGAGCCGTCACCCGCCCGTCTCCAGCGACGCGGATCCACGCGCTCGATCCCATCACACACGTTCGTCGAACGGCCCGTTTCGTCTACGTCGCACAAGCGGACGAAGACGTCGAAGTGCTCAAGGCTCGAGGACACGAAGATTCGGGCCTCGACATCGCCGATCACGTCGAGATCGTGGGAGAGCGGGTCGCTTGTATAGATGAGGACGTCGCTGCGCCTCTCGACCTTGCCCTGGTCCCTGCGTCCGGAACCGCGGCCTAAGAAGGTTCCGCCGGCGATTGGCGTCGGGTCGGCGGGATCGTAGCGGTACCGATCCGGCGGCGACAAAGCCGGCGGGACCGGGGCCAGGTGTCCGTCCGCATGGAGATACCAAGGGCTCGCGACGAATCCGGGTGGGGGCCAGCTCGAGAAGTCTTGCCACTGCGAGGCCCCCATGAGGTGAAGCCGAACGGTCGCCTCCGGCCGTCCATCGGCCTCACCGCAAAGATGTGTGCGTACCGTTGCGAGCGTCTCGCGCACCTGATGCGCCATACCG
>Ga0187780_10003439_pt1 | contig 11938 bp, 5 predicted proteins | sample 1015_Q2_SP10_20__FD_132429 | JGI IMG/M metagenome (GOLD analysis project Ga0187780, IMG submission 132429) | Tropical peat soil microbial communities from peatlands in Department of Meta, Colombia - 1015_Q2_SP10_20_MG | ecosystem: Environmental > Terrestrial > Soil > Wetlands > Peat | place...
CCGGAGCGCGTGCCGGTTGTACAGAAGAACATCATCGCGCGAGCCAGAGAGTTTCGCCGCCCGGTGATTACAGCAACGCAGATGCTGGAATCGATGACCGAGAACCCGCGGCCGACGCGCGCGGAAGCTTCCGATGTGGCCAACGCCATCTTCGATGGAACGGACGCAGTCATGCTCAGCGCGGAAACGGCGACGGGGAAATACCCAGTCGAAGCCGTGAGCATGATGTCGCGAATCATTGAGGAAGCGGAAGCGAGCATCCATGAGTTCCCGAGGCCGGCGGCACAGGAGCAGTTGAAAGTGCCGGAGACTGTGGCGGAACTGGTGTGCCACGCGTCGCGGGAACTGCACATGAAGTTGATCGCGGTGTTCACGCACAGCGGGTTCACAGCGCGGCTGGTGTCACGTTACCGGCCGCTTGTGCCGATTATTGCTTTCTCCCCGGAGCGGGAAACGCGGCGGCGAATGGCGCTGCTGTGGGGAGTGACGCCGTGCCGCATCGTGGACATTAAGAAGATTGACGGCCTCGCGGCGATCGCGGAAAAGCGTCTGCTGGAAGAACGGCTGGTGCGCAAGGGAGACGTGATCGGAATCGTCGCAGGAACGCCAATGGGCATTCGCGGGACCACGAACTTCATGAAGTTTCATGTGATCGGGCGAGCGAGTTAAGAATCGTTTCCGAGCTAGCCGGATGAAGATCTTAAATTCGTGCGCAGAGGGGGTCCCGCTGTGTCGAGACTCTAGGCGGATTCGAGAAAACGTCCCACCCCGACATCGGGTCCCACACGACTCATTTAGGACCAAAAACTGACAGCTATCAGTTAACCCAATGATCGGGCCGGGAGGGAGGTTCGTTCTTGTTCTTCTTCATGAAGACTTCGAACTTCCTGCGGTTGCGCTGGTAGCGCCAATCGGCCACCTCATTGCGCACACGGAACAGGAAGGAGCCTCTGCGCAAATAGATCCAGCCAATGAGCATGCCGCCAAGGTGACAAAGGTGGCTGACGCCATCACCGGAAGCTCCAAACGTGCTGACGAACTCGATGAGGCCCATAATGGCCACAAAAACGCGCATCGGAATGCTGACGAGGAAGAAGAAAATCCAGACTTGACGATCGGGGAAGAGTATGGCGTTGGCGATGAGGATGCCGAAGATCGCCCCAGAAGCGCCAATCGTCGGTACGTCTGAGGGGGCGTGTCCCCAAAACATGGGGATGAATTTCACGGCAATATTGATGAGCCCTGCGCCGACGCCGCATAGAAAGAAATAGTTGAGGAAGCGCTTTTTTCCCCAAACTTCCTCCAAGTTCCGGCCAAACATCCAGAGCACCAGCATGTTGATGAAAAGATGTCCGATGCCACCGTGAAGGAACAGGTAAGTGATAGGCTGCCAGACTCGCAGACCGAAGATCGCGCCGCTGGGTACGAGGCCAAAGCGCACGGTAATCTGCTGGTAGGCCACCACACTGCCGAATAGGATTTGGACCAAGATCTGGATGACGAAGGCGCCGGTACAAATAAGAACGAGGAGCTTTACGCCAGGAGTAATGAAACCACGCCAATCGAAGCGAACCCGGGGGACACCATACGACGAACTCATGTCAGCAGTGTAAAGCAGGGGAAGCTGTCCGTCAAAAGGCAGGGAGTGAAGGGAACGACACCACAGCAGATAAGTAAGCAAGTTTGAATCATCGAAACAATTCTGCCCCGTTTCGGTACTAGGGCAAAGTCGGTTCGTGCGAGACCGATTCGCAGAAGCCGGCGAAAGACTTGGTGGAGATGTCCATGCAACTACAAATCTTGGTCGGACGAATCAAACTGCCCGTGGATGGCCGCTCCGTCCCACCGACGCACGTTGAGAGAACGTGCCGGGATTTCGGGCGCACGCGAAAGTCAGAACAATTCGAGAAAGAACTGAGCCTGAGGTAGCAGCGCAGGCGACGGGCTCATAAGTCCTCAAGCACTTGCTTGAGGAATTTCCAGAAACTCTCCACCGTAGAAATCTGCACGCGTTCGTTGGGGCTGTGAGGGTCCACGATCGTCGGGCCAAAAGAGACCAGTTGCATCCCGGGATATTTCTCACCGATGACGCCGCATTCCAAGCCGGCGTGCATGGCGATCAGTTTCGCCGGTTCGCCGAAGAGTTTCTTGTGGACTTCCTGGAGCTTCCGAATTAGTTCGTTGTTGGGCTCCGGTTTCCAGCCGGGATAGCTGCCGCTATGTTGTGCCTCAAAACCCGCCAAACGGCACACGGTAGCGACTATGCGGGCCGCAGCCTGTTTGCTCGTCAGGATGGCACTGCGTTGACTGCTGACAATTTCCACCACGTCGCCTTTAGTGCTAACGACTGCAAGGTTCGTCGAGGTCTGGACTAGCCCGGGAACATCCGGACTCATAAACAAAATGCCGTGAGGCATGGTCGCCAGAAGAGCCGCCGTGCATTTTGCGTCGGCAGCGTCCATCACTTTTTCCGGACGATCGGCTTTTTCTACAATGATCTGAAGTCCCGAATCAAAGCTACCCAACTCGGCCTTGTTCGCGGCTTCGGCCGTAGCAACGATGGATTTCAGCTCATTCTCATGAGCGGGCGGGAGCACGATCACGGCGACAGCTTCCCGAGGAATAGCATTGTGGGCGCTGCCACCATTGACCCCCGCGAATTCGGCTGGAAGACGCTCGAGCAGATCCTGAAGAACCCCGCCCATGATGCGGAGGGCATTGCCGCGGCCCTGATGAATATCGACGCCGGAATGGCCGCCGCGAAGGCCCGTCACCTTGATCCTCCAGGCAGATCCGGCGCTGGGTGCAAGAAGCTTGACCTTGCGCCGCGCGGTCGTGTTCACGCCGCCGGCACACCCGATGCACAAATTGCCAATTTCTTCCGTGTCCAGATTCAAGAAGTACTTTGACTTCAGGATGTCCGGAGCAAAATCCGAAGCGCCGGTGAGTCCGGTTTCCTCGTCGATGGTGAAAGCAAATTCGAGGGGGCCGTGGGAGATGTCAGTGCTCTCCATTACCGCAAGAGCCGCGGCCACGCCGACTCCGTTATCGGAGCCGAGCGTGGTGCCGTCAGCCTTGAGCCAATCGCCGTCGCGCAAAACTTTTATGGGATCTTTATCAAAATTGTGAACGGTCGATTCGTTCTTCTCGCAGACCATGTCGAGATGGCCTTGTAAGAGTGCCATTGGCGCTGACTCGCGTCCCGGCCGTGCAGGCTTACGAACGATGAGATTGCCGGCAGGGTCTTGTTGGGTTTCCAGGCCCAGCTTTTTGGCCACGCCGCGGACGTAGTCGCGCGCTGCCGCTTCCTTTGTCGAGGCGCGAGGAATGGCGGCCAAACTATCAAAATGCTTCCAAAGCTGTTCGGGTTTCAAGTTTGCGAGTGCTGGGATCATGGCTTTCTCCGTCTTATCAAGGAAGGATTAGAACTTTGATCTCTGAAGACAGCCCCATTGTACCCGCACTCTTGCGCGTTGGCGACACTCGAAGGGCAGCGGACCAGACAGCGCTATTCAATTCTCAGCGCGTCCGTGGGCGCGATGGATGCTGCGCGGCTCGCAGGAATGATGGCTGCAATGAACGAGCAGATCCCCAACGCCCCCGCAGCCACACTCAGCGCCAGTGGATCCCACCAGGAGACGCCGTACAACTGAGCCGAAAGCAGCCGCCCGGCGCCAACCGCCAAAGGCAGTCCTAGGAACAGTCCAATCAGCACGCGGCTGAAAGCTCCGCCCAGCACGAGCCGAATCACCTTGGTACGGTCCGCGCCAAGTGCCATGCGGATGCCGATTTCGTTGGTCTTCTGAGCGACTGTGTAAGCCGTGACGCCGTAGAGCCCCACCGCCGCTAGCAGGAGGGCCACAATTCCAAACAAGCCAGCGAGGCTGGCAACGGCACGCTCTTGATCGAAGGAGAGTTCAACTTGTTGCTGCATGGTTCGGATGCTATTGAAGGTGAGGTTAGGGTCCAGGTCTGCCAGCATTCTGGTAAGCAGCGGCTCGAGCGTGCCCGGGGGCAAATTGGTTGCCAGCATGATCCCACCGATGAAGTGAGAACGCAGCTCAATGTCGTTCAGCATTGGGTTGTGGTAGTCCACCGTCTGGGCAAGCGGCACGTAGAACATGGGGCGTGCGGGCTTGTCCATACCGAAACCGGCGAACTTCGCGTCACGGACGACGCCGACAATGCGAAATGTGCCGGCGTTTTCTGGAAGGTCCAATCCGAAGTGTTGGCCGAGGGGGTCTTCCTCACTCTTGAAAAAACGCTTCACAAAAGCTTCGTTGACGACGGCCACGGGCGCAGCGGTTTCGTTGTCGGCTGCGGTGAATGCTCTTCCGCGCAAGATCGGCACGCCAAAATTCTGAAGATAGTCGGCACTGACCCGGTCCCACGACGAGCCGGAATCCTCGCTGAGTTGGCCGGTGGGATGGCCAGCCACCAGGACGAGTTCACCCCAGTTGTTTGTGAGTGGATTGTAGAGGGCCAGGCCAGTCCCCTGTACGCCAGGCACATGAAGGAGCTCGTCTTCAAGGCGGCGATAAAGCGCGGCTAACTCGGGTTGCGTGTAAGTCGCCGGGGGAAAGTTCATGTCAACAACCACGCGGCCTTGCACCTGATAACCGAAATCCTGATGCTCGAGCTTGTTTAGGCTGCGAGCCAGCATGGTTGCCCCCGCCACCAGGACAACCGATAGCGTCGCCTGCACGATCAGCAGAGTCTTGCGGGCCATAGACGAATGGTCACTACTGCCGCGACCCGATCCATGAAGCGTCTCCGCCGGATCGGTGCGGGTGGCAAGCCAGGCTGGAGCGGCGCCGAAGATGATTCCTGTCACGAGCGCCAGGGCGAAGGCAAATGCTAGGACGGGCAGCGAGGGGGTCACACTGATGGGAAGAGAGTGCGAGCTGTGGAAAGCAAGCGACAACAGCAGCCGCGATGCCCCCATCGCTACAACAAGGCCGACAATGCCGCCGCCAATGGCGAGCAGGATGCTCTCCGTCAGCGCCTGTGAAATAACTTGCATCGGCGTGGCGCCGATGGCCATCCTCACGGCCAGTTGACCACGCCGGGCCATGCCCCGAGCCAGCAATAGGTTGGCCACGTTGGAGCAAGCAATGAGAAGCACCAGCCCGCAGACCGCCAGGAGGATTTGCAGGCTCCGGCCGTACTCCTCTTTCATCACCGCCACCCCCGCGCCGGCGGGAATCACGTTGAGGTTTTGCTTGGGGAGCATGCGCATCACGTCCGGCATCCAGATTGCCGGATATCCGGAATCGTATTGCATCCATTGCCTGAGGACTCCCGTGAGGCGGGGAGACAATCCGGCAATCGAGGCTCCGGGCCGCAAGCGGCCGATCATGCGCAACCACGCAGAGACAGGTTGATGCAGCAGACTGCCTCCCGCGGCCATCATCGGTTCCTGTTGTAGGGGAATCCAGATGTCGGGAGGATCGCTTTGCAGTGTTTCGCCGAAGAAACCAGGGGGCGCGATGCCGATGACGGTCAGGGGATGACCCTCCACTATCAAGGTGGAACCCACGAGGGACGGATCGCCACCGTAGGTGTTCTGCCAAACTCGATGGCTGATGACAATTACCGGCGGGGCAGACGGCTTGTCATCTTCGGGTGAGAAGACCCGCCCAAAGAACGCACGCACACCCAGCGTGGAGAAATAGCTGCCGGTGACGTATTCCGAATGAAGAGGCCGTGAGGCCGATTCGACACCTTGGCGACGGACGCCCATACGGTTGCGGGCAGCTTGGAAGGCAGTTACTTCCTCAAATTCAGGTGTTTCCGCTTTCAGCCGCTTGTACAAGGGAAAGGAGAACATCCCCCAGTCATCCTGAGGGCCGCCTTCCACACAACAATCGTCGCCTTCGCCTACGCGGTACAGGGTGCCCGGATCAGTGACCGGCAAAGAGCGGAGCATTACCGCGTGGATCATGGAGAAGATGGCCGTGGTCCCGCCAATGCCCAAGGCGAGCGTGAGAATGGCCGTAGCGGCAAATACCGGAGCCAGCTTGAACTGCCGAAGCGCGTAACGAAGATTGCCGTGTAAAATTCCCATTGGAGCCCCCTCTAGCATACGCATTTCTCCGGCTGCGGGTTCCCCAATCTCTCCGATATCCAAGGCGCCAGAGGCCAAAGCAAGGACGACCGGCCTTGCCCGTTGGCTAAGTCGAAGCAGGCTCTCCCGGTGATTGACTCCCGTCCTTGTAAACGCATTGAGTAGCGTGCTAACGTTCGGAGACTTCTGGAACTACCCACACAAAAGAATTGCGAGGTTCCCGCATGAGCGCGCAATCTACCGACACGCCCAGTCCGAGGAAGCATCAGCCGTTTGTTCCCGCAAGCATGGAAATGAAAGAGTTCACGTTTCGAGCCGTGTTGCTCGGTCTGATCATGACGGCGATCCTGGGAGCAGCAAATGCTTATCTCGGATTGAAGGCCGGAATGACAATCGCAGCTACCTATCCCGCGGCGGTCATCAGCATGGCTCTGTTGCGCCTGATGAAGGGCTCGCTGTTGGAGGAAAACATAGCGCGAACCATCGGCTCGATTGGAGAGTCGGTTGCCGCGGGCGCTGTGTTCACGATCCCGGCGTTCGTGATTGCGGAACTGTGGCCGGGACTCACGCGCGAGCAGTATTGGAAAGCAGTTGCCCTGATGGTGATCGGGGGCACCCTGGGAATCTTATTTGTGACGCTGCTGCGGCGTGTGATGGTTGAGGACCCAGAGCTACCCTACCCTGAATCAGTGGCAGCTTCCGAAATTCATAAAGCGGGGCAACAGGGAGCGAAGGCAGCCAGGATTCTCTTCGCCAATATGGGTTTCGGCGCACTCATGTTCCTCTTGGGCGCAATCAATCTATTCTCGCCAAGCAATACCTTCAGCATGAACATCAGCACGTTGGGCAAGAAACTGCTTCTGCGCACCAGCACGAATCCAAACGTGGCTACGACTGTGACAGGAGGCGCAACGTTCTTCGCCGCCCCCGACATCAGCCCCGCTTACCTGGGTGTGGGCTACATCATCGGCCCTCGGCTCGCTGCGTTGAACTTCTCGGGCGGAGTGTTGGCGTGGGGTTTGCTGGTTCCGTTGCTGACCTTCCTGGTCGGTCCCTACATACAGGCTGCGCAACCGGTGGGACAGACGCTCTCCTGGCCGCTGCTCGCTGGAGCGATCTACTACTCCATCGTGAGGCCGATTGCGGTGGGTGGGATGCTCGTTGGCGCGACGTACACGTTGATCCGCATGCGCAAGCAACTTGCTGCGGGGATGGGCCGGGCCATCTCGGACCTGAAAAAGTCCGCGGCAGCCCACGAGGCTACGGATCGCACTGAGCGCGACCTGCCGGCGAAAGGGGTCTTCGCGGGAGTGGGCGTGGTCTTCGTGGCCATGATTCTGCTCTATCACTACTTCATAAGTAGCGCAGGGACGTTCACTGCTTCGAAGGTGCTGACCGGTGCGCTGGTCGCGGCAGGTGTCATGGTAGTGGTCGGGTTTTTCTTTGCTGCCGTGTCGGGCAACTTGGTTGGGATGATTGGGTCATCGAATAATCCAGTATCCGGCCTCACGCTATGTACGTTGGTGATCGCAGCGCTTCTGATGGTGGCTCTGGGAGTTTACGGCACAGGCGGCGTTGCCGCGGTTCTGGGAGTGGCCGCAGTGGTCTGTGTTTCTTCCGCTGTTGCCGGTGAGATGCTGCAAGACTTGAAAGTGGGGCATATCCTCGGCGGAACTCCCTCGAAAATGCAGATCGGCGATCTGCTCGGAATCGTGGTGGCTTCGCTAGTGCTTTTCTTTCCTCTGGCCGTGCTCGATAAGGCGTATCACTTCGGAAGTCCGGCGCTGTCGGCGCCGCAAGCCGGACTCATGGCCATGCTTTCGAAGGGCATTGTCGGCGGCGACATGGCCTGGCCGTTGATCATCGTGGGGATGCTCCTGGGTATCACCATGATCATGATCCAGGTGAAGAGCGTGATGCTGTTTTCGATTGGCATGTATTTGCCGTTGGGAACAACCTTCGCGATGTTTGTGGGGGGCATGATCCGGTGGGTTACCGATAGTCTTCGCGACCGGCGCAAGCTCAACGATGCACAGAAGGCGCGCGTAGACAACGCGGGGGTGCTGACAGCCTCAGGATTGATCGCCGGAGAGGCTCTCTGTGGACTGGGCGTGGCCGCAGTCATCGCCAGGAGGCTCGCGCACGATCCTCATGCGGATACAAGGCTGTACCATCTGGCGATCGGAGACTCGCTTGTCGCTCCGCTGGTTGCCCTGGCGGTGCTCGTGGCTGTCATGATCCTGGTTCCCTTGGCCAACGCGGGACGGCCTGACGAGCCCGCACCGCCGACCGCGATTATGTAATGGAGACTCGCGTTCAATCAGGCCCAAGGCCGCGTCCCTGATCGGATTGGAAGAACCTGCGCAGGCTGTGAGATCGTCGCCAAGTACGATGTCGCAGGAATGTTTAAGTGCCCTTGACATAAGAGGGTAGGGCAAGTACTTTCGCCTGTAGAAAAGTATCCAGCTTGCCAATAGTGCCCGGTGGAAGTCGCTCACGTCGACCTTGCCTCCGGTTGTTTGCCAGGTCTGCGTATAGCTCGCAAATTTCAGGGGAGACCAATCGTGTCCTTCCGACGAATCTTGGTGTTTATAGTTTTGGCCGTGGTGTGCGCATTCTATTTCCCGGAGAAGAAGATTGAGGCGGGAGACGAATGGCAGCCAATCGATCCTGCCGATTTGAAAATGACCAGCGAGCCCAAGGCTCCGGGTGCGTCGGCGATCATCCTGTACCGCCAGGTGGACCGCGACGACAGCGATGCTTTGAGGCCGCACGAGTACAATTACGTGCGCACCAAGATTTTCACTGAAGAAGGAAGAAAATACGCCGATGTGGAAATCCCAGTGCTCAAGGGGCAGTGGAACGTCATTGCCATCAAGGCGCGAACGATTCGGCCTGACGGATCCATCGTGAATTTCGACGGAAAGGTTTACGAGAAAGAGATCGTAAAGGCGCGCGGCGTCAAGTTCCTCGCCAAGACGTTTACGCTCTCCGACGTGGAGCCGGGAAGCATCATCGAGTACCACTACACGATCGACTTCGCTGAGGGGTACGTGTTCAATTCGCACTGGGAGTTGAGCGACGAACTCTTCACCAAGCGGGCCAAGTTCAGCCTCAAACCCTACGGCGAATGGGCTCTGAGGTGGAGCTGGCCGAATGGTTTGCCGCAAGGAACCAACCCACCCGTGAATGAACACAACCTGATCCGCATGGAGGCTCAAGACATCCCGGCATTTCAAGTGGAAGACGACATGCCTCCGGAGGGGGCGGTGAAACTCCTGGTGGACTTCGTCTACGGCGAAGAAAACTTTGAAAAAGAGGCCGACAAGTTCTGGAAGAAGCAAGGCACAAGAATGTACGAAGGGGCGGAGAATTTCGTCAACAAACGGAAGGCCATGGAGCAGGCCGTGGCGCAAATCGTTGCGCCGGGCGATTCACTGGAAGTGAAATTGCAGAAGATTTATGAACGGGCGCAAAAAATCCGGAACACCAGTTATGAGGTGGAAAAGACCGAGCAGGAACAGAAGCGCGCTAAGGAAAGAGAGATCAACAACGTCGAGGACGTTTGGAAGCGTGGCTATGCGAGCGGATATCAAATCACATGGTTGTTTCTGGGGCTAGCTCGTGCGGCAGGATTCGATGCCTCGCCGATGCGAATCTCTCTTCGGGATGACCACTTCTTCAACAAGAATCTCATGAATGCCAGAGACCTGAATTCGAATGCAGTAGTGGTCAAGCTTAATGGGAAGGAGTTGTATTTCGATCCAGGTTCTGCGTTCACTCCCTTTGGCATGCTGCCTTGGCCGGAATGCGATACACCGGGGTTGAAACTGGACAAGGACGGCGGCACCTGGGTGACTACGCCGATTCCAGAGAGCTCAGCCTCTAAAATCCTCCGCAAGGGAGATTTCAATCTCACTTCTGAAGGTTCACTCGAGGGCAAGTTGACCGTCACTTTCACTGGCTTGGAGGCCGCCTGGCGCCGAGTGGAAGAACGAAACGAGGATGAAGCCCACCACAAAAAGACTCTGGAGGATTACGCCAAGGAAATCGTCCCCGTCGGGATTGAAGTTGAACTCACGAACAAGCCGGACTGGACCAGCTCTGCGCCGACGCTGGTTGCCGAGTATTCGTTGAAGGTGCCGGGATGGGTGTCCGGCGCGGGAAGGAGGGCGCTGCTGCCCGCGGGGCTGTTCGGCGGTTCGGAAAAGCACGTGTACGAGCATGCGACGCGGGTGCACAACCTCTACTTCCATTACATGTACGAGAAAGCCGACGACGTGCGCATTGAGCTTCCCCCCGGGTGGAAGGTGAACAGCCTGCCGCAACCGGTGACCTTCGATGCGAAATTGCTGATTTACACCATGAAAGTCGAAGACGACAAAGGAACTCTCCACCTGGAGCGCACTTTCAAGAGCAGTCTCACCATCCTGGACCAAAAGTATTACGAGGCATTGCGGAACTTTTACCAAACAGTCAGGAGTGCAGATGAACAGCAAATTGTGTTGCAGCCGGCAGGCGTTTCTTCGGGAAATTAGGAATTCCGGAGTTGCGTCGGTTCTCGCAGGCCTGATCCTTTTCTTCGTTTTCTTCGCACGAGCCGCATCGGGCGGCGACGCGCCACAGTGGATTCACGCACAGGTGAATGTTCCTCTGCCCGATCATGATGAAAAGACGAATGCCGTGCTGTTGTATGCCGAAGAATCCTTCACGGTTCAGGGCAATGGGAAGATGAAACGCACGGAGAGGCGCGTGTACAAGATTCTGCGGCCCGACGGGAGAGCATACGGGACTGTCCGCGCAGATTTCGACGCGGAGACAAAAATCAGCAGCATGCGCGGTTGGTGTGTGCCGGCGCAGGGCAAAGACTACGAGGTGAAGGAGAAGGATGCGGTCGAGACGGCGCTCTACGGCGTACAAAATGGCGAGTTGATGAGCGACTTTAAGACAAAGATGCTCGTCATCCCCGCAGCCGAGCCAGGGAACATTGTCGGTTACGAAATCGATCAGGAAGTGCATCCTTACGTGATTCAGGATGTTTGGGCTTTCCAGCAGGAAAACGCTCCCGTACGCGAAGCGCACTACACGTTGCAACTTCCGGCGGGGTGGGAATACAAAGCGGTCTGGCTGAACTACCCGGAAGTTGCGTCTTCAGGCGGGTCGGGCCAATGGCAATGGGTCGTGAAGGACGTGAAAGCAATCAAGCCGGAGAATGACATGCCCCCCTGGGAAGGCGTTGCGGGGCAAATGGTTCTCTCATTGATTCCTCCCGGCGGCGCGGGAAACAAGGGATTTGAGAGTTGGGCTGACATGGCGCGCTGGGAAGAAGGCTTGGTGCGAGGACGCCGCGACATTTCGCCGGAGATCAAGCAGAAGGTGGCGGATCTGACCAAGGCGGATACCACGCCATTGGCAAAGATGCGTTCGCTTTCCCGGTTCGTTCAAAAAGACGTTCGCTACGTTGCCATTCAATTGGGAATCGGCGGCTGGCAGCCACATCCGGCCGTGGAAGTGTTCACGCACAAATACGGCGATTGCAAGGACAAAAGCACGCTCCTGAGCGGGATGCTGCAGGAGATTGGCGTTGAATCGTACTACGTCTTCATCAACACAACGCGAGGCGCAGTGACGCCGGCGACGCCCGCGACTCGTTGGTTCAATCATGTAATCGTGGCGGTGCGACTCCCGCAAGGGATTAATGATGCTTCTCTTGTTGCCGTCATGGATCATCCCAAATTGGGCAAGATTTTGTTCTTTGATCCGACCGATGAGTGGACACCATTCGGCCATCTTCGCGGGGAGTTGCAGGCAAATTACGCATTGCTGCTGGCGGGCGAGAGCGGTGAGCTCGTCAAGATCCCGCAGCTACCC
>Ga0187780_10003442_pt1 | contig 11934 bp, 10 predicted proteins | sample 1015_Q2_SP10_20__FD_132429 | JGI IMG/M metagenome (GOLD analysis project Ga0187780, IMG submission 132429) | Tropical peat soil microbial communities from peatlands in Department of Meta, Colombia - 1015_Q2_SP10_20_MG | ecosystem: Environmental > Terrestrial > Soil > Wetlands > Peat | place...
CGATCAGGGTGGGAATGACCACCGCGTACATCTGCACGTCCATCGCGTCGAGCGCCCACCCCCCGAAGCAGGCCCAGAGGGCCCGGCGTTCGTGGGTCCGCATGGCGCGATACCATTCCATGGGGTCGCCTCCCCTCAGAGGGGTCCTGCGCACAGGTCCACGTAACCCGCTGCAACCACAGCCCGGGGACGAAAGAATTCGGCTTCGCCGGCCCTCATCCCTTGTACCGCTCTTCCAACCGGTTCATCTCAGCGAAACCCGTTATTGCATTCCGCTCGTCCATACTGATCATCAGCTCCTCGCAGCCCGCCGTCGTCCCCGTGGCCTGCAGCCGATCGAGCAGTCGTTGCGCCCCCTTCACTGCGGCCTTCAACGGCGCATTCGCATACAGGACCATCTTGTATCCCATCTCTTGCAACGCCTGATTGCCGAGTAACGGCGTGCGTCCACCCTCTACCACATTGATCACGGCGGGGACGCTCATCGCTTGTGGAATGCGGCGTACTTGCTCTAGGGTGGTCGGTGCCTCGATGAAGATCATATCCGCACCCGCGTCGGCATAGCGCGCCCCGCGCTCCAAGGCATCGTCAAACCCGTGAACGGCGAGCGCGTCCGTCCGGGCGATGAGCACCAAGTCCGGATCGCGTGAGGCATCCTTCGCCGCTTTGATTTTCTCAGCCATTTCCTTCTGGGAAATGACTGCCTTCCCCGCGAAGTGCCCGCATCGTTTGGGCAATTGCTGATCTTCCAATTGGAGGGCGGCCACGCCCATCTCGGAGAACTCCCGTACCGTCCGGTACACGTTCAGCGCATTGCCGTAGCCGTTATCGATATCGACAATTACGGGGAGCGTCGTCGCCCCATTGATCCGCTGTACCGTCTCTGCCATTTCTGACATGCACACCAACCCCAGGTCCGGTACGGCGAACTGCATGTTGGCAATGCCCGCGCCGGTCGCATAGACGACTTTGAACCCCGCGACCTCGACGAGTCGCGCAAACAACGCGGTGGAAGCGCCGGGGGCGACGACGATCTCGTGGCCTTCGAGCAACTCCCGGAGCGCCTCGGACCTTTTCATGCGGGTTCTCCCTTTTCCGGAAAGATCTGGATCGGTTTCAACTCGGGGATCACGAACAAGATGGTACACGCAGAGAGAATTACCATTATACCGCCTGTCGCGAGGGCTAACGAGAACGCCCCGGTACGCTTTACGATGAATCCGGTGACGGCGGGAGAGAGCATCCCTGCAAAGGCGCCGGCCGTATTCGCGATTCCGCTCAGCGACCCCGTCATGCCCGGGGGTGTAGCCTCCGTGAGCATGGTAAAGAAATGGCCGCCGGCTCCGGCTTGGACCCCAACGGAAAAGATGAGCAGATACGCCGCGAGCATCGGGTCATGGATGTACCCAACCACGATGACCGACGCGGCGCATAGCTGGAGGCCGATCTGGACCCCCTTTCTGCCCGGTGTCACCCCGACGCCTTTGGCGAGCAGCCAGTCGGAGAAGTACCCGACGACGACTTGCGTTACACAGCCCGCCAACCACGGCAGCGAGGCAAACACCCCCATTTTGAGGATGGAGAAGCCGCGTTCCAGGACCAAGTAGCTGGGCAGCCAGGTGATGAAGAGGTAGGTCAGATAATCTTGGCAAAACTTGGCCAGCGTGAGCCCGACCGTCGTGCGATTCGCGAGGAAACGTTTCCAGTGGACCGCCGGCCGGGGTTGAGCTTCCCGCTTCCTCGAACCTGTTGTGGGGTCCTCATAGCCGTAATACCATACGGCACACCACAGGAGACTGGCAAACCCGGTGATAAGGAAGGCATAGCGCCAGCCCCACCGCGCCAATAAGAACGCCATCGCCAGGGGCGTGACCGCGTAACTGAAGCGGAGGCTGGCCTGGTACCATCCCACGGCCATGCCCCGATCGTTGGAGTCAAAATTGTCCACGACGACCTTGTTGCAGGTCGGGATAGTGGCCGCTTCCCCTACGCCGACCCCAACGCGGCATGCCAGCATCGTGTTGAAGCTGGGAGCGAGCCCCGTAGCCGCGGACGCCATTGACCACAGGGCGGCTGACCATCCCAGGACCCGTTTTGCACCCAGGGTGTCCGCCAACCAGCCCCCAGGAAATTGCAAGAGCGTATACGGCCAGAAGAAGGCGGACAGAACCAGCCCCATCAAGGCCGGATCTAACCTGAGATCCTTAAGGATGAGTGGGGCGGCCGATGAGATACTGACACGGTCAAGACCGTTAATAAACACTCCACTCATTAATAAGAAGAGTATCCAGTTCTTGTTTGCCTTGTAACTCACGGCTTCCCTCCCGAGGTCACATCGAGGACATGGCATCAGGCGGCGAGCCTCCCCGGCCTCCGGTATTTTGCCCCCCGTCCCCTATCGACGAAGGTGACACCATTCACCGCTTCGGCCAGCGTGCGAAGAGCGGCCACCTCCCCCCCGCCACCTGGGACCGCTGGCCTCATGCCGCCTGAAGGCCTGGATCGTCCGGTCCGCCGGTGCGGCCGGTTCACCCACTCGTCCTGGTAGGTGCCGCCAGCTTCCGGTTGGCTGTGCCCGGCGCCGTCCGGGCGGTTAATACATCCCCAGCGCCTTCCAGTAGAAGGGCCCGAGCCCGAGCCAGATCGCCACATGCAGTAGGGAGGCCAGGAACCCGAAGCCCCACCAGGTCCTGAGGTCCGTATACCCCGCCCCGTAGTAGATGGGGGACATCCCGGTGCCGTAGTGCGTGAGGCAGGCGTTCAGGTGCGAGATGTAGCCCAGGCTCAGCGCGGTGAGCACCGGGGGGGCCCCGGCGGCCACGGCGACCGTGAGGAATGGGACAAACATGGCGGTGACGTGCGCCGTCTGTGTGGCGAAGGCGTAGTGGGAGTAGAGGTAGATCGCCAGCAGGACCACCAGGGTGGGCAGCCAGGCCCAGCCCTTCACGTGGCCGGCCACGAAGGCGGAGAACCACCGGAAAAACCCCAGCCGGGCCAGCATGTCCGCCATGCCCACCACCGCCCCGAACCAGATCAGGGCATCCCAGCCGTGTTTCTCCGCCAGCACGTCCTGCCAGGTGATGCCGCCCCCGGCCAGCATCAACCCCACCCCCAACAGGGCCACCACCGTGGCATCGATGTGGGTCAGGTGGCCAGTGACCCAGAGGCCCACCGCGAGGACGAACACGCCTAGGACCACCCACTGGGCGCGCGGCATGCGGCCCATCCGAACGAGCTGCTCCCGGGCCAGGGCCGCCGCCTCGGGCGTCGCGGTGACCTCGGGGCGGGCCAGCGCATAGAGGACCAGCGGCATCACCAGCAGCGACACGAGCCCGGGGAGCAGGGCGGCCAGGGCCCATCCGGCCCAGGTCAGCTCGGCGCCCGTCGTCTTCCGCGCCAGCTCCGCGATCAGGGGGCCGGTGGCCCCCGCCGTCATGAACATGCTGGAGATGATGACGCCCCCGTGATAGCTGTTCAGCATGAGGAAGCGCCCGATGCGCCCGGCCGTCGGCCCCGGCTCGGAGTGGAAGGCGGCGGCCAAGGAGCGGACGATGGGGAAGATGATGCCGCCGCAGCGGGCGGCGCTGGAGGGCGTCCCGGGGGCGAGGACCAGGTCGCTGAGCAGAAGGGCGTACGCCAGCCCCAGCGTTCGGCGTCCGCAGGCCCAGATGAACCAGTACGCGATCCGCTGGCCCAGGCCGGTCTGGGTCAGCCCGCACGAGAACAGGAACGCCGCGAAGACGAGCCAGACGGTGCCGTTGGCGAAGCCGGTGAGGGCCTCGGCGGGCGTGAGGGTGGTGGTCAGCGCGGTCGCCGTCATCCCGATGATCGCCACCGCCCCCATCGGCAGCGGTTGCAGGATGATCCCGACGATGGTGGCTGCGAAGAGGGCCAGCAGGTGCCACGCCTTGAGCCCCACGCCCGCCGGGGGCGGGAGGAACCAGAGGATCAGGACGACCAAACCCGTGATCCCGCCGCGAAGGGCACGGTGCTGACGCGTGTGTTCGGCGCTCATAGGGGGCTCCCCTCGCGTCCGCCGGCCGTCCGCTCACGGAAAACGGGCAGCGGTGCGCGAACGGGCGGGCCAGGATCGCTAGGCGCTCGTCGGGGTCCGGGGCCCACGCCTCCCACTACGCGCGCGCCCAAGGGTCCGTCCCATCGCCTTCGCGAATGGCGTGCAGGGGTCCGCCCCGCCCCCCCAGCGAGCGGGTGGGGCCGAGGGCCGGGCGCAGGAGCGGCGCGGAGGGGACCAGCAGCGTCTGCGAGCCCGGGGGGGGCGCGGTCCCCTCCGGCGGCTGCGGCTGGCCCAAATGAGTCATTGATGTCCACCTGCCCGCCGCGTAGCGGCGGGAGCAGGCGGAGGAGATCCGGCGCGTCCACGTGCGTTTCGATCTGCCACCGGCGCCGCGCGGACGAGGCCGCCAGGGCGCGATCGTTCCGGTCCCCCTCCCAGGAGGGCGGCACGATCACGGCGCGACGTACGCCGGCTGCATCCATCTCGCGCAGCAGCTCGTTCTTCCTCGGCGGCACCGGCCTGTGCGGTACGTGGCGTGCTGGCCGTGGACGTTCAGGCGTGTTCGCCCTCAGATATGGACCTGCACATCCACAATAAACATGATAATCCTCACCCCATCATTCCGCCAGGCGCTCGGCGACGACCTTCGCAAACGCCTGGGTTCCTAGCTTGCCGCCAAGGTCCGGCGTGCGCGTAGCGACATCCTTGAGTGCCGAGTCGATCGCTGTGTCGATTTTCTGCGCTGCGTGAGCGAACGCCGGGTTGTGGTGCCTCCGGCTAAGCCATTCAAGCAGCATTGCCGCTGACAGGATCAGCGAGGTCGGATTGGCCCTGTCCTGACCGGCGATATCCGGTGCCGAGCCGTGTTGCGCCTGCGCAACGCACAAGGCGTCACCGGCCATAACCGAGCCCGCGAGGCCGAGACCCCCTGATAGCTCGGAGGCCTCATCGGACAGAATATCCCCAAACATGTTGCCGGTGACGATGACATCGAAGCGGGCCGGATCCCGGAGCAGCAAGGCCGCCATCGCGTCCACGATCACCTCCTCGCGTGCCACCTCCGGGAAGTCCTGGGCGACCTTGCGCACCTCCCGCAGGAACAGCGCGTCCGAGATCCTGAGCACGTTGGCCTTGTGCACGGCGGTGACTTTCTTACGGCGATGCATTGCGGCTTCAAACGCGCGGCGGGCGATGCGGTTACAGCACTTGGCCGTCACCCTGCGGAGGGAGATTGCCATGTCTTCGGTGGGCATGAACTCGCCGTTGCCCAGAAACATGTTGCGGTCGGCGTAAAAGCCCTCCGTGCACTCGCGAAAGATCACCAAGTCGACCGGCTTGCCGGTCAGGCCGACGCCGAGGCGTGACTTGGCGGGGCGGATATTCGCGTACAGATCGAGCTTGACGCGGAATTCGCCAGAGACGTTGATGCCCCCCTGCTCGCGCGGCGGATAATCGAGGTGCGAAACCGGGCCGAGGATGACCCCGGGCGCCGTGCGGGCTGCCTCCATGACATGCGGCGGCAGCGTGGTCCCGGACCGCTTTAGCGTCGTCAACCCGATCTCTTCGTGCTGCCACTCCAGGCCGAGGCTGAAGAGGCGATTCGCCCGATTGAGGACCAGCAGCGTGGCGGCGGAAATTTCAGGGCCGATGCCGTCGCCGGGTAAGACCAGAATCTTCATCCAGTCCCTCCTGGCCCCGGTGGTGCGCAACAACCCGCACCCCCATGGGAGCGTGCAGTGGCATATGACAGGTGTGTGGCCCGCAGGCGCACCTTCCCCTCAGGACTCCCTCAGGCGGCAACCCGCCGCGCAGGGGCCCTCGGCCATTCGTCGAGGCCGGCCCGCCGGAAAGGCGAATGCCCGGCCGAGCCATCCTGCGAGCTTACAGGCTGCCCGGCTCCCCGGATCAGCCGAGGAAGTGCATCCATGGTAGGACGATGAGCAGATACGTCGCCAGGTAGATGCCGCCGAAGAGCGCGCCGTATTTCCAGTAGTCGCTTGATGGCAGGTACCCGCTGCCGTAGAAGACCGGGGCGGGGCCGGTACCGTACGGCGTGATGATGCCCATGAACCCGTTCACCAACATGAGCGTCAGCGCGAACTGGTGAATCGCAATGCCCGGGATCGTGGCGGCAACCGCGAGCATCACCGGTACCATCGCGGTGACCTGCGCGGTAATGGTGGCGAACATGTAGTGCACGCAGAAATACACGAGCACCAAAAGGATCGTCGCCGTGGTCGGGGTGACTCCGGTCATGTGGCCCACGACGCTGGTCGCGAACCATTTGATGAAGCCGACCCGATTCAGCCCATCCGCGAGCGTGACGAGGGTGGCAAACCAGGCGAACGTGTTCCACGCCGGTTTGTCGCCGAGGATGTCGTCCCAGGTGAGGACCCGCGTCAACAGCATCAGCACGATCACGACCAGCGCCGCGGTGGTGGCATTGATGAAGGCGCCCCCGAACATCCACAACCCGAGGGCCAAGATCACGAGCGCCGCGAGGGTCCCCTCCCGCCTCGTGAGGCCGCCCATGGCGACGAGCTGCTGCGCTGCCCACGCCGGGACCTCCTGACTCTGCTTGATTTCGGGAGGGTAGAGGGTGTACGCCAACCACGGGGTGGCGAGAAACAATACCAGGCCGGCCGGCCCGAAGGTGACCAGCCATTGGAGCCACGTGATCTCGACGTGCGAGATCGTCCGCGCGAAGTCCACCCCCAGGAGGTTGCTCGCTTGGCCGGTCAGGAACATCGAGCTCGTCACGCAGCATGAGGCGATGCCGACCCACATCAGGTAGGATCCGATCTTGCGGGCCGACGGATCATTGGGCTTGGAATCGTACAGTCCGGGAAGATTCCGGATGATCGGGAAGATGATGCCCCCGCCCCGTGCGGTGTTGGAAGGCGTGAACGGGGCAAGGACGGCGTCGGAACAGGCGACCGCGTAGCCGAGGGTGAGCGTCTTCCCTCCCAGCGCCCTGAGGAGCCGGAGCGCGATGCGCCGGCCCAGCCCGGTTTTCTCATAGCCCAGGGCGAACACGAAGGCACTGAAGATCAGCCACACCGTGCCGTTCGAGAAGCCTGTCAACGCCCACGCGAGCGCCGCAGTGGCCGGGGTGAACCCCGCCTTCGCAAGCTCCGCCGGGCCATACAGCACGTGTCGCGCGAGCACCGTCACCAGGGTGAGGCCGATGAGCCCGATGGCCGCCGCAGGAATCGGCTCGCACATGATCCCGACGATGACCCCGGCGAAAATCGCGAAAAAGTACCACGCGTGCTGCGGCAGCCCGGCGGGCGGCGAAAGGAGCGCGAGGATGCCCGCGGTCGCGATGGGTACGACGGCTCGCCACGAAAGCTTCCCCATGTGCTTCCCCCGTAAGCTGCGTCGGCCTCGGCGGGCCCGCGGCTTGGTCGGCTCGTCCCCAGCGCGGGAAACACTCTGCACTGGGTTCAGGGATGATCGGTGATTCTCCAATCCTCCGGGCGCGCCGCTCGGCGAGGGCAGCGGGCTCCATCGGGGTCGCCCACGCGGCCGGTCGACGGGCGGCCCGCGGCGGTTCTGGGTGCTGGTCGTTACACCCCCCCCTACTGGATCACCTGGTCCGCCCGGATGAGGATGGACGGGGGGATGGTGAGTCCGAGAGCTTTGGCGGTCTTCATGTTGAGGACCAGCTCGAACTTGGTCGGCTGCTCCACGGGCAGGTCCGCCGGCTTGGCACCCTTGAGGATCTTGTCCACGTAGGTGGCGACCTTGCGATAAAGACTAGCGATGTTAGGACCATAGCTCATCAGGCCCCCGGCGTCCGCGAACACTCGGTGCGGATACATCGCCGGCAATCGGCGCCGGGCGGCGAGTTCAACCACTCGTGTGCGGTTAGTCACGAAGATCGTCTCGACCGTCGTGAGGAGTCCTTGGGCGCCATCCCTGGCGGCCCGGGCGACCGCAGCCGGAAGGTCCTCGGCCGTGCGGACGTCCCGGATCGAGAGTTGCACCGCCAGGATGCGCGCCGCATCCTCCAGTTCCTTCACTTGGGGCGTCGCCACCGCGTCGCCGAGGTTTGACAGGACGCCCACCCGGGAGATTCCGGGGACCGCCTCCTTCAGGAGTTCGAGCCGCTTGGCGCTGAGCCCGGAGGCCATCTCCGTCGGCCCGGTAACGTTCCCCCCGGGCCGGGCGAGGCTGGCCACAAGCCCCGTCCCGACGGGATCGCCGGTCGCCCCCATGACGATCGGGATGGTATTGGTCGCCTGCTTGGCGGCCAGGGTCCCCGGCGTGGTCGGTGTGAGGATGATATCGGCCTTGAGGCGCAGGCACTCCCCGGCAAGAGCGGGGAACCGGTCGAGCTGGCCATCCGCGGAAAGGTAGTCAACGGTGATGTTGCGCCCCTCCACGTAGCCCAAGTCGCGCAGGCCCTGGAGGAACGCGTTATACCGGTCCGCCCATTCTGAGGCTGAATAGGGGGCAAGGAGGCAGATCCGGGGGGCCCTCGGGGGCTGCTGCGCGGCGGCAACGAGCGGCGCTGCGAGGAGGCCGAGGGCAAGGGCAACGAGGAGCCCGGCCGTGCTCCGCATCATGCTGGCCTCCCTCCGGAGACACAAACGCCCCCGCCGGCCAGCGGCCTGGCCAACGAGGGCGCCGTGTGGTCCAGGGTCCCGAGGCAGGAGCATGGGTCCCTCCCCTGAGGGCCGGACGGTGAAGTTGGGCTGACTCTATGTGTCCCTCCTTGCCGCTGTCAAGTTGGTGTGCGGCAGGGCGTCAGGCCGCCCCCGCCCGCACTCACGCGATCCGGCATCGGGCGCGCCACGCTCAACCCTGCTTGCAGTCGGTGCCGTAGGGATCCCTCATGAGCGGCTGGACGATCTTGGGTCCCGTGGGCGCTCCGGCGACCTCCCGAGGACTTGCCGGAACGATTCCGCTCACCGCTGTCCCTCATTTAGCAGGATGCTGAAAAAGCCGTTTTGGCCCAGGCTGCTCAAAAAGGTCCAGATGCTAGGCGGCGCGCGATGCGAGGTGCGAGGCGTACTTGGTCCGTACGTCGCAGCGCCGCGCGAGCGCGCCAACGCCCCACCCGCTGCCGCCGGGGCAGCGGGGACAGACGTTGGGCCTTTTTCAGCAGCCTCTTAGAACCAGCGGTTGTCCTTGACGCGAACGCCGTAATGCAAGATGAGGAGCACCAGCACCACGACGACGACCGCGGTCACACCGGCGACCAGATGTCCTATGGGTGCGAGATAGGCCTCACGGCCTACCGGAACGCCCAGAAGGTGGAGGTGCAACATGGCTCTCCTCCTTCAATCCGGATCTCCTCGCGTGCTCGTCGCGATACGTCCCGCCGGGGCCGTAGAACCCGGCGCGGATGTGTGCAAGGGGACGCGGTAGCCTTCGTAGACTTATTCTTCTGACCGGCGGCCCGTGGCGGGTGGGCTCCCCCCATGCCCCGCGGTCCCCGCTTCGACGCTGCCAGGGTCCTACGCTACGCCATGGTGCGGGGCCTGGAGCGGCGCGTGATCTTGCATGGAAGGCAACGTGAAAAGGACGTCAGCGCTCGAAGGCCCTCTTGCCTGACGGACAGCCAGCGAGGGTGCACAGCCTGGACCCGGCGTGGCTGCCCCGGGCGTCGATGGAATAAGTCTACGAGGACTCCCACGTCCCGTTGCACTGGCGGCGGCGTATCGGCCCGCAGTCTGCCGTTCAGCCTCTGATGGCCTCTACATGTCGTAAGAACAAGAGTTGATAGCTATTCGGCCTCATGAGGGCATTGGCCCACCGCTCCGCCCTTGCCTTTACCTTGAGGGGCAGGAGTTCCAGGAACGCCGCAATAGCCTCCTTGAGGCCGTGGGGCGCCCAAAAGGTTGCCAGGTTATAAAAGGTCTTGAGTCGGGGATCCGCAATGCTGGCCCCGAGGGACTGGCACGCCTTCGTCAAACTATCCTTGACGGACGCCAATGCGACGTCATACAGGACGCGCTCTTGGCCGTCGAGGGCCTCGCGCAGCTCGCGAAATGTCGCCAGGACCTGACCCCGCGCCCGCAAGGCGAGCGCAAGATCAAAAGCCCCTTGGACCGAGCCCCGCGCACTCGCCAGGATCGCGGCACCGATGAAGGGGATCCGTTCGTCATAGGCGGCCCAGGTCACCTTGTTCAACAGGGCGTAGTAGTGCTCGCTGAGCTCGCGCAGGGGGGCGGCTTCGGCCGTTCGCCGATCCTGCAGCAGGGGAAGGCGCAGGTCGCCGGCATCGAGCGCGACCACCGGGGGCAGCGACGCCAGCATCCTGCCCCGGTACAGATAGGGCAGATACGTGGCCGAGTTCTTCTGCGCGAAACGCTGCAAGTACAACCCGCGATGCAAGAACATGGCCTGGGCGAGGCTGGGGGCATCGAGCGGCCGCCCGGCGCGTTCATTCAGCGCGACAAATCGCTCTCGGTAGATGTACGTCGGCGAGGTGTAGACCTGCGGCAGCTTCTCGCTGCCCTGCAGACGGACTCTGGCGGCAAGAGGTGAGCGAAAGATATCGAACGCGAGTTCCTCGGTCGCCGCCTCGGCCAGGATGACCCCCTCCTTTTCATCGAGCGGCGCACCATAGACGAGGCGCTGGATCTCGGCGGGAAGGAGTCTGAGCAACTGGGCGACCCACGTGTCATTTCGCGGGTCCTCTACGCGGAGCTGCTGGACATCTGCGGCCGCAAACGCCGCGGTCCGCGAGCTGTTCTCCAGGAGGATGTTGTCGAAGGCGCAGATGGCTGTCAGGAAGTCCGCAAGCGAGACCTCGTCCACGGCTCGGTGCTCTGGATAGCGATCCAGGAAGGTCCGATGGGCCTCCAGGTCAGGAACAAAGAGTCGCATGACGCCCGCAAAGGATGAGTTATCAAGGAGCGCCGTGGACTCGGGCATCAGATTTCCCCTAGGAGGAAGCTGAAAAACCCGCTCTTCCGCAGGCTGCTTAAAAAGGCCCAGGTGCAGGGCGGCGCGCGATGCGAGGCGCGAGGCGTACTGGGTCCGTACGTCGCAGCGCCGCGCGAGCGCGCCAACGCCGCAGACTGGCCTTTTTCAGCAGCCTGTTAGGACCGCGCCTGGTGCGTGCGGGGTGCCGCCTGCCGCATCACCTACGGGGCCGGCGGGCCCCGCTCCAGGCTGCGATGACCGACCAGAGCCAGATGGCCAGGAGCAACAGGAGGGGCACGAGCAAGGCTGACCCGGGGGCGGCCAGCGCCATGAGATCCGTCGGGACCGCCCGGCCCACCAACCAACTGAGGACGACCCCGGCGATGAAGAACGCCGCGCCCTGCACCGGCTGCCGATTGTAGAACTGGCCGAGGCCCGGGAAGACCCCGGACAGGAGGAAGGCGATGATCGCGCGTCGCCGGCCGCTCTCTTCAGGCATCACACCGATCCTGCGGGTCGCACAGATTTGGAGGGTCTCGCCGGCGACCATGCGGGAGCTCTACTCTTTAGCGAAAGAGGGTGGCATAGACTAGGACTTCAGGTCAAGGGGCGCCGGTGCCGGCTCTTTCAGGCGGTGTTCGAACACGCGGCGGCGCGGGCGACAGCCGCGCCGCCCACGCGGACAGGATTGGAGGGTTGACAGGACCGGTGAGGTGATGAAGGGTTAGGAGGGACGGCCTCCGGAGTTGCGGGGGGGTTGCGGCCCGGCGTGGGCAGCATGGCCCCCCCGACCTCCGCCGCTCGATTAGAAGAGCCGACCCCCCGGTCACGGCCCCAGGCGGAGCTTCCGCTGGAGACTCCACGACGGCTCCTGGATTGCGTCGGTCCACAGCCCCCGCCCCCCGCCGATGCTCGGGGCCTCCCCGGGGCCTCCGCCCGGGGATTACCGCTTGTCCCAGCACGGCATGGGATAGACCAGCGCCTTCTCCCGGATCCGCCCGGGATACACCGTCGTGATGTTGGCGTCCTGGATCTGGATC
>Ga0187780_10003443_pt1 | contig 11932 bp, 12 predicted proteins | sample 1015_Q2_SP10_20__FD_132429 | JGI IMG/M metagenome (GOLD analysis project Ga0187780, IMG submission 132429) | Tropical peat soil microbial communities from peatlands in Department of Meta, Colombia - 1015_Q2_SP10_20_MG | ecosystem: Environmental > Terrestrial > Soil > Wetlands > Peat | place...
GAGGGAAGAATAGAGCTATTCCCTTCAGCTTGGAATGAAACAGTTTCACAGAGGGCGGGGCGACAATTTTCGCCCTGGTAATAATACTTGCTGAAGCAAAGACCGTAACGGACGTCGGGTGCCCGTAGATGCGAGGGCAGCGAAACGGATTAAGGGAGGCGCCTCGGCGAACCCTGCCGCATGTACTGCCCGAAGTGTGGCAGCAATGCAGTACAAGACGCGATCTACTGTCATTTGTGTGGGACAAAGCTGCCGAGGACGACGAGGGAGGAGTTCTCTCTTTCGTCTGATGACCTTGCAGAGAAGGTCAAACAGCTGATTCGCGAAGGGAACGTCAGGAGGATTGTAGTGAAAGGCGAGAGGGGAGAGACCCTTGTCGACATACCCGTGACTGTGGGTTTAGTGGGCATAGTGCTGGCCCCGGTATTAGCGGCAGTCGGCGTAATCGCCGCGCTCGTGACCAGGTGCACAGTCGTAGTGGAACGGGAGGAGAAGGGCTGAATTGACCTACTGTTCGAAGTGCGGGAAAGAGCTCACTGAGGGGGCGGACTATTGCGTCCACTGTGGGACTCGGGTCGGAGGATCCAGCTTCGACTGGCGCCGGGAGCGCGACTGGGAGCGCCATTGGAGGCATGAGAGGAGGGAGAAAGACGGTTGGTGGGGCGCGGTCACCGCCTTCGGCTTCCTGATCATCCTCGGTCTGACGATTAGCCGATATCCCGACGTGTTCACCTTGCTGGGGGTTTACTTGCAGAGTTGGGGGACCCATGGATATCCGATCCTGCCGGGATTCGCCCTCGGTCAGGTCATCATCTTCCTCTTGGTTGCCGGGGGTGTCTGGGGCCTAGTGGCAGCGTGCCTGAGGTTCGGCTTCACCGATTCCTTCGCAAGGCCCATGCGGAACATAGTGGGGGCGTTGTTCTCGCTATACCTCGCCAGCGAGTTCACTCGATTCTACGCTGGGGAAATCAGGGGTTCTGGGCTGGCCATTGCATTCTTCGTCGGACTTGCGGTCGTGGTCATCGCGAACGGGGTCATAGCCTATCTCGTCCCTCGCCACTTCTGGCGAGGAGACAGGCAGTACGGCTGAGACAAGTGGAAGATACAGGACTGATTCGAGCTTGTCGCCTGCCTCTCGACACAGATTGCTCTGTCGAGAGATCCCTCCCGAGAAAAATCCGCACGACTTGAGTCCACGGTGAAGGCGAGTGGAAGGATCCTCGATTCTCCATCGGATAGTAGCCCCGTGGTACGATGGCCTAGCGGATCCTGAGGGCACCCAAGAGAGAGTTCTCAAGACCCTGGTAGAGGGGTATTCTCGCACTGAATACGGCAAGGACCACGGGGCGCGGGATGCCGATGGATTGGGCTCGTATCGCGCGCGCTTCCCCGTCACAGACTATCGCTCTCTGCTCCCCTACATCAAACGAGTCGGAGCAGGCGAGTCTTCCGCCTTGCTTCCAGAGCCAACTAGGCTCTGGGTGATGACCCGAGGCAGCACGGGCGCCTCAAAGGTCCTGCCGGCGACAGAGACTCACCTCGCGCAAATCCTGGAGATGGGAGCCAGATGCGTCGTTAACTTTGCCATCAAAAGGAACCACGAGGTGCTCGAGACGCCGGTGCTTAATCTGAACTTTCCGTCAGAGGTCAACGAGCTCGTGACCTCCAAGGGGAGGGAGACGTATGGATACAGCTCCGGCACATATGCCAAGGCCTTTCCGTCGCTGCGCGGTGCGAAGCTGATTCCTGACCAGCGGGAAATCGACACGTTAGGAGGAGGAATCACTCGACAGGACTGGGAGAGAAGGTTTGAGCTGGCCTACGTGCGCGCCAAAGACGAAGACATTGGAAGCCTCATGGGGGTTACCCCAGTGATGACTGCCTTCGCCTCCTACCTGAAGAAAAAGCATGGAATCCGCCCGAAGGAGATTTGGAAACCCCGGGCCCTCTTTTGCACGAGCGCAGCGAAGATACATACGAAGTACGAGCGAGAGCTTCGCTTCCAATATGGTCCTTCCCCTGTCGTCGAGATGTACACCGCCACGGAGGGGGTGTTCGCTCAGCAGCTAGACGACTTCCCCTATGTCTCTCCGAACTATGACGGGTACCTGTTCGAGGTCGTCACCGGCGGGAGAGTCAAGATGCTCCACGAGCTTAGGCCTAACGAATGGGGGCGGCTCGTGGTGTCTACGACGACTCTTCCGAGGTACGAAATCGGCGACCTGATCGAAGCGATAGGGAAGGGGTACTTCCGAGTCTTCGGCAGAGACAGGGTGATCACCAGGACCTAACACGTTCTCTTTAACCTGCTGTCGCTGCGGTTCTAGGGATTCGGGATCTTTCTCCGGGAGGCGAGTCCCCCGACGAGAACGAAGACACCCAGAATCACGAGAAGTAGGGGCCACAGCCTGTCGGTGATGTTAAATTGAGCAGTCGTTATGAAGCTGACTCCAATCAGCAGGGCGAACGCCCCTCCCACTACAGGCCCCGCCCCGATGCGTCCCCGCGAATAGAGGACGACCCCCTGTAGGATCAAGATTGCCCCGACCCCCGAGAGGAAGTATGCCCACCAGACAACTGGGTTGAGATATCCATTCTGCTCTAGGAAGAAGGTAGTTCCGAGCCAAATAAGGACAAGCCCTCCAACCAAGGCGCCGAGCCGGCCCTCCGGGCCGCCCTTTTCGTTCTTCTCGCGCTTCTCGTGCTTTTCATGCTTCTCTGCTTTCTCCCTCTTCTCCGCCGTGGTCGACCCAGGTCCACGAGACTGGAACCCCGTCGAGCCGGCGACGGCCGAACCGCACTTGGGGCAGTAGGTTGCGCCCTCTGGCAGTTGCGCTCCGCATCTGTGGCAGAAGCCTACGTTCCCGCTCATGAGCAGGAAGGCCGCCTCGATGATATAAAACGGTTAGAGTCGGCTGACTCGGTGCGGCCGTGCGCCGCTACCCGAGGAACTTCGTCTCGTAGTACTTGAGGAGCCTCTCCGGGTTATACGCCTCTCCGAACTCCCTCTGCTGCAATTCCTTCGGGGCATAGATCGCACCCCATCGATGCACCTTCTTCTTGAGCCACCCCCTCAGTCGCATCAAGTCTCCGTTTCCGACGGACTCTCTGATCAACTTGCCGCCACCCATCCTGTGCCAGATCATCCCGAGCACTACGTTCCCGAGGGAGTAAGTCGCGAAGTATCCCAACGAGCCGCCACTCCAGTGGATATCCTGAAGGACGCCTCGGGCGTCGTCTGGGGGTCTCAATCCAAAGAGGCCTTTGAAAGTGTCGTTCCAAACTTCGGGAAGCTCTGAGGTCCTTACGTCCCCGCCGAGCATCTTCTTCTCGATATCGTACCTCAGGGCGATGTGCAGGTTGTAGGTGAGCTCGTCAGCGTCCACCCTTATGAAGCTCTTTCTGACGGTGTTGAAATAGTAATACAGGTCGTCTTGGCCGTACTTCGACAGGAACGGCAGGTTCTTCCTGAGCAAGGGGTTCACGAGTTCGACGAACTCGTGGCTGCGGCCCACGGCGTTTTCCCAGAACCTCGACTGAGACTCGTGCATCCCATAGGAAGCAGCTTCTTCTACTGGAGTACAGCGCAGGTCCTCGCCCATCCCTAGCTCGTAGAGCGCGTGGCCCGATTCGTGAATCGTAGAATACATTGTTGCCTTGAAGTCTACCCCCTCGTACCTCGTGGTGATTCTCACGTCGTCGGAAGCGATCCTTGTCGTGAAGGGGTGAGTCGACACGTCCATGATGAAGGTTCTCTTGGGCATCTTCAGCAGCTGAATGATGCCTTGGTTGACGCGCTCCATCGCCCCGGTCTTGTACTTGACCGACTCGAGTGGATGCTTCGAAGGGTAGACCCCCGCCCTGAGGACCTTGTCGATGATTCTCCCCGTCCCAGGAATCAGCCGTGCGAACACCCTGTCGGCGTCGCTGACCGTGAAGCCCTCCTCGTAGAGGTCCAGAAGGGCGTTGTACGGATGCTTTTGGTAGCCCAACTTCTCGGCTTCCTTACGCTTGAGTTCCACAATCTTCTTGAGATGGGGCTCGAACAGTTTGAAGTCAGATCTCTTACGGGCGGTTCGCCATGCCACGGTGGCCTCAGTTGTGACCCTTTCCAGCTCGCTGACCATCTCGGGCGGAATCTTGGTGTAGTAGTCAATGGACCTCCCGAGCTCACGAACGATTCCCTGGTCCCGATCGCTGAGGTCACGCTGCTTCTCGGCCTTTGAGACGAGACCTTTCATGCTCACCGTTGCTTTCTGAAGCATGGTGGCAATCTCTCCGGTGGCCATTCCCCTAGACTTCGCCCCACCCTCGGGCATTCCCGTCTCCATGTCCCAACCAAGGACCCGCATCGCATGAGACAGCGCCCAGACCGCGGTGTACTTGTCCAGGATTTCCGTAATCACGGGGTTTCTAGGCAATGTTGAACGGCTGGGGTCCATCAGGTGGTGAATTAAGGCTGAAGTGAAGCGTCGGTTCTCTTTCACTTCAGCGAGACCCGCTGGAGTGCAGGGATTCACTTCTAGTGATTACCCTTGGTGAGCCAACTATAATACGGAAGGTGGGCTCTCCTCGGCTCATGGAAGAGACGCGGATTCGCGAGAGAGAGACGGCGACGCTCAGCAAGGTCGAGGGCGACCTGAGGGCAGAGGACCACGTTCTCATCCGCGCCGCCGACGGCCGAGGCGTTTCTGTTTCGGGCAGGGCCGAGTTTGAAGGTAGCGTCGAAATCGACTGCGACTTCGACTGCGGCTCCCTGGAATCAGGAGATGGACTGGTCCGTGTCGATGGGAACCTCACCGTCAGGGGACGAATCGATGTCGAAGAGGCCCTCTACACGAGGGGCACGGTCAAGGCTGACGACGTAGATGTCGGGGGGAAACTCTCGGTTGGAGGATCACTCGAAGCTCGCAGGGTTGATGTCGGTGGGTCAATCGATGTGCAAGGCGATGTTGTCGCAGATTCCGTCGACGCGGGAGGGTCGTTTGAAGTCATCGGCGACATAAAACTAGAACGTCTGGATGTCGGGGGCACCGCGAGCGTAGGCGGGGGCGAAGCGGCCGGAGGAATCGATGTCGGCGGGAAGTTTGTGTCGGTCAGAACACTGCGCTTTGACAAGATCGACACCGGAGGGATTGTCGAGCTCGCTGGGGGAGAGGGGAAGGTGGTGGAGGTAGGAGGGAAGCTGAGGTCCAGCGGAGACCTCAGGTGCGAAGAAGTCAGGGTCGGCGGCGTGGCAGACGTCGACGGCGGCCTGTGGGTGAAAACTGCAGAGGTGGGTGGGAAGATCAAGGTTTCAGGAGACCTGCAGATGGAAGAACGACTCGAGGTCGGAGGAGTGGCCGAGGTGGGAGGGGTCCTCTCTGGAAGAGATGCCGAGGTGGGTGGGATTCTGAAGGCTTCGAAGGGCGTCCTCACCGGCAGTGCCGAGGTGGGCGGCCGAGTAGAGACGAGCCAAGGGTTCAGGGCGCAATCTGTTGAGCTCGGAAAGGGGGCAAGGTGCTTCGGGACCTTGGTTGGTGGCAGAATCCGCATAGGCAGGACGGCCCAAGTGCAGGATGTCTACTGCACAGACTTGGAGGTCGAAGGCGGAACGAGGATGGGAAACGTCTACGCAGAGAGGGCAGAAATCGGGGACAACTGCGTCATCGAGAGGCTTGTCTACACCAGGGAGCTTAGAGAAGGGGAGAGGGTCTACCATAGGAACCCGCCCGAGAAAGCGGATAAGCTTCCCAGTTTCCCTCTATAGGAGGCGTGTCCGAAGGAGCAGGGTGAGAGAACGAGCAACAAGTCTCTCAGGCGTTCGAAGACGGACATCTTTGCAACGATTCTGGAGGTGGTGCGCCGGAATCCAGGGGGTGGCAGAATCACGAGGGTGTCCTACGGGGTAGGGGTCCCGCTAGATAGGCTGAGACCGATGATGGACGACCTCGCAGCGTTCGGACTACTGAGGAGAAACACCGCAGACGGGGAAACTGTCTACACAGCCACCCCGCGTGGAGTCGAGTTTCTCGAGACTTACTGGAGAATGAACGCCTATCTCGAGACCTTCGAAGAAACGCCGACCAGGGGCCTGGCGGCAATCATGTTCTCAGACGTCGTTGGCTTCACCGCCCTCACTCAGAAGAACGAGAGGCACGCTCTCGGTCTGTTGGAGGACTACCGGTCAGTCACGAGGCAGTCGCTCCCCAGGTACCATGGGAGGGAGGTCAAGACGATAGGCGACGCGTTCATGGTCGAGTTTACGAGTGCCCTGGAAGCCTGTCAGTGCGCGATTGATGTCCAGCGAGGGATATACGAAAGGAACCAGAGGGTCCCGCAAAACGACCGTGTGCTGGTCCGCGTGGGGATACACGTTGGGGACGTTGAAAGGAAAGGGTCTGACATCCTCGGGGACGCCGTCAACATAGCCAGCAGGGTTTATTCGATTGCTGAGCCGGGGGGGATTTGCATCACGCGCCAGGTGTTCGACCAGGTCTGGAACAAGCTCGGGAACCACCTTACCGAAATCGGGAAGAGAGAGGCGAAGAATCTGGAATTGCCCATGGAGGTGTTCTCGGTCGACCTGCCGTGGTCTCAGAAGAATCCCATGACGTAGGCTTCAGAACGCAATTGTCCCGCCTAAGAAACGGCGGCAATCTTGTCTTCCATCCGCCTTCTCTTGTCTCTCCTGTCATCCACGGTCAGGGTGAACGCGACTCTCTTCGCCCCCTCCCTGAAGACGCGCTCGTGCGCTGCTTGGACGGCAGCGAGTATCTCCGAGAGACTCCTCGCCTCGATCACCGTTCCCATTGGGTTCACCACCAGTCTGACCCCCTTCGCTTTCCTGAGCTCTTCCACCGACGCCTTCACGTACCTGCTTAGGCTCGTGCCCTCGCCCAATGGATGGGTAGAGAATTCGGCTATGACCCGATACTCTTCCTGATGATTCATGCCCTATGTTATCCTCCATGCCCTAAATCGGTTTCGGAACCCGGCAGCGAGCCAACTGCTGTCCCGTTGCAACGACGGCGACGAAGACTTAAGCCAGCGCGACGGAAGAAGAATCAGCTAAGGATGCCTCCGGACCTCCTGCTCTTGCGCCTGCTCCTCGCGTTTGGGTCAGGTTGGCTTGTCGTTGCAGTAGTGACCACGGTGGCTGACGCGTACGGAACAGGCCGCGCGGGCTTCGCGGGCGGCCTCCCTTCGACCGGACCCGTCACCCTTCTTTTCATCGGGTGGAGCCAGTCAGAGGGGGCTGCCGTTCAGGCGGCTGTGGGCTTCCCCCTTGGCTTCGGCATCACCTTCGTCTTCCTCATGATTTACGCACTCCCCCGGCGAGGAAGATTCGAAGTGCGGATGGCGGCCGCCCTTTCGTTTTGGTTTCTCCTGGCGACCCTCGCCGCCCTATCTGGGCTCAACGACTTCGCCATCTCGGTCGCCGTAAGTGTCCTGGCGGCGTTGGTGGTGTACGCCGCTCTCAAGTTGGCCGGAATCGGGGACGTCCCGCCCGTCCCGACCAGGTTCAGCGTCCCGCGAGTGGTCTGGCGCGGAACCCTGGGAGGGTGCGTCGTGGCAGGGGTAGTGCTGCTCAGCTTCGTGGTAGGACCCTTGGTGGGCGGGGTGTTCGCTGCAGTCCCCGCTATCTGGACATCCTCGCTCTATGTGACCGATCGTGTCCACGGCCTGGAATTCTCGCGCTCGTTGGCGAAGTCTTTCATCACGGTCGCCACGCTCACAATTGTCCCGTTTGGGTTCGCGGTAAGATACCTGTTCATCGACTTCGGAGTCTGGTGGGGAACGCTCCTAGCATATGTTGCAATCTCGCCTATGGCGTGGCTGGCATGGAGGCTGACTCCCAGCGGACGACGGGCCGCGAGGTTGAATGAGCCCCAGCCCTAGATGCAGAGGACTAGGTCGCCTGCCCAATCCAGCATGACTATATGCCATGGCTCCGCGGCGAGCAGCAGTTGTGAAGATTCGTTCGAAGCAGCAAGGGGTTGGCACGCCTTGACAGTCTTGAGAGGAGTCGGCCAAGAATGATGGCACTGAAAGCAGTGAACCTCTCGAAGCGGTACAGGAAGTCGCAAAGAGCGGCGCTGGATGAGTTGAACCTCGAAATCGAAACCGGACAGATCTTCACCCTTCTCGGCCGAAACGGCGCAGGAAAGACGACGTTCCTCAGGATTGCCAGCACGCAACTCATGCCCACATCGGGCAGTGTGACCGTCCTGGGCCTCGACGCCATAAGGCAGGCAAAGGAACTCAGGGAGCGGATAGCGATAACGCCTCAGGAAGCAGAGACCATCTATCCTTTGACAGCCCGCGACCACGTCATGCTCTCCCTTCGCATGCGCGGCATGGGAAAGGCCCTAGCCGTCAAGAGGACCGAGGAAGCCATCGCTGCCCTCGAACTGACCGAAGTTGCAGACCAGAATACCGACTGGCTGTCCGGGGGCCTGAAGCAGAGGGTAATTGTAGCGATGGCCGTCGCAACCGACGCGGAACTTGTCTTCCTCGATGAGCCGAGCATAGGTCTGGACCCAGTCAACCGCAGGAAGGTCTGGGAGCAGCTCACGCGGCTTAAACAGGAGGGAAGGACCATCGTCCTTACCACCCACTACATGGACGAGGCCGAAGCGCTCTCCGACAGGCTCGTAATCATAAACAGAGGGAAGATCGTGGCCGAGGGGACTCCCCAGAGCGTGCGGGCGTCCTTCACGAACAGGAGCTCCCGCGTGGATGTCTACGACAAGTTCTCGGAGAAGGACCTCGAACCGTTCGGCCGAGTAGTCAAGGTCGCGAGCAGGTTCAGGGTGCTGACCGACGCCGCTGGTGCGAAGAGACTCGGCGAGGAGGCGGTGGCGAGGGGCGCGAGCATAGCAATCGGTCCCGTCTCACTTGACGACGTCTTTGTTGACATCGTAGGAGAGGCCGAGAAGGGGGAGGAGTATGAATCCTAGGAACAGACTCGGGTCGCTTTGGGCGATAATGTACTACCTCGGGTTCACACCGATGGTCAGGAACCCGCTGTTCATTGCGTTCGTTTTCACGTCGCCCTTCACCCTGCTCTTCATCCTGTTCGTCGCGAGCGGGGGAGCCGCGCTCCCGTACGGACTTTCCGGAGCCCTGACAATGGTCACGGCCGAGTTGGGGCTCTTCGTCGGCACAGACCTAGCATCGTATAAGATACAGAACAAGTTCCAGGACATAGTAGTGGCTTCGCCTGTCTCCCCTCTCGTTTACATGTTCGGGGTGGCCCTATCGGAACTGATCTTCGGTTCGCCCGCTCTGCTGGTGCTGTTCGGACTCATGGCTTGGCACGGCGCCACCCCTACCGTCCTGCTCACAACCCTGGGGGTCGTCATGTTGCTGTGGGTGACAACCACGGCAATAGGGTTCTTCTTCTCAGCCTACGCCCCGAACACCCAGAACGCATTTGTCATCAACGGGTTCATAACCACCATACTCTCAGTTCTGCCTCCAGTCTATTACTCCATCTCGATTCTTCCTCCGGCGCTCGTACCCCTGGCGGAGGTCCTTCCGACCACAGAGGCGGCGGCCCTCTTCCAAGGGGCCATCGGGCTCGGCTATTCCATCGACCCCCGCTTCAGCTTCCTCGTCTTGTTGGCAGCGACGGTGATCCTTCTGCTCCTTGTGTCGTTCAAGATGAGATGGCGCGAACCGTAGGATCGTAGGACGATGTCTCGGTGGCCCGCCGAATCCGTCCGCTGGGGACTCCTATGACGTGGAAGGTCCAGCTTTGGCCTGTTCTTCGGTCACCCTTATGGCCCAAGCGGCAGTCTTCTCCTTGCCCCTCAAGACTGATGCGACCGCGGCAATCAGAGACAGGGCGGCTCCGATGTAGAAGGCCTCCTGCAGTGAAGACATGAATGCTGGAGCTATCGCAGTGGGAAAGAAGGTCTGCCCGGTGAGATAGGCCGCAACCGACTGGGGGATTGAAGCGGCCAGCTGCGCCACTCTGGGGTCGGAGAGGATCGAACCCACTGGGTTGTAGCCTAGGAAGGCGGCGAAGAGCGCACCCGTTGGCGGAATACTGGTGAAGACGGGAGCAAGCTGGGCCGCGCCTGCGTTTGCAGCCGCGGAACTCAGAGCAGTCGGCAGGCTGCTCGACAGGGCCGAAAGGACTATGGTGAAGAAGACTGCCGTGCTCGCCGTCTGGCCCACGTTCTGGAGGGTCGCGCGCATACCCGACGCCGCTCCCCTGTGTTCGGGGGGGGCTGAGTTCATTATCGAGACCGTGTTGGGCGACGCGAAGAGCCCACCGCCGATGCCCATCACGAAGAGTATCAGAGCGAACTGCCAGAAGACGAAGTCGTATGGAAGGGCCGAAAGAAAGAGAAAGGTCACCGTCGTAATGAGCATGCCGAGGGTAGCAAGCCACCGCGCTCCATGCCTGTCCGAAAGCCTCCCACTGAGAGGCCCCATGACGACGAACCCGAGGAGCATCGGAGTGATGCAGATTCCCGACCAGAAGGGGGTCGAAGAGTAGCTGTACCCATGGAGGGGCAGCCAGATCCCCTGAAGGAGCACTATGAGCATGATTTGGACCCCTCCTCGGCCCATGGCCGCCAGGAATCCTGCTATGTTTCCAGCGGTGAAGTTCTCATCTTTGAAGAGGTCCAGCCTGAACATGGGAGACTCGACCTTCGTCTCGATAAACGAGAAGCCGGCGAGCAGCGCCGCTCCTGCGACGAGGGTCGAGACCACCCATGGGTTGGCCCACCCCATGCTGGAGCTGCCGTAGGGGAGGAGACCGTAGGTCACCCCCACCAGGAGAAGGGTCAGGCCCACGGCGAAGGTCACGTTGCCCCACACGTCCAACTTCTGATTCCTGTTTATCCTGCCCACTTCCTTGAGCTTCGCGTAGGACCACACGGTGCCAAAAATCCCCACCGGTACGCTTACGAGGAAGATGTACCTCCAGTTGTAGTAGGCCAGGACTCCGCCCATCACGAGCCCAATCAGGGAACCTGCCAGTATCGAGACCATGTTGATCCCGAGCGCCTGTCCTCTCTCGTTCGCAGGAAAGGCGTCAGTGATTATGGCGGCCCCATTGGCGAAGAGGAATGCTCCCCCGATTCCCTGGACTATCCTGAAGACAATCAGCTCCAGTGCCCCCAAGTCTCCTGTGTTCGGGGTCAGGAACGCGAGAAGGGTCCCGACAGTGAAGATGGCGAAACCCAGATTGTAGAGTCTGACCCTGCCGAACATGTCGGAAATCCTCCCGAAGGTTACCAGAAGAGTGGAAGTGCACACGCTGTAGCCGAAGAGAAGCCAGAGGAGGTACTGGAAGGAACTGAGGGGGTCGATTCTTATTCCGTTGAATATCGCCGGCAGCGAAATCAGGACTATGGTGCCGTCTAGGGACGCCATTAGCGTCCCGATGGTAGTGTTCGAAAGCGCCACCCACTTGTATTGCATAAGAGGTTGCCTTAGAGTCGCCACCCGCCCGCGGACCTCCTTATGAAATTACCCCGACGACGGATTGAAAACTCGTTTTCAGGGGGTCATGAGAGGTGCACCCCGAGCGGGCGGCAGGCTGCGGCGACTCCTTCAGGCGTAGGAGACTTGTGGAGCTACAGGCTCCTGCTCTCTAAGGGTTCGCTCCACCGTCATGTCCAGAACCACTTCGGCAATGTCCCTGGCGTATTCAGCGACTCGCCTCTGGGAGTCCATCAGGACGTGGAGGGTGTAGTAGGTCTGGCTGTCAATGCCGTTCAGCGAAGGAATCACGTCAATCTCGTTTTCCACGAAGGCCCTCGACTTGTCTATCACTGAATCCGCACCTTCGTGATCTCTCTTGAATAGGGAGAGCAAGGCCTCGTCGACCAGTGTGCAGGTGGCCTCATTCATCGCCACCAGCTTCTGAATCATCGGCTTGACGAGGGGTCTGTCAAGGGCGCCCACGGCCATCGTCAGGCTCCCTACA
>Ga0187780_10003444_pt1 | contig 11931 bp, 9 predicted proteins | sample 1015_Q2_SP10_20__FD_132429 | JGI IMG/M metagenome (GOLD analysis project Ga0187780, IMG submission 132429) | Tropical peat soil microbial communities from peatlands in Department of Meta, Colombia - 1015_Q2_SP10_20_MG | ecosystem: Environmental > Terrestrial > Soil > Wetlands > Peat | place...
CAGCACTCGCGCAATCGCCTGGCGCAAACCCTCGGTTCCGAGCCGGGATATTGCCTGCATGAGGTCGGCGACCGGAGTGTCGGCACGATGGCCCACCGTGTTGGCAAGACGAATCACCTCGACTACGAGGTTCGGATCGCGGGCTACACGTGCCGAAAGCGCCCGCACGGACTGCGTATCGTCGCGCAAGCTGTGGAGCAATTCGGGAATAACCGATCGGGCCCGCGGCAGCAAGTCCGCGCGCATTTGCTCTGAGCGCGATATTACGTCCACATGGGCAAGCAAGCGCGTCTCGCCGTCGGCATCGGGCGCGCTCGCTCCCGGCACATCGCCAGTTAGCCAATGGAAAAAGCGCAGCTCAAGATCGGCTATGGCTTCGGCGTTGCCCGCCGCGCCAAGGGCAGCCTCCGCTATCACCGGCGGCATGGGCTCGACACCCCTCGTGACCTCGGAAAGAGCTGGCAAACTTGTCTGATCGGCCGGCGCGGCGCCTTTGCCGCTGAACCAGCGCAGCATTTGCGCCAGCCAGTTTGCCATGGCTACGAAGCACTCCCGTCCGGCAGGCCTTGCGAGGAGCCCGCTCTGGCATCGGCTCCCGCCGATGGCGCCACGCCCTGTGCGAAGAAGCACTCGAGCCAATGGGCGCCGACGATCGTTTTGACGTCAGTGACAATCCCCGAGGTGGTCCATTGCAGCAGTTCGCGCCACGGCGCGGTGAACACCTGCAACACTTCGCCGGGCTCGGTCGAGGACGCCCCGACAAAACGCAGATCGCGCGCCAGATACACAGCAATTTGTTCGTCCGAGTAACCGATGGCGTTGTGAAACGCGCCCAGGCGGTCCCAACGTGCGGCGGTATACCCCGTCTCCTCAAGCAATTCGCGCTGGGCGCAGGCAAGCGGATCTTCTCCCGGCTCGAGCTTGCCTGCCGGCATCTCAACAAAACTGCGCCGCAGCGCATAGCGGTATTGGCGCTCAAGCAGCACCGTTTGATCATCGGGCATCGCGACGATCAGTACGGCACCAGGATGGCGGATGTATTCACGCACGGCGACGTGGCCGTCGGCACAGCGCACGCGATCGCGTACGACCTGAATGAATACCCCGTCGTAGGCGATCTTCGATTCGAGGCTTACTTCGACTAAGGATGAAGCGCTCGGCGTCTTGCCGGCCGCGGCGGGCGGCACGGGCGCGGCCGCGGACTCAGAATCCTCAGCCACCGAGAGCGCGCAGCACAGCGCCGTTGCACAGCGTGAGCAGACCTTGTGGCAGCACGCCAAGCAGCAATACCAGCACGCCGTTGGCCGTTAAGGTGATGCGCATATCCTGTCCAGCAACGATGGGACTTGTGTCGGTGGCCTCGTCAAACCACATCACCTTGACCACGCGCAGATAGTAAAAAGCGCCAACCAGCGAGAACAACACGGCGACGACCGCCAGTGTCCAAGTGGTCGCACTGCCGCCTTCCGAAACCAGGGCCTGCAGCACGACAAATTTGGCGGTAAATCCCACCGTCGGGGGAATGCCCGCAAGCGAGAGCAGCAGCAACGTCATCACGAAGGCATACCAGGGACTGCGTTTGGCCAACCCGCGCAAATCGGCGATTTCCTCCGCTTCGAATCCTTCGCGGGCGAGCAGCAGAATAATGCCAAAGCAACCAGCAGTGGCAAGGGCGTAGGTGAGCACGTAAAACATCGCTGCACCGTATGCACCGGCCGTTATAGTCGTATTGCCACCCACCACCCCCGCGAGCAAGGCGAGCAACAAAAAACCCATCTGCCCCACCGTGGAGTAGCCGAGCATGCGCTTCAGATTGGTCTGTGCCACAGCGGTGACGTTGCCAACAGCAAGCGAGGCCACCGCGATGAGCGCCACCATCCGCTGCCAATCGACCGCCAACTGCGGCACTCCCTCCACGAGCAGGCGAAACGCGATCGCAAATGCCGCGAGCTTGGGTGCCGAGGCCAGCAGCAGCGCAACCGGCGTGGGTGCGCCCTGGTAGACGTCGGGAACCCACATGTGAAAGGGCGCCGCCCCCAATTTAAAGCCGATCCCCGCGACCACGAAGATCGTCCCCAGCACCAACGCGAGGTTCACCGTCTGTCCAGCGGCGATTCGGTGCGCCAAGCCATTGATGTCCAGCGTGCCCGTTGCCCCGTAGAGCATCGACATACCGTACAAAAGAAATCCCGAAGCCAGCGCTCCGAGCACGAAATACTTCATCGCCGCCTCCGAAGCGCGAGGCTCGTCGCGACGCAACGCAACCAAGCCGTACAGCGACAGCGCCTGCAATTCGAGGCCAAGGTAAATCACGAGCAGGTTGTTGGCCGAGATCATGGCCATGATCCCGAGCAAGGTGAACAGCCCCAAGGAGAAAAATTCGCCGCGCCACATGTTGCGTTCGCGTGCGTATGCCTGTGCGTAGATGAACGTAAGCGCAGTCGCCGCGATGGACGCGAGCTTGAGCGCCGCCGTCATCGGATCAATGAGATACATGCCGCCAAAGCCATATTCCACGGCCCCGTCGGACAAAGGGCCCCAAGCGGCAAATGCGACCACGACCAGGCATAGCAACGAGAGCCAGTACGCGCTGTTGCGGGAACGGTCGACAAAAAACAGGTCCGCAACGAGGATAAAGCAAGCACCGGCAAGCAAGATCGCTTCGGGTAAGACGGCGGAAAAATTAAGCAGCGGTTCCATCTACAAATTTCCGGCAATAAATTTGGAATGCGCAACCTGCGCCAGCAGATCCGCCACGGAGGCATGCATGGCATCGATCAGCGGCGCCGGATATATACCCATGGCGAGCACGGCAACCGCCAGCAGCCCCAGTGCGACAAATTCGCGTCCGTCGATATCTTGCAATTTGGCCACCGCGGGGTTGGCAACATCGCCGAAGATCACGCGCTTGTACATCCAAAGCGAATACGCCGCGCCCAGCACCAAGGTTGTTGCTGCGATGGCGCCGATCCAGAAGTCAAATTGCACCGCCCCTAAGATCACGAGAAACTCGCCCACGAAGCCGCTCGTGGCAGGCAGGCCGCAATTGGCCATGGCAAAGAGCATCATGAGAGCGGCAAAACGCGGCATCGTGTTCACGACCCCGCCGTAATCGACGATGTTGCGCGAGTGCACTCGGTCGTACATCACGCCAATGCAAAGAAACATTGCACCGGAGACAAAACCGTGCGAAATCATTTGCGCGAGCGCGCCTTCCACGCCAATGGGGCTGAACAGGAAAAATCCGAGCGTCACGAACCCCATGTGGGCAATCGAGGAATACGCGACGAGCTTTTTCATGTCCGTCTGCACGAGTGCGACGAACCCGATGTAGACAACCGCGATCAGCGAGATCGCCATCACTGCCGGAGCCAGTTCATGGGCGGCATCGGGTGCGATCGGCAGAGAAAAGCGCACGAAACCGTAGGCTCCGAGCTTTAGCATGATGGCAGCCAGGACCACCGATCCGGCGGTCGGCGCCTCCACGTGGGCGTCGGGCAACCAGGTATGCACCGGCCACATCGGCACCTTGACCGCGAAGGCCGCGAAAAACGCAATGAATAAGAGCATTTGGGGCGTGTAGCCCAAGGGCAGGCGCTGCCAGGTCGCAATGTCGAAACTGCCCCCCGACGCTTGGTACAAATAAACGAGCGAGACCAAAAGCAGCAGCGAGCCAAGCAAGGTGTACAAGAAGAACTTGATTGCCGCGTAGACGCGATTGGGCCCACCCCACACGCCGATGATGAGGTACATCGGGATAAGCGTCGCCTCGAAGAAGACGAAAAACAGCAGACCATCGGCGGCACAAAAGACACCGATCATCAGCCCAGAAAGGATGAGAAACGCGGCGTAGTACTGCGCCAATCGCTCCTCGATGGCCTTCCAGCCTGCCAGGACCGCGATCACCGTGATGAACGCCGTCAGCGGTACGAACCACAGCGAGATTCCGTCGACGCCGAGGTAGTAGTGTGCGGTGGGATTGGAAATCCACGCGACTCGTTCGGTAAATTGCAGGCCGCCGCGCGCCGGATCAAAGCCCAGCACTACCGGCACGGTCGCCAAGCCCGATACGAGCGAACCGACGAGCGCGATAGCGCGCACAACACCGGGCTTGCCATCGCGTCCGACCGCAAGCAGGTAGCCACCGAAAATGATCGGGATCCAGATGCTGAAACTTAACCAGGGAAACGATGTACTCATGCTGATGTCTTCGGGGGCTCAGGATGCAAACGATCTCAACGACGGTCGGCAATCAGCGCCGGCAGATAGGGCCAGGTCAGAAAGACAAAAAGCATGACTGCAACACCCACGAGCATGATGAAGGCGTAGTGATAAATGAACCCTGACTGCACGCGCCGGATCAGCTGGGCCAGGCGCCCGACCATGCGTGCGGATCCATTGACCAAGACGCCGTCGATTAGCGCCATATCGCCCTGCTTCCAAAATCCGCCGCCGATCCAGCGGGCCCCACCGGCAAAAACGATCTCGTTGATTTGATCAAGGTAGTACTTGTGATCGAGCAGGCGATACAACCAGGGCACGCGGGCGCGCACCACTTCGGGCAAATCCGGGCGCTGAACGTAAAGCAGCCAGGCCACGGCTATACCAGCCGCGGCCAGCAAAAACGGCAGCCGGGTAAATCCATCGAGCGCCATATCTAGCGCCCCCGAAAATTCGCGCGAAAGCTCGGCCATGGCCTCGTGCGCGCTGCGGTCCACAAAAATGGCACCGGCGAAGTAATCGCCGGCGACCATGGACTGGACCGCCATGGCCCCAGCGATCACGGAGGGGATGGCCAGCAATACCAGGGGCACCCAAACAACCGCTGGGCTTTCGTGCGGTGCCGAGTCCGCGTGCGTGTGCTCAGGTTCGTGCACCTGCGCGCCTTGCCCGTGCTCGTCGTGTGCGCCAAAGCGCTCCTTCCCGTGAAAGACCAGAAAGATCATGCGAAACGTATACAGCGCGGTCACGAACACACCGGCCGTGACCGCGAACTGAGCAAAGCCGCTGCCGGGAAGCTGCGAGTGGCTGACTGCCTCGATGATGCTGTCCTTGGAATAAAACCCCGCGAAGCCCGGCATGCCGATCAGCGCCAGGGCACCGATCACCGAGGTGATCCAGGTGATCGGCATATAGCGCCATAGCCCACCCATGCGGCGAATGTCCTGCTCGTGGTGCAGGGCGATGATGACCGATCCGGCCGCCAAAAACAGCAGGGCCTTGAAAAACGCGTGCGTCACCAGATGAAAGATTGCGACCGAATAGGCCGACGCGCCCAGCGCCACCGTCATGTAGCCAAGCTGCGATAGCGTCGAGTAGGCAATCACGCGCTTGATGTCGTTTTGCACGATGCCCAGCAGTCCCATGAACAGCGCGGTGATGGCGCCGATCACCATGACGAAGGACAGCGCCGTTTCGGAGAGCTCAAACAAGGGCGACGTGCGCGCCACCATGAAGATGCCCGCCGTGACCATGGTCGCCGCGTGAATGAGGGCCGATATTGGGGTTGGACCCTCCATTGAGTCGGGCAGCCACACATGCAGCGGAAACTGCGCGGATTTGCCCATGGCTCCGATGAATAAGCACACGCAGATGACCGTCAGCACGGACCAGTCGGTGGCGGGCAGGACGCTACTGGCCAGCGTCGAAGCCTTGGCAAACACGGCGCCATAATCGAGGCTGCCGCAATATGCATAGATCAGCCCGATTCCCAAGACAAAGCCTATGTCGCCCACTCGGTTCACGATAAATGCCTTGAGGCTCGCATAGATCGCGCTGGGACGCTTAAACCAAAAGCCGATAAGCAGATACGAGACCAGCCCGACGGCCTCCCAGCCAAAGAACAATTGCAGGAAGTTGTTGCTCATAACGAGCATCAACATCGAAAACGTGAACAGGGCGATGTACGAGAAAAACCGCTGGTATCCGGGATCATCGGCCATGTAACCGATCGTGTAGATGTGCACCATCAGCGATACAAAGCTCACAACCAGCATCATCGTGGCGGTTAGCGAATCAATTAAAAAACCAAGCTCCAGGTGCAAGCCCCCGCCGGCTTGCGCCCACGTGTAGACCGTGCCGCTAATGACCTGGTGATCGAAGATGACGGTCCAGAAGATCAGTGCCGACACGAGCGTTGCTACCAGCACGCCAAAAATCGTCACCACGTGTGCCCCGGTTCGGCCCAACGTGCGGCCGAACAACCCCGCGGCGATGGCGCCGGCAAGAGGCGCTAGCGGCACCAGCAAAGCTAGTTTGAGTATCGGTGTCACGTGCGCCTCAACCTTTGAGTGCGTCGAGCTCGTCGACGTTGATCGTGTTCATATTGCGGAATAGCGCAACCAGGATCGCGAGCCCAATCGCGGACTCGGCAGCGGCGACCGTGAGGATGAAAAACACGAAAACCTGTCCGTGCAGATCTCCCAAAAAGTGGGAAAAAGCGATGAAGTTGGTGTTGACCGCAAGCAACATCAATTCGATTGCCATAAGCAGCACGATAAGATTCTTGCGGTTAAGAAAAATGCCGATCACGCTGATCGCAAAAAGCACAGCGCCGACAAACAGGTACCAGGACAGGGAAACCATCGCTCAAACCTCCTTGGCCGGTGTCTTGTGTGCCGCGTCGGCGCGCACCGCGGGCGGCATATGAACGATGGTCAGGCGGTCCCGGGCGCGAACACGGACCTGCTCGCTGGGACGTTGGTGCAACGAATCGCTCCGCCGGCGCAAAGTCAACGCAATGGCAGCGATGATCGCCACAAGCAATATGGCGCCGGCGATTTGCAGCGGCAACACATACTCGGAAAATGTGAGCTCGCCCAGCGCCTTGGTATTGCCAACCTTGGCGATGTCGGTCGCCGGTGGTGTAAGAAACTGCCAGTGGCCGTTAGCCAACACGAGCCACAGCTGCAGGGCAATCGCCACCCCAACCAGCGCCGCCAGCGGCAAGTGACGCCAAAATCCCGCACGCAGGCGGTCGATGTGGATGTCGAGCATCATCACCACGAACAAGAACAGCACCATCACGGCGCCGACGTACACCAGCACCAGCGCGATGGCCAGAAACTCGGCCTGCAACAGCAGCCACAAACAAGCGGCGGAAAAAAAGCACAGCACCAGGTACAGCACGGCGTGCACGGGATTGCGCGCAGTGATGACGCGAAGCGCCGACACCAGCGTGCTGGCGGAAAAAACGGCAAACAGTGCGGCCACAGGATCCATCGGCAATCTCAGCGATAGCGCGCGTCGCGTTCACGCGCCTTGGCAATTTCGGGTTCGTAACGGTCACCAACCGCCAGCAGCATTTCCTTGGTGAAATTCAAATCGCCACGACTTTCGCCGTGGTATTCGCTGTGGTGCGTTTCCACGATCGAGTCGACCGGACAGCTCTCCTCGCAAAATCCGCAAAAAATGCATTTGGTCAAATCAATGTCGTAGCGCGTCGTGCGCCGCGTCCCATCCTCGCGCAGTTCGGATTCAATCGTTATGGCCAATGCCGGGCACACCGCCTCGCACAGCTTGCAGGCAATGCAACGCTCTTCGCCATTGGGATAGCGGCGTAGCGCATGCAATCCGCGAAAACGAGGCGACGCCGGTGTTTTTTGTTCCGGATACAGGATCGTGATCTTGCGTTTGAACAAATAGCGGCCCGTCAGGGCAAAGCCCTTGAACAGCTCTCGCAGCAGCAGGGAGTCGAGAAAGTCCAGGACCCGTTGCATGCTCGGCGCCTTAGGGTTTGGGCAATCTCGCCGCAAGCGCAGCGGGCGTTGACGCTGCCTCGCCGGAGCCGGCCTGCACCGTTAGCGGATGCGCGCCCGCCGGCCAGATGTTCAGCGGCGTTTGCATCCAGATGGCGACCACGACGAGCCAAGCCAGCGTGATCGGAATAAAGATTTTCCAGCCCAGGCGCATGATCTGGTCGTAGCGGTAGCGTGGAAACGACGCTCGGATCCAGATATACATCGATAAGCCACCAAAGATCTTTGCCAGCAGCCAGAACCAGGGCGAGAGGCCGTCGCGCCACCAGCTGGGCGTGTCCAGACCCAGCAGCAACCCCAGATCGATGGGCGCTTCCCAGCCCCCAAGGAACATGACTGTCGCCATCGTCGAGAGCAGGATCATGTTGGCGTACTCGCCCAGGAAGAACATCGCGAACGCCATCCCCGAGTACTCGATCATGTGCCCGGCGACGATCTCCGATTCGCCTTCCACCACGTCAAAAGGATGCCGGTTTGTTTCTGCCGTGGCCGAAATCACGTAGATCCCGAACAAGGGCAGCAGGGGCAGCCAGTTCCAGGACAAGAACGTTACCCCGTGACTGGCAAACCAACCCGTGTTTTGCGAATTGACAATGGCGCTCATGTTCATCGAACCCGTTACCAGCAACACGCCGACCAGCACGAAGCCCATTGCCAATTCGTACGAAACCATCTGCGCGGATGCGCGCAAGGCGCCAATAAACGCGTACTTCGAATTTGAGGCCCACCCCGCGATGATCACCCCATACACGCCCAACGAAGTGATCGCCATCACGTACAGCAAGCCTGCATTGATGTCCGCCAGCACCACCCCAGGGGCAAACGGAATCACGGCCCAGGCGGCCAGCGCCGGTGCCATAACCACCACCGGCGCAAGAAAGAACAGCGTCGCGTCGGCCTGGGTCGGCGAGATGATCTCCTTGAAAATCAGTTTTACGGCATCCGCTATCGGTTGCAGCAGACCCAGCGGCCCAACGCGATTGGGCCCGCGCCGCACGTGCATCCAGCCAATGAGTTTGCGCTCCCAAAGCGTGGTGTACGCCACCGCAAGAAGCAGCGGCAGCACGATCGCCACAATCTTGACAATGATCCAGATCACGCCCCACAAAGCGGGCCACCAACTCGCGTCCGACAAGTTCAGGGCCCAGGACTCAAATCGCGCCATGGCTAGGTTCGCTCCAGCGTGATGGGCCCGAACATCGGGCCCAAGCTTGCGCTGTCCGCGTGACCAGCGGCCACACGTACGACTCGATCGGGCAGCGAGGCGTCCAGCACGCACGGCAGCACTGCCTCGGCCGCCCCTTGGCGCACGCGCACCGGCGAGCCTGCTTGCACGCCATATAGCGCTAGCGTCGCCGCGTTTGCGCGCGCTGCAGGTGCGAGCGCAATAGCGGTCTCTTGCAAGGCGCGCGCGCGGCGCACGATGGGATCAGTAAAGTACGTCGGCACATCGGCAACACGCTCGCAGCTTGGCGAGGCGCTTCGTTCGGGCGCGGCGGGTGCGGCTTTGAGCGGGCCCAACAGTTGCCGGCGAGGCGTTGAGGGCAACGCATCCGCGCGCACTTGCTCCGAAGACTCGTACTCAAAGCCCGCCAGACCCAACTCATTGCCCAGGACCCGCAGAACCTTCCAACCCGGACGCGCCTCACCCGGTGGCGGCACGGCCCCATTAAACGATTGCGCGCGGCACTCGCAATTGACGAAGGTTCCCGAAGTTTCGGCAAAGGTTGCAATTGGCAACACGGCATGGGCCGCCCCAAGTTCTGCCGACCGGAAACTGGAAAACGCAATCACCGCCTGCGCCCCAGATAGCGCGGCGCGCGCCTGCGCGGCATTGGCGAAGTCCAGCAAGGGTTCCACCGCCCAAAGCAAATACGCTGCCATTGGCTGCTCGAGCATGCTGCGTGCATTACGGCCGCCCCTCCCGGGGGTGGCGCCGACCAGATAGCCTCCGACGCTGTTGGCCGCCTCGCCGATCTCGCCACAGCGTGCTCCCGTCGCGCTCGCGATCCAATGCAACCACGAGCGGATCTGGCTGGCCTGAGGATGCTGCACCGCTGCGTTGCCGGCGAGCACGCCCACGCGAGCGCCCGAACAAAGGTCCGCGGCAATTTCCTTGGCCACGGTGTCCGGTTCAATCCCCGTCACCGGCAAGGCAAGCGATTTGTTGCGTGCCACGGCGACGCCAATCTGGGCGAGCATTGACACCCAAGCAGACGGAGCGATGATCGCCTTTTTGCTCACGCGCATCAGCGGATCGTCGTCGGCAGCGTGCACAAGGCTCAGGCGGCAGCCGTTGACAACGCCGCGTCGAATGCGCGCGGCAAGCAGCGGGTGATCTTCGCGCAGAAATGAGCCCACCAACAACAAACGATCGAGGGTGGAAAGCTCCGCAACCGGCATTCCCAGCCACGGCACGCCCGCGAGCGACTCGTCATCGCCAAAGTCGCAGCGGCGCAGTCGAAAATCGATGCTCTCCGAGCCAAGGGCCCGCGTAAGCTTGCCCAGCAGGTAGAGTTCTTCGGCCGTCGATCCGCCCGCGGCTAACGATCCTATGGCCTCACCGCCGTGCTGTTCGCGCACGCGTGCGAGCAAATTTGCGACAAACGCCAGTGCCTCGGGCCAAGAGGCCTCCTGCAGCTGCCCGTCCCGGCGCAGCAGCGGCCGGGCGAGGCGATCGGAGGCGAGCAGTCCCTCATAGGAGAAGCGGTCTCGATCCGATAACCAGCATTCGTTGACTGCTTCGTTTTCCAGCGGCACCACGCGCATGACCTCATCGCCCTTGACCTGCAGCACGAGATTGGAGCCCAGGCTGTCATGCGGGCTGATTGATTTGCGCCGCGCTAACTCCCAGGTTCTGGCGTGGTAGCGAAACGGCTTGCTCGTGAGGGCGCCGACCGGGCACACATCGATCAGATTGCCAGAAAGCTCGGAGCTGACGGTTCGTCCGACAAAAGGCAGGATCTCCGAGTGCTCTCCGTGGCCGGCCATGCCAAGCTCCATGATGCCTGCAATTTCTTGACCAAAGCGCACGCAGCGGGTGCAATGGATACAACGCGCCATCTCTTGCGCGGATACCAAGGGACCAAGCTCCTTGTGCAGGACGACGCGCTTTTCCTCCCGGTAGCGCGAGGTGCTGCCGCCGTAGCCAACTGCCAAGTCCTGCAGTTGGCACTCGCCGCCCTGGTCGCAGATCGGGCAATCCAGCGGGTGATTGATCAGTAAAAACTCCATCACCGCGCGCTGGGCCTGCTTGGCACGCGCGTTAGCGGTATGCACGACCATCCCCTGCATGACCGGGGTCGCGCATGCCGGCATCGGCTTGGGTGACTTCTCTATATCGACCAGGCACATGCGGCAGTTGGCCGCGATCGAGAGCTTGCGGTGGTAACAAAAGTGCGGGACGTAGATGCCCAACTCATTGGCTGCATCCATCACGGTGCGGCCCTCGCGCACCGAGACTTTGCGTCCGTCGATTTCAAGTTCGATCATTGCGTCACACGTAATCGGCTACCAGGCAGCGCTGGTGTTCGATGTGGTGTTCAAACTCGGCCCGAAAATTCTTGATGAAGGAGCGCACCGGCATGGCCGCCGCATCGCCCAGGGCGCAAATCGTTCTGCCCTGGATGTTCTCAGCGACCGAATCGAGCAGTGCCAGATCCTCGGGTCGTCCCTTGCCATGCTCGATCCGATGCAAGATGCGGTATAGCCAGCCCGTTCCCTCGCGGCACGGCGTGCACTGCCCGCAAGACTCGGCTTGATAGAAAAACGACAATCGCTCCAGGCAGCGCACCATGCAGCGCGTATCGTTCATGACAATCACGGCTCCCGAGCCCAACATGGATCCGGCCTTGGCTATGGAGTCGTAATCCAAATCGGTGTCCATCATGACTTCGCCAGTTAGCACCGGCATTGAGGAGCCTCCGGGTATCACCGCCTTGATCTTGCCGCCTCGCATCCCGCCGGCAAGCTCGAGCAGCTTCGCAAACGGTGTGCCCAGAGGCACTTCGTAATTACCGCTGTGCTGCACGTCCCCGCTGACGGAAAAGATCTTCGTTCCCCCGTTGTTGGGACGTCCGATGGCCAAATACGCATCCGCACCCATGCGAAAGATCCACGGGACCGCGGCAAAGGTCTCGGTGTTGTTGATGGTTGTCGGGCGGCCGTACAGGCC
>Ga0187780_10003445_pt1 | contig 11931 bp, 11 predicted proteins | sample 1015_Q2_SP10_20__FD_132429 | JGI IMG/M metagenome (GOLD analysis project Ga0187780, IMG submission 132429) | Tropical peat soil microbial communities from peatlands in Department of Meta, Colombia - 1015_Q2_SP10_20_MG | ecosystem: Environmental > Terrestrial > Soil > Wetlands > Peat | place...
ACCGGTCTGCACGCCGAGACCGGTCTGCACGCCGAGACCGGTCTGCACGCCGAGACCGGTCTGCACGCCGAGACCGGTCTGCACGCCGAGACCGGTCTGCACGCCGAGACCGGAGGCCGCGCCGAGACCGGAGGCCGCGCCGAGACCGGAGGCCGCGCCGAGGCTGGGATCCGCCCTTGGATGGGTGCCCGCGCCGAGACCGGTGCCTCAGCCCAGGTCGGTGACTCAGCCCGGGTCCACGCGCCCGCCGGGGTCGGTTCCCCGGCCTGGGCTCCCGAACGGGCTGTGATCGGCGATGAGCTGCGCATGCCGATCATGTGGTGCGAGTTGGGATCCTGCATCTCCTGGTACAGGCATCCAGGGGCGCTCGGCGAGGCCGATACTCGCGCGCGGGCGATCGGCGCCGGCTGGCGTATCGACGCCCTCGGCCGGCTGACCTGTCCACAATGCCAGCAGACCGACCCACGGTTCTGGGCCTCGTGCACGGTAGTGCCGTGGGACCGGTACACGGCCATCGTCAGGACCGCCCGGATCACGTCCGCGCGCCACGACGCTGCCGTTGGCAGTACTGCCGTCGGAATCAGCCGCGACGCTGGTCGCGCTGCCAGCGGGTACCGCCCGCCCGTCCCGGCAGAGCTGGAATGGCACCACGACTACCCGGCCGCTAAGGCTAGGGCCACGGGCGCTGGCAGACGCGCTGAACGCCCCGTCCGTACCTCCGTTCCCGCGGCGTGGTCTTGAATGCGGTCCTAGCCTGGCGAGCTTGCCACGGCCGCCAGGCGGTACCTCACCAAAGCCAGTGAGGACGGCGAGGGTCCGATGGTCCGAGAAGGTGTACGCGCCAGTGCCCACGGCGCGATGAGACTGACCGGCCTGCGATGGCAGCGCGTCCGTCATACCTGACCGCTAGTCCCGGTTGCCGCTGGCTGATGCTGGCCGCGGAGATGGCCGGCCTGGTGAACGCTGACTGGCGGCCAGCGCTGGACTCCGTCCGTCTGGGCTGGCCGGGCCCGCCGCGGGTTGCGACGCGCACGCTCGGCGCGGACGCCGGATCGGTCCGCGCGGCCCGGGAATTCACCCTCGCCACCTTGCACCGGTGGGGCACGGCGGACCGCAGCCAGGATGTCGCGATCGTCGTGTCCGAGCTGCTGACCAACGCGCTGCGGCACGCCCTGCCGGGAACCGATGATGCCCGGCCAAGGCGGCCGATACGGCTCGGCCTGGTACAGCCCGGGCCCTTCGTGCTGTGCGCGGTCGCCGACCCGAGCCAGGCGGCCCCGGTGCCGCAGCCGCGCGGTTCCCTCGCCGAATCCGGCCGCGGACTGCATATCATCCGCGCACTCAGCGACCAGTGGGGCTACACCGCGCCAAGCGACACCGGAAAGGTCGTGTGGGCGATGTTCGCCCCGCGCCTGACGCTGCCTTCCCCGGCCGGTACCCGAGCTGGCCAATCCGCGACCGGGTACCGGACACTACGTGCTAATGACGCGGTACATGCGCAGCTGCCATCGGCCGGTTGAGCAGGCCCGGCATCAGCGTCCCTGAGCTGAGGACTCGAACCGCTTCCTGAGGCGAAGTCACCCTGCCGCGGCGCACCGCGGCATGACACGCTAGCGGCACGAACCATCTTCGATGGCATCGCGGCGGGGCGGACTGGCTGGCCTTACCGTGAGCGAGGACACGCCGCGGCTCGCGCCGACCGCTATCGCAGCGACGGAGGGTGGACATGAGTATCGCGAACCTTCCCCGTCCGGTGGGATACGTGCTCGGCGGCGGCGGGAGCCTGGGCGCGGTGCAGGTGGGGATGCTGCAGGCGCTCGGCGAGCACGACATCACTCCCGACATCGTGGCCGGCACCTCGGTCGGGTCGCTCAACGGCGCGGTCGTGGCCCTCAACCCCCAGAGCGCAGCCAACCGCCTGTCTCACCTCTGGGCCCGGATGACGCGCGAACGGGTATTTCCCGGAGGGCTACTGGCGCAGGTACGTACCTTGCAACACACCAAGACGCACCTTTTTCCCAGCACCGGGCTCGCTGCCGTCATCACCGACTTCATGGGTGCTGACGTCACCTTCGCTGACCTGGCCCTGCCGTTCGCGGCGATGGCCATGGACATCGCCACGGCCCGACCGCATGTCCTGCGGGACGGGCGCCTGTTGCCGGCGCTGCTGGCCAGCGCCGCCATCCCGGGCATTTTCCCGCCCGTGCAGCTCGGGCCGCTGCAGCTGTACGACGGCGGACTGGTGGCCAACGTTCCGATGCGGCAGGCGCTGGCCATGGGCGCACGGTCGCTCGTCGTCCTCGACTGCAACTTCCCCGGTCACATACCTGACCCTCCCGGAACGATCGCCGAGGTGCTGTTCTACACCGCGATGGTGACCATGCGCTCGCAGGCAGTCTTCGAGGCACCGGTCATCGCCGCCGACGTGCCGGTCATCTACCTGCATGGTCCCGAACCACACCCGGTGTCACCACTGGACTTCCGCCACACCGGCACGCTCATCGAGGCTGCCTACGAGGCCGCCCGGTCATTTCTGCGCGACCTGCGCGTCACCGGTCCAGGTCTTTACGGCTCGCCCTGACCGGACCGCAGGCGTCGCCGTGAGGACCGGAGGACATCAAGGTCGTCATGGATTTCGCCCAGCCATGACCGGCACCTGCCCGAGCTCTGCTAGCCGAGGAACATACATAACTTCGGGCCCGGCTACCACGATCATGACGTGACGTTGTGCCGAATCAAAATGCGGCGCAGCGCGGAGCGCGTCCGCCGCTCGCGGTTACCTGGGCCGGTAGCGGGGTAACCGGCTTACATGCAGCGTCAGCGTGTCGATGAGGAGCCAGAGGCGGCGGCCGGTCCCGCCGCGGCCCCGGAGCCGGGCGGCTGGCCGTCCTGGGTGGAGCCGCAGCTGGCGACGCTGACCAAGGACCGGTTCTCCGATCCGGCCTGGATCTTCGAGCGCAAGCTGGACGGGGAGCGCTGCCTGGCCTTCCGCGGCCCGTCGCAGGACGCGCGGCTGCTGACCCGCAATGCCCGCGACGTCACGAGCACCTTTCCCGAGATCGCGGCGGCGCTGGACGGCCAGCGCGCGGACGGTTACATCGTGGACGGGGAGATCGTCGCCTTCGCCGACGGCCAGACCAGGTTCGAGCGGCTGCAGCAGCGGCTGGGGGTCGTACATCCGGAACCCAAGCTGATCGCCGGATTCCCGGTCTTCTACTACATCTTCGACGTGCTGTATGCCGGTGGCCGCGATACCCGGCCGCGGCCGGAGCTGGACCGCAAGCACCTGCTGGCCGACCTGCTGTCCTTCGGCGGCGCGCTGCGGTACACCGAGCACCGGGTGGGCGGGGGCGAGGCGTTCTACCAGTCCGCGTGCCAGCAGGGGTGGGAGGGCCTGATCGCCAAGCGGGCGGACGCGCCCTACCGGGTCGGCCGCACCCGGAACTGGCTCAAGTTCAAGTGCCTGGCCGGCCAGGAGTTCGTGATCGGCGGCTACACCGATCCGCGGGGGTCGCGGCTGGGCTTCGGCGCGCTGCTGCTCGGCTACTACGACACCGCAGGCCGGCTCACCTACGCGGGCAAGGTCGGCACCGGCTTCGATAACCAGATGCTGCGCCGCCTGCGGGCCGAGCTGGGGACGATGGAACGGGACACCCCGGCGTTCGAGGCCGGCGACCCGCCTCGCGCGGGCGTGCACTGGGTAGAGCCCCGGCTGGTCGGCGAGATCGCTTTCGCCGAGTGGACCGACGAAGGGCTGCTCCGCCAGCCCAGGTTCCAGGGCCTGCGTGACGACAAGGACGCGGCCGAGGTGGTCCGGGAGACCCCGCAGTGACGCACGTCCTGCGATCCTGCCCGACCGCCCTGACCGCCTCCTTCAGCCTGACAGCTGGCGGCTGAAGAAGCTGAACACCTTAGCCCAGCCGTCCATCGCCGCTTCCGGCCGGTACATCGGGGTGTGGTAGTAGAAGAAGCCGTGCCCGGCGCCGTCGTACCGGTGGAACTCATAAGCCTTGCCGTGCCGCTTCAGCTCCGCCTCATGCAGGTCCACCTGCGCGGGCGAGGGATGGGTGTCGTCGTTGCCGAACAGCCCGAGCAGCGGCGCCGCGAGGTCGGCGGTGTAGTCGATCGGCGCGACCGGGCGGGCCTCGGACAGGTCCTCCTTGGCCGCGATCACTCCCCCGCCCCACAGGTCGGCAACCGCGTCGAAGCCGGGCGCCCGGGAGGCAGCCAGCAGGGCATGGCGGCCGCCCGAGCAGGTACCGATGATGCCAGCCTGGCCGTTGCTCTCGGGCCGGGCCTTCAGCCAGCTGAGCGCGGCCGCGCAGTCGGCTACCACGCTGTCGTCGCGCACGCCGCCCTGGGACCGGACCCTGGCCGCCACGTCGTCGGGAGTGCCGTGGCCGAAGCGGCAGTACAGGTCGGGGCAGATCACGCTGTACCCATGGCGCGCGAGCCGTTCGGAGAGCTCCCGGTAGAACTCATCCCAGCCGGGCAGGTGATGCACCGCGACGATCCCGGGCACCGGCTGGTCCGTGGCCGGCCTGGCGAAGTAGGCGTGGATCTCATCCCCGTTGCCGCCGGGATAGGTGATCACCTCCGCCACGATGCCGGCGCGCGCGTCGGTGCGGAACGAGTTCCACATGGCTGATCCCTTCCATCCCGTCTCCCGCGCCACGAGCCGCGGTCGGATTCGCTGACTCCGGAACTGCTCGGTTACAAGATCGACACGGCATAGGCTAGCGTGGCCGTTTCCGTCGCACGGAGCCGCCCATGGCGGGAACCCGCGCCGCCGGGCATCCGGGACTGCTCTTTGTCAGGCGCACGAGCGTACCCGGGCGATGCAAGTGTCTGGGGATGGCCGCCGAGGGGCGGTGTGCCATGGTGGCAGGAGACCCGAGTGCTCAGGGGAGATGACCATCTGATGCCTGCTCACGCGCCGATCCAGCCGGCCCGGCAGCGACGCGCCGGGCAGGTCAATGACCTGCTCCCGCTGGGTGACTGGATCCGGCACCATTCGCTACGCAGCTGGCCCGTCGTGTTGTTCCTCATCCTGATCTGCGTGCCGTCGATCGCGCTGGTCATCTTGGGCGCGAATCCGAGCGCCAGCACTTTCGACCACGTCGCCTGGGTATTTGCCGCGTACTTTGCCATCGCCTGGCTGCTGCTGCTAGGCGTCATCATACGGCCGGAACACGTGACCAGGCCGATGCTCATCGTGGTGACGGCGATCGCGCTGGTGACCCAGGTACCGCTGGCGGTCACGCTGGAGGTCGCGCTGCATGGCAGCAACGCGAGCCTGGGCCCGAGCATCTTCACCGTCGGCGTACCCGAAGAACTCGCCAAGGCCCTGCCGGTGCTGGTGGTCGCGCTGATCTACCGGCGCAGCCATGGCCTGACGCCCCGGGACTACCTGTTCCTCGGCGCGGTCAGCGGACTGGTCTTCGGGGCCAGCGAGGTCGTGCACTACTTCACCGTCAACGGCGTCGTCGAGTTCTACCAGACCGTGCAGTCGGCCATCCCCTCGATCCAGCAGCTGATCAGCACCGGGCACTCCGCGTCGACGTCGCTGTTCGCCGTGCTCATCGGGCCGGTGCGGTACTTCATCCTCGACTTCGTCTGGCGGTTCCTCACCGACCCCATCACCCACGCCTGCTGGTCCGGCCTGACCGGCTACTTCATCGGACTGGCGGCGACCGGACGGTACAGGTGGTACCAGGTCGCCTGGATCGGACTGGCCGTGGCCGCGATCCTGCACGGGTTGAACGACTGGGGCCGGGTGAACGGCCACCCGCTGTGGATCGTGGTGGTCCTGGTCAGCGGCATCTTGTTCCTCGGCTACGCGAAGGTCGGCTCCCGCGGCGACGCGCAGGTTCCCGATGGCTGGCCGCCGGCCCTCAGGCTGCACGGGACGCCGGCCGGGCACGAGCCCGCCACCGCGGCCGGGCGGCCCGAGAGCAGGCCGGCCAGGCCCTGGTGGGAGCACTGAGAGCGAACCCCGGCGCGCAGCGCCCGGGACTTGCTGGGCGGGGGTACCTGGAGCCGGCGGCCAATTACCCGAAGATCGCCGTCGCCTGCACCCGGGTCGTCCGGAAACTCCGGGAGCCGTTCACTACCGCCGGGCGGCCCGGATGCGTCATGATCCAGCCATGGCGCAAAGCCGCGGCGGGACCCTGGCCGCGCCCGTGGCGGAGCCCATGGCGGCGGAGGTGTCATGAGGGATCAGGCGATCGGTCAGCCGGGTGTGCGGCCGCCGGCACCGGTGGACGCTCGCCATGGTCGTGCTGGCCGCGGCGTGCATGGTGCTGCTGGCCAAGCAGGCCACGGTACTCGGCGTGGCCCTGCTGTGGCTGCTGTTCAGCGCCTTCCAGAACGGCGAGTGCGCCACGCTCAGCGCGGCCATCGCGATGGGCACCTTGTACCTGCTCTACTTCCTGCGCGACGCGGTGCACTACGCGCGGCTGTTCCCCGGCCAGACCGCCGCGGACGGCCTGCGGTCACTTTCCGCCGAAGCGATCGAATTCTCCGTTTCTGACGCCGCCGAGAAACGCATGCCATTCGGCTGATGTGAATCGGAGAACCGGCCCTTCGGAGTCCCTGCTGTTGCGGACGCCGATCTCGCCGTCGGGCAGGTTCGCCACTTCGACGCAGTTGCCGTTGGAGAAACTCAGCGAGCTCTTAACCCAGTAAGCACCTGAACCCGGCCTTCCGGGTGGATTTCCGAGCGTAGGTCGCTCCATGTCATTACCTCACTGATTGCTGGATATTATCCGAAGTGTGACTACGGAATGCAGCTCAAGTCCTACTCATCGTAGTCACCAGAATTTAAGATTAGCAGAATTCACTGGCACTCAGCGCCCCTTTCGGATCAAGTAGCACTACGGCCCAGTGAATTCCTGTAATGGACATGGTGTGCCATACGCCTCAAACATGCGCAAAGATGGCCGTGCCGCCGCGCCTGCCGCGCCACTGGCCGGTTTCGGCCAGGAGCAGCCGGCGTCCCGGCCGGCGGCCGGCCCGGGCACCGCCGTGCCAGAAGGCCAGCACCGCCACGACGGGATAGCCGGCTTGCGTCATTTACGCATTAGCGCGCTGCTGGGCACCTGACCAATGCGACTGCGCCGTTTCGAGTATGAGCGCCCTGGACGCCGCCGGATCGAGCGACGCCTCTGCGAGCATCGCGAACGCGATCCTGTGCAGGTACGTCTCCCTTTCCCCCTCGAGGATGAAACCGCTCCTGAGCTGCTCAGTGCTAACCACATCTTGCAGCACTGCGTCAATATCTTCGCCGAAGCCGAATATAACAAAGGACTCCCCGAAGATCCTGTGCTGCGCGTCAAGGGGGAGTATCTGAAGCGTCAGATTCGGCCGGTCAGCCTCTCGCGCCAGACGCTGAAGCTGCTCATACATCACTGGGTCATCACCGATCCGGCGCTGCAAGACGGATTCGTCGAGCACGACCGATAGCCGCAGCCCTTCGCGATCCAGCACCTGCTGGCGTCGCATGCGGACCCTGACCAATCGTCCGATCATACCCGGCGCGATCGGCTCGACCCGGCTGTAGCTGCTAATTATGTGCCTGGCATAAGCTTCCGTTTGCAGCAGGCCAGCGACAACATCAACGTGCCATATGGCGATGGAAGCTGCCTCGTGCTCGAAGCCGATGAATTGCTGATAGTCCTCGGACAGGCTGTCTGCGAATTCTTCCCACCATCCCTTCTGAGCCGCATCCTCGGCGAGTTCGAGAAGGAACACGCGGCGGGGCCCGGTGATCTGGTAGTAGTCGAGCAGTCTCTCGACTTCTCGTGGCCGCAAGCCGGTCCTGGCCCGCTCGTACCTGCTGACCTTGGAGGGTGACCATTTCAGCGCTGCGGCGACCGCGTCTCCGCTCTTGCCCTTGCTTTCCCTGATCGCGCGTAGCTCAGCGGCCAGCCGACGTCGCCGCACCGTGGGGCTTCCTGGCGCGGTCATCGTGCGTCCCTCCTCCTCGGCGCCGCGGGCGGACTGATGCGACGGTCACGCAGATTTCACCGAAACAATTCGCGAAACCCTCACTACACCGTACACTCGCCCGTCGCCATCAAGGCTTCAGCCCATCACCAGGCCGAACGGACCGTGCGATCCGGCGCGGTCCCTCGCCAAGGCATGCCTCCGCCAGCCCGGATCCGGTGCGGGACGACGGACGCGCGGTCCCGGATCCCCTGACCTCCCGGTGTCGTCAAGGGGCACCGGCCAGGGCCCGCGACCCGGTCGGGCCTGGCTGGCATCTTGGCGCGGCCCGCTTCACGAACTGGCTGTTGATACGCCACGCGCCGTGAGTCTTGAAAGTGGCTACCGTGGCCGAATGTCAAGTACTGCGACTGCTGCAAAACCATAGGCGAAGGAGGCGGAGGTGAAGAAATGCGCCTGGAGTTGCTGGCTCAGCCAGAGCCCCGACGGGATCCGGAGAGTCGGTCAGGCTTGGCGCAACAAATTGTCGCGCCTGGCGGGTAATCACGCCATCGGCCTGCCGCGGATTAGCCGAATCCGCGGCCGGCCGTGAGTCGTATATTCGGTTAGCTCACCCGTGGTACCAAGTGTCAGGAACCACCCTCTGCACGTGGGCACTCGGCGCCTGGGCAACCGCGGCGGGTGCCGCCGAGCCAGCCAGAATCGGTCCGGCTGCGCCGAATGCTAGGATAGCGGAAATGATGATGGCTCGCCCGATACGCATGATTCCTCCATGGCGTCTACGCAGGTCAGCAGCGCGCCACACTGGCCCGTCGCCCACAGGGCACGATCTGGGTCAGGGTGGAGCTATTGTCGGCCTTCGCTATTCCATAACCCAGAGTAAATCATCGTGTACGCTTTCTTCAAATACTGAAATCTGCACCAATTCTTGCATTATCTTATGCATTTCTAAATGCAAGACAATGTTAGCTGACTGGTGCGGTGCAAGGTGCCGGGAAACTTGCATCGTGTGGCATGGAGGCAGCACGATGACATTAGTGTCATAAGGTGCCTTTGAGATCGCCGAATTAATGTCCGAAAATGCCCGGCTTGTTCCGTAAATGCTCGGGTTGTTCCGTAAATGCTCGGGTTGTAAAGTTTCCTCCATGCCCCCGGTGACCCCGGCCGGTGCGCTAGTCGGCCGCGATAGCGAGATGGCGCTGCTGACGGGGCTCATCAGGGACGTGGCCCGGGGGCGCGGCGCCTCGGTACTCATCGAGGGCGAGCCGGGCATCGGCAAGTCCGCGCTGGTGCGGGCGGCCGTGGCGGCGGCGCCGGATGCGGGCTGCCAGGTGTTCTGGGGAGCCGGCGACGAGCTGGGCCAGGCCCTGCCGCTGCTGCCACTTCTCGACGGGTTGCGGGTCCGCGAGCCTGCCACCAATCCCCGGCGGAACACGATCGTCCGGCTGTTGCGCGGCGAGGCCACCGCCGACCGCGGCACGGACGTGCCGGCGGTGCTGGCGGAGCAGTTGCTGGCGCTTGTCGCCGAGCAGTGCGCGGTACGGCCGACCATCCTGGTCATCGACGACCTGCAGTGGGCCGACCAGGCCAGCATCGCCTTGTGGGGACGGCTGGCGAGGTCGGCGCGGCAGGTGCCGCTGCTGCTGGTCGGGATGACGCGCCCGGCGCCGCAGCGGGATGACCTGCTGGCGCTGCGGCGAGTGGTGGACGACGCCGCCCGGCTCCAGCTCACCGGGCTCACCGGGGCGGCGGTCGGCGACCTCGTGGCGGCCCTGGCCGGCGGCCAGCCTGACGGCAGGCTGCTGCGGCTCGCCGACGGGGCGGCAGGCAACCCGCTCTACGTCAGCGAGCTCGTCGCCGCGCTGGCCCGCAGCTCTGGTCTGACGCTCACCGAGGCGGGAGCCGTCGAGCTGGCCAGCGGTTCCGCGCCGAGCTCCCTGTCGGCGGCCATAGCGGACCGCCTTGGCTTTGTCGCCGGGCCGGTGCGCGAGGTATTGCGGGCGGCGGCCCTGCTCGGCGTGGATTTCGCGGTCCCTGACCTGGCGATCGTGCTGGGCCGCAGCGTGGCGGGCCTCATCCCCGCCCTGGACGAGGCATGTGCCACCGGCGTGCTGGCCGAGTCCGGCCACGGCCTCGGGTTCCGGCACCCGCTGATCCGGGCGGCGCTGTACGACGAGATGCCGGCGCCGGTACGCGCCGCCTGGCACCGCGATGCGGGGCGCGCCCTCGCGGAGGCAGGCGCGCCGGCGGACCGGGTCGCCCGGCAGCTGCTGCCGGCGGCCGGCGGACCCGGCGACACGACCGAGCCGATGGATGAGTGGATGCTGGACTGGCTGGCCCGCTCGGCGGACCTGCTGGTCAGCCAGGCGCCCGGGGTGGCGGCCGAGCTCCTCACCCGGGCCGTCGCCAATTCCCCGGCTGGATTGCCCCGGCACGGCTGGCTGGCCAGCCGGCTCGCCGACGCCCTGTACCGGATCGGTGACCGGGCCGCGGCCGAGCGGGTGGCGAACCGCGCGCTGGAGCAGGCCACCGAGCCCGATCTTGTGGTGGACCTGCACTGGACGCTGGCGCAGTGCCGCATGCTGGCCGGTGAGTCCGCGGAGTCCCTGGCCACGCTGGACCGGGCGCTGGCTGCTCCGGGGATCTCGGCCCGGCACCGCGCCAGGCTGCTCGTGCTCGCCGCTCGGACGCGCAGCAACCTCGGCGAAGTCGAAGAGGCGGGCCGGGTCGCCGCTACCGCGCTCGAGGCGGCCTCGGAGGCGGGCGACAACTGGGCCATGGGCTGGGCGCTGCACGTGCTGACACTGGTGACCGCGGTGCAGGGGCACATGACCGACGCGCTGCCGCTGTTCGACCGGGCGCTGGCCGTGACCCAGGCCGATCCGGCGCTCACCGACCTGCGGCTGCTGCTGCAGATCAACAAGGCAGTGACGCTGGGCTGCCTGGACCAGTACGAGCAGGCCTTCGCCGCGGCCGAGCAGGCCAGGCACCTCGCGGACCAGGTCGGCACCACGTTCCGGCTGGCACAGGCGCACGGCGCCCTGGGCCAGTTGCTCTTCGAAACGGGGCAATGGGAGGATGCGCTGGCCGAGGTAGAGATCGTGCCGCAGGACCTGAAGGAACCCGGCGGAGCCTGCTACGGACTCGGCATCGCCGCCGTGATCTGCTTCCACCGTGGCGAGATCGCCGCGGCACGCCGTCACCTCGCCGCTGCCGTCCCGCATGCCAAGCGGATCGGACACCGCCCTATCGGCCCGCTGGCCCTGGCCCGCAGCCTGGAGTGCGAGCACGACGACGCCGTGACCGCGGCGCTGGCCGCGCTGACCGATGCATTCGACGGCAATACCGACGAAATCGGGGAGATCGAGGACCTGCTGGCCGACGCCGTCCGCCTCGCCACCGAGAGCGGCGACCTGAGTACCGCGCAGACCCTCGCGGGCCATGCCGCCGCCCTCGGCGCCGGATCGAAGACCCCGCACCGGCAGGCCAACGCGCTGTATTGCCGCGGCCTGCTGGATCACGATGCCCCCCGGCTGCTCGCAGCCGCGGAGCGTTATGCCGCCGCCAGCAGGCCACTGCCGAGGGCGAAAGCGCTGGAGGCGGCCGCCGGATACTTCATCGACGTCGGCGACCGCGGCCAGGCGCGGGCCGCATTCAGCCGTGCCGTGGAGGTCTATACCTCCCTGGGCGCCGCCGCGGACGTCGCCCGGCTGCAGGCCACGTTCCGCGCGCACGGCATCCGGCGCGGACCGCACGCCAAACACCGGCAGGCGCGCAGTGGCTGGGACAGCCTCACCGCTACCGAGATCAAGATCGCCGCATTCGTGGAGGAAGGATTGTCCAACCCGGAGATCGCCGCCCGGCTGCTGCTATCCCGGCGGACCGTCGCGACCCACGTCTCCCACATCCTGAAGAAGCTCGACGTCCACTCGCGGACCGATATCGCCCGCGAGTCGGCGCTGCGCACCATCGCGTCGAGGTGAT
>Ga0187780_10003446_pt1 | contig 11930 bp, 12 predicted proteins | sample 1015_Q2_SP10_20__FD_132429 | JGI IMG/M metagenome (GOLD analysis project Ga0187780, IMG submission 132429) | Tropical peat soil microbial communities from peatlands in Department of Meta, Colombia - 1015_Q2_SP10_20_MG | ecosystem: Environmental > Terrestrial > Soil > Wetlands > Peat | place...
GCGCGGCCGCTGGTATCGCGGGCTCCGCGAGTCGCTGTTCTACCACCGCGACATGATGTTCCGTCGCAAGTACGGGCGGATCGGCTGGTTCGCGCTGCCGACCTTCTGGGTGTTCGAGTACTACGGGCCCGTGCTCGAGGCGGCGGGCTATGTGTTCGTGCTGGTCTTCTTCATCATGAAAGCGGTGTTCGGGATCCCGATCCTCAACGAGCAGTATGCGGTCGCCTTCCTGCTGGCGTCGCTCGGATGGGGCACGCTGGTCAACGTGTTCGCGGTGCTGGTCGGGGCCTGGCGCTTCCGCTACGGCCTCGCCGACCGGCTGCAGCGGGGACTCCTGCCCTTCAATCGGCGTCGGGACGTGTTGATCCTGCTGGGCTATGCCGTGCTGGAGAACTTCTTCTGGCGCTTCCTGACGCTCTACTGGCGGCTGCGTGGACTGTGGGACGCCTGGCGGGGAAAGAGCGGCTGGGAAAAGTTCGCGCGCATGGGCTTCCAGAAGCACCCCGAGGCCGCCCGTGCCGCTTGACGGCTTCCGGATCCTGGTCGTCGACGACGATCCGGCCTACGCGCGCCTGGTCGCGACCGTGGTGGTCCAGGCGGGGTTCGAACAGCCCGCCGTCGCGGGCACGGGCCGCGAGGCCCTGCTGCTCGCCCGAGACGCGGATCTCGTGCTCCTCGACCACAAGTTGCCGGATTGCTACGGCCTCAGCCTGTTGCCGGCACTCCGGGCCATTCCGGGGCAGCCGGGCGTCATCCTGGTGACCGCGCACGGAGACGAGGCCCTCGCAGCCGGGGCGCTTCGCGCGGGCGCGGACGACTATCTGATCAAGGACCCGTCGCTGCCGAACTTGCTGCCGGAAGTCATCGAGCGGGCGCGCCGCAATCGGGCACTGAAGGAGGCGCTCGCGGCGGCCGAACGCGACCTGGTCCATGCGGAGCGCCTGGCGGCGATCGGCCAGTTGAACGTTGCACTGTCACATAACATCAACAACCCGCTCATGGCCGCCTTCGCCGAGACTGATATGCTGCGCCGCGACCGGTCACTCGGGCCGGAGCAGCGCGGCGCCGTCGACTCCATCCAGAAGGCGCTGGAGCGGATCAACGAGATCCTGCAGCGAGTCAGCACCCTGCACCACGATCAGACCACCGAATATCCCGGCGGGATCGAGATGATCGATCTCTCCCGCCGCACCCGGCCGACGCCAGTTTCCCTGGGCGATGCGCTGGTATGGCTCGCCGATGAAAACTTGGGCCGGGTGGTGGGCCTGTTGCTCAAGCACGCCGGATTCGATGTGGAGCGACCGACCAACCTCGAGAGCCTCACCATGCGCGCGCGAGGCGCCAGCGTGAGGGTCGTGATTCTGCTTGGAAGCGATGCGCCGGGCACCGAACCGCTGGGGGGATTTCAGCCTGCCCCGGGGCGGCGCTACACCCTGGTCGCCCTGGTCCAGGGCGATGGGGCCTCCGCGCTCGCTGCCGGCGCAGATCATGTGGTGCGACTGCCGTTCGACCCGGGCACCTTTACCGGCGAGCTGCTCGCCAAGCTGCGCGGCTGACCGACGGCCTCCCCGTCGGTCGTCGTCCGCGCACCTCCTGCTCTCCCCAACCGAGAAGCTCCGTGCCATTCTCAGGTCTCAAGCTGCATCCCGGTCTCCTCAGGGCCATCAAGGAGCTGGGCTTCGCGCGACCAACGCCCATTCAGGCCGACGCCATTCCGCCAGCGCTCGCCGGCCGGGATCTGCTGGCATGCGCCAGCACCGGCAGCGGGAAGACAGCGGCCTTTCTGCTTCCGATCCTGCAGAAGCTGATGGAGCGCCCCCGGGGCGCGACTCGGGCGCTGGTGGTCACACCCACGCGCGAGCTGGCCGCGCAGATCCATGAGGATTTCAACGACCTCGCCGTGCACACTCCCATCACGGCCGCGGCGATCTTCGGCGGTGTTGGCATGGGACCGCAGGAACACGCCTTCCAGGCGAAGACGGACGTCCTGGTCGCAACGCCGGGCCGGCTGCTCGACCATCTCAACCGTCCGTATGGACGGCTCAACGCCCTCGAGTTCCTGGTGCTCGATGAAGCGGATCGGATGCTGGATATGGGCTTCCTGCCCGAGATCAAGAAGATTCTCCGCCACCTGCCGGCCCGGCGGCAGACCCTCTTCTTCAGCGCCACCATGCCGCCGCCGATCGCGGCGCTTACCCGGCAGATGCTCCACAATCCCGTGACGATCAACCTCGAGCGGCAGGCCGCCCCGGCGGTCGGCATCACCCAGGCAGTCTATCCGGTGCCGCAGGAGCTCAAGTCGGCGCTGTTCCTCGAGCTGTTGCGCCGCGGCGAGATGCGAGAGGCGCTGGTCTTCACCCGCACCAAGCATCGCACCGACCGACTCGCCCGGTACCTGGCACACCATGGGATCCCGGTCGCGCGCATCCACGGGAACCGCTCCCAGGCCCAGCGCACGGAGGCGCTCGCGGGCTTCAAGGCGGGGAAGTACCGGGTGCTGGCGGCGACCGACATCGTCGCCCGCGGTATCGACGTCGAGGCGTTGGGACATGTGGTCAACTTCGACGTCCCGGCGGCGCCGGAGGACTATATCCATCGGGTCGGCCGCACCGCGCGAGCGGAGGCCAAGGGCGACGCGTTCACCTTTGTTTCGCCAGAAGAGGAGGGGGACCTGCGCGGCATCGAGCGGGCGATCGGGAAGCGCCTGCCTCGCGTCACGGTTCCGGATTTCGATTACCGGGCCCGGCCTTCGGCGGTGCTGGAAGTTCCACGTGCGGAGCGGATCGCCGCGATTCGGGCACGCAAGGCGGAGGATCGGCTCCGAGCCAAGGCCAACGCAGAGCGGCGCGCCGCACATAAGACGCGGGAGCCAGCGACGCCACGCCACACCCCCGCACCGCATGGCCAGCGCGACGGCATGGGCTCGCGCCGACCCCGGCGGAGGCGGCCGGGAGGCGGAGCTACCCGAGGAGAACGCTGAGATCCCCGCCGGAGGGAATGTCCCGCGCCGCGCGGCCATACTCGAAGAGCCGGAGCGCATGCGGCCCATGGAGTGACAGCGCGGATCCCGCCAGCTCCAGCCAGCTCCCCTCCCGAAGCCCCACCACCCGGACCTCTGGATTGAGCCACAGGAATTCACCGATCCGCTCATCCCGCGTCTCACCCTCGAAATCGGGCAAGACCCGGTCGGTGTAGTGCGGGTTGATCTGGAAAGGAACGAAGCCCAGAGCCACGAGTGAAGGCGGCTCCACCACCGGCATGTCGTTGGTCGTACGTATCGTCGGGCAGGCAAGGTTGGACCCTGCGCTCCAGCCGAGATAGGGGACTCCTTCCGTCACTCTGGTCCGCACCGCGCCGAACAGCCCGGTTTCGTACATTCGCTTGAGCAGCTGAAAGCTGTTGCCCCCTCCGACAGCCACCGCCCGAGCCTCGCGCACCGCGGCGACCGGATCGGACATCTCGGTCACCGACCGCACCACCACTTCGATCGACTCCAATGCCTCGCGCACCTTGGCGGTGTACTCCTGCGCGGTGATAGTGACCGCCGCGTAAGGGATGAACGTCAGCTCGCGGGTCGGTCCCAACAGATTCGCGATCGCCTCGAGGGCGTGCGCCAGTGGCGCCTGACCGGGGTTACGGGAGTTCGACAGGAGGAGCAGACGGAGTGCGCCTCGATCCGGGGGGCTCTTCGAGGGATCCGCGTTCGTCATCGGGTGCAGGCCTGCCTGATCATGACTCGGCCGGCAGCTGACCAGCCTGCTTGGCGAGTTGGTAGCCCATCCCCCGGAGGCGCGCGATTCGGAGCCGAAGAGGCGGATGGCTGGAGAACACGTCGCCGAGCCAACCTTCGTGCGCCGAGAGCTGGCTGCCGCTCGGATCGACGATGCAGAGGTGCGCCGCACCTTGGGTGATTGTCCGGGTGGGCTGGGCAGCCTCGTCGAGGTGTTGCAGGGCTGAGGCAAGCGCCAGCGGATTGCGGGTGAACTGCGCACCCGTGGCGTCGGCGAGATACTCCCGCTTGCGGCTCACGGCCATCGCCAGCAGGCGGGAAATGATCGGGGCAATGATCAGAGTGAGCAGCCAGAGTACCAGGATCACGATGGCCAGGGGATTACCCTTCCCCTTCCCGCCTTCTCCACCGCCGCCACGTCCGCTGACGTTGCCGTACCGGAGAATGCGTCCCATTCCGTCGGACATCAGGGCGATCGCACCCACCATCGCCGCGAGCAGGGTCATGAGCCGGGTGTCGAAATTGCGCACATGCGCCATCTCGTGCGCGACCACCGCCTGCAGCTCCTCACGGTTGAGCCGGGCCAGCAGCCCCTCGGTAACTGCTATACATGCCTTCCCCGGCTCGATGCCGGTGGCAAATGCATTGGGGTCTGGATCAGGCACCACGAAGATACGGGGCCGAGGAACCCCCGCGGCGATCGCCATCTCCTCGACCACGTTGATGAGCCGCTGCTCCTGATCGTTGGAGGCCTCGAAGATCTCCCGGGCGCCTGTGGACCACAGGATGCGATCCGCGCCCTTGTTCCAGGAGTACCAGCAGATCGCCCCAGCGAGAAGCGTCGCGACGATGCCGATGAAGGGCACCGTGTGGGGGGAATGCAGCGGACCCAGAGGCTGGGCCCGGGTCTCTCCGCCGGCGGGCCCGCTGGTCATGAGGTACCAGGCGATGTCCCCGCCGAATCCCACCCACGCAAAGAAGAAGATGAAGCCGGTCACCAGCCAGAATGAGCGCCGGCGGTTCGACTCCTGCTGCGCGAATAGATTGCCCGATTCGTCCATGAGAGATGCCGGGGATCGGATAGGGATGTTCAGGGGCGCACCGCCGATGACAGGAGCGGCGGGCGCCCGGATCCGATCGGTGCGCCGCCGATCTCAGCTCATCTTGAGATCCACGTTGGGAACCGCTCGGTCCCCGGCATCTTCGATCTGCCACAGCTCGGCCGGTGCGGCCTTGGCAACACCGGCGACCAGGTTGGTGGGGAACTGCTGCTGCGCGGTGTTATAGGAAGTCGCAACATCGTTGTACAGCTGGCGGGCGAACCCGACCTTGTTCTCGGTGCTGGTCAACTCCTCCTGCAACTGCTGGATGTTGGCGGTGGCCTTGAGCTGCGGATAATTCTCCGACAGCGCAAAGAGCCGGCCGAGCGCCTGCGTCAGTTGGCCCTCGGCCTGCGCCACCTGCGCCACTCCCGACCCCGCCGCGCTGACCGCCTTGTTGCGGGCGGCGATGACGGCCTCGAGCGTGGACTTTTCAAAGTCCATCGCGCCCTTGACCGCGTTCACCAGATTGGGGATCAGATCGTGTCGCCGCTTGAGCTGGACATCGATCTGCTTCCATGCATTGGCGACCTGATTCTTGAGGGAGATCAGCTTGTTGTAGGCGCCGACGAACCACAGCGCCACCACCACGATACCGACGAGCAGCACGATACCCATGACGGTTCCTTGCTCGAGTTGTGGAGGGGAAGATGGTATCGGAGGGGGGCGACGCGCTACGCCTGCTCGCCCGGCGCGGCGAGGGCGCGGCGGATCAGCTCCGCGATCGCCTCATCGTCGAGCGAGTCGAACAGCGCATGCCGCTCGTCCAGCAGCAACTCGGCGCCGGGCCCGAGCGGCACGCGCCGCAGCAGCTGGCCTCGGCCCCGCCGCGAGGGAATCGCGCCCTCGGCGCTGGCCCACGCCTGCAACGCCCGCCCCACCTTGCCGCGGGGAGTGCCTTCGGGAACCGAGAGTGGGAGTTGGTCCGGCGGCGGGATGCGACCACCGAGCGCGCCGGCGACCCGGCGCTCCACCACGTCACCCGGGAGCCCGCCCAGTTCCGTCACCAGGGTCTCGAGCGTCGCACCCTCCATCTGCTGGAGCTTGATGGCCAGCACCTGGAGCAAGTGACGATAGCCGTAGGTCGCGGCGGTGCCGCGGCCCTCCGGCGGGCTCACCAGCTTGCGCGTCACGTAGAACCGGATCGTCCGCTCGCTCGGCCGGGCGCTCGCGGCGGCATTCACCGGGTACACCGAGGAGGCTTCGAGGATCGCCCCCGCCAGCGCCGACAGGTCGCGCAGGCTCCACGGCGCGAGCGCCGCGTACTGACGAAGCGTCGCGAGCGGGTCGGCGGTGACGGCGGGGGCGGACACGGCCAGGGTCACGGAGTCTCGATGGGCGGGTCTGGGAAGGGGCTAGTATGTCCCGCGGATCTTGGGAGGGCAAGACCGGGCCGCCTGCGCGTTTTTCCGACCGGGCGGCGCGCTGTTCCGGCGACGGCCGCGGGCCCTGGCGAGGCCATTCTCCGTCGCATGCGACGCGGATTCTCCCTCGCCGAACTCCTGGTGGTCATCGTGCTCTGCGGCGTCGCCGCCGCGATCGCGATGCCCGCCATCGGGACGCTGCGGAACCGGCTGGCGGTGGAGGCGGCTGCGGAGATGATCACCGCCGCGCACGCGCGAGCTCGGCTCGCCGCCTCCGCCGAGCACCGGATCGCTCTGCTCACGCTGACCGCGGATTCCACCCGCATCGATGTGGTGGAATCGCCGGCCGACACCCAGCTCAGATGGCGCGGAAAGGGACCGGCGGCGGAGGGCGTCCAGGCCACGGGATTGCCCCGCCGGATCGCCTACGCGCCAAGCGGGGTCACCATGGGAGTGGCGAACGCGACGTACACCCTTACCCGCGGCGCCGCACGCCGCCAGGTAGTTGTGTCGCGCTACGGCCGGATCCGGGTCCTGTCGGCGAATATCCTACCGGATGTAGTCGAATCGCACGTCGACGTGCACCGTGATGTGCTCGTCCATCTTGAGCACGCCGAGCATCTTGGAAAGACCACCGATCTGGTAATCGGTCAGGTTGACGGGGAAGGTCGTCCGCACTCGTACCCCGTCCTCCAACAGGGAGAGCAGCGCCGGCAGTTCCACATCGCGGGTCACCCCGTGGAGGGTGAGCCGGCCATGCAATGTCGCGGAGAGGCTGTCAGGTGGTCCGCCGCCGGAATCGACCGAGGTGAGGTCGAACCGCATGGTGGGGTACTTGTCGGATTCCATCGACCGGTTGAGATCCCGGTCGCGCCGGTCCTTGCCAGTCTTGAGGGTCGCGACCGGCGCCTCCACAAAGCCGCGCACCAGTCCAAGTGTGGCGGCTCCTTCCATGCGACCGCTGACCGTGGCGGTAACGCCGGTAAAGTCCCCTACACTGGCCTTACCATCGAAGCCCAGTGTCCCCTCGCGAACGGTGCCATCAGGAATCGGAAGCTGCTGCGCGCTCGCCGCCGCGACTACTCCGGCGACGGCGAGGAACAGGAGCCCCGGTCCTCTCATTCGCCGTTCGAACCGCCGTCGAGGCCGTACTTGCGGACCTTCGCCAGCAATGTCGATCGGGCAATCCCGAGCAGGTGGGCGGCGCGCCGCTTGTTGCCGCGGGTGTAGGACAGCGTCCGCGCGATGTGGCGCCGCTCGACGTTATCCAGCGGCTCCGGCTCGGTAGGCTCTCCCGGTGCCAGCGCCTCGCGCAACAGCGTCTGGTCAAGACCCGGCGCCGCCAACGAAACCAGCGCCGCATCGAGTCCGGGAACGGCCAGCGCCTTTGCGGCTTCGGTGAGATCACCCACCACCACGGGCAGGTGACCCGATCCCTTCAGAGCCGTGACCAGCCCGTCTCGACGAGACGGGTCTGTGTCGAGAACCAGAATGTGGGATGGCTTGTTCATGGTACTCCTAACTTCCGCCTGACAACGGACGTGGGGCGTGGGCCGGTGGACGGTCCCGCGCTTTCGCTTCGCTGTTGGGGATCTCTCCCCGGTTTGCCCATCGGCCCGCTAGTGGGAGACGCGGGCCGGGAAGCGGCTGACACCGCCAGCGACTTCCCCTAAGTTTGGCTCGACCAGGAGGCAACCGCATGGCCCAACTCGTCCTGCCAGAACTGCCACTCGGCACGCGAGTTCAGGACCCGCTAATCGTGCTCGACGTCGAGTCCCGTGGCGGTGATACCCCGCACACCATACTCACGTTCGGTAACAGCTCCGGTCGGCTCCAGAGCGCACCGTTCTGGCCCTCCGAGGCCCACAAGATCGCCGGTGTGAGCCGCGGCGACGTCGTCCAGGTCATCGGGACCATCGGCAGTTACCGGGACCGGCGCCAACTGGCCGTCGATTCCCTCCGGGTCCTCCCCAGGGAACAGGTGGACTGGCAGGCCCTGATGCCCTCCGTAGGAGACGTCTCGCGCTACTGGAAGGCGGTGGACCGCTGGCGTGCCGAGATCCGTGGCCCTCGACTGGCGCTCACCCTCTCCCTGTTCTACGACGACCCAGGCTTTCGGGACCGCTACCAGCAGTGTCCGGCCAGTCTCAGCGGGCACCATGCCGAACTGGGCGGCCTGCTCAAGCACACCTGCGAAGTCGCTCACATCGCGCTCGCGACCGCCCGCCTGTATCCCGCCGCCGACGTCGATCTGGTGCTGGCCGGGGCGCTCCTGCACGACATCGGAAAGCTCGACAGTTACCGTTGGGACGGCTTCTTCGAGATGTCCCTCCCCGGCTCGGTCATCGGTCATGTAGTGCTCGGAGCACTCCACCTCGACCGGCGGGTCCGCGCGGAATCTCCGATGCCCTGCACCGAGGATGAGTTGTTGCTGCTCGAACATCTGGTCCTGGCCCATCACGGACGACTCGAGTTCGGCGCACCGGTGCCGCCCATGACACTCGAGGCCGAAATCCTTCACTACGCCGACAACGCCAGTGCCAAGACCGCCAGCATGGACGAAGCGCTCCGCGACCCCGACAACTTCCTCGGCGACACGCCGATAAGCAGTCGCGCCGTCTGGCACCTGGACAAGCGCCGGGTCTGGCGTACGACCAGCGACTGGGGGCGCTCAGACAACGGAGCGTGACCTGTACCTCTGCATACTCCCGATCGCCCGGGATGGTTGGTTTTCGACTCCTCTGGTCAGGGGAAGTCCTCCAGATGAAATGGCCCGCACGCGACCGGAGGAAAAATGAAACGGCCGCCGGGCTCGGGGGCCCGGCGGCCGTCTCTCACTTTGCTACCCCGACCAGGATGGCCATCCAGGACGGATCGACAATGCGAGCGCTGCGAGTCAGATCGGGTCGCGGACCGACCCCTCACATGGCACCCCGAGGCGCTACATCGGGGCGGGTAAAGCACGCGACTGGCCTTACCTGCCTGAGCCGGTGTGTCCACCAGGATCACTGATCACCTAAGCCCTTGCCGACGTCGGTGATCTCCCCCGAATTCCCGCTCAGACTCGCCGGTGGCCGCCTGCAGAACCGGGGGTTCTGCCGCATCTCCAACCGACGCGTGGAGCTAAAATAGGGGCGTGGAAAAACCGCGCAAGCGCCTGTCTTTATTCGGGTTACGCGACTGTGAAGTGGAGCGGTGTGGATTCCTAAACGATGGGTGGAGAACCATCTCCACTGCCTCTCCACAGGATGTGGATTTTGTTGATCCACATCTCCCCACCGAAGGCGAGGGGTCCACCTGCCTAGCGGGTCTCCATCATGTACGGCGTGCCGACCACCGCGACGTAGTACGGCGCCAGGACCAGCTCATACCGACGGATCCCCTGCTGGACCTTGAGTCCCTTCCCGATGCCATAGCCGCGCAACTCCTCGGCCTTCTCCGGCGCGGCGAGTCCCCCGAACTCGATGGCGCAACGGTTGAGCTGGGCTTCCAGTTCGGAAAGCGCACCTTGCAGCGCTGGCCGAACGGCTCTGGGATCGGGGGCAGGGCGGGCCGTCGCGACAACGACGGCCCGGGTCGCGGCGGCCGTTCTGGAGGCCGCGGCACAGCGAGTGCTCATCACGGTAGCCCGGGAGCGGAGCGAGGCGTCGCTGGTCGTCTGCCGGTCACGGGCGAGGCTCGCCGAGGCCGCGTCGACCAACCGCAGGCTGTCCCGCAGCACCAGTATGGTGCGCTGGATGGTGACCTGGGTCGAATCGAGGGAAGCTTGGGCGGGCGCGTCAGCCTGAGCGACGAGGGGGCGCCCCGCGGCGGTGAGGAGTGCCGCGAGCGTAAGCGACTTCAGCAACTTCACGGTTCGAGTCCAACCTCGATATAGCGGTAGTTCGGTTCGCCATCCGTGGCGGAGAGGAGACAACCGGCCGCTGAGGCGGCGAACCACCCGCCGACCAGACCGCGCGGAACATCCAGCTCTCCCAGGATAAAGCCCAGCCACCGGCGCAGGTGGCGGATCTCCGGAGCGCGCCGGCCGAGCAGTGCGATCAGGGCGCCGCTGCCGCCGGTAGCCCGCAGGAAGTGGGCGAGGGCGTGCTCTCGTTGCGAAAATTCCACCGCCTTCACTCCCGGCTCGTCGAACAGCACCTTCCCCTCGAACGCATCCATCGGCGGGGCATCGAGCCGCGGCCCGAGATAGATGTAGCGGCGCTGCCCTTCCACTTTGCGTTCGATGACTGCGACCGCCGTCTCGCTGGTGAGTCGGGCCGCGTGAATCATGTCGTCGTCCGGCAGGACGCCGACCGCCTTGGACCATTCCAGTGCCGCCAGCGCGATCTCCATCGGACAGCCGACCGAGTCATCAAATGCGATCAGCCGAGGCGCCTCGCCGGCTCGCAGGATGAAATGCGCGAGCGCCTCGGGGCGATCGGTGAAGGTCCTGACCGTCAGGGCCTGCGGCGTGGTCATGTCGACTAATCTAAGGGTGGTGGCCGCCCCGGGGCCATCTCGACCCCGGCACGGGCGGCATGACCATGGACCCTTCTTACGGCGTCAGGCCACTCTTGCTATCGACTTTGACGATCCACAACCCGGAGTTGATGTCCGGAACATAGATGTAGCCGTCCCGGTAGATCGCACCCCAGGCGTTGGGAGCGTTGGGGATCTGCCCCTGCTTGTCCCCTGTCACGACGTGGGCGATTTCCCGGCCCTGCCGCAACAGATCACCCCGGAGTTCCCCCGAGATATCGAGCACCCGGAGTCCCCCCTGATAGTCGCCGAGATACAGGGTGTCCCCAGCGACCCAGACGTTGTGGGTTCCGCCGTCTTTGGGCTCGTAGTAGGCGACCAGCTTGGGGTGGGCCAGGTCGGACACATCTACTACATGCAGCTGGCCGAACGCCCTCCCCAGACCGACCACGCCACCTCCTTCGGTCGGTCGCGGCTTGGCCGAAAAGACTTCGTCACCCACGAAGACATATCGTCCCGCACGCCACGCCGTGTGGGTGCCGCGGATGAATCCGGGCCCGCCCAGCGCCTCGACGTCGCGATACAGGGCGTTGAGATCGTACTTGAGCTGGCTCACCAGCACCGGGTTGTCGGGACTGCCCCCCTTCACGCCGTTGCCGACGTCGAGGATCACCAAACCGTCGTTCCAGTAGGAGAGGTAGGCGATGCCTTCCTTCACATCGATATCGTGCAGCATGCGCCCGGCGGGAGAGCGCGGAGTCTCCCAGCGCGCGACCTGGTGCGGCTTGTAGGGATCACGGATATCGATCACCCGCATCGAGCCGGTGGCGTCGTCGGTGAGATAGACATACCCGTGATAGATGTAGGTCGAGTGGACGCCGCCGGTCACGGTCTCAGTGAACTCCGCGATCTGGCGTGAGTGCGCCGGGTCCTCGAAGGAGAGCACGACGATGCCGTTCTTGCGGTTGGAGGCGCCTTCTCGGGTCAGCACACCGAACTTCCCGTCCTCGGTGGTCATGATGTCGTTGATGGTACGCGCGTCGACCACCACCGAATCGCTGATCGCGGGCTTGGACGGATCCGACAGGTCGATCGCGTAGATCCTGTCGCCGATCGTGGTGATGTACCCATGCTTTCCGTCGGGATGCAGCCAGAATTCCGCGCTCATCCCCTTGATGGGCAAGCGGCCAACCAGCGTCGTCGGCCTGGTGGCATCGCGCGGCGTCACGGTGACCGCGGCCTCCGCGGTGCGCCCGGCGAAGGTCGCCATCACCC
>Ga0187780_10003447_pt1 | contig 11929 bp, 12 predicted proteins | sample 1015_Q2_SP10_20__FD_132429 | JGI IMG/M metagenome (GOLD analysis project Ga0187780, IMG submission 132429) | Tropical peat soil microbial communities from peatlands in Department of Meta, Colombia - 1015_Q2_SP10_20_MG | ecosystem: Environmental > Terrestrial > Soil > Wetlands > Peat | place...
CGTTGCCGCTGCCCTGGCGCGTGCGGCCGGAGTCCGGGTGCATGCCGTAGGAATCGGCTCCGAGGGTGCAGTCCCGATGGCGGCGGACGACGGCTCGGGGGCGATGCTGCATTTCGAGCGTCACGACCTGGATGTGGAAACGCTGCGGCAGATCGCCGACGCGACGGGAGGGCATTTCTTCCGGGCCAGAACCCCGCGCGAGCTGGAGGCCGTCTACAGCGAGATCGACTCACTGGAGCGCGTCGAGCGCCCAGAACCCCCCCGCGAGCAACGCACGCCTGCGCCCGAGCCCGCCCTCGCAACGGCGGGTGCGGCGATCGTGCTCGAGATTCTGATCTCGCGGCTCTTGGGCAGGCGTCTCCCATGACTGCCCGCGCATTCTCCCACGCCGAGTGGCTCCCCGCGGTCATTGCCCTCGTGGCGATCGGGAGCCTTGCGGCCCTGGCCGGAGCGCTGCGCGCACGAGCACGCCTTCGAACCCTTCTCGGCGACTCGCTGCCCAAGACGGCGCAGCGCACGGACGTCCTCTTGCTCCTCGCCCTAGCAGCGGTGGGCCTGGCACTGCTCGGGCCCGAGCTGGGACAGCGCACCGAGGAGCTCACGGTCTCGGGCATCGACCTCGTCGTTCTGCTCGACGTCTCACGCAGCATGGATGCGCGCGATGCACCTCCGAGTCGCCTCGAGCGGGCGGTCCGGGTGGCGGGAGACGTCCTCGCGGGTCTCGGACCGGGCGATCGCGCGGCGCTCGCTGCCTTTGCGGGGCGGGGCGTGCTGCTCACTCCCCTCACCCCCGATGCAGGTGCGCTGCGCGAGATGCTCTCCGGGTTCGATGGGGAGCTCATGCAGAACCGCGGCTCCGAACTGGGTGCCGGCGTGCGCGAGGCGATCGCCGCCTTCGAGGACGGAAGCCGGCGACCCCGCGTTCTGCTTCTGCTCTCGGACGGGGAGGCCCCCTTGGGCCAGGATGAGTCGGACCTCGGGACGCCCGAAGCGGTTCAAGCGGGGGTACGGGTGGTCGCCGTCGGGCTCGGCAGCGACGCGGGAGCCACGGTGCCCGATCACGGGGTGCCCCTGTTGGATGGCGCGGGACGTGTCGTGATCTCGCGCCGAGACCAGGCGCGCCTCGCGGCCCTGGTGACGGCGACGGGGGGTGAGCTCGAGCCGACGGATGCCTTCGGAGCGGTGGATCCTGCGCATCTTTTGGCGAGGCTGCGCCGCGATGCCCCCAATGCTCCGGGTGTCCGAGTGGAGCGGCGCGTTCCCAGGCTTTGGGTGTGGCCGGTCGCGGCGCTCGCGTTTGGGCTTCTTCTTAGCGAGGGAGCGTCGGGTTTTGGCCTGCGTCGCCTCCCGCTCCGCCGGCGACAAGCCGCGCTCGCCGCACTTTCAGGCCTCGTGGTGCTCTGGCTCGTGCCCGCGGCGGAGCCTGCCGCGCCCGACTCCTCCGACGCTGGGGCCGAGCGCACGGAGCCGATGCCCCTCGACGAACTCGAAGCGTTGGCCGAGGAGCGACCCGCGGATCCGCTCGTCTTGCTCCGTCTCGGCCTGGCCCGTTCGCGCGAGAGCCTGCACGAGGACGCCGCTCGGGCCTACCTCGCGGCAGGCCTTCATGCCCAAGACCCCGCGCTGGCCGCCATCGCCTGGTACGACCTCGGCGTGGCAGAGCTGGCTCAGGGCAACCTCCCTGCGGCGCGCGACGCCTTCTTCGATGCGCTCGCGCTTGAACCGCGCGATGCGCAAACCCAGTTCAACCTGGAGTGGACGCTGCGCGCGCTGGTCGAGCATCCCCCGCCTCCCCGAGAGTCGAAGGAGCCGGGACGGCGGCCGCCCAAGGAATCGGAACGAGCGCAAGAGAAGACGAAGCCAGGGGCATCGGACGGAGCCGGCGAGAAGCCGCCGCAGGGAACGCCTCCGCCCCACCCTCCGACCGGAGCGCAAGCGCAGGCGGAGCGGCCAGGGAACGAACGGGGAGCGCAGGCACCTGAGGGCGGGCGGCCTCCGGGCGACATTACGACCGGAGGAAGCGCGAGGGCTCCTCGGCAGCCGCTGGCGTTGAGCCCGGAGCAAGCGCGGCTCTGGCTCGGGAGTGTCACGGAGGAGCCCGGGCATGCGCTGCGCGAGGCCGCACACCGCTCGAGCCCAGCGAGAAGCTCCCCGGCAGGTGGGCCCGCGTGGTGAACCCCCGGCGGCGCGCAGAGCGGCGACTTCGAGCGACCTGCTTTCACATCCTGGTGTCGCTCACGTATGCGTCGGTCGCGCGCGCCGAAGGTCCGCCCTGTCTGACTCAGGTCGAGGTCGCCCCGCCGCGCGCCGTAGTCGGCCAGCAGGTCGCCTACCTCGTGCGTGTGCTGCGTCGGCCCGACGTGGGCAGCGTGGGCTGGGTGGACGGGCTCAGCTTCCCAAGCTTCCGTGCCGAGTGGCTCCCGGGGCAGACCGGTCACCTGCGCCAACGAAAGCAAGGGACTCCCTATCTGGTCTACGAGGAGCGCAGAGCGCTCTTCGCCATGCGTGCCGGACGGCTCGAGATTCCGCAAGCGAGCCTGAGCTGCACCCTCTACGCGCCCCCCGGAGGTACGCGCGAGAGCGTCGCGGTGAATGTCCCCGCCTCGTTTGTCGACGTGGACGAGCCTCCCGAAGCGGAACGCCCCCGTTCCTGGAGTGGACTCGTCGGTCCGGTGGACGTGAAACTCGCGGTGGAGCCGCAGGCAGTTGCCCTCGGTGACACGGTGCGCGTCACAGTGACATTGGCGGGTGACGGGAACCTCTGGGCTGCTCCGGCCCCGCTGGGCGATTCTCCCTTCGAGGGGGGCGACACGCCTGAGGTCTTCGCGCGCACGCCTGAACTCAGCTTCGACCCGGGCGAAGTGCTGCATGTGCGCCGGGTCTTTGCCTTTGAACTCGTGCCTCGGCATCCGGGTCGGTTCGTGATCGCCGCGTACGAGTTGTCGTTTTTCGATCCGAAGCGGAAGCGATTCGCGGTTTCAAAGACCGAGCCGGTCGAGGTCGTGGTCGCGCCGCAGGCCGCAGGGAGCCCAATCCGCAACGCCGCTCGAGCGCCCTTCGACCACGCGTCTTCCGCTCCTCCCGCTTCTCCGGAGCCAAGGGGCGGCCTTCTCTTCTCCGTCGTGCTGGGCGCACTCGCCTTCTTGGGGGCGGGTTGCGCTGCATTCCTCTTGAGGCGCAACCGGGGAACACCCCTGGTGCGAAACCGGCTCCGCGCAGCCTTGCGCGCAGCCGATCGAGCACGGCGCGCGGGCGACGTCGAAGGGGAGCGACGTGCGCTCGTGCATGCCGTACGCGCCGGATTGGAGCGCGCGCTGCTCTCCCACGCCGCGGGCTCGAGGGCTCCTTGGGCAGCCGGCGCGCTCTCCGCCGACGAGCTGGCGGAGCGGGCCCAAGGCGATCCGACACTCGTTGCAGCTGCGGAGATCCTGCGCGCCGAAGAGCGCGCGCGCTTTGCAGAAGGTCGCGAGGGCCCGGAGTCTGCGCCACTGCGCGCGGCCGCAGAGGCGCTTTCCCGTCACCCCGGGCGTCCCGAGCCCGGACCGGCCGCGCCCGCCCCCTCTTGAGCGTTGGCGAGGCTCCCCGCCGTCCTGTCGCCTTCCCGCCGTAGGAGTGCGCGACCGTCTCGCCGCGCACGCTACCTTCGCCGCCGTTGCCTTCGTTCCAAGGAGGTCAGGCGAGCGTGGCGGAGTTTCAGTTTCAAGAGATGTTCCCGCACGGCGCGGATTCCACTGTCTATCGCCGCCTCGGCGCGGACGGTGTCTCGACGGGCAGCTTCGAGGGCCAGCCGATACTGAAGATCGAGAGCGCTGTCCTTTCGCGTCTCGCCGCGGAGGCGGTGCGTGACGTCTCCCATCTCTTCCGCTCGAGCCACCTGGCACAGCTCCGCAAGATCCTCGACGACCCGGAGGCCTCGGCCAACGACCGCTTCGTCGCGCTGCAGATGCTGAAGAACGCCAACATCGCCGCAGGGATGATCCTGCCAAGCTGCCAGGACACGGGAACCGCGATCGTGATCGGGAAAAAAGGACAGCGGGTGTTCACCAACGGGGAGGACGAGGAGGCGCTCGCACGGGGCATCTTCAAGACCTACACCGAATCGAATCTGCGCTACTCCCAACTCGCTCCGCTCTCCATGTTCGACGAGACGAACACGGGCTCGAACCTGCCCGCACAGATCGAGCTCTACGCCGTGAGCGGGAACGAGTACCACTTCCTGTTCATCACCAAGGGTGGAGGATCGGCGAACAAGACCTTCCTGTTCCAGGAGACGAAGGCGGTGCTGAATCCGGAGTCCCTCCTGCGCTTCATCGACGAGAAGCTCCGCATGCTCGGTACCGCAGCCTGCCCGCCCTACCATCTGGCCATCGTCATCGGTGGCACCTCGGCGGAATGGACGCTCAAGACCGTAAAGCTCGCGAGCTGTCGCTACCTCGACGATCTGCCGACGCGCGGCAGCCCGCTCGGCCACGCGATCCGGGATCCTGAACTCGAAGAAAAAGTGTTCGCGATGGCGTCGAAGACGGGAATCGGCGCTCAGTTCGGGGGCAAGTACTTCTGCCACGACGTCCGCGTGATCCGCCTGCCCCGACACGGCGCGAGCTGCCCTGTGGGCATTGGCGTGTCCTGCTCGGCCGATCGCCAGGCCCGGGCGAAGATCACGCGCGAGGGCGTGTTCCTCGAGCAGCTGGAGACCAATCCGGCACACTATCTGCCCGAGCTCCCGGCGGCCGAGCCGGGCGGCGAGGTGGTTCGGATCGATCTCCGGCGCCCGATGAGCGAGATTCGTGCGACGCTGTCGCGCCACCCGATCAAAACGCGCCTCTCGCTCACGGGGCCGATGATCGTCGCGCGCGACATTGCGCACGCGAAACTGAAGGAACGGCTCGATCAAGGGCTCGGGCTGCCGAACTACACGAAGGACCATCCCATCTACTACGCCGGCCCCGCGAAGACGCCGGCGGGGTACGCATCGGGCTCCTTCGGTCCCACGACTGCCGGACGAATGGATTCCTATATCGACCTGTTCCAGAGCCACGGGGCAAGCCTCGTGACCCTTGCCAAGGGCAATCGCTCGAAGGCGGTCACGCAGTCCTGCAAGAAGCACGGGGGCTTCTACTTGGGTTCGATCGGTGGCCCGGCAGCGATCCTCGCTCAGAACAACATCCGCAAGGTCGAGGTGATCGAGTATCCGGAACTCGGCATGGAGGCGATCTTCAAGATCGACGTCGAAGACTTTCCGGCCTTCATCGTCGTCGACGACAAGGGAAACGACTTCTTCGAACGTCTCTGAGAGCGATCCCGATCTCGGCTCGGAACGCAGGCCCATCGAGCGATCGATTTCCTGGGCTTGCCCGGGCATGCTGGGCTGCGTCGCTAGAGGGTCGCAATCACCCGAGGGAGCTCTGCGAGATCCTGCATGCGGCCTGCGGGCCACGGCCCGGTGTAGCCGCGCAGCACGGCGTGGGGATCGCGCACGCAACGCGTGAGCCAGAGGGTCCTCATCCCCACCGCGGCGGCACCCGCGACGTCGGCGGCAAGGTTGTCCCCGACGTGGACGGCCTCCTCGGCCGAGACTCCGAGTCGCCGAAGCGCCTCATCGAAGATCTCCTTGCGAGGCTTTCGCACACCGACCTCTTCCGACACAACGATCGCGTCGAGATGGGGCGCGAGCCCCGCTTCCTCGAGCACGCGCAAAGCGGCGGGAGTGTGCGTGAAGTTCGAGCAGACGCCGAGCTTCAATTCCCCGTGGAGCTGCGCAAGGAGCGGAACATGGTGGTCGAGGACGCTCACGCACCGAATCAAGTGCTCCATGTGGACATCGGTCAGGAGCTCCGGCAGTTCCGGTGCGTCGAGGCGGAGGCGCTCGACGAGCCGCGCGAAGCGTTGCCGTGTCGGGACCTCGCGGCGCTCGGCGTGCATCACCTCGTGCACCTCTGCGTCCACCGTGGCCAGCGCATCGGCGAAGGCCTCGAAGGAGAGTGCAGCGTCGAGGTGGCCCCGCAGTGCTTCGTAGAGAAAGGGATAGGTGGAGTGCATCCGGCGGCCGCGCAGCTGGACCTCGGGAAGCCGGTCCATGTGGAGGTCGACGAGGGTGTCGAAGAGATCGAAGACGACGGCCCGGAACGCCACCGCGGGGGACCGTAGCGGCCTCTCAGGCGGGCCGCCTATAGTTCCGCCATGCCCCCTGAAACGCCTTCCCCTGTCGATCCCGAGCCGAGCCACAAATCCGCAAGCGCGAGCAAGCCTGCGCCGACCCCGTTCGACAATCCCTGGCTTCTCCCGGTCCTGTTGATCGGATTCGCGCTCTGGTTCTCCTACGATGGATGGCTCAACCCGAACACCAAGTCCATCCTGTTCAACCGGATCTGCGCCCCGATCCTGGCCTTGGCGGCGCTCTGGTCGACCCGAGGGGCGCTGCGCGAGACCCGGCTGCGCCGCGAGAGCGAGCAGCGCGGACAGACAGGAGCGCCTTCCTAAGGGCAGCGCCCGTGCCGCTCCGAGTCGTGCGCGCCACTCGAAGAAACGAGGCGGTGCGGATGCACCGCCGGCGCGCGCAGAGCGGAGAGGGCGGCATCCCCATCTTTCTCAGGGTATGTTGCCTGCCCCATTTCCTGGGGTTCCCGCCCCGGAGCGAGGTCGATCGGTGTCCGACGAAAAAAGCGAAACACAGATCCTTCAGGAACTCGATCGTCTCCGCGCGGAGAATGAAGCGCTGAAGGCCCGGAGCCGTCGCGGCATCACGTTGAAAGTGAGCGAGAAGGGCGGGGTCTCGGTCTACGGCCTGGGCCGCTTCCCGGTGACACTCTACAAGGAGCAATGGACCAAGCTGCTCGACAGCGCCGATGATCTCAGGGCCTTCATCCGGGAGAACGACGCTCAGCTCAAGACCAAGACGTGAGGATGCGCGGAGCGCAATGACCGAAGGGGAGGAGCGCGACGAAGGAGACCTGCGCGTTCGCCTGGACGTCGAACGCTACGGGTGGCACGTCGCTCTCGTCCCGCCGGAACGGCCCGAAGACCCCCACTCCATCGGCTGGGGTTTCACGATCGGCCTCAGCGAGAAATTCGCACACCCAGAGATCGCCGTATTTGGCATGGACCTCCGCGCGACCCACCAGCTGCTCAATCGTACGGGAGTCGCGGTCCGAAAGGGCTGGCGTCTCGCGGCTGGGGGCAGCTATGTCGGGCTCCTCGAGGGCTACGAGTGCGCGATTCGCAGCATCGAGCCCCGCTGGCACTCGATCTTCTTCGGGAATGCGCAGTGGCACTACCGCGGCGATGGGTTCTCGATGCTCCAGCTCTATTGGCCCGACTCCGGGCGACGCTTCCCGTGGCAGGAAGGATTCGCTTCCGAGTGGCGCGGGGATCAGCCTCTGCTCTATCTGATCGACGAGAGGGCTGCCCTCTCCCCTGCGCTTCGCGATGCTCTGCGGCGGGAAGGCGCTCTGTAGCATCGGAATTCGGCGCAGCTTCGCGAGATCCGATCTACACCTTGCGTGGGGCGAGCAGCGCCTCGGCGCGCAGCGACCGAGATCGCGCTACCAAGGGAGGCGATGGGGGGGAGCTCGCCGAAGACGCTCGCGCGCGAGACCGATCTCTACGCCCCGGTGCGCGCCTTTCTCGAACGGCGGGGCTACACCGTCCATAGCGAGGTGCTGGGCTGCGACGTCGTCGGCAAACGCGGCACCGATCTCGTGGTGGTCGAGCTGAAGCGGGCACTCACCACGGAGCTTCTGGTTCAGGCGACCCGCCGCCAGCGCACCACGAACTCCGTGTACGTTGCGGTGCCACGCCCGCGCACCGCGGGCCGGGGCGGTCGCTGGCACGGGCTTCTCCACCTCTTGCGCCGCCTCGAGCTCGGTCTGCTCCTGGTTTCCTTCTCGGGCCGGCGGTCCCGGGTGCAGGTGGTTCTTCACCCGCTTCCTTTTGAGCGGCACCGGAGCCGTCGGGGCCAGCGCGCACTCCTCGAGGAGCTGGCCGGGCGCTCGCGAGATCACAACCGTGGCGGGAGCGTTCGGAGCCCGCTCGTGACAGCGTACCGGGAGAACGCCATCCATGTCGCGTGCGGCCTCGAGCGAAGCGGGGCATCTCCCCCACGCGCTCTGCGCGCCCTCGGCACCGGACCCAAGACCTTGTCGATCCTACGTTCCAACGTGTATGGCTGGTTCGAGCGCGTGGGCTACGGCGTCTATGCGCTAAGCCCAAGGGGCCTGGTAGAGCTCTCGCGCTGGCCGGACCTCGTGGCGGAGTATCGGACCCGGATCGCGCGGGCGCTCGAGCCCGGGAGTGCTGCTGGGGCGCGGCAAGGCGCGGCCCCCGCACCTGCCGTGGGAGGCGCCCGCAATTAGCTGCGGGCGCTACCCTCCCTTGGCGATGCGCGGTTGGGCTTCGCGTGCAAGGGCACGCCGCTTCGCAGCGGCCCTCGTCGGAGTGGCGGCTGCCGCATGGCCGACCCGCGGCGAGCCTCCTCGCGCGACGCTCACCTTTCTGCGCGACGGAAAGCTGGTGCGCAGCCTCGATCTCGACACCTTGCGACGCAGCTGCGGCGCGCGCCACATCGAGCTCGACGATCCCTACTACGGAAGGCCCATGGCCTATCTCGCCTGCCCGCTTGGCGCGGTGCTCACCCAAGGCTTTGGTGCGCCGCTTTCGGGCGACCCGGGGGAGACCTTCTTCCTGCGGGCCCGAGACGGCTACGCAAGACCTTCGAACGGCGCGCGCCTTTCGGAAGACGGGGGATTCCTCGCTTTCGCCGATGCCGAGCTCACCCCGAGCGAAGACAGCGGCGCGACGGGAACCCTGGAGCCGCGCTTTGCTCCGATCGATCGGCGCCAGCTCGACCCCGGTCCCTTCTATCTCGTGTGGACGAAGCCCGAGCAGCGCGACCCCGATCGCTACCCCTGGCCCTACCAGCTGGTCCAGATCGAGGCCACATCGTTCGAGCGTCAGTATCCCCACACGGCTCCCACGGGTCTGCCACCCGAGGCGCCCGCCTGGCGCGGCTTCGCGACCTTCAAGAACGAGTGCATTGCCTGCCACAGCATCAATACCGAGGGAGGGAAGATCGGTCCTGACCTGAACGTCCCGCGAAGCATCGTGGAGTACCGTCCTCGCGAGCAGATCAAGGCGTACGTGCACGATCCGAGCGCGTTTCGCTACACGAGCATGCCCGCTCATCCAAAGCTCAAACCCGCCGAGCTCGACGAGTTGATCGCGTACTTCGAGGCCATGAGCAGCCGCAAGCATGATCCCCACAGAACACCGTGACCGTGCCCCGGCAGGCGAACGCAGCGGCGCGCAGTATGGCGAATGGACGATCATGGAGAAGGCGCGACCTCCGCGCATGGGCAATCACTCTGGGTTTGCGCGCGCAGGGGAAAAGAAGCCAAAGAAGACCAAAGGGACGTACCAGGCGTAGTAGAGCTGATTGGGAAGCGCCCGGAGCGCCCAGCCCGCGTCGAGGCCAAAGACGAGAATCAAGGCGTCGGAGATCGCCCAAAGCGCGTAGTAGAGCGCAGCATAGCCCGCCACGGCCCGCACGTAGCAACGCAACCGGGGGGACGCGCGGGCCATTCGGGCGGGGAGAATCCTGGCGCGCAACACGAGCGCCAGGATCGTGAAGCACGCCTCGTACACTGGCCAGATCGTGTTTTCCGGAAGTCCCGGGAGGAAGGCGCCGAGCCCCGCTCGAAGCGAGAACGCCGCGATGGGAACGATCGTCGTCCAAGCGAGAGCCTCGAGCACGGCGGCTCCCGCGATCCGCGGACCGGAGAGGCGAAAGAGAAGCCAGAAGACCCTGAAGTCACCGAGCCACACGAAAAAACAGGAGAGGACGAGATCGACCCGAGTCCCCGGGCCGCCGAGCGCCCGAACGAGGGGACCCGTCGCGATCGGATCTGCGATGGCGAGAAGCGCGAAGGCCACGGAGTAGCGACGCACAAAGGAGGCGTGTGCAGAGGAGCGTCCCGGCCCGGCCGCACCCCGAATCACGAGATAGACGAGGAACGCGATGGGGAGAACGACGAGCGAGTAGAGCGACTGCACGTCGCTCTCGTAGAACGCCTGCCAGCTTTGAAAGCCCACCTACCTCCCCGTCGGGGGACCGTGCGTCGCCGTCGGGCGAGGTTTCGCGTCGCAGCGGCCGGGGGCGCCCCCCGTGCCGTCCGAGCGCCCGGAGGCCGCACTCGAAGAGCGGATCGACAGCCTCCGAAGACAGCGCCCTCGGCGCGACACTACCGCTGGACGCGTGGCGGCACCCGTTGCGCCCCTGCGCAGCGCCACTCATCCTCGCAGGCCATGGGTCCCGAGCAACCCCGCAGCGTGGTGATCGGCGTCCAGCTGCCGGGCGTGGACGACGCCGAGCACGGCGCCTCGCTCGATGAGCTCGCGCGGCTCGCAAAGACGCTCGGTCTGGCGGTGGTCGAGCGCATCAGCCAAAAGCGAGGCGCGCTCGCTCACGGAGCCGTTCTTGGCGAAGGCAAGCTCGAAGAACTCGCGACCCGCGTGAGCGAGCTCTCCGCAACTACGGTTCTCGTGGATCATGAGATCACCCCCTCCCAGGCCCGCAACCTCGAGAAGGCCACCGGCGCCGAGGTCCTGGACCGCAGCGCTGTCATCCTTGCGATCTTCCAACGCCATGCCCGCAGCCGCGAGGCGCGGCTTCAGGTGGAAATTGCGCGCCTTTCCTACCTGGCCCCGAGGCTGCGCGAAGCCCACGTCGGACGGGACCGCGAGGGGGGTGGAATCGGTGCCAAGGGCGCGGGGGAGTCGGCGCTGGAGCTCGACCGGAGGAAGCTCCGCGACCGCATTGCGGAGCTGCGTCAGGAGCTCAGCGCGATCGAGCGCGATGCGAAGACGCGCCGAGGCCGGAGGAGTGAAGCCAGCACCGTTGCGCTGGTGGGCTACACGAACGCCGGGAAGTCGTCGCTCATGCGAGCGCTCACGGGAAGCGGTGTCCTCATCGCTGACCAGCTGTTCGCGACGCTCGATACGACCGTGCGCGCCCTCCAGCCCCCCACGCATCCGCGAATTCTGGTCTCCGACACGGTGGGCTTCATCAAAAAGCTCCCGCACGACCTGATCGCCTCGTTCCGCTCCACCCTCGATGAGGCTCGGGACGCTTCGCTGCTCGTGCAGGTCGTCGACGCCTCGGATCCCGCACACCCGGCCCAGATGGACGTCGTGCGCGAGGTGTTGCGCGAAGTCGGAGCCGAAGGGCAGCCCTGGCTCGTCGTGCTGAACAAGATCGACCGCGTGGATGCGGCGAAACGCGCCCAACTTTCAGCCCTTCATCCCGAGGCCCTCTTGCTCTCGGCGAAACGTCCCGAAGACGTCGCCCTGCTGCGGGAGCGGCTTGTGGCCTTCTTCGAGCGCGAGATGGTGGAGGACGAGCTCACCGTGCCCTACTCGCGGCAACGGGTGGTTGGGGACATCCACTCCTCGTGCCGGGTGCTCGCCGAGAGCTATGACGAGGCCGGAACCCGCCTGCGCATCCGTGCTCATCCCGCGGTGCTGGCCCGCCTGCGCGCAGCGCTCTAGTTCCGCTTGGTTTTGTCAGCCGCCTGCCGATCCAGTATCAAGCCGCGAGTCTTTTTTGGGGGGGAGCTGCGTGGAGTGGTGGCAAGCGATCGTGCTGGGTCTCGTCGAAGGCATCACCGAGTACCTGCCGGTGAGCTCGACCGGTCACCTCATTCTGGCCTCGTCGCTCCTTGGCTTGGGGCGGGACGAGGCTTCGAAGTCCGCGCTCGACGCATTCGAGGTCGTGGTGCAGGGCGGGGCCATCCTCGCGGTGGTGGGCCTTTACGCAACACGGGTTCGCAGTCTCTTTCTTGGGCTCGCGGGTCGAGATCCCGCAGGCCTCCGGCTCGCCGTGAACCTCTTCCTCGCGTTCTTGCCCGCAGCCGTGCTGGGGGTCGCCGTGCACGAG
>Ga0187780_10003448_pt1 | contig 11928 bp, 13 predicted proteins | sample 1015_Q2_SP10_20__FD_132429 | JGI IMG/M metagenome (GOLD analysis project Ga0187780, IMG submission 132429) | Tropical peat soil microbial communities from peatlands in Department of Meta, Colombia - 1015_Q2_SP10_20_MG | ecosystem: Environmental > Terrestrial > Soil > Wetlands > Peat | place...
AGATGACGGTTCTCGTCGGTGGCCTGCGCATGCTGGGCACCAACGCCGGCGGCTCGAAGCACGGGGTCTTCACCTCGAAGCCCGAGACGCTCTCCAACGACTTCTTCGTGAACCTGCTCGACATGCGAACCGAGTGGAAGCCCGTCTCCAACGCGAAGGAGGTGTTCGAGGGGCGCGACCGCAAGACGGGCAAGGTCAAGTGGACCGGCACCCGCGTCGATCTCGTCTTCGGCTCGAACTCGGAGCTCCGCGCGCTCGCGGAAGTCTATGCAAGCGCGGATGCGAAGGAGAAATTCGTGAACGACTTCGTGGCGGCGTGGACGAAGGTGATGAACGCGGACCGCTTCGATCTCGGCTGAGAAAGCGCGATTTCAGTACCCCACACCGCCCCGGCGCGTTCGCGCCACCCCGCCTCGTGAGAGGCGGGGAAAAACTAGTCTCTCCCCTCCTGCCCGAGGAGGGGTGGCACGCGAAGCGTGACGGGGTGGTGGGAGGCAGCAAGACGAGAGGTGCCTGCGCTTTGCCCTGCCCGTCTCCAGTAAACTTGCGCGCACACGATCAGAATCGTTGCGCGGACGCGCCGTCTGAACCGCCGATCCGCGCCTCCCAGCCCTGGAATCCACGATGACCGGCGCACGCCCGTTCGGCTCCGCCGATGAGTAATGCACAGGCGACCACCGTCGACGATCTCGGCGGTGGTAAAGCCGCCTCGACTCCGCTGCCCACCTCGCGCCGGTGGTGGATCCTGGTGCTGGTGCAGGTTTCCACCCTCACGTTCGGCATTGCCGTCACTTCCACGAGCGTCGTGGTGCCGCAGATCCGCGGCGCGCTGTCCCTGACGCACGACGAAGGCGCGTGGATTGTCACGCTGTTCCTCGCGGCGACAGCGGTGGCCACGCCGCTCACCGGCTGGCTGGCCGGCAAATTGGGGTGGCGCCGTTTCATGGTGGGCACGCTGGCCGGATTCACCCTCTCGTCAGCAGCGTGTGGAATGGCGGACTCGCTCGAAGGCTTGCTGCTGGCGCGGGTCGCACAGGGCCTCTTCGGAGCGCCGCTGATGCCGATGGGGCAAGGCATGCTGCTCGCGACCTTTCCGCGCCACATGCATCCCCTGGTGCTGATGCTGTGGGGCACCGGCTCGGTGTTCGGCCCGACACTCGGACCCGTTCTCGGCGGCGTGATAGCCGAATCGCTCAACTGGCGCTGGGCGTTCCTGTCGATGGTGCCGATCGGGGCGCTCACTACCGCACTTGCGGCTTTCGCGCTCGGCGACCAGGAGCGCGGCACAGCCGTGCGGCTGGGTATCACGGGTTTCCTGGCGCTGGCGCTGTGCATGGCCAGCGCGCAGCTGTTGCTCGACCGCGGCCATCATCTGGACTGGTTCGACTCGTCCGAGATCACCATCGAGCTCATTCTCGCGATAGTGGGTGGGCTCGCCTTCATCGCAAACACGATCTGGTCGCGCAGGCCCTTCCTCGATCCGCGCATGTTCCGCGACTGGAACTTCTGCGTCGGCCTGCTGGTCGTGTTCGTGATGGGTGCGTTGAGTTACACGCTGATCGTGCTCTTCCCGCCGCTGCTGCAGGACCTGCGCCACTACCCCGACGCGACGATCGGCTATCTGATGTCCGCGCGGGGCCTGGGCAATTTCCTGAGCTTCGGAGTCGTCGTGTGGGCCACGAAGTACAACGCGCGCCTCGCGCTCGCCGCCGGCCTCCTGCTGCAGGTGCTGGCCATATGGCAGATGACGACATTCAACATCAACGTGTCCGACTTCGACATCTACTGGACCAACCTGGTGCAGGGATTCGGCTTCGGTCTCGCGTACACTCCGATGACCGTGCTGGCGTTCTCCACCCTCCCGACCGCGCTCGTCGTGCAAGGTTCCGCCGTGTTCAATCTGCTGCGCAACTTCGGCAGCAGCCTGTTCATTTCGTTGAGCGTGCTGGTGCTGGTTCGAACGACGGCGGAGAACTACGCTGGCGTCAGCGCCGCCGTCTCCTCCCTGGATATCGCGCGGAGGTTTTCCCGCCTCGCCGGCAACCTCGCTTCCAGCGACGCCAGAAGTCTCACCGCGCTGCAGGATGAGATTCAGCGCCAGGCGGCGATCGGCGGATATCTGAACGCGTTCATGTTGTCGGCGCTCGCAGCAGCCGTTGCGTTACCGCTCGCGTGGATGTTCAGGGTGCCGAAAAAGCGCGAGAATTGAGTGCAGGCAAACAGACACCAGGAGCACTTTCGATGGCAACGATTCCAGAGAGTTTTTCCGATCTGATGACGCAGAAGAAGGCGTTCGCAAGCCTGGCGACAGCGATGCCCGACGGGGCGCCGCAAGTGACCCCGGTGTGGTTCGACTATCAGAACGGAGTCGTTCGGGTGAATACGGCCAAAGGTCGCGTCAAGGCGCGCAATATGAGGCCGGGCGCACCTGTCGCGCTCGCGATCATGGATCCGGACAATCCGTACCGCTACATTCAGATCCGCGGCCGAGTGCGGAAGGCAACGACGGAGGGCGCCGATGCACACATCGATGCGTTGGCGAAAAAGTACCTGGGGAAGGACCAGTATCCGTGGAGACAGCCCGGCCAGGTGCGGTTGCTGGTGGAGATCGAGCCCACCTCAGTGCAAAACATGGGCTGAGTGCGCAGATCCCGTGACTCCCCTCCTTGAAAAAGGAGGGGAGAACATCCCTGCAAGTCTTCGCAGCTGCTTTCTTGCGTCAGCCCAATGTGCGAAGGCCAAGCGCCATCGCTATCCACGCGCTTCCGAAGAAGATAAGACGGATCCCCACGAACAGGCCGATCACCCATAGTCCTGAAACGGGCCATTGTGCGAGGACCAGAATACCGAGCACGAGCGAGATCAGACCGTCGAACACGAGCCACCCCGACCCCGGCAGGCTGATCCACAACGGCTCGATCATCTGGAACAGGCCGGTCACGAGAAAGAATGAGCCAATGAGCAGGGTCAGGATTTCGGCGCTGGCGACCGGGCGCCAGACCATCAGCACTCCGACCACCCCGAACAGCACGGCAGCCAGCAAGTGTTGGAAATGTCCGGCCCACTTGCCGACCATGATGAGCTGCACGATCTCGATGCCGGAGCCGATCACCAGCAGCCAGCCGAAGAACAGCATCGAAGCGACGGTCGCCACAACGGAGCGCACGACCGCGAGCACGCCGAGCAGCACGATGCCGATGCCCAAGACCAGGAACCATCCCCAGTTGTGGATGACTTCCGGCGGAACGTTTACGCTCAAGGCCTGAACTTCGTTCATTGTCGTCTCCCTGTCGGTTGGCGCTGCCCTCGAAAATGACGCAATTGTATTGTTTCAAGTCTCTCTTCGCCTTCGGGGCTGTCAGTCTGCGGCAAGCAAGCGTAACCGTCCAGTAGAGCGTCTTGAAGATCGTCCCCGGATACTGGTATTATATCCAGTATGGTCTCCGAGTCCGTTTTGGCGCTCATCCCCGGCGAGGTCATTTCAGCCGCGGCGAAGACTTTGCCCGACCCCGAGCGCGACACGGAAACGTTCCGCGAGGCCACGGTTGAAGTACCGGGCGGCATCAAGGCCCGGATCCGCTTCGAGCGCTTCCACTTCAGGCGCGGACGGGTGAGCCGCTGGTTCTGGACGCCCTACAGCGCCCGGAGAATAGACTGAGCAGGCAGGATAACGAGTGCTCGTGCCGGAGGTGAATTTCTCACACCCCGTGTGGTAATGGATCAATGAGCGACGCGGGTGCCCCGCCGTAGAGTGCCAACAAGACAAACGCTTTGCGGAGGGGCACAAAATGACGACCACTCGGATCCTGAAGAGCCTGCTGATTGCCGCTCTGCTTACCGCGGCTTCAGCGCACGCTGCGGATAACGCCATCCGCGTCACCATGGAAGACGGCAAGACCGTCGCTCAGTTCAAGATCGGCGACTCGAACTGCGAGCTCGTCGACGGCCAGATCCGCTGCACGCTCGGCAAGTAGGGCTTTACCCCACACCGCCTCGTCACAGCAGAAGAAGAGGTCCCTCTCCCCTTGCGGGAGAGGGTAGGGTGAGGGTGCGGCGCCACCCCGCCTCGTGAGAGGCGGGGAGAGAGTTTTTTCCCCTCCTGCCCGAGCAGGGGTAGGCCTTGGAGGGCGGAAGAGGGGCCCCAGCTTCAGCTGGGGATCTAACCCCGGAAACGCGCCAGCAGGCATAGGCTGCGTAGAAGGGTTCGCAGAAGCATACCGACCGCAGTGACGAAGAGAGCACGGCCTGCACGCGAAGCGTGACGGGGTGGTAGGAGCCTGCCCCGAAGCAAGGAGAGACCCACTCCCGGGCATGGAACTCGCTAATGCCCACCCGAACGCGCCTAGGCCGTCGCGTCCCGGCGAGACCGACCCAGCAGCAAGCCCTCGCCCCATCCCGATTCGGAGCCGTGGTTGGAAAAGCAGCTTTCAGTCGACAAGCTCACCCTGGGCATGTTCGTGTCCGCCCTGGACCGGCCTTGGCTGGACACGCCCTTCCTCGTCCAGGGGTTTCTGATCGAGGACGAGGAGACGCTTGCGCAGCTGCGGCAGATCTGCCGTAAGGTCACCGTCGATCTCCGCCGTTCCGCCGTCAACGACGCCGAGTACCAGCCCCCTCCCCACAAGCGGCCGGAGCCGGTCGAGCCAAAGGTTGGCCGAATCAGCTCGCCGCCGCCCCCGCTGAAGAAGCGTCCGCGCAGCCTGTTCCCGCGCTGGTTGAAGGAGGCATTCGCGGGGCGCGGCTATGTCGCGCCGGAGAAGGTAGACGAAGCGCCGACACTCAAACACCTGCTGCGAAGGGATTCGCAAACCTCGGCCGAGGGCGCCAACCGCCTCGCCGTGCGCAAGTTCGAGGATGTCGATCCCTCACTCACAGCGGTGAAACCCAAGCAGGGCCTCGCGCTCCCGCGAAAAGACCTGCTGGCCTGGTTGAGCGAGCAGCTTGAGCGCGTACGTTTCAGCGCTCCCGAAGAGCCAAGCGCGGAAGCGTCGGATACCCAGGCGTCCCGACTCAAGCGCGCGCACGGCGCGACGGTCTATCACAACGTCCCGCTCGAGCAGGAGCTCCAGTCCGCCGACGAGAGCTACGGCAACGCCATCGACATGATCGGGTCGGTGATGCGCGACATCCGGGTCGGCAAAGGACTGGAGATCGAGGCCGTGGAGAGCGTGGTCGAGGATCTCGTAGAGAGCATCATCCGTCACCCGGGTGCGCTGCAGCTCGTGTCGCGCATGCGCGAGGCGGACGAATCGAGCTACACCCACGCCCTGCAGGTGGCCGTGCTGCTCGCAAGCTTCGGCCGCGAGCTCGGGTTCTCGCGAGAGCAGCTCACCTATCTAGGCCAGGTCGGCATGCTGCTCGACGTCGGGAAGTTGCGCATCGACGAGCGAATCCTCAACAAGCGCGGGAATCTCACGCCCGCGGAGTTTGAGGAGGTGAAGCGGCATGTTCAATACGGCCTGGAGATCGTCGAGTCTTCCGGCGTTGCGCACCCCGACGTGGTCTCCGGCGTCGCCGAGCATCACGAGCGCCTCAACGCGAGCGGCTATCCGCGCGGCCTGCACGATGCGCAGATCGCGCCCGTCGGGAAAATGGCCGGCATCGTGGACTCGTTCTCCGCTCTCACGTCGGTCCGCCCATACGCGCAGCCCGTCTCGGCGTACACAGCGATGCAGCAGCTGCAAGGGTGGGCCGGCACCTACTTCAACCCCGGTCTGGTGGAGCTGTTCATCCAGTCGATCGGCATTTTCCCGGTCGGCACGCTGGTCGAGCTGTCCACCGGCGAGTGCGCCGTTGTGTTGGAGCAAGGTAGAGGGCGGCGGCTCAAACCCAAGGTGCTGGTCGTTTCGGCTCCCGACAAGAAACCTCTGGAGATCCCATTCGTGCTGGACCTGCTGCACAGCGAGGGCGCCCCCGCGGATGGCGTGCCGTATATCCGGCAAGGCCTGCCAACGGCATCGTTTGCCGTCGATACCACCGAATACTACGTGTCGCGCTCCTGACCCGGCAGCGGCCAGAATGGGAGGATAAGCATTGCCAAAGAGGCCAAGGCAGCCGGGTGAGCGGCAGATACAGCGCTCTCATCTTCTCCCGGCGGTCGCAGAAACCATTGCAAAGGCGCGCGCGGCGAAGCGCTGTGTCGCAGTGCTCATGCTGCGGCTGAAGCCCAAGGATCGGCTGCATCTCTTCACGCAGGAGCACATCGGAGCGCAAGCGGAACAGGAGTTCTTGGAGCTCGTCGAGCTGCTGCGCCCGGCGGACCGCTACTGCGTCGTAGACATGCTGCAGCTGTGCATGGTGCTGCCTGATCTCGCAGCCGCGGCACAGGCGACGCTCGCGGCTCACAAGCTCTCAAGGGCCATCGCGCATGCATCGCGGCGCCCGCCGAGCGTAGTCTGGGGACGTGCTCTGATCGGCGTTGCCTGCTCTCCCGATCACGCCGAGGACGCCGAGACGTTGTTGATGTGCGCCGACATCGCGGCCACCCAGGCTGAGCAACGCGAAGACGGCATCTGGCTGTTCGACGAACAGTCCCCCGGCGCCAGTTCCGAAGCGCTGCCGATCGTCCATGCCGAAGCGCTCGAGGTTCTCCGCTCCAACGCGTTCACGCTCGCATACCAGCCGCAGCTCGACCTCGCGAGCGGCCGTTGCGAATCGGTCGAAGCGCTGTTACGAGCGACGCTGCCCGATGGCCGGTCGCTACCGCCGCCTCTGCTGGTCGCCACCGCAGAGCAGGAGGGCAGGATCGGGTTCCTGACCAGCTCTGTGTTGCATGCGGCGCTCCGGCAGGTGAGCGTGTGGGCGGGCGCCGGCCTGCCCATCGGCGTGAGCGTCAATCTGTCCGCCCACAACCTGCGAGACCGGGGTTTCCCGGATCTGGTAGCTCACAGCCTCGAGACCTGGAGCGTGAACCCAGATCGCCTGACTCTCGAGATCGTCGAAAGCTCGATGATTCACAGCTTCACCGAGGCGGCCGCGAGCCTGCGCCGGCTGAAAGACCTGGGCGTCAAGCTCTCGCTGGACGATTTCGGTACCGGCTACTCCTGCCTCGCGTACCTAGGTCAGCTGCCGCTCGATGAGCTAAAGGTCGACCGGACATTCGTGCGCAACATGAGCCGATCCCTGGGAGACCGGCGCCTGGTGCAGGCGACGATAGATCTCGCGCACAACTTCGACCTTCGTGCGGTCGCCGAGGGCGTGGAGGATCACGCCACCCTCGAAACGCTGCGCAGCATGGGCTGCGATCTCGTCCAGGGATACGTGTTGAGCGAGGCGCTTCCCGCGGAGGCATTCACGCGCTGGTTGGAGGGCTTCGCCGGCAAGAAGACGCCGCACCGGACCGCGACCACGGACTGAACACAGTGGTGCGGTGACAGATCCATCGATGCAGGTGATGCTCGATCGCCTTTGACCCAGGTGAGATCGGCGTAATCGACTCCTCGAGCAAGATGCTGCAGCGGGCTTCCACGCCGCGGTCCACACGGTCCCGATCGCTCTCAATCCCGAGTGGGAATTCAATCTCACCAAGGTCATAGTCAAGAACGTTCTGCAAGTTAGCAAGCGCGTTCTATAGTGCAGGCGCGGTGATCGCTAACCTGCAACCATGGAACACGATGTCTTATGGCTGGTCGCCCTCAACACACTGCTGCACGAAGTGGGCTTGCCGCTGCCGGTCACGCCCACGTTGCTGGTGGCAGGCGCGAGCGCGATGTCGGGCAGCGTCCATCCCCTGGCTGTGGTTGCAATGGTCATCGTCGCAACCTTGGCGGGCAACTCGCTGTGGTTTGCCGCCGGACGTCGATATGGTTCGAGCATCTTGACGTTTCTCTGCCGCCTTTCGCTGTCGGCCGATTCTTGTGTGACACGTGCGGAGCGATCGTTCCGCCGATGGGGTGGGTCGTCGATCGTCGTTGGCCGGTTCATTCCCGGCGCTTCCATGCTCACACCGCCGCTCGCGGGTGCGCTCGGCATGAGCTGGAGCAGGTTCATCGCCTTGTCGGCGGCTGGCGCTGCCTTATGGGGATTGATCGTGGTCGGCGCCGGGATGCTTCTTCATCAGGAGCTCGACGCTGCGATCCGTGTCATTACGCTCTAAGCTGACCTGCGCAAGTGGATTGCGGGCATGAGCCTGCACTGGGCGCGGGCACAATCGTGCGGCGCCTGAGCGTCACCGGCGCGGGACCATATTTGACACAATTTGCTCCGATCAGACGAGCGAGCGCACCATGCAGCGATAAACGCCAGGAGGATATTATGGAGACCATGAAGCGCTGCGCAGCGCGACTCGCGGCGGCCGTGATGGGAGTGTGGGACCGGCAAACACACAGGCGGTGGGATCGATTGTTCGGAGATCTCTGAGGCAACCGGCAGAGCACCCGAGAAGAGCATGGCCGCTGATCGTCACCGGGACGCGCATCATCTGGACAAAATCCGATCCTGGCCCGAACACGATCACCTGGGGCTGATGGAATACGTCGAGGCGCTCTGGCGCTCTGGCGAGTGGGGATGGAAGCAGCAGAGGAATCCGTTTACTGGACGCGTCGTCTCGAGGACCTACCAGGTCTCGACCGGCGGCGACCCTGGGAACGAGGCCATCGTCGGCGCATTGGAGGCCAACCGCTTCTTCTGGGAGCAATGCATGGTCTCCTACCACCATCGCGGGCTGTACGAATTCAAGGTGACGATCACCGCGTCCCGCTCATAAAGCGAAACGCGTCCCCGCGGGGACGGCTTCTCTTCTGCGATCGTTCTCAATTGGGCCTGGAATGCATGGCCCAAACGAGAGCGGCTAGTTGCGGCACTCCAGAACCCTTGGTGCGAACAGTGTAGTCCTGGTACGCTGGCAGCGCGATCGCGGCCGGAATACCGATGATCCACTACGATCATCAGTTCGATGAGAGCAAGGCCTCTTTGCATCGCGTTTATTGAGCAGCTCCTCTGGATAGAGATTCAAAGCCGGGTCTCTGCGCGACACGACGTAATGGCCATGCCACTCGTGCTTGGAACAACTGATGTAGAGACGAGCTCGCGGTCACTGGAACTTGCTTTGGATCCGAACCTCTCAATCTGTCAGGTTTCCGATCAGGTGGAACGTGCAGTTGGATCGGTGCCACCTCAAGGTGCTTCGCCGCCGGGTCGATACAAACACGGCACTCAACCGACGACGTCGACTTTTGGCGACTAGCGATCCCAGCTTCCGCTACGAGCTCCTCGAAGAGCTCGCTCGAGTGGCGCGCGAGTGTCGGCACATGGTGACAGGCGCGAGCCCGGAGGCAGCGCGCTTCCAGGAACTCGTCGAGGCGCTCTCCATTGCATCACAGACCGAGCGCGACAACGCGGCTGAGCGCCTCCTCAAAGCCATCGCACGCAGTGAGGATCGCGGGAAGGAAAGCCTGTATTGGCAGGCGGCTGCCCTGATCCCGGTATAAGCAGCCCTAGCAGCGGCAGGACGGAACTAGTCCCTCTTGGAACGTATTGGAGGAAAAACGAGGGCGCCAGCAGCAGTTGGCGAATTGAGGATGTACTCGATAATCCGGGTGCCGAGCTGCATCCTTTGTGAGATTTCGCCGACCGTCAGGCCCCTGCGCGCGAACTGCAGCACCTGAGCTTCGACGCCAGGCTCAACCCTGAACTTCCTGCCCATAGATACGACAAGTGAGACATATAGTGTGCGAAAGGGCCGGCGATTATCCTTTCCTTCTGATAGCGTCTCACTTCAATCCCATTTCATGTGTAACTTGCTGAGTAGAGAGACGACTGCAGCTGGTGACCGCCTCCGCGATAGGTCAAGACGTCTCTATGCGTCTTGAAATGTCATCCGCCCGCTGGCTGGCCCGAAATTCGATGATGCGAAACTCCGCAAGGCCCAGCTTGCAAAACGGATCTTTCTCGGCGCATTTGATGAACTCCGCTCATGGCTCCATGCGCATTGTCCCACCTATCCGGCGACCCGCTTTAGATCACTGGAAGTGTCACCTCGACTTACGCTCATGGCCCTCGAGGCCGAAACGGCTCTCTATCTCCTGAAACTCGCGAAGGCCTCCGAGGGCCATGAATTCCTCCAAGCTCGCTCAACGATTCAGGATGCCAGCAACGGTGCCCGCGCTCTTGATTTCCGCGAACACCTCCGAGATCGCCTTGATCGCCGCCAGAGCGGAGAAGTTCGGCAGGAGCATGAGCTTGTAGCCCAAGCGGGTAACTTCATCCACCGACAAGAACGGCGTCCTGCCGCTCGATGACATATTGAAGAGGTGAGCTGCCGGGAGACGTCGCGGAATTTCAACAACCTCCGCCATTGAACGCGGCGACTCGATGAACAACATGTCCGCGCCAGCTTCCAGATATGCTTCACCGCGCCGCACAGCCTCATGCGTGAGGAAAGTGCTGTTGCGCTGAGCGCTGCATGCCAATAGCGTTGTGCGGCCTGAAAGATGCCGGGTGAGGCTCTGCGCAGGCGCTCCGGAACATCGGGATCGCTGAACACGCCGGACAGACGCGCGAAATCGCTACCGCCGCCCTGGGTTTGCGAATGGCTATCGCTGGTTTGACTGTCGGTCGACATACGCGTTCCCTTCAAGAGACTTCAATAGCCGATCCTCATCAGCATGCCGCCATCGACCGGCAAGCTCGCACCGGAAATAAAACGGGCTTCGTCCGAAGCCAGGAACAGAGCTGCGTTCGCGACGTCCCAACCCGTTCCCATCTGGCCGCGCAAGGGCACCTCGCGATTTCGGTGTGCCACGAGGTCATCTCGGCTAACACCCATCAGTCGAACGCGTTGATCGACGGCCATCGGCGTATCGATTACACCCGGAAGAATAGCGTTGGCACGAATTCCGTGTGCTGCGTTCTGAATCGCCAGCTGCTGAGTGAACGCGATCAACCCGGCCTTGCTGGCACGGTAGGTCACACCCGGGCGCGTGGTCTCTATGGCGGACACAGACGCGAGATTGATCACAACGCCAGACTTCTGCCGGCGCATGACTGGGACTACGTATTTCGCCGCCATAATCGCCCCGCGCAGATTGATGTCCATCACGCGCTCGAAGATGTCGTCGGTCATTTGATCGAGCGGTTGATCACCCCCCGCAATCGACACTCCGACGTTATAAAACAGGATGTCGATGCGATCCCATTTCGCCACGGCAGTCTCGGTTGCAAACCGCAGGCTGTCGCTGACCGTCACGTCTGCCTCGAATACCTCGGAATCACGCACAGCTTCACCCGCCATCGCGAGCGTCTCGCGCGCGGAAGCAACGTTGCGGTCTACGGCCAGCACGGAGGCTCCTTCCTGCATGAAGCGTAAGGCCGTAGCGCGGCCTGTTCCCACCGATTCACCCGGTAGCTGTCCGGCTCCGATCACCATTGCAACTTTGCGCTGCAATCGGTCGCTCATTGTCGTTCTTCAGGATTGAACGGAGGCGCCATACGTAAACTCGTCTCTGGCAGACGGTAAAAGCGCTTTGCCGTACGCCAGAAGACGTCATCCTTCTCGTCTTCGCTGGCTCGGGAGATGAGGCGCTTGAGCTCGTTCAATCCTGTCCTGTAACTGTAACTGCCTTTGTCCACCGGGAAGTTGCTGCCATACATGGATCTGTTCGTCCCGAATGCTTCGATGCAGGGCCGCGGAGCTGCGCGAGCAGAAAGCGGCTTGGGCAGAGCGGGCAGCGTTGAAAGAGCGGCTGCGGACCATCGACACTGACGATATACGCACAATGCTGAGCATCAATGGCCTGGAGCTGCGCGAGGGTGGCGGGACGTTCTACTTGCTAGGGGAGTCGGAGGAGCGACGTCTCAGCACTGACGAGCTGCGGCGCGTGATGCATACGTTGGTCGATCGGGTGGTGCTCGACCCGAAAACGCGCGAGCTGACCGTGCACTACCGGCTGAACGTAAAGCCTACCGGAGTTAAGCTGGCGTCCCCACGGG
>Ga0187780_10003449_pt1 | contig 11926 bp, 8 predicted proteins | sample 1015_Q2_SP10_20__FD_132429 | JGI IMG/M metagenome (GOLD analysis project Ga0187780, IMG submission 132429) | Tropical peat soil microbial communities from peatlands in Department of Meta, Colombia - 1015_Q2_SP10_20_MG | ecosystem: Environmental > Terrestrial > Soil > Wetlands > Peat | place...
GTCGGGGCCGGCCCCGGCGGGCGGCTCGTTGAAGCTGAAGTGCACGGCCACGCTGTGGCGCACTGCGCACTCGGCGACGGCCGTCCCCAACGCCGTGATGGTACCGGTGATGTCGCCGGGTTCCGTGCCCTTCAGCTCCGCGCGCACGGTGTCGGCGATCCGGTCGAGCTCGGCGTGATATCGGTGGACCAGCTCGACGACGATCGCTTCCTTGGAGTCGAAATGGTGGTACAGGCTCCCGGGCTTGATGCCGCACGCGTCGGCGATCTCCTGCAGCGATGTGCGAAGGCCACGTGAGGCGAACAGCTGGGATGCGGTCTCGAGGATCTCGTCCCGACGGGCCAGGTGCGGATCCGCGGCGCCGAGGAGGCTGAGACCGCTGCTCCCGCCGGGCCTCGGGTGCTTGGTCGTCACGTCAGGACACGCTCCTCGCGCCGTCGATGGTCACGCATTTGGCACCGCTGCACTGGACGTACGATTTAACACCATTCGCCGTCCGGCCGACGTTCCGCCCTGGCGAGCCGATCCGCGAGGGGATTCGCCCTCCACCGATTGAGGTCCTGCACACGGTGTGACAGTGTCTCGGAATATGCGATTCGGACTCGATGTGGCACAGCAGCGCATGCCGTGGGACGAGCTGGTACGCCGTGTGCGGCTCGCCGAGGAATGGGGCTTCGACGGCGTCTGGGGGTTCGACCACTTCCAGCCCATGTACGGGAAGGGACCGGGCGAGGCGTTCGAGGGCATGACGACGCTTGCCGCCCTCGCCGGGGCCACGACACGCATCCGGCTCGGTCTGCTCGTCACCGGCGTGACGTACCGGCACCCGTCGGTGCTCGCCGCGCAGGCCATCACCATCGACCACGCGTCACACGGCCGGCTCGAACTGGCCCTCGGCGCGGCCTGGTTCGACAAGGAGCACCACGAGCTCGGCATCCCCTTCCCGCCCATCGGCGAGCGCTCCGCGTTGCTGGAGGACACCCTCGAGATCGTCACCCGCCTCTTCACCGGCGAGGTGGTCTCTTACCAGGGACGGGTCGTGTCCCTGCACGACGCGCAGTTGCGGCCGACGCCGGTGCAACGACCACATCCGCCCATCTGGATCGGCGGGACCGGCCCCCGCCGGACGCTGCCGCTGGTGGCCAAGTATGCGGACGTGTGGCACGCCTTCGGCTCGCCGAACTCCCTGCGCGAGGCGTCCGAGCGCGTCGACGAGCTCGCCACCAGGGCCGGCAGGGACCCCGCCGACATCCTCCGTGCCGGGTCGCTCTCGCTCGACGACCTGGACACGGCGCGCAAGCACGCCGCCAAGTGGCACGACGCGGGCTACGGCTACCTGGTGTGCGGCTGGCCCGAGACGGGCGCGCCCCAGATCGAGCGGTTCGTGCGCGAGGTGATGCCGGACTTCACCGGGTGATCTGTCGCCGCCGCTAGGCGAACTCGGCCCGCCGCCGGTGGAAGCGCCACGACGTCGCTGACGGCACTGGCCTCGTCGTCGCTCCACTGGGTGACGAGGGTGTTGAGCGCACCCCCTCGGCCACCTCGGCGGACGTCCGGATGGGCGTGCTCACAGCTCGACGTCGACGATCGGCATCTCGAGCGGGTTCACGTTCACCGACCGCATCGCCAGGAGCAGCCGGTCGTAGGGAAGTCCGGCCAGGAACCCGTCGATGACCCGGTGGTTGTTCGAGATGTGCCCTTCGATCTGCTCGGAGAGGCGCAGGTACTCGAAGCTCTTGGCGTGCAGGCCCCGCTGCTGCCTGGGGATGTTGGAGAAGTCCTGGGCGGGGATGGGCGGCCACCGCTCGTCGTCGTGCTGCCACACCTCGGGGGGCGGCGGCGCCTCGGGCGCGCTCCCCTCCGGGAACCGGGCCAGCGACCAGATCTCCATCAGCGTCTCCTCCGGCCCGAGCGGCCGGAACCGGTACGCGGAGGCGCCCGAGTACATGGGGAGCACGAAGTAGTGGGGGAAGCAGTAACCCATCGGCTCGTTCATCGACTGCGCTTCGAGCTCGTTGAGATCGGGGACGTCGTGGCCCTCGGCGCGGTGCCAGGCGACGACGGCGTCGTTGAGCGTGCGGTGCCACGTCGACATGGCCAGCTCGGGGTCGGCCGGCAGCTCGATCTCCCGCTGCAGCCGTTCGGCGATGCGCAGGTCGGTCGCGTGCACCATCCCGTTCATGCCCTCGCTCATCATCCGGAGGTACTGCAGCTCGGCGTCGAGCCACTTCCGGGGGTCGAAGGGACGGTCCCGGCGCGGGATCCGGTCCGGAAGCACGAGCTGGGGGTGCGACTGGATCACGTGGTACTGCTCCTGGAAGGCCTCTTGGGCGAGCTTCCAGTTCGCCGGGAGCCGGCACGCGTACCACCACTCGGCCCGCAGCGACTCGACCTTCCAGGCGTCGAGGACGGCGGCCACCGGCTCGAGGCACTGGCGCAGCGGCGGGGCCTCGTCGCTGAGGTTGATCCAGGCGCACCCGCCCCACACCTCGCAGCGCACCGGCGTCAGGTCGAGGTCCCCGGGCTGCAGGTTGTGCTCGCTGAAGGTCTTGGGCCTCGAGACGAAGGTGTTCTTTCCGTCCGAGCGGTAGCACCACCCGTGGAACGGGCAGGTGAACCCACTGTCGCAGGTCCCGCGTCCCTGCGCGACCTGGACCCCCCGGTGGCGGCAGGCGTTGTGGAACGCCCGCACCCCGAGGTCGTCGGTGCGCACCACGACGAGGGACTGGTCGAGGAACTCGTACACGATGAAGTCGTTCGGCCTCGGGATCTCCTCGAGGCGACAGGCCATCTGCCACACACGCGGCCACAGGAGCTCGACTTCCATCCGGTAGAAGTCCGGGTCGTAGTACCGCTCCTTGGGGACCCGGTCCGGCAGCTCCATGGCGTGGGGCACCGGGAGCGCCGACCACTTCCGATCCATGATCGCCACGCCGCCGCCTTTCCTCTCGGACGGTCCTGGCGAGTACCCTATACCAACCGGTCGGTACAAGGCCCTGGCGCCGGGCCCCCCGGCTGACATCGCAACACGCCGCGCCCGGCGCGATCCCGTATGACGACCTCACCCGAACCAGCATCCGGCCAGTCCCCGGGCCCGCCCGCTCCCGACGTCGACGTGCTGGTCGTCGGCGCCGGCATCACGGGCATCTACCAGCTCTACCGCGCCCGCGAGGCCGGGTTCTCGGTGCAGCTGGTCGAGGCCGGCGACGGGGTGGGGGGCACCTGGTACTGGAACCGCTACCCCGGGGCCCGGTTCGACTCCGAGAGCTACACCTACGCCTTCCTGTTCTCGAGGGAGTTGTTCGACGAATGGGAGTGGCAGGAGCACTTCGCCGGCCAGCCCGAGATCGAGCGCTATCTCAACCACGTGGTCGACCGCTTCGACCTACGGCGCCACATGCGCTTCGGCGCCAAGGTGACCTCGGCGACCTACGACGAGCCGTCGGGCACGTGGCGGGTGGTGACCGGCGACGGCGGCGAGGTCCGGACGCGCGTTCTCGTCGCCGCCACCGGCGTGTTGTCGGTGCCGTACTTCCCCGACGTGCCCGGGCGCGAGGACTTCCGTGGCGAGTCGTACCACACGGGGCTGTGGCCGACGACGCCGGTCGACTTCGCCGGCAAGCGGGTCGCCGTCATCGGCACCGGGTCGAGCGGTGTCCAGCTGATCCCGGTCATCGCCGGCGAGGTGGCCTCCCTCACCGTCTACCAACGCACCGCCAACTGGTGCACACCGCTCAACAACGCGCCCATCGCACCAGACGAGCAGGCGAAGCTCCGGGCCGACTTCGACGCGATGTGCGAGACGCTCAACACGTCCCCCGCCGGGTTCCTCCACGGGGCGCACGACCGTGCCACCTACGACGACCCGGAGGAGGAGCGGCTGGCCTTCTTCGAGCAGATGTGGAACAGCCCGGGGTTCTCCAAGCTCATCAGCCACTACACCGATCTGATGGTCGACCCGGCCGCCAACGCCGAGTGGTGCGAATTCCTCGCCGGCAAGGTGCGCGGCATCGTGCGGGACCCGGCCACCGCCGAGAAGCTGATCCCCAAGGACCACCGTTTCGCCGAGAAGCGTCCTCCCTTCGTGCACGGCTACTACGAGGCGTTCAACCTCCCCGATGTGATGCTGGTCGACCTGAAGGAGACGCCGATCCTCCGGGTCACCCCGAGCGGGATCGAGACGGCCGAGGGCATCCGGGAGTTCGACATCGTGGTGTGGGCGACCGGCTTCGACTTCGGCACCGGCGCCCTCCTGCGCATGGGCATCCGCGGCCGGGACGGGCTCGCGCTGGCGGACGACTGGGCCGACGGCCCGCGGACGTTCCTCGGCGTCCAGACGGCCGGGTTCCCGAACCTCTTCTTCCCCGGCGGGCCGCATGCCGCGGCGGGCAACAACCCCCGCTACAACGGTGACCAGGTGGACTTCGTCACGGAGACGATCGTCTACGTGCGTGACCACGGCTACGACACGGTCGAGGTGGGCCGCGAGGCGCAGGAGCGGTGGACGAGCATGGTCGACCGCAACGCCTCGAAGTCCAATTTCGGCGAGATCAGCTACTACTTCGGGACCAACATCCCGGGAAAGCCCCGCAAGTACCTCCTCAACTCGGGCGGACGGCCCAAGCTCTTCGCCATGATCGCCGAGGTGCTTCAGAGCGACTACGCGGCGTTCCGCATGTCCCGCTCCTCGGACCGCTCGACGGACCGCTCGACGGACCGCTCGACGGATCTCACCGGCACCTCCGCCTGAGCAGCCGGCGCCGCGTCCGGGCGCGTGCCACCGCCCTTCAGACGGTGGCCACGGGCGTCAGGGGCGAGCCCACCGCGCCCGGCAACCGCAGCGGCGGCGCGGTGAGCAGGAAGCGGCTGCGGCCCTGCGTGCGCAGCCACGACGCCAGCTCGTGCAGGTACCACATCTCCCCGAGGGGGACGCCCAGCCGGAACAGGCAGAGGTGGTGGATCGGGAGGAACGAGTGGCGGCTGGGGTCCTTGTCCCTGCCCACCAGCCCCTCCACCGCGTAGTTGTCGGCCACCAGCGCCGAGATCTGCGAGTCGGCGATCCACTGCAGCAGCGCCTCGTCCCGGGCGTCGAGATAGGTGCACAGGGCGTGGATCTTCACCGGGTCCGGGTGGCGGTCCCACTCCAGGACCTTGGTGGCGAAGCCGGTGTGCAGCAGCAGCATGTCGCCCGGCTCCACCACCACCCCGTCGGCCGCCATGACCTCCCGCAGCGTCTGCAGGTCCACGCCGTGCCAGTCGTGGCCGAGGTGGTGGGCCAGGTCGACGAGCACGCCGCGCCCCTGGACGCCGGTGGCGGCCATGTGCTCCAGGCCGAGGTGGTGTGCGAAGCACAGGTGCCGGCCTCCGTCCCCCGCCGCGTCCGGCCTCGGCCCGACGAGGTCGACGTCGGCTCGATAGCCGTTGTAGTACACGGGCTCCTCGACCCCGTCACCGTCGGCGTCGAACTCGGCGCCGACGTGGGCGAGGGAGTCCCATTGCGTCGAGTACTGCAGCGACAGCGTGACGACGTCGTCGGCCCAGACGTCCACGTAGCGGGGGTCCCCCTCGTCCATCCCGCTCATGTGCACGTTGTAGAAGGTGCCGGGGTTGCCCCGCATGTCCTCGGTCGGCGTCAGGACGGGCGGGTGCCGCCGCTGATTGAGGGCAGTGCCGCCGGGGAAGTCGAGGGGCAGGCTCAGGCAGAAGCTGAGACCGGCCTCGACCTCGCGCACGCCCTGGAGGACCTTGTCGGGGGTGAGGAGGTTGATCCGGCCCAGTTCGTCGTCCTCGCCCCAGTCCCCCCAGGTCGATCCGGGCGGACGGTGCCGCCACCGCTTCCCCACGTCCATTCCTCCCTGGTCGCACGGGCACCTTCGGGACCCTCGGGCACCTTCACGGACCCTCGGGCACCTTCCGGGACCCTCGGGCACTTTCCGGCACTTTCGACCGGCGGCCCTCAGCATTTCATGTACCGACCGGTTGGTCTAACATCCAGCTGGCGCGCAGGGAGGACGTGGTCATGCCGGAGAAGCCGGAGAAGAAGGACTTCATCGTGTCCGCCGACGGGCACATCCTCGAGCCCACGGACCTCTTCGTCACCCGTCTCCCGAAGCACCTGCGGGACCGAGGGGTGTGGGAGGAGGACTTCGAGATCGAGCCGTTCGTCGAAGGCGGCGCCCGCGTGTTCCGGCGGCTGCACACGCCGGGGTTCGAGGGCTGGACGATCTCCCGCTACCGCCAGACGAGCGGACGCACCCCCGAGGGGGACCCCGAGCTGATCATCGAGGACATGGACGTCGACGGGGTCGACGTCGCCGTCATGCACCCGAACCTGTCGCTGTTCGGGCTTTACTCCGACGACCACGAGCTGTCCATGGCCCATGCCCGCGTGTACAACGACTACGTCGTCGAGCGGTTCAGCCCGCACTTCTCGCGAATCGTGCCCACGGCGCCGGTGCCGATCACCGATGTCGCGGACGCCGTCGCCGAGATCGATCGCGTCGCGGCGGCCGGCTTCCGGGCGATCCTCCTCCCGGCGGTGCCGCCCAAGCCGTACTACTCGCGGGAGTTCGACCCGGTGTGGGCCGCGGCACAGGCCAGCGGGATGCACGTGTTCATCCACACCCAGACCGGCGGCGTCAAGGTGAACGAGCCGGACGCCACCACGCTCAAGGTCGTCAAGGAGAATGCTGCGCAGGTCAACCTGCCGATGACCGAGAAGTCCGCCTCCAGGCGGATGGTCACCCAGTGCGTCTACAGCACCATCGTCCCGCAGCAGGTCATCTGCGAGCTCATCGGCGGAGGGGTCGCCGAGCGCTATCCCGAGCTGCACTTCGCGCTGATCGAGTTCAACGCCCACTGGCTGGCCTCGCTCGTGGGCTCCATGGACAAGTGCTGGGTGACCGGCATCGGCCAGGACGCCGACTGGTGGCTCGGGCAATGGGACGACTCCCGTCCCGCGAACGACCAGCCGGGGATGGCGCAGCTGTTCCGCCTGAACGAGAAGTGGCCCTACCCGCTCACACCGAGCGAGTACGTCCGGCGCCAATTCCACGTGTCGTTCCAGGACGACCCGGTGGCGGTGGCGGCCCGGCACATCACCGGGCCCTCGGCGATCGTGTGGGGCAACGACTACCCGCATGCCGAGGGGACCTTCCGCGGGAGCCGGGAGCTGATCGCCGCGCAATTCGCGGATGTGCCCGAGGACGAGCGGCGGGCGATCCTCGGCGGCACCCTCGCCGGGCTCCTGGGCTACGACGTCCACGTCGCCGGCTGACCGGCGCGCCGGCCGCGTCCGCCACGTGCCCCCGGTGACCGAGCTCCGCTTCGACGGACGTGTGGCCGTGGTCACCGGTGCCGGGCGGGGCATCGGCCGCTCCTACGCGCTCCTCCTGGCGCAGCGCGGCGCGAGCGTCGTCGTCAACGACCTCGGAGGCTCGATCGGCGGATCCGGGTCCGACGCGGCGCCGGCGTCTGGCGTCGCCGCCGAGATCGAACGGGCCGGCGGCGCAGCGCTCGCCGACACCTCCGACGTGTCCTCCACGGCGGGCGCGCGGTCGCTCGTCGACGCCGCCGTCGAGCGCTTCGGGCACATCGACGTCCTGGTGAACAACGCCGGGATCGTCCGGTGGGCGGGCTTCCCCGAGGCCGACGAGGAGAACCTGGCCCGCCACTGGGCGGTGCACGTGGGCGGCTCCTTCCACACCGCCCGGGCCGCATGGCCCCTCATGGCGGCGCGGGGCTACGGCCGCATCGTGATGACGACGTCGAGCGGGATGTTCGGGCTGCCCAACAACACCTCGTACGCCACCGCCAAGGCCGGTGTCGTCGGTCTGGCGCGGAGCCTGGCCACCGCCGGCGCCCCCCACGGGATCAAGGTCAACCTGGTGGCGCCGGCCGCCATGACCAGGATGGCGGGCCCGGCCGCCGACCACGGGGGCGAGGCGGACGCAGGCCCGATGGCGCCGCATCTCGTGGCGCCCCTGGTGGCGTACCTGGCCCACGAGACCTGCCCCGTGACCGGCGAGATGTACGCCGCGGGCGCGGGGCGCTTCGCCCGCATGTTCATCGCCTGCGCCCCGGGCTACGTCCATCCGGACCGGGGCTCGGGCGACGGCCCGGGCCCGACCGTCGAGGAGGTGGCCGCCAACTGGGCGGCGATCAACGACGAGAGCGGCTACCGCGTGCCTGCCGACCTGCCCGCGTGGTCGGCCGCCTTCCTTTCGCACCTGCCGCAAGACGCATAGCCGCGCCCCGCACCCGCCGCCGGGCGGACAACGGCCCGAACCGCCCCTACTGGTCGAGGAACCGCCCCTACTCGTCGAGAAGGTCGGGCTGCTGGGCGACGACCCAGTCGTAGAGCGGCTGGAACGAGAACCAGCCGGCGACGTGGTTGCCGACCTGGCCGGCGGTCTTCTCCGCCTGATCGGGGTCGATGAGCACCGGGGTGCCGGCCGACTCGGCCAGCAGCTGCGCCTGGCACGTGCGCTCCATGGTGATGAACCACCACGCCGCCTCGTCGACGCTGTGGCCGACCGTGAGCAGGCCGTGGTTCGACAGGATGGCCGCCTTGCGCCCACCGAGCGCATGGGCGATGCGCTTGCCCTCCTCCAGGTCGAGGACGACGCCGGTGTAGTCGTCGAACACGGCATGGTCGCCGTGGAAGGCGCACGAGTCCTGCGTGAGCGGATCGAGGGTCCGGCGCAGCGACGACCACGTCTTGCCGTAGACGGAGTGGGCGTGCGCGGCGGACACGACGTCGGGGCGGGCGGCGTGGATCTGCGAGTGGATCACGAACGCGGCCTTGTTGACCGGCCAGTCGCCCTCGACGACGTCGCCCTGGTCGTTGACGAGGAGCAGGTCCTTCACCCGGATCTGCTTGAAGTTCATGCCCAGCGGATTGACCCAGAAGTGGTCGAGGCGTTCGGGGTCGCGGGCGGTGATGTGGCCGGCCACGCCCTCGTCGAAGCCGAACTGCCCGAACAGGCGGAAGGCGGCGGCCAGCCGCTGCTTGCGGTGCTGGCGCTCCTGTTCCGGCGTGTCGAACTTCGGGTACTTGTGCGGGACGCGATCGGACGCCATGGGAGAGATCCTACGGGCCTTGTACCGATCAGTCCATAGACTCGGGACCCATGGACCTCTCACTGGGGGAACGGGAGCGCGATCTGGTCGGGCTCTGCCGCGACTTCGCCCGCAACGAGATCGCGCCGCGGGCCCCGCTCGCCTGGGAGGAGGGCCGCTGCCCGATCGACCTCCTGCGCGAGATGGGCGAGCTGGGACTGCTCGGCATGCTCGTCCCCGAGGAGTGGGGCGGGATCGGCATGTCCACCGTCGGCTTCGTCGCCGCCATGGAGCAGATCGGGCTCGCCGACCAGTCGGTGGCGGCGGCGTGGCAGGCGCACGTGACGATCGGCTCCCTGCCGCTGTACCTCTTCGGCGACGACGCGCAGCGTGAGCGCTGGCTGCGCCCGCTGGCCGAGGGGCGCGCCCTCGGTGCGTTCGGGCTCACCGAGCCCGACGCCGGTTCCGACGCCCGAGGGATCCGGACGCGTGCCGAGCGGCGCGACGGCGGCTGGCTGATCAACGGCCGCAAGACGTTCATCTCCAACGCCGGCACGGACATGTCCTTCGGGGTGACGCTGCTGGCCCGCACGGGACCCACCGATGGCCCGCCGACCTACGCCAGCTTCGTCGTCGAAAGGGACACGACCGGATTCACGCTGGGCCCGAAGATGCGGGGCATCGGGTGGCGCGGCCTCGACACGCGCGAGCTGTCCTTCGAGGACGTCTGGGTGCCCGACGACCATCTCGTGGGCGACCCCGACCTCGGGCTCAGCCAGTTCCTGCGCACGCTGGAGGTCGGCCGCATCTCGATCGCCGCCCTGTCGCTCAGCCTGACCCGAGCCGTCTTGGACCTGGCCACCGACTACGCCCGCCAGCGCACCCAGTTCGGCCAGCCCATCTCCAAGTTCCAGGCCGTGCAGTTCAAATTGGCGGACATCGCCACCGAGCTCGAGGCGGCGCGCTGGCTCACCTACCGGGCCGCCTACCTGCGCGACAGCGGTGAGCCGTTCCAGAAGGAGGCGGCGATGGCCAAGCTCAAGGCCAGCCGCACCGCGACATGGGCCGCGTCGGAGGCGGTCCAGATCCACGGTGGCGTCGGCTACATGCTCGAGACACCGGTGGCCCGCTTCTATTGCGACTCGAAGGTCCTGGAGATCGGCGAGGGCACCAACGAGATCCAGCACCTGGTGATCGCCCGGGCCCTGGGCTGCTGAGCGACGGGGGCAGGCGTTCCGCCGCGTCAGATGGCGGCCAGCCGCCGCAGGGCCGCGGCGATGTCGCCGCGATCGGGCAGCCAGGCGTGCTCGAGCTCCGGCGCGTAGGGCGGTGGCGTGGCCAGGGCGCCGACCCGCTCGACGGGCGCGTCGAGGTCCCAGAAGCCCTCGCGGGCCACGACGGCGGCGATCTCGGCACCGATGCCGAACGGGACGACCGCCTCGTGCGCGACCAGGAGCCGGCCGGTCTTGGCCACCGAGGCCAGGATCGTGTCGACGTCGAGGGGTGCCACCGTCCGCAGGTCGATCACCTCGGCGGAGATCCCGTCCCCGGCCACCGCCTCTGCCGCGGCGATCGCCTCGTGGACCATCCGCGAGACGGAGACCACCGTGAGGTCGGACCCGGGGCGCACCACGGCGGCCGCGCCGATGGGCAGGACGTGGTCGGCGGGCGGCTGCGGCCCCTTCATGCCGTAGAGCAGCCGGTTCTCGATGAAGACCACCGGGTTGGGGTCCTGGACAGCGGCGCGCAGGAGGCCGTAGGTGTCGGCAGGGGTCGAAGGCATGACGACGCTCAGGCCGGGGACGTGGGCCAGGAGCGCCTCCAGGCTCTGGCTGTGTTGGCTCCCAGAGGAGCGCCCGGCGCCGAACTGGGTACGCACGGTGAGCGCCATCTGGGCCGACCCCCCGGTCATGAACGTCATCTTGGCGGCCTGGTTGAGCAGCTGGTCGAAGCACACGCCGAGGAAGTCGAGGTACATGAGCTCGACCACCGGCCGCATCCCGGCCATGGCCGCGCCGACGCCGCATCCCACGACGGCCATCTCGGAGATCGGGGTGTCACGCACGCGGTCGCCGAACCGATCGCGCAGCCCGCGCATGAGGCCGAAGACGTTGCCGCCCTCGCCCACGTCGATGCCTGCCACGAAGACGCGCTCGTCGCCGTCCATCTCGGCCTCCAGCGCGCTGCGGATGGCGTCCATCGTGCGGAAGACCGGCGCCGACTCGTCGGGCGTCGCAGGCTCGTCGCGCCTCGGCCGCGTGCGAACGACGTCATCGCTCACCGTGGCGGGATCGGGGGCGGCGAGCCGGCGCGCCGCCTCGAGAGCGCCGTCGAGCTCGTCGGCCACCGACGCCTCGAGCGCCTTGAGGTCGTCGTCCCCGACACCGGCCGCCGCCAGCCGCGCCGCGAGCACCAGCAGGGGGTCTCGCGCCTTCCATGCATCGACCTCCTCCGGTGCCCGGTAGCGCTGGGGGTCGCCCTCGTAGTGGCCGTGCCAGCGGTAGGTGGCGGCCTCCACGACGACGGGGCCGCGTCCTGCGCGCGCCGCCGTCACGAGGTCCTCCATGACGGCGGCGGTCGCCGCGGCGTCGTTGCCGTCCACCCCGACGTATGGAATGCCGTAGCCAGCCGCCCGCTGCTCGAGCGGCGCCCCGTGCTGGGCAGACACGGGGGAGAACTCGGCGTAGCCGTTGTTCTCGCAGAAGAAGACCACCGGGAGGTCCCACACCGCGGCGAGGTTCAGCGCCTCGTGGAAGGCGCCCTGGGCAGTGGCGCCGTCCCCGAAGAACGCCACGGCCACGCCGCTGTCGCGCCGGAGCTGCGCGGCGGTCGCCGCGCCCACCGCGATGGGGAGGCCGGCGGCCAC